>Ga0209906_100473_pt1 | contig 15059 bp, 19 predicted proteins | sample FECB24metaG_FD_188303 | JGI IMG/M metagenome (GOLD analysis project Ga0209906, IMG submission 188303) | Cyanobacterial communities from the Joint Genome Institute, California, USA from Joint Genome Institute, California, USA - FECB-24 metaG... ... | reverse complement strand
AGGCTTCGAGCCGCCGCGCCGCTTCGCCGGCGAGCCCGGCGAAGCGGTCGAACACGCCGAGGCGGCTCCACCGAATGAAGCGGTTGTAGAGCGTCTTGTGTGGCCCATACCCCGCCGGCGCATCCTTCCACTGCAGGCCGTTGCGGATCACGTAGACGATGCCGCTCACCACCCGCCGATCATCGACACGCGGAACCCCATGCGAAAGCGGGAAGAACGGCGATATCCGCGCCATATGGCGCTCGCTCAGAAGAAACAAATCACCCATCACGGCCTCCATCAATGGAGACCGTGAATCACAGATCAAACGGAATTAATAGGTCCTGAGCCTAGTCGACAGCGAGGCGTCACTGGCAGATTGTCCAGCGCCTCGCGACCGAACAGGCAATCAGCCCCTCATCGCCCATATCCGGCACGCGCCACATGTAGGTTGCTCTTCCCCGTTCCAGCCTTCGCCGGCCGGCACATCCTCCAGTCCGCAGATCGTCCACAGCACAGGTGTGCCCGGAATGAGTTCGGCGCCCTCGACGGCATGTATGCGCTTTGTGGTCATTTGCTATTGGCGGCACGGTCGCAGACTTCTAGGCTCGGGCCGTGGCGCTGGATGATCAGCTGCGCCTTGTCCTTGTCGATGCGGTGCTTCTTGGCGAAATAATCGACTTCGTAGGGTTCATGGGAAATCAAATACGACGGCTGGAGGACTCAGCTCTTGGTAGACAATGGCCAGGCACGCGTGTTCACCCGCAACGGTCATGACTGGATACGACAGTTCGCACCAGTCGCGTCGCGGCCCAGATGCTTGGTCATGACCGGCTGATCCTGGACGGCGAGATGATCGTCGTCGGCCCGGACGGTATGGCGACTGATCTGCTGAGTGTTTCGCTCAAGCGACCGTAATCAGGTCATGAGCGTCGCGATCGCAGTGTCTGCCGGGAACTGAAGCGGCAGGGTCTCGTTAGAACCTGAACACTAAATGAACCAGCCTTTCACGCCTGCGTCAGTCCGAGCAGGGTAGACATCATTCGCAGCCTCGGTTGCACGGATCGAAAACGAAGGAGTTTCCATGAAAACGCAATTGGCTGCAGCCGTGATCGCAATCAGCGCCGGCTTCGCGACTTCGGCATATGCCCAGGACATCTCGCTTGGAATACCAGGCTATGGCGGCAACGGCTGCCCGGCTGGCAGCGTGTCCGCAACACTCAGCCCGGACGCCAAGTCACTCAGCCTGCTGTTCGACCAGTATATCGTCGAGGCGGGAGGCGAAAGTGGAAAGCGATTTGACCGACGCAGCTGCAACATCGCCATTCCGGTTCGCGTGCCGCAGGGCCTGTCGGTTTCGGTTCTGACGATCGACTATCGCGGCTACAACAACATTCCTGCCGGCGCACGCACCGACTTCAACGTTGAATATTTCTTTGCAGGAACGCGAGGTCCGGCTTTTCGCAGGACATTCAGAGGTCCGGTGAACGATGACTATTTGATCCGCAACAAGCTGACCGCCGAGTCCATTGTTTGGTCTGCATGCGGCGCGGACGTTAACCTCCGCACCAACTCCTCCATCCGGATCAGCACCACCGGCAATAACGAGGCCATGGCGACTGTTGATTCCGAAGACGTGAGCGCGGCGATTATCTACCAGTTTCAGTGGAGAAAATGCTAGAATCAGGACTGAGGGGCGGCGGAAGTCGCCCCGACGCCGTGAGTTGAAGATGGCGTGAGAGCACTGTAGCGGCCGACGTATGTGCTTCTTACTGATCTTCGGGTCGGTAAAGGCCTCCAAGGTGCCTTAGTCGGATGCATCAAGTCTCAGTCGCTGGCTGGAGAGCGATATGAAAAGATTTGTCGTAATACTTGCCCTATTTGGGGCGGGGCTGGCGACGGCTGATGGTAACGCGGGCAGTTTGGGCAGCCCGGGCTATGGCGGCAGCGGTTGCCCAGGCGGCTCGGCCTCCGCCCGGCTCAGCGGTTCCACGCTGACGGTCCGCTATCGCTCCTTCAAGGTGAGTGCTGGCCAGGGGCGGGCGTTTGACCGCAAGGTCTGCAGCATATCATTGCCGGTGCGCGTTTCTGCCGGCAGGACGGTATCGATCACCGGTGCAGACTACCGCGGCAACGCCCGACTGCCAGCGGGCGCCACAGCGAAATTTCGCGTCGAGTACTTCTTCGCAGGCCGCTCTGGCCAGACCAGAACCCGCAAGTTGAATGGTCCGGTTAACGGCCCATTCTCGCTGTCAACCGGCCGTCAGGCAAGGCGCGCGGCATGCGGTCAGGACGTCATCCTGCGTATCAACACCAGCGTTGAGGTAAGTGCTCCGCGAGGACGGCGAGCCTCGCTGGATGTTGCCAACTCCATGACCTATCGCCTGCAATGGCACGATTGCTAAGCGGATGAGATGACTCGCACTCGTGGATCGGTTTCCTGGCAGGGTGGGACGTCGCGAAACAAAGACGAAGGCGCATCTGCCTTCAGCCTTTCTTGCCACACTTCTTCAGATCGAATTTGAACGTAACTCCACCCCGTTCACTGCCGTCCAGAGTGTCGAGGCCAGCCATCGTATCTTCGTATCGGCCGTCTGCGGTCAGCGTGAGACCGGCCGTCATATCAAGTTGTGCAGCGCTGCCGCAACCGATCCGTTTCATCAAACCAGCGCCGATGTTCTCGGTAAACATAAACTCGCCCGAATGCCGCCCCTTGACCCTGCGACGGAAGGACTTCGTTTTGTTTGGTCCGAGTGCATAAGAGACGTTCAGCTCGGCGCTGTTCTTTCCGTCAACCTCCGCGAAGCCTCTGTAGTCGATGCGATAGACCCCGAGACTGTAGCCCTCAGGCAGGTTCAGCGGCACTACGGCGCGGCAGGTGATCGACGTGGTACCGACCTTGTTTCCTGCAATCGTGAATTGGTCGAACAAGACACTGACGCTTGAGCCGTCTGGCGAATTCACGACGGTGAAAGAACCTTTTGGACATGCACCGCCGCTTGCTGCCAAACCTGCAGTGGTTGAGGCGATCAGCAGCGAAGGAATCAATAAAGTCTTTAGCATTACCGATGAACGCTCCACTAGGTCGGCGGTTCCCGCGCCTTCAGTCCAAATGCAGCTGCGACCTATGCCCTAAAAAGCCGGATTCGACCGCCCATTGACGGGCGGTGCCATCCGAGCGTGAAACAGCGGGCGGTGCTTGCGTCACGATAGGTGTTGCAGAGAGACTGCCATCGGGACCCTTCTGGCGCTGAGTGCGGAGTGACGGCAGTCGGGCGGGATCCGCTCCGCTTGCACTGAACGATACCAGCCGGCTGGCCGGTTTAAGTTGAGGTAGCAGTCTGTACGACACGCCTGCAACGTGGGTTGAAGGCCACCCCCCCCGATCTTGTCGTTAATCAATGGGAACTAGAAACTCGTCTCGCCGCGGTCGGGCTCCCTCTGGTCCCGCTTCGATTATGATTAGGACGCAAAAGGATTGGGACCCCCGCTGAGATTGGCTCACCTTGGCAACGATGCCACCATTACGCTCCGCTAAGGCCGTGCCGATGGCGTGGCACTCAGTCTCAGTCTCAGGCAACGGTGACGATTGATCGTGTTCCGCTGCAAATGACCGGATAGTGAACCCCGGATTTGCAATTAGGTACGCCAAGCCGATCTTCACCAGCATGTAGCGAAACTGAGGCCGCATTTTCGTTTCCTGCGATAAATTTGGTGCCGAAACAAAGCGAGGCACAAAGCCAATGTCGGTCAGCAGATCTCGCCACGCGCCCTTAGCGAAAGCCGATTATGCGAGCGCTGACGATGTCGCCAGACCAGGCGCTGACCTTCACAGACCACACGTTGCCGCCCCGAATTGCCTGATAGCGATAGATGTTCCCCTCACACTTGATGGCGACCACCTGTCGGTATCCGCTGCTACGGACAACGCTTCTGCCTTCGCGGCATGAAATCTGGTCCTCTTCGTCATAATCGTCACCCCAGTCGTCGTCTGAAGGAGAATAATCATCGTCATAGCTCGGCTGGTAGCTCCAGCCGTCGACGACCAGGCCAATTGAGATGTCCTCGCCAGCAAAAGCCGCGGGAACGGGGACTAGAAAAACTGTTGCGATCGCAAGGGTACCAAGAAGGAGCTTTTTCATTGCAAAGCCTCTGTCAGAACACTAACCAAATATGCCCTCGTCTACCTGAATGCCTTCAAAATCAAACGTTCATCGCGCGTTCATCATGTGGACGCCTCGAACTGTCGACTTTCGCGGCCGGGAAGGATCGCGATGGGGGTCGTCACGGCGCAAGACGTTTGGGCTGAGCGCTGCCTGGGCTGACGTGTCCTGGCGATTTTGGCGTGTCGGTGGCGGTTTTCGCCGCCTCTGCCGTCATGCGCGCGCAGTTCGTCCTTGGTGCCAGACGAAGCGGGCGCGGGGTCAGTCCGGTCCCCGCGTCATCCGGAAAGACCATCCGCACTCAACAGGGGCGGTGATCATGCTGCAAACAGCGCCCTCCACATCATCGCCAGCGGACGGCTCCAAACCGATCCAGCCACAAAGGCCTCTGTTGCCAAACGCATCACCGAAGGACATTCCAAGCTGGATGCAATCCGGGCCCTCAAGCGCTCCATCGCGAGGGAGGTCTTCCACATTATCACGAGGCGCAACAGGGAGATCAATCAGTCCCGCATAGCCGCTTGACAAACAGAAGGCCGACCAGGGGAGCCAGTTCACCAGCTTCGCCTTTACGACGACACTGAAGGACGCCGGGATCCGCATCTCCATGGACGGGCGCGGCCGCTGGATGGACAACGTCTTCATCAAGCGGCTGTGACGCAGCCTCAAATACGAGTGCGTCTTCCTCAGCGCCTTCGAGACTGGCAGCGGAGCCCGAAGCGGCATCGGTTGCTGGATCGAGTACTACATGGATCAGGCCTCGGTGTTCACACTGCAAACCAGCGTTTGCAGTGTGCTCACAAGCCCGCGACGGGCAAGTGGAATAGCGACACCGCGGGGCTTGAGCCCCTAGTGGTCAAAACTGAAGCTTGTTAAGAGCGCGGAATGGCCGGAAGCGACCCCGTTTCCGTCGTTCAGGCAGATCCGCAATGACCCGAAACCTGCCATCCCTATGGCGTATGGAGATCGCCACCGTAGTGCCCTCTGCCTCAAGATGCGGGGGATCGTCGACGCATTGCCGCATTCGGTGACGATCGACTAGTCGGCAGGTCGCACCCGCGCAGCAGTCTTTTTGGCGAAGGCTTCCAGGCGCGCTCGCGCATCCGGCTGGGTGTTGACGACGCCGGCCACCACCGCCTCGGCATAGGCCGCGTCGAGCGCGGACATGTTGCCGAGGTGACTTATGGCCGAGCAGATGGCGAAGTTCGATAGCGGAAGGTTCCGCGCGGCGGTGCGGGCGATTTCAAGCGCCTTCTCGAAGCTGGACCCTTCTACGAGGTATTGCACGAGGCCGACCTCGACGCCCTCCGGCGCCTTGTAGACCCGCCCGGTGAGCATCATGTCGATCATCCGGGCCTTGCCCAGGAGGTTGGAGACGCGGATCGTGGCCCCGCCGCCGGTGAATAGACCGCGACTGCCTTCGGGCAGGGCAAAGTAGGTGCCGGCGTCGGCCACCCGGATATGGGCGCTTGAGGCGAGTTCCAGCCCGCCGCCCACCACGGCGCCCTTCAAAGCGGCGATGATCGGCACGCCGCCATACTCCATCTTGTTGAAGGCCTCGTGCCAGCGCAGGCAGAGGTGCATGAATTCGGCCGGGCTGCGATCCTCAAGGTGATGCTCGACCAGATCTAGCCCGGCGCAGAAATGATCCCCGGCTGCCGTCAACACCACAGCACGCACCCCGGCGCGGGGAACTGCGGTGAAGAGATCAACCAGTTCTTCGACCGTCGCCGCGTCGAGCGCGTTGCGCTTGGCAGGCCGGTTCAGCGTCGCGATCAGCACACCATCGTTCTGCAGGTCGAGCGCGATATTGGTGAGGGCGAGCCTGCCGATGTCAGAATTCATGTCTTGTCTCCCTGAATGATCCGGACGAACTGGCGGAGGCCCGAGGCATCGGAAAGGACGTCGCCCGGGCTAGAGGACGATCCCGCAAAAGCCGATCTCGGCGCCGGCTTCCAGAGCGAGACGGTCGCGGCCGGGGTCGGAGGACGGCGTCCTGGTCCATCGCGGGTCAAAAGAACGGCAGATCGACGAGCCGCGCCGCGACCGGCCCTCCGGCTCGCATCACCTGTACCGTCTCGCCGACCGTAACCTTGGCTGAAATCAGCGCGTAGCCGATGTTCACCTGCATTCGGGGCGACCAGACGCAGTTCGTCATCATCCCCACCCCGGCGCCTCCGTGATGGATATCTTCGCGCTGGAACCCAAGGGGCGCGGGGGTGCTGCCGTCGAGGATCAGGCCAAGCTGGTGGCGCTTCACCCCCTCGGCTCTGATCCGGCGCAGCGCCTCAATGCCCACCACATCGTCGGGCACATCGAGATCGACGTATTTGCCCAGCCGCACCTCGAAAGGGTTTGTCGCCTCATCGGTGTCGCCGCCAACCGAGACGAGTCCGCTCTCGGTCCTCTCGGCGGTGGCCGGCGCGCCGGGGCCGATGCCCCAGGGTCGGCCTGCCTCTCGGAAGATGTTCCAAAGCTGCGTGCCGCGGGTCCCGTCCCTCAGGTAGATTTCGAAGCCACCCTGCTTCGACCAGCCAGACCGCTGCACCGCGACCGGAATGCCGGCAATCTCGGTCTCGCGGAACCAGAAATACTTCAGATTGCGCACCCAGTCGCCCAGCACATGCGCCACCACGTCCTCTGCCTTCGGCCCCTGTAATGCCATCGGCGAGACGTCGGGCTCGCTCACCTCGACATTCAATCCGCGCTCGGCGGCAATGGCGCCGGCCCAGAACCAGATGTCGCTGTCGGCAATCGACAGCCAGTAGAGGTCATCGGCCAGCTTCAACAGGATCGGGTCGTTGATGATGCTGCCGCGATGGTTGCACAGCGGCACATACTTTCCCTGCCCGACCTTGCAGGATGACAGGTCGCGCGGGCTGAGAATCTGCGCCAGCCGCCCGGCATCGGGGCCTTTGAGCTGCACCTGCCGCTCCACCCCCACGTCCCATTGCGAGACGCCGTTGATGATGCGCCAGTATTCCGCCTCAGGGTCGCCGTAGGAGGTGGGCATGATCATGCGGTTGTAGATGCTCGCCGCCACCATGCCTTCGGCCACGGCAGAGGCATAGAACGGCGAGGGGCGCAGGCGAGCCGTTGGAAAGACCGAAAACACCGAAAAACCTCCATGATCTGGCTGCAGATGAGGCCTCTGGCGCTGTTCCGTCAAACGACGTATTCAGGGCCAAAGCCCCCCCAAAGAGTTATGGCAAGGTTGGGAATTGGCCACGCGATCCGATCTGCCCCCGCTCACCTGGCTGCGCGCCTTCGAAGCCGCAGCCCGCACGCTTAGCTTCACGGCGGCCGCGGGCGAATTGAATGTCACCCAGGCCGCCGTCTCCAAGCACGTCAAGTCGCTGGAGCAGTACCTGCGCCACCCGCTCTTCATAAGACGGCCCCGCAGCCTCGAACTGACCAAGTCCGGCGCGGCCTATCTGCCCAAGGTGCAAGACGCGCTCAGCCGTCTGGCCATCGGGACGCGCGAGGTCTTCGGGCTCCAGCGGCCGGCGAGCCTGACACTGCGCTGCGCGGTGTCCTTCGCAGTTAACTGGCTCGCGCCGCGCCTGCCGGAGTTTTTGGAGCGGCACCCGGGCACGTCGATCCGCATCATATCCAGTGTCTGGAATAATGATTTCGACGGCGCGGCCTTCGATCTCGACATCCAGTACGGAACCGGCTGGCCCGGCATCACCCATCATCGCCTGACCTGGGACCGGATCACGCCGCTCTGTGCACCGGGCCTGCCGGACCGCCTGGCCCTCGCCACCGTCGACGACCTCGCGCACCACCGGCTTTTGCACGTTCTCGGCTATTACGAAGGCTGGGGCACATGGCTGCAGGCCGCGGGCGCAGCGCAGGTCGATGCCGGCCACGGCTTGCAACTCGACACCTCGCTCGCCGCCTTCGAGCTTGCCGCCCAGGGCGCCGGCGTCGCCCTCGGCAGAACCTCGCTGGCAGCGCGGGAGCGGGCGTCCGGCCGGCTGATTGCGCCCTTCGGGCTGGAGGTGCCGATCGACGAAGCCTTCCATCTCCTGGAGCCGTCGGCCGGCCCTCTCCATCCGGACGCGGCGCGGTTCGTTAGTTGGCTCCTAAGGGCCGCCCAGGTCGACCAGAGTTGAACAGGTGCGGTCCGTCGGCGCGACGGAGCGATGACCAACGTACGCGGGAGCCGCGACAAAGACCTGAAAGATCACATGAGGCGCTTTGCGATCGGAATACTGCGGCCATAAGAACGGCCGCTTACCCAGCGCGTCCGTCCAGAAGCCGCCAGGCAGCAATCCACCCCACAGCGGTCTCGCGCGCCGGGTTACAAGCGTCAAATCGCCCCTAGGTATCGATCATCCGACGGGTATAGCGCGACAATCTGGGAGAGAGGCGCGCGACAATCTGGATGAGAATCTTGTGTCGCGGCGGGTGTGATGATCGCGGCATTGATTGTCGCGCGCAAGAGGTTTTGTCAGTTGGTTGTCGCGGCGCGTCAATCAGGTGCGACGTTGGCAGGCGTCGCATATGACGCGGGCCGTCCTGGCCCTCGCTTTCGTTCAATGGCCTCGCGGCGCCGATAGCTCTCGACGTTCAACTCGAAGATCGTGGCGTGATGGACGAGGCGGTCGACCGCGGCGAGCGTCATAGCGGGGTCCGGGAAGATCTTGCCCCATTCGCCGAAGGGCTGGTTGGCGGTTATGAGCATGGAGCGGCGCTCGTAGCGGGCACTGATGAGTTCGAACAGCACGCTGGTCTCGGCCTGATCCTTGGTGACGTAGGCGAGATCGTCGAGGATCAGCAGGTGGAAGCGATCGAGCCGGTTGATGGCGGCTTCGAGACCGAGCTCGCGGCGCGCGCACCCTGAGGCGATGGCCGATCAGGCGCGAGGGCACGGTGTAGAATACCTTGCGCAGCGTGAAGCCACCCGATGACGTCACGCGCACGGTGACCTCCTCGTAGTCGGATGTCCGCCGGACTGGCAGTTCCTGGAGTTCGGCGCGCTCGATGTCGATGCGTTTGGAATGGCGGACATTGCAGCGACTTACGATCTCGTCGACGAAGCGACGGTAGGCGGCGAGGTCGTCGAAGTCGTCCGAGCCTCTCATCAGCAGGGCGTCATTGATCGCCCGCTTGAGGTGTCCGTGAGATCCTTCGATGGCACCGTTCTCGTGAGCGATGCCGGCATTGTTGCGAGTGGCTGTCATGCCGTAGTGGGCCACGAGGTCCTCGTAGCGACGCGTCAGGTCGGCGCGGGCATCCCTGTCCAGGTTGCGGAATGCCGCCGACAGACTGTCGCTGCGGTGCTCTCGCGGCACCCCGCCGAGCGACCAGAGCGCGTTCTGCAGGCCTTCGGCGAGGGCGACGAAGCTCTCGCCGCCAAGCACGACATGGGCATGTTCGAAGCCGGAATAGGCGAGCCGGAAGTGATAGAGCCGATGATCGAGCGGCTGACCCGCGATGGTGACGCCGGCGCTGCCCATGTCGGTGAAGTCCGACAGGCCGAGCCGGCCTGGCTCATGCGCCTGCCGGAAGATGACCTCCTGTTCCTCGCCGTGAACGGCCCGCCAGGACCGGACACGGCGTTCGATGGTGCGGCGAATGCCGGCACCGAGTTCGGGATGACGCCGCAGCATCTCCTCGAAGATTGCGATCGGCCGGATGCCCGGCGCCGCCTTCAGCAGCGGCACGATCTCGGTGTCGAAAATGTCGGCGAGCGGGTCGGGGCGGCGGCGCTGGCGCGCAACCTTCCTCTGCGAGGGCAGCCTCGCATCCTTCTCGATGCGATAGGCCGTGGCCGCGCTGATCGACGCCTTCGCCGCCGCGACGGCCGTCGTGTGGGTCTGCCGGAACTTCATGAAAAGCCTCATCTGGTGATCGGTTACGTGGCGGCCGGGCACAAAGTGATTCCTCCAATCGGAAAAACCACCGGCATACCCGGTCGACCGCGATCACAAGACGATGCCCTGAAGGGATCGCCGCCGACGTCTTGAAACTCCGGTCGGGCTACGCCCTCCCTGCGTCTCAAGACGCCGGCATTCTCATCCTGATTGTCGCTGCGCTCTCACGTTGATTGCCGCGCCGCAGACGGGCTGTGGTCGACTGCCGGGGCAAGCCACGGATGTCCGCGGACTGAGGCGAGGGGGACTGCCACTCAACCGCGAAGCGCTTGATCACGATCTCCGTCGTCGCAACCGTGGCCGGCTCGCTCTTCTCACTGCAGCCCATTCGTGTCTTGGCCCAGAAGATCGCTGCAGCGACCGACTGCGGTCCGTCGCTGGTTGCCTTGCGGAACAGGCTTTCGGCGACGCGGAGGTTGGCCTTGAGCGATCCGGTCTCCATCTCGCGCTTGTAGACGGACCGAATCTCGGACTCGTCGAGTGCCAGGACCAGGGCAATATCTGCCGGGGATAGGCCATAGCCGGCCATCGTCTCGACCTTGGGCCCAAAGGGCTTGTCGACCTCGACAGGACTGTCCTGCGTTTCAGCGGCCATCTGGCACCGGTAGCCTGGGCGAGGGGGTTGGTCCCCGTGCCGCATCGGCCTCGTAAGCCGACGACCCGTTCAGCACGAGGAGGAGCGCCTTCGCGATGTCAGTGTTGCTGTAATCCACGGTCGGGATCGGTCCGCCATCCTTTCCGCTGACCTCATGCACGCTGGTCTCCCGCCACCCGGCACGCGCCTTCAGCCAGAAGATCGCAGCGGTCACCGACTCCCGACCTTCCCCTGTCGCCTTGCGGAACAGGTTCTCGGCGACCTTGGCATTGGCCTTGACGTGACCATGATAGAGTTCGTCCCGGTAATGCTTGCGTAGGGTCTTGGGATCGATCCCCAGCATGCCGGAGATCTGCTGTTCCTGAACGCCATATCCAGCCAGGGCTTCGACCTGACGGCGCTGCAAAGCGTCCGGCTGATGGGGAAGAACACGAATTTCATCCGTGGCGCGACGACGAGGCCGGGTCGAACGCTTCCGAAGCCTTCCCGCATTAGGAAGCGATGGTCAACGCGGCGTGGACACGGTCAGAGAAGGTGCGGGATGATCATCTTGGTTCGCTCTCGGTAGATGGTGTAGCGCTCGCCAAAAATGCTGCTGAGGAGCTTCTCCTCCGCGTGGGCGCGCCACGCGAAGGTCGGGACAATTCCGAACAGCACGATCATGAGGGAAGGCCAACTGCCGAAGGCAAGCGCTTGACCCACGGCAAGCATTGCCAGTCCGAGGTAGATCGGATGGCGGACGAGGCGAAATGGGCCGGTTGTGACGAGGCCCGTGTCTTTATCCGCCTTGGGCACAAAGCTCCACGCCGGACCAAGCTCGGCCCGGGACCTGAGGATGAGGGCCGCGCCTGCCAGCGCGATAAGGCACCCTGACAGCGCCAGCGGCAACGCCATGGAAGCTTCGGAGCTGCCAGGAAAAAACGCGAGCGATGGGAAGAACAAGCCGGCGGCCGAGAGGTTTGCCACCACGGGTGCCCGGCCGCCGCCTCCCCGACTTGCTCGCGTCGCGGGTTTTCCAGGACGCCCGCTGACGAAGAGCAACACGAGTCCTGCAAAAGCCAGCAGGGAGAACACGCGGAGAACGATGAGCAGTGTCGACATCTTCTACCGTTCTCCTCGCCGCATGAGATGGAGCACAACAGGCAGCAGGAGGATAGGGAGCATGTAACTCACGACGAGGGCCACGATCGGCTGGTCAGCCCAGCCTGCTCCGATGGCCGCAAAAACGAATCCCGTGGGCACGCTGCCGATGGTCAGCGCTGCGATGAACTTTCTCATCGGCATGCGCGCAAGTCCGGCGAGAAAGACCATGACCTCGGCGCTGCTGTAGGGAAAGCTGCGGGTGAGGATGATTGCCCACACGCCACTCCTGTCGAACAATCGCTCCGCCTTTTGCAGGGATTGAGACCCGGCGAAGCGTAACACAACACGCCGCGCGGAGGTGAGCATCAGGCCGTAGCCGAGAAGACCCCCGGTGATCAGGCCGATACTGCCCAGCGATCCGCCGAGCACTGTTCCATAGATTATTCCAAGCGCCGCGATCACCGCAGTCTGCGGGATCGGCAGCAGCACATCGGCCCAGATGAGAGCAATGCCCACGGCCCACGCCCAGCCCTCATATTGTAGGAGCGTCAGAACGGCGTCGTTGGCCTCTTGGGGGGTCGGGATCGTCGCGCAAGAGGCAATCCCGAGTGACAGAACGCCGATTACAACCAGCCCCGATCTCACCTCGGCCTCCAGATACGCATGAGTTCGTAGCTCTTGCCCACGGCTACACCCAGCGCCGGACGCGGGCTTTGTAATCGAGGTAGGTGTCGCCAAAGCGCCGTTCCAGGTAAGCCTCCTCGCGCGCGACGACGCCTTGGCGGATCGTGACAACAAGCGGCAGCAAGAAAATCAGAATCCATGGGCTGAGCGCCGCGACGCCGATTCCGCCGTAAACGAGAAAAAAGCCGAGATAGATTGGATTGCGGGTCCAACGGTAGATGCCGACGGTCACCAGCACACGGGCGGGCTGGTTTGTGGGCAAAGGCGTCTCGGCTCGGGAGAAGTTGCGGGCTCCAGCAGCAAACAGCCCAAGGCCGATGAGGAACAGGAACCCGGCGACAATCCAGGGAAGCCCGTCGATCTCCGGAATTGCGAAGGGCAAGGGCAGCAGGCGATCCAAGACGAGACCGGCGAGAACAGCGGCAGGAAAGAGAAAGATCGGTCGCCCGACGACGCCCGCAGTGCCGGGGTCGGTCACGACAACTCCGATCTCGTCGCCAGCAGCGCTGCTGCCGGACCCCGGCAGGCGAGCCGCCGGACATGCCTCGCGCCAGCGTTTTCAAGCGCTCTGACCATCACTTCCGGATCGAGAAAGCGGCCGGTTCCGCGTAGCCGAATTCCCCATTCCATCATGCGATCGAGAGCGTCCTCTTCTTCGCTGCGCGCGCAAAACAGTAGGCAAATGTGGCCGCCCGGCCGCGTGACCCGCATGAGTTCCGAAATCGCTGCTTCGGGGTCGTCCGTCGCCTCGATCGACCACAGCGCCAGCGTCAGGTCGAAAAGCGCGTCGGCCAGGGGCATAGCGGTAAGATCGCCGTGAACGCGCGCGACCGGAAGGTCGCGTGTCGCCCGAAGCAGCCGCGGGCTTTGATCGAGCAGCGTCAGTTCGAGCCCGGCTTCCTGCCGCAACAGCCTTCGTGCAAGCCGCCCGGTGCCGCAGCCCGCATCAAGGATGTTCAACCCCGGGCGGAGCAGGGCCGCGATCGCGCCTTCGGCGGCGCTCTGTCCCTCGCCGCCGCTGATACGCAAGAAACGTCCGTGCAACCGGTCGTAGATCGACGGCGACTGTTTCTCGTAGCCGATGTGGTCGGAAGGCTTGTTCATGTCCCTGCGGAAGGCGACGATTGTGAAGAGTAGCACGAGAACGAGGATCCAGGGACTCTGCACCGCAACTCCGATGCCGAGGCACAAAAGTAAAATGCCGAGGAAGACAGGATTGCGGGTCCAGCCTTCAAAGCAGGTCGTCCTCGGCGCAAGGGCGGGTTGGTTCGGGGGCATTGCTGTTTTTGCCTGTGAGAACTTGCGAATACCCGCCATCAGGAAAGCCAGACCGAGGAATATCAGCAGTCCCGGTACGAACCTGTGCGCAAGATGATTTTCGATTCTCGCAACCGGGAACGGCAAAGGCAGCAGGTGATCCAGCACGAAGCCGAGCGGCAGCGTGGCGAGGAAGAGATGCGGAAGCCGCGCGATGGTGCCAGCGGTCCCGGTGTCGGTCACTTGTTGCGCAGCCATACCCTACTCCTGCGGATGTTCGGGCCAAGCGAAATTCACCCGAAATGACAACCAAGGTGTCGTTCTTGCAGGTTGACAACTAAGGTGTCAATTGGGAATGTTGGCGCAGACAATGGAGACGATAGTGATGGCGCGGCGAGTGACCGAAATTAGCCCCAACACTGACAGCAAGGGCGAAGCGATCACCGAACTCATGCTCGAAGTGGCCCAGTGCTTCTTCAAAATACGGGCGCTCGGCCAGAAGACAGGGTTAATCACCAACTGGGGCGGCGGCGTGTTCGGCTTCATGCGAAGCCTCGCGCTGCTTGGTCCGCTCACCGTGCCGCAGATCGCCCAGATGCGGCCGACGAGCCGTCAGCGCATGCAGCGGCTAGCGGATGAACTCGCAGCCGAAGGGCTGGTGGAGTTCATCGACAATCCGAAGCATCGGCGGTCGAGGCTAGTGAGTCTGACGCCCGAGGGTGACGCGCGATACCGCGACCTCAACGCCGAGTTCCTTTCGATCGCATCGACCATGGGCGTAGCTCTTGCCGAAGCGGAGATCCGTAAGGCGATCGAGATCGTGCGGCAGCTCAGCAATGATGTAAAAGCCGGCGGCGGATCCTTATGAGCAAAGACATTTCAAGACGCCATCCGATCGCGCGACTCACTGCGCCAACGTCCGGAAGGCAGAAGAAAACCAAGATTTAAACTGAGATCCCACCCTATGCCTCGATCCCGCGCAAAGGAGCCTGGCGCGGATTGGCGTCCGAAATCGGCGTGTCGCCCGAGGCCCTCTATCGCGAGATGGCGCGTCGCCGCCGAGGCAGGTAACGCGCCGCGCCGGCATGGCGGTCTTCTTCAGCGGAAGAAGACGAACTTGACCAGCCCCGCCACCACGAGGTCCACGATCGCCAGGACGGTCAGTCCGCCGATCCCCATGCCCCACATCATTCCGCCCGACATCATGTTGTTCATCATCACGCTTCTCCTTATTCGGCCGAGATGGCGGCCGGATTTCCGGCTTCGATCGTCAAACCGGCCTTCGTCTTGCGCGGCAGCCGCCAGCCCTTGACGAGGCCGTAGACGGCGGGGATCACCACCAGCGTCAGAACCGTCGACGACAGCATGCCGCCGACCATCGGCACGGCGATGCGCTGCATAACTTCTGAACCCGCT
>Ga0209906_100472_pt1 | contig 15084 bp, 15 predicted proteins | sample FECB24metaG_FD_188303 | JGI IMG/M metagenome (GOLD analysis project Ga0209906, IMG submission 188303) | Cyanobacterial communities from the Joint Genome Institute, California, USA from Joint Genome Institute, California, USA - FECB-24 metaG... ... | reverse complement strand
CCCGACTGCCTCAGCTTGCGCTTCGGCGGTCGACCTCCCCCTTTTAGGGGGAGGTAAGAAGAAGGATCATTTCCGCGTGTCGCGCACCGACACCACGACTGCCATGGCCGTGTCGCCGGCCGCGCAGCCATGGAACAGGCCATTGCCGCCGCCGCGCATCACGAGTTCCTCGATCATCTCGATGATCAGGCGGAGGCCAGTCGGCCCTTGCGGATGGCCGAACACCAGCGAGCAGCCGAAATTGTTCATGCGCGTGGCATCGACACCGGTTTCGCGCGCGAACACGATGTCGTTGACGATGAAGGGATTGTGCGACTTGAACACGTCGATCCTATCGATCGTCAGGCCGGCCGCGTCGAGTGCGCGCCGTGCCGCCTTGACCGGCGCCGCCGGCATATAGGCATGCCGTTCGCGCGACTGACCAAATCCGAGAATGCGAATTTCGATGCCGGGTTCGCGGGTGAATTCGGACACGCGGTCGGTGTTGGTCACGATCATCCCGGCATTGCCGTCGGCGGGATGCGTCTGACCGCCGAAGGTGACGGTGCCGCCCTCTCGCACCGGCTTCAGCTTCTTCAGGCCTTCGAGCGTGGTGTCATGGATGCCTTCGTCGCCGGTCAGCGTCGCAGCCTCTTTCCTGAATCGCTGGTCCGGAACGGCAAACGGCAGCGTCATGAAGCGCTTCAGAAACGCGGCGTCGTCCTTCAACGCATCGCGGTACTGCTCGTAACGGAGCGCTGCGAGATCATGCTGCTCCTGCGTGGAAATCTGCCAGTCGCGGGCGCAATTCTCCGCGGTGTCGACCATGGCGAAATGCCCGGTCGGCTCGTCGTTGAAGTTGTCCAGCATCCAGTTCTCGACACTCGGCGCGCCGCTCGGCCCGCGCGGATTGGGATGCACGACGACGGGGGAATTCGAGGTGCGATCGCAGGTCACCACCAGCGACGCGGTGGCATCGCCTGCACCGATCTCACTGGCCGCCGCCGACAGCGCTCGCGCCGAGGTCGCGCAGGCCTGCGACACTGTCGGCCCGGCGACAAAAGGTGCGCCCATCATGGTCATCACCCAGGGCGCACCCCAGAAGCTTTTCTCCTGCGGCACGGTCATGCCGAGCACGGCATGGTCGAGCGTTTCCAGCGGCCATTCCTTGTCCTTGGCGACCTTGGCCGCCGTCATCGCCGCAAGTTTCATGCTGTGCAGGTCGGACAGACTCATCTGCCAGCGCGAAAACGGCGTCGACCAATAGGTGCCATAGGGAATGCGCAGATCGGAAAGTGAGGTCATGCTGGCACTCGCTGTTCGGACTCCCTCCCCCTGAAAGGGGGAGGGTTGGGGTGGGGGTCAATTCGAAAATGGTGAAGACCCCCACCCGGCCGCCTCAGCTTGCGCTTCGGCAGCCGACCTCTCCCTTTTCAGGGGGAGGTTAAGTAGAGGGCCGATCTGGCCGTTACTTGCCATCGTTCAGTGCAACCCGTTTCGCGTCAGAAACTCGATCAGCAGGTCGCGGCAGCGCTGCGGCTCCTCGATCTGCAGAAAATGCGTAGTGCCGGGCACCATCGCATATTCGACGCCGAACATCTCACGCGCCGACTTCGCGATCCGTGCGGCGGGACTCGTATAGGGCGAATCCGGGTCACCGGCGACGATCCGCAGCGGGACGCGAATTTCACCGAGCCGGGGAAACAGCGTCGGATCGACATTGTTGCGGAACACATCGGACTCGAAAGCGGGCGGGCAACACAGCGTCCAGCGTCCATCCGGACGACGGCGCAAAGTATGGCGGGCCAGGAGGTCCGCGCCTTCCGGGACCCAGCGGCTGAACGACGCCCGCCGCCGAAACTGCGCCGCAAGTTGCTCGGGCGAGTCATAGACCTCCTGCCGCCGCATAGCGCGAGCCGCAAGCGAGTCCATGTCGGCTTGCTGGATCTCGTGCAGCGGATGCCCGGCGGGCGGCATGATCGGCGGATCGAACAGGCATAGCGCGTCCCAGCGGTCCGGATGGCGCAGCGCATGCCCGAGCGTCGCGACCGAGGCGAGGGAGTGAACCGCGGCAACGGTGCGCGCCGCACCGAAGTGTTTGCGGATTCCCTGAAACAACTCTTCGATGTCGGAGAAGAAGTTTTTCCAAATATGGCCTTCCAGCCGGTGCAGCGGATTCTCGCCGTGGTTGCGCATGTCGAAGACCACGAGATCGTAGTCCTGCGCCAACGGCAGCCAGAACGGCGCATAGGCGTCGATCGCAAGCCCATTGCCATGGCTCAGCACCAGCCGCGTTCGCCCCGCGCGGCCGTAGCGGCGAAGCCGGATCATCGCGCCGTCCGCCATGACGAGGTCCACGGCCTCGGCCGGCGGCGGCACGGTGAAAGGCTGATGCAGCGTCATGCTCACGCCGATGTCTTCGCCTGCACGAAGCGGTCGGAGCGGATGTCCTGTTCCAGCGCGCCGAAACGCGTCAGCACGTCGACCGCGGCATCGATCATGGGCGGCGGGCCGCAGAGATAGGCCTCGAGCCCGAACGCATCCCCCACCTCTTCGGCGAGGACGTCGGAGACGAGACCGCGCGCGCCTGTCCAGCCGGAATCCTCCGGCTCGTCGGACAGCACGGGCGTAAACGCGAAGTCAGGCAAAAGCGCCCCCCACGCCTCGATCCGGTCGAGGCCATACAACTCGTCCTGCGACCGGGCTCCATAGAACAGCCGGATCGCCCGCCTGTCCTTGGTCGCAACCGCATGTTCCAGAAGCGACATCACCGGCGCAAGTCCCGTTCCGCCGGCGACGCAAAGCGCCGGCCGCCAGTCGTTGCCGGACAGCCGGAACTGGCCATAGGGACCCATGAGTTGCAGCGGTTGCCCCGCCGTCAGGTCCGACACGAACGCGCCGATCCTGCCGCCCGGATACACCCGCACATGGAACTCGATCACGTCGCTGCCGGGACGGTTGGCCGCGGAATAGGTCCGGTTCGGCGCGATGCCCGGCACCACCCATTCGAAGGCCTGCCCGGCGTAATATTCGATCGGCCATGGCGTCTCGACCGTGACCCCGTAGATCGAGGGCGTCAGCCGCTCCACTTGCTGCACCATCGCATTGACGGCCGCGGGGCGGATCGTCGGTGCACCGGACTGCAGCGGAATGTCGAGGGTCAGCGCAGAGCGGGGAAAGCACATGCAGGTGAGGATCTTGCCCTGCGCCCGATGTGCGTCGGTGAAAATCGCCGGGTCCGCGCCCGGCAGTTCATGCACCTCGCCGGAGACGAGCGAGGCCATGCATTCTCCGCATTCGCCGGAGCGGCAATTGTACGAGATCGGCACGCCGTCGGCGATGCAGGCATCAAGCAGCGTCTGCGACGGCGGACAGGCCAGCACATTGCCCTCCGGCAGGAGCTTCACCTGATGAGTGGTGGACGGTTTGTCGAGCATTGCTGAGACCGGATTGGAGATGTCGCGCGCGCCCTACCCCGCATACATCACATGCTTGCTCAGATCGCCGCCAATGCTGGCGGTGAACTCGCCGCTCGTGGCGGGCAACGGGACGCCCCAGTCCTTCACGATGAAGGCGCGAACCTGCTGGTAAAAGGTCTCGCGCATGTCCTCGTTCGTTGACGACTTCAACCCCCAGTGGCGATAGCGTTCGTTGGTCCGCGACTTGTCGCCGCCGAACGACGCAAGACCGACCGGCAGCCATTTCTGCACCGACGTCTCCACCTGCGCACGACCCTCCGGCGTTTTCAAAAGATCCTTCACGCCATCCATGCCGAGGCCGACATGGCCGTATTCCTCGTTCAGCGTGTCCTGACAGGCGATGCGGAACGGCTCATAGGGCGACTTGATGAAGTGCCGGAACTGGTGTGCGGCGGCGCGGTCGACGAGCGCGAGGAACACCATCTGGTCCGCCCATGTATGGATCGGCACATCGAATGTGCTCAGATGCACCTTGTCCTTGATCACCTCCTGCCAGTCGAGATCGAGGTTTTCGAGCAGCTTGCGGAAGCGCAGATGATGCCCGTATTCCTCCATCACCGTTTTCGCCATGCGCATCTTCATGTCGGCCGATGGTGCCCGCAGGATCGACTGCTCGAAGAAATCGGCGCCGACTTCCTCGCTCACGACATGAATGGCGATGACGTTCAGCTGGAGCTTCTTGAATTCATCGTCCTGCTGGAAGAAAACGTCCGGCGTGACGTTGCCGATGCCGGTCTGGTTCGCATTAAGCTGGATCATCGATCGTCTCCCTGAATGTCCTGAGATGGGGCGGGCGCGTTAAGGAGTCGCTGCGCCGCGCTCACTGGTAGAAGCTGCGCTGCTTCTCCGAGATGTCGGCGATCACGTTCTTGACCTGCGTGAAGGCGAACATGGTCTCGAATGCATCCTCGCGTCCGAAACCGCTCGCCTTGGTGCCGCCGAACGACGATCCCGACGGGAACAAGTTGTAGCAATTGATCCAGATGCGGCCGGCTTCCACCGCCTGCGCCGTGCGGTGCGCGCGGCCCAGATTCTCCGTCCAGATCCCGGCTGCGAGTCCGTAATCGAGCAGGTTCACAGCGCCCAGCATCTCGTATTCCGTCGACCAGGTGTGAAACGTCACCACCGGACCGAAAACCTCATCGCGCGCGACCATCATATCGCTCTCGACCTCGGAGAAGATGGTCGGCTCGATCGCCAGCGCCTTCGGATACTTGGCGAGGCTTGCGCGCTTGCCGCCGGTCACGAGCCTCGCGCCCTCGGCCTTGCCGATATCGATATAATGCAGCACACTCTCAAGGTGTTCTTCGAACACCATGGTGCCCATGGTGGTGGCCTTGTCGAACGGATCGCCGAAGCGCATCTGCGGGATCAGGGAGAGCACTTTCTCCTGCAATTGCTTCGCGATCGAAAAATGCACGAAGACGCGCGAGCCCGACGTGCAGACCTGACCCTGGTTCATGAACGCGCCGAGCATGATGCCTTGCGCGGCGCGATCGAGATCGGCATCCGGAAACACGATCTGGGCGTTCTTGCCGCCGAGTTCGAGCGTGAGCTGTTTGGTCGACGGCGCGGCGGCGGCCATCACTGCGCGGCCGGTCGCAGTCGAGCCGGTGAGCGATATCTTACGGATATCGGGATGCGAGACCATCGAAAGCCCGGCGGTCTCGCCGCCGCCTGTCAGGATGTTGACAACGCCCGCCGGCAAGCATTCCGCGATCAGCTTGGCGACTTCCATCGTGGTCACCGGCGTCGGCTCGGCCGGCTTATAGATCACGGCATTGCCGACCGCGATCGCAGGCGCGATCTTGCCGAGGAACATATTGATCGGAAAATTCCAGGCGCCGATGATGCCGACAATGCCAAGCGGCTCACGATAATCGAAGCTCAGGATATTGCCGGACGACAGTGTGCGGCCCTCCAGTGCGCGCGACACGCCGGCGTAGTAGCGCAGGCGATCGACCGCGGTGAGCACATTGGCCTTGCTCTCGCGCCAGGGCTTGCCGGTATTGGCGGTCTCGAGCCAGGCGAAGCGGTCCGCTTCGGCCTGCAGACGATCGGCAAGCTTCGTGATCGCCTCCGCCCGCTTCTTGGCGCCGGCGCGATGCCATGCGGGCCAGGCCGCCTTGGCCGCCATCACCGCATCGACCACATCGCGCTCGCTCGCGTCCGGCACGGTGCACAGGAGATCGCCGGTCAGCGGGCTCTTCGCTTCAAGCGTGGCATTGGACGATGACTGAACCCAGTCGTTGTTGATGAAAAGATCGTAGCGATCCTGGATCTGGTAGGACATCGATGGCCTCAAACTGAGAGAAGATGGACGGCGGCAACCGCCGAGTCGCCGCCAAGGAGGCCGCCCGCCATTTGAGCGAGACCGATTCTGGCACCCGCGACCTGACGCGCACCGGCGCGGCCGGTCAGCTGCTCGTGAATTTCAGCGATCTGCGCGACCCCGGTGGCGCCGACCGGATGGCCGCGGCTCGTCAGTCCGCCCGACGTATTCACCGGAATACGCCCCCCGATCTGCGTGTCGCCGTCCTCGAGCAGGCGGATCGCCTCGCCGCGGTCGCAGAACAACAAGTCCTCGATGTCGAACAGTTCTTGCGGCGACGTCGGGTCGTGCACTTCGGCGACCGCGACATTGCGCGGGTCGATGCCCGATGATTCATAAGCTCCGCGCGCGGCCCGGTGCGTGGCGCTTCCATCCCGACTGCCGGACGGCAACCCGGACACCACCGACGACGCCGCGATCTCGGACGTGCCGTTGAGTCCGCGCCGCGCCGCAAAGCCCTCGCTCACCAGAATGATACAGGCCGCACCATCGGAAATGCCGCCGCACATCGCGCGGGTCAGCGGCTCGACCACCACCCGATCCGCCAGCACCTCTTCCACGGTCACAGGCTTGCGTTCGGCCGCCCGCGCGTTCAGCCCGGCATGGGTGCGGTTCTTGACCGCAATCTTGGCGAAATGCTCACGTGTCGCGCCGTATTGCTGCATGTAGTGCCTGGCGCGGCCGGCATTGACATCCACGAAGACCGAACGGCCCTCCCCTATCGGCGTATGATCGGTGGCGCTGGCGAGAGCGGTGAAAGCGCGCGTCCTGTCCTCGTGGGTGAGCTTTTCGGCACCGAGCACGAGAACGCAGTCATATTGACCGTACGCGATCGCGCTCCAGCCAAGATGAACGGCATCCGCTCCGCTGGAGCAGGCATTCTTGATCGTGCGCATCGGAATGCCGGCAATCCCGGCCGGCGACAGCAGCGTCTGCGCAAGAATCGATTCCTGCCCGATGATGACGCCACCGAACGCGTTACCGACAAACGCCGCTGCAATATCCGAGCGCGCCACACGCGCCGCCGCTACCGCCGCGACGATCGCTTCGCCGGCGATGTCCGGCAGCGAACGATCAAGATGCCGCCCGAACTGGCCGACCGCGCCGCCCGCCACCAGCACGCGATGCGGATGACGCCTCGTCATGCCGGCATCCTCACGTCGGCGAAGCCCTTGGCCGTCTGGGTGCCGTCGCTCTTGACGGCGCTCAGGGTGCAACGAGTCAGCGGACCGGGCTCAGCAATCTCGGCGCGCAAGATCAGCGTATCCTCGGGATAGACCGGCGCGGTGAAGGTCACGTCGAGCAGCGTCACCGCATCGTCACCGACCGCCCGTGCCAGCAACTGTGCGAATTGCGCCGTGGTCATGGGTCCCTGCTGCAGCACCGTCGGGAATCCGGCCCTGTGCGCGAAGTCATCGTCGACATGGATCGGATTCGGATCCTCGGTCGCCTCGGAAAACAGCGCGACGCGCGCGCGGCCGGCCGGCGCGATGGTCTCTTCGAACAATATGTCGCCCTGTTTCAGGCCGGCCATGTCGCGCCTCACGACTGCTTGACCAGGCGCGTGACCTCGCGCAGGGCCAGTTCACCGCTCTGCTTGCGGTATTCGAACGAAATATCGGCAAACCAGATCGGCCCGCGCTTGCTCTGTTTCTCGGTCACCCGGTCGATGGTCGCCGTGACGCTCAGTTCGTCATCGAAGGTGACCGGCGCGAACCATTCGTAGCGCTGGCCGCCATGAAGCGCCTTCTCGCGCGGGATATCGAGATCCTTGAAGAGATCGACGCCCAGTGTCTCGCCGCGCAGGAAAATCAGATAGGTCAGCGGCACCCTGTCGTCCGCCGCAAGACCGAGCGCAGCCGTGAGCTTGCTCGCCTTGTCCCGGTCCGGTCGCAACCCGTAGGGCGGATAGACTCGCCCCTGCAGTTCGGTCCGCATCTCCTGCCCTCACGATCGCTGTTTTGCCGTGAGTATAGATCGCCGGCAGACTTGGTCAAGAGTTTTTTACATATATGTAAATTATTCGGGATGACACAGCTGACGCACCGGCCACTGCGCGGTCCTTGCCGCTGCGTCGCAAAAGACGTCAATCGATGATCATCGGTCGGCCGTCGGATCGGGCGAACCGGCTTTTCGCGTGGGTCATCGTCGCTCTTGCGACTTCACATATCGAGCGAGCGACTTTAGGTGCGCTGTTATCTCCATGACCGCTGCCTCGGCGTTGCGAGAGCGCAAATGCGCAAGGACGCGTCGGCGCACTGGGGCGAGGCTACGGGCTGATGTGGTCAAGAAGCTGACGCTGGAGTTCCGACAGCGAATTGACCAGCATCAATAATACCTCGTTGTGCGCGGCCTTTGCGAGCAGGTTATAGAATTCGGCTATGTAGGCGGAGCGGTTAAAGCGTCCCTCGCGTGCCAGCTGCTCGCAACGGTCGATGTCACGCTCGATTGCATCGAAATCTGTCTGCGTACCCCGTTCGCATGCCAGCCGGATGGCATCGTTCGTCAGGAGGATGCGGGCCTCGAGCACGCTGTCGGTGGATATCTGGCGGAGGTGCAATAGGTCGCGCACGACGTTCGCGAGCACCTCTGGATTTCCCGCGCGGATGTATGGCCCGCCGTTCACACTCTTGCGCGTTTGGATAACGCCGGACATTTCCAAGGTCCGAAGCGCCTCGCGGGCCGCGCGGCTCATCCCAAATTGCTCAGCCATCACGCGTTCCGCTGGTAGCCGGTCACCCGGAGACAGAATCCCGGCGGCGAGGTCGCGCCGGATCTGGTCGCACACCTCGTCAAAGGCTCGGCGGCCATGCTCACGGTTGGTGGCTCAGGCCGCATTATGGATAGACGTAGCCTTCAAACAGGCGTCGAGCGGTGCGATAGAACGAACCTCGCGCACTTCTACGGCTTGCCCGATCTCGGATTCATGAATCTGGGAGATTTGGCGCATCACACGGCAGCTATCTGCGAGGTGACGCGGCTTCCGCTCATCGTCGATGCCGACACGGGTTTTGGTAATGCCTTGAATGTACGCCAAACCGTTCGGACACTTGAACGCGCCGGCGCCAACGCCATTCAGCTGGAAGACCAGGTGATGCCCAAGAAATGCGGTCACTTCTCGGACAAGGCAGTCGTCGATGCTGCCGAGATGATAGGTAAGATTCACGCCGTTACCGACGCACGTTCTTCAGCGGACTTCTTGCTTATCGCACGTACTGACGCCCGGGCAGTGACGAGTATCGAGGAAGCGCTTGAGCGCGCTCAAGGTTATGCTGAAGCGGGCGCGGACGTGACCTTCGTCGAGGCTCCAACGAGCGTCACGGAACTGCGCCGCATCGTCGCTGCCGTGCCCGCAGGTTGCTAACGTTGTGATCGGAGGCAAGACGCCGACCCTAAACGCCACGGAGTTCGCGCAGATGGGATTTGGGATGGTGCTCTATGCGAACGCCGCCCTGCAGGGTGCCCTGCGCGGGATGATGAATGCACTAGAACGCCTCCAACACACCGGCATTCTTGATGAGAACGTCTCGCTGGTGGCTACCTTTGAAGAGCGCCAGGCGCTCGTGCGCAAAAACCTTTTCGACGACCTTATCCGACGTTACAGCGGCGAAGATCTGGAAGCGCCGCCCAGCTGGAAGGCGTAACGAAAGTCCTCGGCCGAACGGTAACGCGCGCGTTTGAGAAGAGCAGGCCGACATTAGGAGGATTCTGGAACACGTTCCGAAAATGATTTCGTAATCCAGTGGGATTATTGCTCGGAATTGCTGGACATCCTTGGCGCCCGGGACAAATACGTATGCTACGCCCTGTGGCAGAAGCTATAGGGAGAGGCCGCCGTCGATTACGATTTCGGCTCCGGTGATATAACTGCTTTCGTCCGAAAGCAGGAACAAGGCGAGCTTCGCGACATCCTCGACCTTGCCGGCGCAACCAAGCGGAACCTTCGCAAGCCGCGTCTCGAAATGCTCGCGATTCCAGACGTCGAGCATCGAAGTATCAATGATACCGGGATGTATGGAATTCACCCGAATCCTGCGCGAGCCGAGCTCAGCGGCAGCGGTCTTCGTCATTCCGCGTATTGCCCACTTCGTTGAGGCGTAGGCGATGCCGGGAGAAGCCCGCAATCCGGCAATCGAGGAGACATTGACGATCGAACCGCCTTCCGGGCCCATCGCCAGCGCGACGTGCTTTATACCGAAGAAGCAGCCGATCTCGTTGATCCGGACATGCTGCTCGAACAGCGCAAGATCGGTCGCCTCGATTGTCAGCGGCTGATAGATGCCGGCGTTGTTGACTAGGCCCCACGGCACACCAAGCGGGCGGAGGAATGCCATGAGAGCAGTCCAATCCATTTCGCTTGCGACATCATGGCGGAAGAATATGGCGGCCGGTCCGAGTTCACGGGCGAGAGCGCGCCCTTCCTCTTCGAGAATGTCTGTCAGCACAACGCGGGCGCCACTCGCGACAAGCCGGCGCCCCTCTTCCGCGCCCTGACCACGCGCCCCGCCGGTTATGACGATCAGCTTGCCTTCGAAATCCAACAGAGTCTCCCGAATGCGCCCCGGTCAGCTTAGATGGAAACCCGCCTGATATTCGTTAGCCGTTATTTCCGCGCAAGCCTTCAAATACGCGGGTACACCGCCGGCATAAGGCACCACAATCCGCGGCTTCCCTGGCACATTCGCTCCGACATACCAGGAGTTTGTACCTTGTCCGATCAGCGTTCGCGCACCGACTTGATTGACGTGGTTGAACCATTGATCTTCGGCAGACTCCTTGGCCTCGATGGAGACCTTGCCATGCTCACGCATGAATTGAATGCAGTCCGCAATCCAATCGACATTCTGCTCGATTGACGTCACCATGTTGGAGAAGACCGACGGGCTCCCTGGTCCGGTGATCGTGAAGAGATTTGGGAAACCTGCGATCGAAAGTCCTAATAGCGATTTTGGCGCTTGTCTCCACTTGTCGGCCAGCCTGGCGCCATTGCGACCGCTGATATTGACCCGTTGCAGGGATCCTGTCATTGCATCGAAGCCGGTCGCCAGCACAATCACATCGACCTCATACAATCCTTTCGAGGTCTGAATGGCGGCTGCAGTAATACGCTCAAGCGGCTCTTCCTTGAGGTCTACTAGCAATACATTTTCCCGATTGAATGCTTCATAGTAATGAGTGTCCACACATAGCCGTTTTGACCCGATCGGGTGGTCACGTGGCATTAGCTTGCGCGCGGTATCCGGATCCTTGACGATGCTCGCTATCTTTCGTCGAACAAATTCCGCTGCCGCATCGTTAACGCGCTTGCTGGTAATGAAATCGGTCGCCGCGTAGAGAAAACTCAACCCTCCCATCTTCCAACGTTCTTCGAAAATTGGATCCAACTCGTCGTCGCTGAGCGCCTCAGCGGTAAAGGAATTTTGCCGCATGAGGGCGTTGTTGCGCGTCTCGCGCGCAGCGAGACGCCGTTGAGTATAACTGTCTTTCCACTCCTTCTCGTAGGCGGCATCCATCGGTTTGTTGTGACCGGGAATGCTGAAATTCGCAGTACGCTGAAAGACCGTCAGGTGCTTCGCCTGAGCCGCAAGATGTGGAGTGATCTGGATACCCGTTGCGCCAGTCCCGATCAGCGCAACTTGCAGGCCCGAGAAGTCCACTCCGTCTGCGGGCCACTGCATAGTGCGATAAATCTTGCCCTCAAAGGAGTCGAGGCCCTGAATCGCAGGATCGATAGGGATCGACAGGCAGCCGGTCGCCATGATGCAGAAGCGACAACAAAAGCGCTCACCTTTGTCCGTGACAATCGTCCACAGCGATCGCTCCTGGTCGAATGTTGCCGACACGACCCTCGTATTGAACTGTAGATACTTCCGCAGGTCTAGCCGATCCGCCACGAAGTTCATGTAGCGCAAAATTTCCGGCTGCGGCGAATAACGCTCGCTCCAACTCCACTCCTGCTGGATCTCCTCGGAGAACGAATAGGAATACTGAACGCTTTCGATGTCGCATCGCGCGCCGGGATAGCGATTCCAGTACCAGGTGCCGCCGAGCCCCTCCCCCGCTTCCAGTCCGCGGACGGAGCAACCGATTCCTCGCATCCGATAAATACTGTAGAGACCGGCAAAGCCCGCGCCCACCACTACGACATCGCAATCTGGACCAGTTGCGGCTGCGTCTCTTGCGATAGACATCCCTTCGACCATTTCTCCCTCCACTGCGCCCTTTACTGGGCGGCTTTTCGCACGCTGCTCTGTGCTATTTGGTGTCCACGAATCTGCCGCGCGTTTGTTGTTGTGTCAACAGTTTGCCTCACGACACAAGGATGGCGGCATAATCCCATCTAGGATTTTCCTTGACATAACAACGATCAAAAACGAGGATCGCCGCAATCGCCCGTCAGAGGCGGCACGCTTCGCGCAACTGCAATGAACCGCTCGCAAATGGGGATTTCCCATTTGAGCAAGGGTCATGTGTGGGAGGACTAATCGATGAAAACATGGTTTCGCGCCATCGTCTTGGCTACGGTCGCACTAACGGCCGGCTGGGCAACTGCCACGTTCGCCCAGGAAGGAAAGAAGGAAATCGTCTTCGGATTCAGCGCATCGCTGACCGGGCGATTTGCGACCGAGGCAACCGATCTCAAGCACGGCTATCAGCTTTGGGCCGACGAGGTGAACCGAGCCGGCGGCATTTCGGTCAAGGGCCAGAAACTGCCAGTCCGGCTGATCGAATACGACGACGCAAGCGACGCGAACGCCGCGATCCGCAATTACGAACGGCTCATTACCAAGGACAATGTCGACTTTATCCTCAGTCCGTGGGGTAGCGGGCACAATTTCGCGATCTCTGCGATCGCGGAGAAGTACAAGTATCCTTCGGTCCTCGCGACCGCCGCCGCCGATCGCATCTTTGAGCGGAAGTTCAAATATATCTTTGCTGCAACGCAGGTCGCTTCAAGCTTCTATGAGGCGCTCGGCGACTATCTCGAGACGGTAAAGGGCGACATCAAGACTGTTGGGATTGCTTACGAGAATTTCCTGTTCACGCAAAGCCTGCATGACTATCTTCTCAAGAAGCTCGCGGCAGTCGGCGTAAAGGTGGTGGCCGATGAACAATATCCTCTTGGCGGGCAGGATTTCACCACGCTGCTCACCAAGATGAAAGCTGCGAATCCAGATGCGTTCATCGCCATCAATATCATGCCCTCGTCGGTGTATCTGACGCGGCAAATGGTGGAAGTCGGCTTCAAGCCCAAGCTGTATGCTGTCAATATCGGTCCGATGTACGCACAAGAGTTCACCGGACAGCTCGGCAAGAGCGCCGAGCGCGTGATCGAAAATGGCTTCTGGCATCCAGCCCTGCCCTACAAGGGCGCGCAGGCCTTCTACGATGAATTCGAGAAACGATACAAAAAGGCACCGTCGACCGATGCGACCTATGCCTACATTGCAGGCACGATCATGCAGCAGGCGATAGAAAAAGCAGGCACACTCGATCGCGAGAAGGTCGCTGAGACGCTGCGAACCGGGAAGTTCGACACGGTCCTGGGTGACTATGAGTTCGACGATCGGGGCGTCAACAAGGACCAGTTGAGCTTCATCACGCAGGTCCAGGACGGCAAGCGGACTGTTGTGTGGCCGAAATCGGTTTCGAGCTCCACCGTCAAACTGCCGTACTGATCGATTCCGAACTGACCTCTGTTCCTAAAACGTCGTGAGAGCGGAGCTTTCATGCTTCGCTCTCACAACCCGGGACTTGCCGCCGTGACGACAACGACATTTTTGCAGTTGCTAGTCTTTGGGCTTGTTTGGGGCGGGCTCTACGCGCTCATCGCCAGCGGCTTGAACATCGTCTTCGGCGTGATGAAGATCCTCAACATCGCGCATGGCGAATTGTTGATGATTGGCGCCTATATAAGCTTTTGGATGTTTTCGATCTGGCACGTGAGCCCACTTGTCAGCGTGCCGATCGCCGCCGTGGCGATGGGATTGCTGGGCATCGCCATTCAGAAGGCGTTGGTTGAGCCGATCGGCGCGCGCATCCGTTCCATTGCTGGGTTCGAGAACGCCACCCTCATCGTCTTCTTTGGCGTGTTGCTCATCCTGCAGAACCTCGCCACGCAGCTGTGGACTGCAGACTACCGAGTCACGAGCTATCTCACCGCGCCTGTGAATTTGGGCTTCGGCCTTTCGGTGGCCGCCAATCGTCTCGTAGTGTTGGCCTGCGCTCTCGTCTTGACAATTATGATGTTCCTGTTCCTTCGATACACATTTGTCGGAAAAGCTATCCGCGCGGTCAGCCAGGATCGCGACACAGCACGCCTGATGGGCATCAACGCCAAGAATATCGGACTGCTCGGGTTCGGACTTGCAGCGGCCATCGCTGGTGCGGCGGGGGCGCTGGCCAGCATGATCTATGTGATCACGCCGACGATCGGGCTGCTGTTCACCATCAAGGCCTTCACGGTAATGGTGATTGGGGGCCTCGGAAACCAGGTCGGCATCTTCCTGGCCGGCCTTGCGTTGGGCGTTCTCGAATCGTTTGCGAGCTACGCGATCGGCGCCGAGTTCAAGGACGCAACCGGCTATGTGCTGCTGATCGGCTTCATTCTCTGGCGTGCTCGAACCTCGACAGCCTTCGCCGGAGAAATCAAGTGAGGATTGTTGCACTAGTTGCGCTCTGCGTCGCGATGGCGGCTGTCCTGATCGCGCTGCCATTTTGGGTGTCGGCCTATTACGTTTCTTTCGGTGTGACGTTGCTGATGGCCATCACCTTGGCCACCAGCTGGAATATGTTCTCCGGGATGACTGGCTATGTGTCGCTCGGTCAGGGCATCTTCTTTGGCATCGGTGCCTATAGCTTCGCGGCCAGCCATGTCCTGTTAGAATTGCCGCCAGCCGTATGCTTTGTACTCAGCGCCATCATACCAGCACTGGCCGCGACAATTGTCGGATACGTTCTTCTCAGCACACGAATGCGCGTGGCGTATTTCGCTGTGATCATGCTCGGTTTGAACGAGATCACCAAAACAATCGTCGCCAACACCAAGGCAATCGGATCGTCGTACGGCATTAGTTTACCGCCGCTGATGGATGGCAGCTTTGCGTATTACTTTCTGCTGACGTTAGCGACCGGATCCGTTCTGTTCGCCTACGGGGTCAAGACTTCGCGATGGGGCTATGGTCTGAAGGCGATCCTGGCTGATGAAGTTGCCGCAGAAGTTACCGGTATCAATACCGTCGGGCACAAGCTCGCAATGTTCGTTGCAAGTTCGGTATTCATAGGGTTGACAGG
>Ga0209906_100471_pt1 | contig 15263 bp, 17 predicted proteins | sample FECB24metaG_FD_188303 | JGI IMG/M metagenome (GOLD analysis project Ga0209906, IMG submission 188303) | Cyanobacterial communities from the Joint Genome Institute, California, USA from Joint Genome Institute, California, USA - FECB-24 metaG... ... | reverse complement strand
CCTTACTTTGCGGCCACGGCTGCGACCACGTCGACCTCGAACATCATGCCCGGGCGTGCGAGCTGAACCACATTCAGGAACGTATGCGGCGGCAACGGAAGATCCTTGAAGGTTTCCTGCCGGCACTGCCGCATCTCGTCCCGATAGCGCACGTCCGTCACATAGGTCGTTGCCTTGACGATATCCGCGAGCGTTGCGCCGTTGGCCTCAAGCGCCTTTTTGATCTTGGCCCAGGACATCCGGCATTGCTCGAGGAAGTTGTCCTTGTGGTGGATCGAACCATCATCGGGATCCTCGGAGCCGATGCCGGCGAGATAGATCATCTTGGCAGGCCCGGTGATGACGACCGCTTCCGAGAAGGCATTTTTCGCGAACTTGCTATAGTTGAAATTCTCCTTTTTGAATTGCGCGAACGCGGATGACGTGGCGAGTGACAGGGCGATCACAGCCGTTGCGAGAAGGCGCGGGAACATCGATGATAGTCTCCTGATCGGTTGGGATGGACGAACGCCATCGCGCGTTTTGCGAGCAAGGAGCATGCCATCCTGATCGGCGCGCAACGGTGATGTTGCCTGGACCCGCGAGGATTGTTCATGTCTGCAGAAGCGTTCAACACTGCCCTGATCGTCGGCGCCGGATACGGCCTGAGCGCATCCCTTGCGCGGATGCTGGCGAAGGCCGGGCTCAAGATCGCGCTGGCCGCGCGCTCGCCGGACGACCTCGCCGCGTTTGCCGGCGAGACTGGCGCGAAGGTTTTCAAGTCTGACGCCTCCAAGGCGGAGCAGGTCGAGCGCCTATTCGCCGATGTCGAGGCCGCGCTCGGCGCGCCGGATGTCGCGATCTACAATGCGAGCTTCCGCACGCGCGGCGCGTTGGTCGATTTGTTGCCGGCGGAGGTCGAAAAAGCCATTGCGGTGTCCGCCTTCGGCGCGTTCCTCGTCGCGCAACAGGCCGCAAAACGCATGCTGCCCAACCGGCATGGCGCCATTTTCTTCACCGGCGCGTCGGCCAGCGTGAAGGGCTACGCAAAGTCGGCGCCGTTCGCGATGGGCAAGTTCGCCTTGCGCGGGCTGTCGCAAAGCCTTGCGCGCGAATTGCAGCCCCAAGGCATCCATGTCGCGCATTTCGTGATCGATGGCGGCATCCGCTCGGAGCGCCGGCCGATGCCCGACGACAAACCGGATTCGCTGCTCGATCCCGACGCCATCGCCCAGACCTATCTCCATGTGCTGCGCCAGCCCCGCAACGCATGGACCTCGGAGGTCGAATTGCGGCCCTGGGTGGAAAATTTTTGAGGGAGGGTGGTGCACTATACTCAGTTCATTCCCGCGGAAGCGGGAATCCAGCTCGTGATTCTGGGTCCCCGCTTTCGCGGGGACGAACGGAAGGAGATTGTGGCTACACCTCCACCACCAGCCCATCCACCGCGCATTCGAGCTCCACATCGGCCAGATGTGCCAGCATGTCCTCGCTCAGATGCGTGAGGATGACGCGCTTTGCGCCGATCGCCGGCAGGTGTTGCCGTAGCACGGTCAGCGTCATGTGCGACTTCCGCAGCTTTTCGTACATGTAGCATTCGCAGATGAAGAGGTCGGCGCCGCGCGCGGCGTCGATGAGCGCGTCGGTCCATTCGGTATCACCGGAATAGCATAGCGTCTTGGCTTCGCTCTCGATCCGATAGGCGAGGCAGGGACCGGCGCGGTCATCATGCTTCACGTGAATCGGAGTGACCTGCATTCCGGCGAGCGGCTGCGCCACACCGATGTCGACCTCGCGCAGGTCAAGCTCGAATGCCAGCGTCCGCTCGCCCGGAAAAGCCAGTGCCATGGCGCGTGCGTACCAGTCGCGCAGGCCCGGAGGTCCGGCGATCAGCAGAGGCCGCGTTCGCTTCACATTGAGCTGCTGGTCCAGAATGAAAAACGGAATCCCGCCGAAGTGGTCGGCGTGGAAATGGGTCAGGAGGATGGCGTCGATCGCGCCGCGGTCGATCCCGGCTTTCTTCAGCGCCACCAGCGAGCTTGCGCCGCAGTCGAGAAGGATGGAGCTCCCGCCGTCCTCGACATGGATGCAGGTATTGAACCGGCCACCCGACCCGAATGCGTCGCCGCAGCCGGCGAGCTGCACTTTCATGTCACGTTCCTCAAGCCGCCGCCGCGACGATAGCGCGCTGGCGGGCCCAGTTCAGCGCGAGCCCAATCAGGGCGGCCCCGGCAATGGCCCAGCACAGGATCGGGATCCAGCTCAGCGCCACGGCCCATTCGGCGCTGTGGTGCCATCCGGTCCAGACCAGTCCCATCCGCAGGAACGTGGCGAAGGCGAGGGCGGAGAACAGGAGCCCAACCATCTTGCCTTCGTTCCCGCCTTCGCCGGTTGCAAACGCCGCGGTGAAAGCGCTCATCAGAATGCAGCCCCAGGCGGCGCCGGCTGCGAACTGGGCGATCACAAGGAAATTCAGCGCGGTCGCGAGCTCGGCCGCGCCGATGGCGACGGCGCCGGCGAGGCCGGATACGCCCATCACGCCGAACGACCCCCAGCGCCGGACAAGAAGACTCGCCGGAAACATCGCGACGTTGAAGCCGACCCAGAAGACCGGCGTCAGCCAGGCAATCTGCTCTGTGGAGTCGGTGAACTGGCGGAACAGCGGCGTGGTGTTGACCGCAAAATGCAATTGATAGCCGAGTGCCAGCACTATCATGGCAATTGCGAAGATGACGCGGGCGGTGGAGACCTGTGACGCCGCGGGAACAGCGGCCGGTGCGGCGAGGCGCTGGCTCGCGATCCTGCGCTCGACATGAGCCAACGCGAATGTCGCCAGCACAAGCGCGACGCTCGACAGCACGAACGGGATGCGCGGGTCGATCCCGCGCAGGGTCAGCGCCAGATAGGGCGCGAGTGCACTCGCGACGCCATATCCGACGGTCACGATGGCCGTGAGAATTGGCAGGGACGGTTTCGCCGCATATTTGCCGAGCAGCATGATCGGCGGCGCCCGGAGCGCCGATGACGTCGCGGTCCAGATGATCGTGGCGGCAAAGAACATCCACTGGTTGGTGGAGCTCGCGCCATTGATGAATGGCAGGATTACGAAGGCGACGCATGACACCAGCGTCACCGTCGCAACGATGCGCCCGACCTTGCCGATGATGCGGGACATGCGGTCGGCGCCGACACCGGTCGCGACGTCGAAGACGGTGAAGGTCGCCTGGTCCATCATCAGGATCAGGATCACCGTGCCCGCGGCAATCCCGATATTGCCGGCGAGCGAGGGCAGGTAGATCGCATAGACGACCCAGCACAGGTTGAACAGGAATTGCAGCAAAGCGAGGTAGAGCGCGGTCGCGCCGGACACTTTTGGTTCGGATGCAATGTCGCTCACGGTTTCTCTCGCTTGGTCAGATCGGCACTCGCGTCGGCGATATACATGTCATTGCGGCAGGCGACGCGCATTTCGACGCTGAAGACCGCGCGCATGGTCAGCAGCGCTACAAAAATGCCGAGCAGGAGCGCGGCGTAAGCTGGCAGCGCGTGCGGCGACAGGCCCGGAATCCCGTACAGGATCAGCGCATCGTTGCCGCCCGGCAGCAGCGCGCAGCCGAGCCCCATCAGGATGCCGCCGAAAATATTGCGAAGCCATGACCAGCGCGGCCGCCAGTCGATCCGGAAGCTGCCGCGTTGCCAGGTCGAAGCGAACATGCCGAACAGCACCGCGCCAACCACGAACCAGCGGCCGTAGGCCGGCATCGGCCGTGTCCCGGCATGAGCCTCGATCACCTGTTGGAAGGTCGTGGTATATCCGGCCGAGCCGAAGATGAGAAAGATCAGGCCGCCGGCGACCCCCATCAGCAGGGCCGCAGTCGACAGGCGATAGGCGGGCGCGCAAACGAGCGCGCGCAGCGTGGAGCCGGCCTCACGGCTGCGCCATATCCTGATGAATTCGTAGACAACGAGCATCAGCAGAACGGCGACGATATATGGTGCGACAGCCATTACGCCGGGGATATGGCTCGGCGCCGGCGCGGGTCGCACAATCGTGCCGGTCCCGAGCAGTGCGACAAATATCAGAACGCCCAGCACGAAGCCGAAGACCGTGAGCAGCATCCCGATTTCGCCATCGACCATGCGGGCCATTGTTGCATAGGCGCACGCGCCGTTGACGCCGGCCCCGATGCCGAACAGGAGCCCGCCGAACATCGCCGTGAGGGTAAGTTGCCATCCGGCAAGCCCGGTTGCCGTCTGCGGGAGCAGGAGAAACACCGGGACCGTAATCGCAAAGACCCACAACGCGGATTTGACGATGCTCGCGAACATGTAGCCGGTGCCGGAATGCGTGAATTCGGCGACCGCACGCACCGTGCAGATGCTCGCGCGATGGGCAGCGAATCCGAGGACGGCGGCCAGGATGCAGGCGATGATCAGATTCAGCATGTGCGGTGCATAAGCTGCGGATTGTTACCGCATCGAGTCATCTTGGAACTTAGCGGCGAAACCCCGCCCGGCAAGCATGAACGGCCGCGCCGTCCTCGGGACAGCCCTGGGGACAAGCTGGGGATAGCTAGGGGACAGGATGTCCGATCCGCACAGGAAAGGTCACCGCAGACGACACATCGGCCGATTGCCACGGCTCGCTACAACCCCATTCGCGGGTTCCGGAAGCGGCGCTAACTATATGAAATGGATGGTAAAAAGCTCCGGCTTGGAGCTGCGGAATTTTTCCCCGGAAGCCCCGAACGGTGCTATAGTGCAACACGATAATGAAAATTCAGGGCCGCTGGGCCGGCCTTGACGCGGGTAGGGCGAACCTGTCGCGCAGGATGGAGTTCAGCGTGCTAAAATCTCACAGGTACACGTTGGGGCAAACGGTCCGCTATATCGCTGGGCCGATGAATCGGGCGACCGCGAGCGGCACCTACAAGATCATCAAGCTGCTCCCGCTGGATGGCGACGAGCACCAATATCGGATCAAGAATACCGAAGAAGCGTTCGAGCGCGTGGCGAAAGAAAGCCAGCTCGACCGATATCGGTAGCCGAGCAGGCTTGATTAAAGCGATCAGGCGCGGTTGATGCGTGCACGCAGGTCGGCGAAGCCGTCCTGGAGACGAACCTTGAGGCTGTTCCAGTTCGTTTCGACCACATCCCAATTCACCATCGGACGGTTCTGGGTGGCGCCAGGCCCGGTCGCGACCGTCGATGTGTGCATGCTGTCATGATAATAGGCGCCCGCGATCAACAGCAGGGCGCCGAGAACCATTCCGAGGATCAGTCGCATCGACGTTGTCTCCGTTGGTGGTAAATCCGGAAACGGTGCCGATCGGGTCGACACCTCCGGGTCGGTTTGGCATCAGAAAAACAAACGAATCGCGTGCGGCTTGGGACTGGCGATCCTGTGACGTTCGCCGCACTGTCGGCAAGTTGCCGGATCAAACGTGGTGGATCAGCGGAAGTTCCATCACGACAGCGGCGAAGTGAGGTTCGGGATGCCGATTTTCATCACGCAGGGTCGATACACGCGCGATGCCCTCAAAGGTATGGTGGTCAGCCCGGAAGACCGGGCGGACGCCGTCGGCCGCCTGCTGGCAAAAGCCGGCGGGAAACTGATCGGCTATTATCTGACATTCGGCGAATACGATTTTCTGGTGATTGCCGAAGCGCCCGGAGCCACCCAGATGGCAGCCGTGCTGTTGGCGGCTGCGAGCGGCGGGGGCGTGAGCGACCTCAAGACCACACTCGCCATGAATTCGGTTGAGGCCAAGGGAGCGTTCGCTGCGGCCAGCGATCTGACGCATATTGTCCGCTCGCCGGGAGGCGTCTGACCGGGCATTTCGTGTGCGAAGTGTCTTGCTTTGGCCGGCTTTCCGGCGTCCAATTTACCGCAACGGCAGATGGGGCGGACTTGATGCCGGACTTAATTCAGCATGGGTGAGATGACGTCCTTTCCGCTTTGGGCCACGGTGGCTCTGGCCGCCGTGTTGGCAAGTGTTGCAGTGGTCGCCATCGTCCGGTTTGGCGGGCGCGCGGTCGTCGCTGCAGGGGTAACGGCCGTCCTCATCCTCGGACTGGGTGTCGTCGCGCTCGACCGGCTGGACGCGCAGGACAAGGCGGATCAGCGCCGTGCCATCGAGGCACGCGTCACGGCGCTCAACGCCCAGGCGCTGCTGCCGAACTCCAATCTCTCCTGTCTTGACGCCGCAGGCGGGGATCTGGTGCACGAAGCGTGCGAAAAATCGATCTTCGCCGGACCGGAGCAGGTCACGGCGGCGCTGAACTATGTCGGTGCGCGGCTGGACGTTCTGCGGGAAATCGCAGCGCTGCAGGATCGCGACGAGACAGCCTATGAAAGCCTGCGCGCGCCGATCGTTCGCAGCCTCGAGGCCGATCGCTTCGGGCTGGTCGCTCAGGTTCTTGTTGCGCGTGACGATTGCCAGCCTGCGGCCTGTTACGCGTTCGATATCCTGCCGCGCCGGGACCGGATCGTGGACAACATGAAGACGCGTGCTTACGACGCGCGGGTGACTCAGTTCGCCGCGACCTGGAACGAGAAGGTTGGCGCGCAGCCAGGCGCCGTGCTCGCTTCGCAGGGCGCACCGTCGCCGCAGCCGCCATCGCCGCCGCACACGCCGTTGAATATCGACTTCCCCACAGCGGACTCGATTCCGGCGGTCAGTATCATGTCGAACGAGCCGGGGCGGACCGGACAGAACGGGGTTGGCGCGGCGCCGCGACCGGAATCTCGTCCGTCGCAGCCGCAGCCCTCTATTTCTCCGCCGCCGCAGGCCGCTCAGGCGCCGCCACCCGCACCGCCGGCACGCCGTCCGGCTCAGAAAGCCCAAGCACCGCGCGCGGCGCCTCCACCATCTGCGCCGACCCCGCCGACGGCCGCCGCCGACCCGTTCCCGGTGCCGGTGGGTTCAGCGCAGACCACCGGAACGCAGCAGCAATAGGCGCCCGAAATCTGAGCGGCTCGCCGATCTGCGCCCTTCCTTTGCCGTGTTGGCACAGGCATCCTGCGTGCCATGACGCGCGCGGGTGATTCATGTTTGCTTCGGTCCTGATCGCCAATCGCGGCGAGATCGCCTGCCGGATCGCACGCACGGCGCGCCGGATGGGCCTTCGCACCATCGCGGTCTATTCGGACGTCGACGCCGATGCGCCGCATGTCCGGCAATGTGACGCGGCGTATCTCATCGGAGCCGCGCCGGCGCGCGAAAGCTATCTCGACGCCGAAACATTGCTGGCAGTGGCGCGGGAGAGCGGAGCTGCCTGCATCCATCCCGGCTACGGCTTCCTGTCGGAGAATGCCGACTTTGCCGAGGCCTGCGCGAAGGCCGACATCGTTTTCGTCGGTCCGCCGCCCGCGGCGATCCGCGCGATGGGGCTGAAGGACCGCGCCAAGGCCTTGATGAGCGAGGCGGGCGTGCCGGTGGTGCCCGGCTATCACGGCGATCAGCAGGACGACACCTTTCTGAAACGCAAAGCCTATGAACTTGGCTATCCGGTGCTGATCAAGGCGATTGCCGGCGGCGGCGGCAAGGGCATGCGGCTGGTCGAGCGTCACGCCGATTTCGACGCATCGATCGCGGCCGCGCGGCGCGAAGCGGCGTCCGCCTTCGGCGACGACCGCGTGCTGATCGAGAAATACATCACCGCGCCCCGCCATATCGAGATCCAGATTTTCGCGGACAAGCGCGGCAACGCGATTCATCTCTACGAACGCGATTGCTCGCTGCAGCGCCGGCATCAGAAGGTGATCGAGGAAGCGCCGGCGCCGGGCATGACCGACGACCTGCGTGCACGCATGGGAGCAGCGGCGGTCGCTGCGGCGAAGGCGGTCGGCTATGCCGGCGCCGGCACGGTGGAGTTCATTGCCGACGGCGCAGGCGGACTGAAGCGGGACGGCTTCTGGTTCATGGAGATGAACACGCGGTTGCAGGTCGAGCATCCGGTCACCGAGGCGATCACCGGTTTCGATCTGGTCGAATGGCAATTCCGCATTGCCGCCGGAGAGAGGCTTCCGGTGACCAACCAGGCCGAGATCCCGCTGCGTGGTCACGCGGTCGAAGCGCGGCTCTATGCCGAAGATCCCGAGCGCGGCTTTCTGCCGTCGACCGGGCCATTGGTGGCTTTGTCCTTTCCGGACGCGGACGGACTTCGGGTCGACAGCGGAGTGGAGCAGGGCGGGGAGATATCGCCTTATTACGATCCGATGATCGCCAAGGTGATCGCACACGCAGACACCCGCGAGGCCGCGCTCGACCGTCTTGGTGCAGCACTCGACAGCACGATCGTCGCCGGTCCGCGCACCAATCTCGCGTTCCTGTCCGCGCTGTGCCGTTCGCCGGATTTCCGCAACGGCGATTTCGACACCGGTTACATCGCGCGCCATCATGGCGAACTTGGACTTGATGCGCAGGGCATCGATGCGCCCGCGGCGGCAAGCGGTGCCGCGCATCTGATCGCCGGCGCGCGTGCCGAAACAGCCGTTCCGGATGCGCCGGTGTCGCCATGGGACATCGCCGACGGTTTTCAGCTCTCTGGCGTGCGAAGCACGAGGTTGCCGATTGTGGTCAACGGCGATCCGGCGCAGGCGGTGCTGGATGTCTCGACCCGGCCATGGCGCATTTCGGTTCAGGATGTGGAACCGGATCCGGCCGCCACGTTGATCGAGGTTCCGAACGCGGTTTACGTCTTGAGGGGTGGCCGGCAGACGCTCGTGAGCCTAGCCGATTTCGAGGCTATCGAGTCCGACCAAGCGGCCGGTGACGGAACCGTACGCGCGCCGATGCATGGCAAGCTTCTCGCGCTGTTGGTTGCAGCGGGCGAGGTCGTGTCGAAGGGACACCGCCTGGCGATCATCGAAGCCATGAAGATGGAGCATGCTCTGGTGGCGCCGCACGACGGCGTTGTGACCGAGATCGCGGTGGCGGTGGGCGCCCAGATTGCCGAAGGCGCCCGCATTATGGCGATCGGAGAGCGAAGCTGACTTGTGGAGAGCGTGGGGCGAGACCTTTGACGGCGGCGCATCGCGGCCAGTATGGAAGGGTATGCCGCTTCATCTGATCAAACTATGCGTGGGCTGCGATTCCGTCGACGAGTTGAAATCGTGGGTGGCCGCCCGCCTGAAGGAAAAGAAGAAGCGTGGGCAGAAGCCGGAACACATCCACACCACCCGCATGGTGCCGAAGCGGGCCGACGAACTGCTGGATGGCGGCTCGCTGCACTGGGTGATCAAGGGCCAGGTGATGTGCCGCGAGCGCATCCTCGACCTTCGCCCATTCGTGGACAAGGACGGCATTGGGCGCTGCCGCATCGTCCTGGACGGCAAGATCAAGCTGGTTGTTCCACGGCCCTATCGGGCGTTCCAGGGTTGGCGCTATCTCTCCGACGAGGACGCGCCCGGTGCGCTCGACCGGGCGGCGCGCGGGGCCGCCGCCATGCCCGAACACTTGCGCCGCGAGCTCAGCGAGCTGGGATTGCTTTGAGCTTTCCGCGCCGGCTTTGCTATAACGCAAACCAATAATTCCAATCCGCGCTCAGTCTGGATGGTGGCGCAGCCGTTCCAGCTTCGGGCCGGCCGTGTGTGGAGGAATGGCATGATCATCGGCGACCAGAACGAAGTCACCACGGCGGTCCTCCAGGCGATGGAAAAGACGCCGGACCCGCGGCTGCGCGAACTCGTTACCCTGATGATCAAGCATCTGCACGGCTTCATCCGCGAAGCAAAGCTGAGCGAGGAAGAGTTTCATCAGGCTTGCAATTTCATCGTCCGGCTCGGGCAGAAATCCGATCCCTCGCATAATGAAGTGGTTTTGATGGCAGGTTCGCTCGGTGTCTCGGCGCTGGTGTGCCTGCTCAACAACGGCAACAAGGGGCAGACCGAAACATCGGCTTCGATGCTTGGGCCGTTCTGGCGGCTGGATTCTCCGAAGACCGAAAATGGCGGCTCGATTGTCCGCTCGCCGACGCCCGGTCCGGTGCTGTTTGCCGAAGGCACCGTCGTGGATGGCACGGGTGCTCCGATCGCGGATGCCGTGGTCGATGTCTGGCAATCCTCGACCGAAGGGCTCTACGAGAACCAGGATCCGAACCAGGCCGACATGAACCTGCGCGGGCAATTCCGCACCGATGCGCAGGGCAAGTTCTCGTTCCGCAGCATCCTGCCGGCCGGATATCCGATCCCGGTCGACGGGCCGGTCGGCGATTTCATTCGCGCGGTCAAGCGGCCGCACAATTACCGGCCTGCGCATATCCACTTCCTGATCTACAAGCCGGGCTTCAAGACGCTGATCTCGCAGATCTACGTCAACGACGATCCACTGCTCGAGACCGACGTGCAGTTCGGCGTGACCAAGGCGCTGATCGGAAATTATGTGCGCCACGAGCACGAGGTGCCGCCCGCGCCCGACGTGACCGGGCCGTGGTATTCGTTCGACTATACCTTTGCGATGGAGGCGGGCGAAGCGAAGCTGCCGCGTCCGCCGATCTCCGGAAAGGCGGTCAAGGAGACGCCTTCGCCGGCGCTGGCGACCTGACGGCCGCTCGTCCGGCATGGAATACCCGTGCCGTTTCACAAGTGATTGAAAGCAGGGCACGCTCGCTTGCACCTGCGCGTGTGCTGAGCTAGCAAGCGGCCCCCGCAATAACTGCTGCAACCTGCATGAACGCTTTTCGACGGCTCGCGACACTGGCGCTTGCCTCTGCGCTGACCGTCGCTCCGTCGCTCGCTTTTGCACAGTCCGGATCTGGTAATCCTTTTCCAACACCGATCGGCAAGCCACCAGCCACGCCGGGCGGCAGCAAGCCATCGGCCGGCACTGGAACGGTGGTCGGAAGCGTGGCAACCGTGAAGCCTGCCGCCAGCGTCGCCCGCGGTGGCGCCGGTGCAGCCGGGCTGAACAAGGGCGACGACGTTCGCAAGGGTGACCGGCTTTCGACCAATACCAGCGGGGCGCTCGGCGTGACCTTCGACGACGAGACAACGTTCAGTTTGTCCGCCAATGCGTCGATCACGGTCGACGAATTCATTTACCGCAAGGGCGCGCGCGGCAATGCCGTCGTCAGCGTCACGCGCGGCACGGTCGGCTTTGTCGCCGAACAGGTCGCCAAGACCGGGGAGATGCGGATTACCACCCCGACCGCGATCGTCGGTGTGCGCGGCACCACCGGCGTGGTCGAAGTGGGAGCAGGCGGCGTCACCAACGTGAAGCTCTACGAGGATGAAAACGGGACCGTCGGCCGCATCGAGATTTTCAACCGTCAGGGACAGCGCCTCGCCGAACTGACCCAGGCCGCAACCGGCTACGCCATCCAGATCGTGGCGCAGCAGGTCGTCGCCAACGCGCTGACCATCTCGCCGCAGCAACTGGTGCGTGACCGCAACATCGTTCGCAATGTCTTCAACTTCAAGAATCTCGGCCGCGACATCATTAACCAGCGGCTGAACCTGCGTGACCTGCCGCGCAATATACCGGGTGCGCCGCAACTGCCGTCGATCCCGGGCCTGCCGTCGATCCCGGGCTTCCCGCGGTAACGGAGAGCGAATAGGGAGTGGCGAATAGGCGACTATTCGCTACTCGCTAATTCGCTATTCGCTCGTTTAGACGCCGAGATTGTCGATCAGCCGGGTCCTGCCGAGCCGTGCGGCCACAAGCAGGCGGATGGGCCCCTCGGAGAGTGCGCCGACCTTGGCCAGCGTTTCGGCATGGCGCGCTTCGAGATAGTCGACCTGAAATCCCGCGCTTTCGATCGTGTTGTGACCGTCCGCCAGCACCTTCGCCGGTGTTTCCCCGGCCTTGATCCGCGATGCGCTGTCCTTCAGCACGCGGTAAAGCACCGGTGCGGTCTGCCGCTCGTCGGGCGACAGGTAGACGTTGCGAGAGGAGCGGGCGAGGCCGTCCTTCTCCCGCATGGTCGGGCAGCCGACGACCTTGACCTGAAGGTCGAGATCCGCAGCCATCCGGGTCACCACCTTCAATTGCTGATAGTCCTTCTGGCCGAACATGGCGAAGTCCGGCGTGACCTGCAGGAACAGCTTGGCGACCACGGTGGCGACGCCGCCGAAGAAGTGCGGACGGAACGCATCCTCAAGCCCGGCCGTCGCGGGGCCGCCAGGCAGGATCGCGGTGCAAAAACCGTCCGGATACATGGCGGTATCGGTTGGCGCCCAGACCAACTCGACGCCGAGTTTGGCGAGCGCCGCGACGTCGCTTTCGAAATTGCGCGGATAGGCGCCGAAATCCTCGGTCGGCGCGAATTGCCTGGGATTGACGAAGATCGACACCACCACCGCGCCGGCACGCTTCCGGGCATGGCGGACCAGTGAAAAATGTCCGTCATGCAACGCGCCCATGGTGGGGATCAGCGCGATATGCTCGTGCTTCTGTCGCAACGCCGCGATGGCTTTGCGCAAAGGCGAAAGCGTTCTGATGATGATCGGCTTTCGAGCCATGAACCCTCCGCGCTTTTGCCGCGACACACATGAACCAGTCACCGTCCGGTGAATGCCGTTGCCGGACGGCCACGGATTAATGATGAACGCGCCCGGCTGCAACGAATGCTTGACCGGACTTGACGCAAAAGAAGATGATAGCGGCGGCAAGGGTGTTGCGTCATGTTGGTCCAGGCGAGCATTGGGCCCCGCAAGTCAGCGCATGTCGTCGTGGTCGGAAACGAAAAGGGCGGGTCGGGTAAATCCACGACCGCCATTCACGTCGCTATTGCGTTGCTGAAGGCGGGTCAGAAGGTTGCGACCATCGATCTGGATTCGCGCCAGAAAAGTCTGACGCATTACGTTCAGAACCGGAAGCTCTGGGCGCGTCGCGAGAAACTTCCGCTCGAGATTCCGCTGCATTTTTGCATCGCGCGCTCCGAAGGGCTGCGCAATGATGAAAACGAAAACAACGAATTTACCGCCTTCGCCGAGACCATCGGTTCGGTCGAGCACACCCATGACTTCGTGGTCGTCGATACGCCGGGCTCCGACAGCTACCTGATGCGGCTCGCGCATGCGATGGCCGATACCCTGATCACGCCGCTCAACGACAGCTTTGTCGATTTCGATGTGCTCGGCACCGTCGACCCCGAAACCTACGCGCTGACCGGCACCAGCCATTATTCGGAGATGGTGCGCGATGCGCGACGCCAGCGCCGCAAGGTCGATCAGGAGGCGGCGGACTGGATTGTGGTGCGAAACCGGCTTTCGACTTTGGGTTCGCGCAACAAGCGGCTGTTGTCGGAGGGGCTGCAGGCGCTCGGCCTGCAACTTGGCTTCCGCGCCACCGACGGCTTCTCCGAACGTGTGGTCTATCGAGAGTTCTTCCCGCGCGGGTTGACCGCGCTCGACGACATCAACGAGACCACCCTCGGCACCCGCCCGAACATGTCGCATGTCACGGCCCGGGAAGAGGTGCAGGCGCTGCTCCGGGCCCTGATGCTGCCGATCGACGAGAAGGGCCGCCGCCGGGCCGCCGCGCGGGCGGAATGGTTCAGCTCCGGCGGCAAGCCTCTCGAAACCCACGACCTTCTGGACTGACCTGCGCCGTTCCGGTCGCCCCGGCTGCTGCGGCCGTCGGCCCGGCGACCAAGACCGCGCCTTGATCCCTGAATCCATTGAGAAAAGCGGTGCTGCGCTGTGTCGCGGCCAGCTTGCGCGCGGCTCCGCCGGCGAACACATATATATCGGAGTGGCGGAGTCGGGCGGCTCCGCAGATCGCCAGAGGCCGGATGAGCAAGGATCGACCCGATACCAAGGTTGCCAAGACCGATACCGACCGTCCGGTGGCATCGCGGGCCGAAATCGATGCATTCCTGTCCAGGGTGCGGGAGATGGCCCCGACGGTGTCGTCGGGGCAACGCGGGCGGCTGGTCTTTGCGCTCGACGCCACCATGAGCCGCCAGCCGACCTGGGACGCGGCCTGCCAGTTGCAGGCCCAGATGTTTCAGGAAGCCGGTTCGATTGGCGGACTGGATGTGCAACTCGTCTATTTCCGCGGCCTGAACGAATGCCGGTCGTCCGACTGGGTGGCGCAGCCGGAGCGGCTTGGTTCGCTGATGGAAAAGATCGATTGCCGTGGCGGCCATACCCAGATCGGCCGGGTGCTGAAGCATGTGCGCAAGGAATCCGAGAAGCGCCGGGTCCAGGCGCTGGTCTATGTCGGCGACGCCATGGAAGAGCCGATCGACGATCTGTGCGCGGCGGCCGGCGAACTCGGGCTGCTCGGCGTTCCCGCTTTCATGTTCCAGGAGGGCGGCGATGCGATCGCCGAGAATGCCTTCCGTGAAATGGCGCGGCTGAGCCGCGGCGCCTATGCGCGTTTCGCACCGGGTGCGGCGCAGGAACTGGCCGAATTGCTGCGTGCGGCGGCGGCCTATGCCGCAGGCGGCATGAAGGCGCTGACGGATCTGTCGTCGCGGCGCAGCGGCGGCGCGCAAAAGCTGCTACGGCAGATGAGCTGATTCCGGGCGAAGCGACACATGGGTCCCATTATCCTCGGCGTTATCGTGCTGCTCGTCGCGGTATGGGCGATGTATGGCTTTCAGCGCGTCGATCCGAAAATCGCGGCGCAGGTGGTGCGCAAGAGCGGTGGCATTGCGGCGCTGGCGGGCGCGGCCTTCCTGACCGCGCGCGGCCAGATCGGTCTGGCCGTGCCGCTCGGCTTTGCCGGGATGTCGCTGCTTGGCTGGATCCCGGGCATGGCAAGCCTCGGCAAGCGCATGAACAAGAGCACCGGTCAGACCTCGCAGGTCCGCTCCGACTTTGTCGAGATGGAGCTCGATCACGACACCGGCGCGATGCGCGGACGCATCCTGAAAGGCCGCATGGAAGGCGTCACGCTCGATGCACTCGACGTGCCGGCGCTGATGTCGCTGCTGCCGGAGATCGACGAGGAGAGCCGCGCGTTATTGATGGCGTATCTTGACCGCCGGGAGCCCGCCTGGCGTGAACACGCGGATGCGGGTTCGGCAGCGGGGCCGGGTCATGTCAACAGCGGAAAAATGACGGAAGAGGAGGCCTATCAAATCCTTGGCGTTGAGCCGGGAGCGAGCGCCGCCGATATCGGCCGTGCGCATCGTGCGCTGATGAAGAAACTCCATCCCGATCAGGGGGGCTCGACGTATCTCGCGGCGCGGGTCAATCAGGCCAAGGATCTTCTTCTCAAACGCCATCGCTAGTCACCCCACACAACGCACGCTTACGGTTACGCTCAGTCCAATCAGTTCCTCGTGGCGAAGCATGCCATGTTATTCTTTTGCAATTCTTTACAGGCTCG
>Ga0209906_100469_pt1 | contig 15652 bp, 9 predicted proteins | sample FECB24metaG_FD_188303 | JGI IMG/M metagenome (GOLD analysis project Ga0209906, IMG submission 188303) | Cyanobacterial communities from the Joint Genome Institute, California, USA from Joint Genome Institute, California, USA - FECB-24 metaG... ... | reverse complement strand
TCTGCAAGCGCGGATTGATCAGACCTCAAAAGAGATCCAGGGGCTGGAGGCACAGGAAGTAGCGGTCCGCCGGCAACTGGATAGTCTCCAGGAGGAGGTGGATCGTGTGCGCCCGGTCGCGGAAAAAGGCTTCTTCCCGTTCAACCGCCTGATGGCGATGGAGCGTGACATCTCGAACATGACCGGGCGCCAGGGCCAGCTCAAGGCCGATATTTCCAAGGCGCACGAGGTCATCTCTGAAACACGCCTTCAGATCATCCAGATACGCCAGAAATTTTCGGAAGACGTCCTGCAACGTCTGCAGGAAACACGGGCGCAGATTGGCGACCTTGAGGAGAAATCGCGCGTTGCCCAAGACGTGCTTCAGCGGATCGACGTGCGAGCGTCACAGGCCGGGGTGGTTCAGAACATCAAGGTTCATACGCAGGGAGGGGTCATCCGCGCCGGCGATACCATCATGGAAATCGTACCAATTGGCGATACGCTGAACATTCAAGCCCGGGTCTCGCCGCTCGATATCAATTATGTTGTCCCGGGACTCGAAGCAGAGGTGAAATTTCCCTCATTCAGGTCGCGCACCCTGCCGCTGATGTTCGGTTCGGTCAAGACCGTTGGCGCAGATGCTCTTTTTGATGAGGCGTCAAAACAATCCTACTATCTTGCAATTATCGAGGTTCGCCAGGATACGATCCCTGAGTTTTATCGTGAGCGCATGACCGCGGGTATGCCGGCTGACGTGATGATTAATCTCGGCGATCGCACGGTGCTTGATTATCTTACAAGCCCGTTGGTCGATGGCCTTGCAAAGTCGTTCCGGGAAAAATGATCAGAGCGACAGGAAAATTGTCATCCGCCATCGGGCAACAGGCAAATTGTTATCCGCCCTCGCTCAATACACCGGCGCTACCGCGCGGCGATGCTTTTGACCAGCGCGATGACATTGTTTTTGACGTCGTCTTCCTTGATCTGATTAAACGCGCTCAACAATTCCATCGCTTGAGACAGGCTACCATCGCCGCTCTCCGATACGCTGTGAGGGGCGCGCCGTGAGTTTCCATTCGGGATGGCGACCATCTTCTCGGAGCTGGCGACAAAATACTCGAAATCGCAATTTACTATTCGTGCGAGATCGCGCAGCCGGGACGCGCTGACGCGATTAAGTCCGCGTTCGTACCGTTGCAGCATTTGCACAGAGAGATTGAGTTGCCTGGCCAGCTCAATTTGAGACATCCCGCTGTTAATGCGGGCCATTTTGATACGTCGGCCAATGACAGTGTCGAGCTCATTCAGCGAGCGTGCTGATGTCACCTTTTGATCCTGTAGGTTCGAAGCTTTAGCCATGGATGAGTACGTTATGTATATATTTTACGTTTAAAGCAAGGCGGGGAACCGTTACCTTTAGGTAAGTTTCCCAGCCCATATTGCGCATAAATATACCTATGGTAATGTTTCGCATAATTTCCGTTAGCGGCATTATTTGGGCGAGGTTCGATGAGTGGGTCAGCTTTGGTCCGACTGGCGGAAAAATTTTTGGCTGCTCTGTCCGAGTACCAGAATTTTGTGGCGCTATGCATTGAGCTCGAACAGACGACAGCAAAGTTGGCGGAGCAACGAAGCGCTGGCGGAAACGGTGCTTACTTCGTCGAACTTGAGAGGGCCGAGCAGGAGACAGGGCTTTCGGCTCATGAACAACGTCTGTCGGACCTGATTCGGGAATTGGATGCATTGGCTTCAGAGATGATCCAGCACAAGCCCAAAACCCTGGAAGAGTTTGGCGCACTGGCAGTGCTGACCGCCTGGGCTGAAAATGAAAGCTCGGACGCAATGCCGACGTGGCAGCCCAAGTGGCAAGTCGATCTCAAAGAGGCGGTTCTCCGCTTCGCGAGAACATGACCGACGTTACAGCCATACGAGTGTGGCGAGGCTGACAATGCGTGAAGCCCTCGTTCAGCTATGGACCAATCACGGCGTCAGCAGCGCGACGATCCTGGCCGTGGCGTTGTGTGGCTTCGTGATGGTTTTTCACGAGATGCAGGCGCAACGAGCCGCTGCGATCCATGTTGAAAACTTTATGTGGGACGCAGCGCGAGTCGAGCAATTCCTGTCATGGAGGAAAGCGGGTCTCGCAGAGGAAGACTCGCGCGATAGCCGCGCCGATATTTTCAAATCCGTGCCGAGCGTCCGCGAGGTGAGCGAGGCTGACTTGATCTTGTTTGACACGCTTGAGCTCCGCCATCTTCAGGCCCAGGAGGTTGAGGCGATCCTGCATGGGCAAAAGTGCGACAGGGGCCTTTTGAAGGCCATGAAGGTAATCGAAGCGAGCATTGATCGAAGGTCTTGGCGAATGTCCAATAATAAGCCCACGCCGGGGCTGACGGGATCCTCGCGGGGTGGCCGGTTGGCGGATGATGTCCAAGTCGCTCCCTCCAGACGTGAGTTCGATATCCTGTCGGGGCCGATCCTCGACATGAGATCGAGCAAAGTCTCGGATCAGGTACCGGACGGCGTTTCCGAATTGTCTTGCGTAGACAACAGCGCTCCGGCCGAACCATCCGACGAACCGGCGAGCGACCCTTACATGCGAGCACTCGGTATCCACTTCGCCCGGGTCGCCAATTCAAGAGGCTCGATGGTTCAAACGGAATTGCGCGACGGGTTTGTCTAGCCGGTACGCTATCTCTCGTGCGTGAACGTGGAGAAGGTGGTCTGCTAATTGAGAGGGAATGTCGGTTGCGGCATCATGCTTAACCCGGAACACGGCTTCGGTTGCTGGTGGGTTAAGTGCTGCGGCTGACGAGTGATGCAAGCGCTTTGGAGAGACCATGAGCGGAGCCAGAAGTTTGACCTCGATCGATCGCTCAGTTGCTGAGCGTCTCAAAACTGCGCGGCTGGAATGCGGCGTGACGCAGGAGCATACAGCGCGTGTTCTTGGGGTTAGCTTTCAGCAAGTTCAGAAATATGAGAGCGGTGCCAATCGAATCAGCGCCGGAAGGCTGCTTCAGCTCTCGCATCTATACCAAAAGCCCTTGGATTGGTTTTTTGACGATACGCCCACTCTTGCAAAGACCCCCATCCGCCGGAGAGTGCGTTCCCAGGATAGGATGCCAACCCGCGCGCTCTAAAAGCGATTTTTGCGTGATGCATCCCCTTGCAGGGGTGATCCGAGCCTCGATCAAAAGCCCGCAACCCGACTTTGGGGGTCAACATCGGATCGCGGCCACCGACGGTTGTGTAAATCGCGTGCGTTCAATGGCACACCGCGGAACAGCGAAAGTTCCCATAATTGACCATTGTCTCCCCCGAGGGTAATAATAAGGACACCCTAGGGACTGGACTATGTTCCAGCTTTTTGACCGGAGTACCGCTTTGGACGCGGAAACTTTTTCCGCGGAGGTCGATTCGGCTGCGGTGACGGTGCCCGACGCCGAGCTTTTGTTTCGCGGCGAATATCAACGGGTCGGGAGCAGCGATCTCAAAATTGTCGGCGAAGACGGGAAGTCTTTTTTCATCGCCGATTACTTCGTCAAGCGACCGTATTTGATGTCTCCAGAGGGCGCGACGCTGAGCGCCCATGTTGTCGAAGCCCTGGCTGGCCCCTTGGCGCCGGGTCAGTTTGCTCAGGCTGGGGGACCAGCTGCATCGGCGCCGGTCATAGGGCGGGTTGATGCAGTCGCCGGCTCCGCGACGGCTGTCCGCAACGGTGTAACTGTTTCGCTGAATGTTGGCGATAATGTGCGCCAGGGAGACATCGTTCAGACCTCCGGCAGTTCCTCGGTCGCGATCGTTTTTGCCGATGGAAGCACATTCAGCCTGAGCGCGAACGCGCGCATGGTGTTGGACAACTTTGTGTTCAATGCGGGCGGGACCGGAAATGCAGCGGCGATCAGCCTGGTGCAAGGTGCCGTTAGCTTCATTGCCGGGCAAGTGGCAAAGACCGGCGACATGCGGGTGGAGACCCCGGTTGCCACGCTGGGCATTCGCGGCACCGCCGTGCTGGTGGAGATTTCCGCGAACGATGGACGCACGCGATTCTCGGTCATGGTCGAACCCGACGGCTCGACCGGGGCTTTCAACGTCTACAACAAGACGACAGGTGCGCTGATCGCCACTGTCAACAATTCGCAAATCGCCTGGGTGGTCTCGCCAGTTGGTCCGCTGCAGGTCGTAGCCCAGCAAGAACAGAAAACCCCGGCGCAGCTTCAGCAGGAATTAGGAATCGTCCAGCAGATCTTCACAATCTTCAACAATAACCAGCAAAACCCGTTCGTGCCGCAGGATTCGCCGGAGCGGAGAGGGGACAACCCAAACAAAGTTCAGACAGCGCAGGGCGGAGGGAGTTCGGGTGAGGCTCTCTCGGTTTCGGTGCAGATCCCCGGTGCCAACTCTTCGGCAGATGGTGGTTTTGTCACGGCAACGGTAACCCTCAATCCGATCGGCACTGTGTCGGGACCGACCAGCGTGCCGAGCACGACCGTAACCACGCCCGCCGCGGGCAGCACGGCACCACAACCCGATGGCGGTTCCGGCAACCCGTTTGATTTCAGCAAGGCGAAGACGGGCCAGGTCATCACCGGTTCCGATGCGGACGATGTGATCATAGGCTCCGGCTTCGATGACACGATCGACGCGGCTGCCGGGAACGACCTCGTGATGGGTGGCGCTGGAAACGACGACATCATTGCAGGTCATGGTGAGGGAGACGATCGCTATGATGGTGGTGTCGGGACCGACACCATCAGCTTCATCAGCGCAAATGGTGTCGTGTTCCACCTCAATGAGTCGGTACTGGCAAACGGAGATAAGCTTAGCCGGGCGCAGAGCTTTTTTACGGGAAATGACGTCTTCACGAATATCGAGAGCATTGTCGCAAGTCCCGGCAATGACCTGTTTTACGTGCATTTGGACGGAAACTGGTCGATCGACGCCCTCGCAGGGTTTGACACGCTAAGCTTCGCCAACCGCAGCGAAGGTCTTGTCATCAGTCTGGAGGCTGGCGGCTCGACTGGCGTTGCGGGTACGGCCAACTCAACCCAACTCGGATCGGTTGGCTTTGTGAATATTGAGAGCATCGTGGGATCGTCCGGAAACGATGCATTTGTTTTGAACGATCTGCCCGAATGGGTGGCGGTCGGGGGAGAGCCGATATGGATTGTCGACGGGGGTGAGGGCACAGACGAGCTGCGGGTGATCGGTTCGAACGGCCTAACCTATAACCTTGATCCCGATCCGTCCAACGCGTCGCAGCCGACCATTGACCTGCCAAACGGCCAGCTCCGGTTTTCTGGTTTCGAAAGCATTATAGCCGGGGCGGGTCATGACACGTTCGTCTTTCGCGATTTGTCCACGCCGGCTATTGATGCGGGCGCCGGCACCGATACGCTTCGATTAGTCGACGGAACCGACATTCTGGATCTGTCAGCGGGGCCAAGCATCGCAAATTTCGAAATTCTGGACCTCGCGGCAGATAGCGCCAGCAATACAATCCATCTTGATCTGACGGACTTCGGTCGGATCGGAAGCCTGCCGCTTCGGGTTCGTGGCAACGAGAACGATGTTATCAAGCTTACCAACATCGCAGGTGTGAGTGCCGAGATTGTCCGGGTCCAGAGCAATGTCCTTTCCGAAACAGCGTTCAGCGACGGATTGACCGACGGTGTCCGGTTCGATGTCTATCGCGTGTCTGCAGGAACGGATCAGCATCTGGTCTATATTCAGCGCGGTGTGCAGGTGGGCACGCCGGTCGGGGCGAACGACGACCAGGGGACAATGGGCGAAAAGCAGAACGCCCAATTCGATGTGCTTGCCAATGACACCGGCGGCATTTTGGCAACGTTGACGGCGCTTGATGTTGTATCGGTCGTCGGCCCGCCGGGAATCGCTCTCGGCACCCCATCCATCACGATTGCCGATAACAAGATCAGTATTGCGCCCGGAACGGCCTTCAATGCCTTGGCACCAGGGCAGGTCGCTATTATCACCATCGATTATACAATGCAGAACGGGATCGGCGAGGTTTCGTCTGCGACTGCTACTATCACGATCATTGGTGCAAACGATCCACCCGTCGTTTCAGGTGCGGTTACCGGTCAGGCAGTTGAGGACGGGCCTGACGTAACCCTGAACGGGCTTTCCAATGCGTCAGACGCAGATGGAAACCCCTTGGGTCTGATTGTAGTACTCAACAATCTGCCTGAGGGGGTTACGTATAACGGCGCCACCCAGTCGTTTACGCTTGATCCGGGACACGCTGCCTATCAATCGCTAGCCGCGGGGCAGCAGACCGTTGTGCAGGTCAACTATCAGGTATTTGATGGCGTAGTCTCCACGCCGGCAGCCGTTTCGTGGACGATGGTTGGGACAAACGACGTCCCTGTCCTGGCGACGCCGATTGCCGATCAATCTGTGACCGAAGACACTCCGTGGAGCTTCACGGTGCCGACGGATGCGATTGTCGACGTGGATGGTGATCCGCTCACCTATACCGCATCGCTCGGTGATGGCTCGGCGCTTCCCTCATGGTTGACATTCAATGCGGCGACCCAAACGTTCTCTGGCACGCCTCCCACAAATTTCCATGGCGAGTTGGAGCTGAAGATAGCGGTCGCAGACGCGATTTCAGCCGTGTCGGACTTCTTCACCCTTTCCATCACCGCGGTCAACGATGGACCCGTCGCTCCGGACGTTGCGCTCAAGGCCAACGCGCTCGGGAATGGTGGCTTCGAGCTTGCCCCGGACTTCGCAGGCTGGATTGTCGATAGTCAGCCATCAGGGCTGGACGATTTGTACAGCAGCACTGTCGTAATTGATCGTACGGGGACGATTTTCGACGACGACTATGCAGTTGCCGTCCTCAGTTTCAGTGGAACGGTTCCAGTTCGAGGTGGCACAGGTTCGGGTCCGTCGATCACGAGCGAGGTGTTCACGGGTATCGCTGGTGATCAAATTAAGTACGTTTACCAGCTGTCAAGCAGCAGTAGCGCCAGTCAAAGCGACAAGGGCATTGTCGTCGGCCGTATCATTGATGCGTCGACTGGCTTGGCGGTGCAGACGATCCAGAATGAAGCTTTGCTGGGACAGTCGACCGGTCCGGTTATGTTGGAGGTGCCGCTTCAATATAGCGGCCAGTTCCGGATTGAGTTTGAGGTGCAGTCCCAGGATGCCACGCTTGGCTTTGTTGTGGGCGCGCGACTGGACTTAGGATTTGCGGGAATCCTGAGTACAGGCGTTTCCGAGGATGACGCATTCAATTTTGATCAGTCAGCCTTCATTGCCGGAGCGACCGATGCCGAGGGCGACCTTATTTTCCTCGATTCGGTAACACAAAGCGCCTATGGCGCTAGCGTAACGCTCAACCCTGATGGCACCGTAACTTATGATCCGACCGCGTCCGCGAGTCTCCAGGCGCTGAATGCCGGGCAAACAATCGAGGACAGTTTTGAGTTTACGTTGCGCGATGAGCACGGCGCCATCTCCAACATCGCAACTGCGCGGTTGATTGTCTATGGCGCGAACGAGTTTTCGATCTAGGGAGTGCGGTCGCCAGGTTTTGAAGGTGTCCGAAAGGCGCGTTCATTGGGATTGTGAAATGGAAGATATTGCGCACGGCTGTCTCTGTTGCGCGAGAGCTCTACTCACCTATGACCGGAGGTTATCCGTCGCAATGGCTTTCGGAATGCTATGGTGGGCAATTCTACTGCTCGGAATGTTTGCCGGAACGGCGATCGCACAGGACCAGCTTACGGAATCGCGGTTTGCCGGGAAGCCGGCCCAGGACATCCGCATCGGCGTCTTTGCCACGGTCAAAAAGGACTGCACGCCCGGTCCTTTGCCAACCGTCAAATTGCATCAGGCCCCGCGGAATGGCGTCGTGGTCGTGAAGCGCGGTCGGGTGAGGGCAACCAATTTCAAGAACTGCCTTGCAATCGAGGTTCCGGCCTTTATTGCGTCCTACAAATCGCGGCCGGATTTCAAAGGCGAGGAAGAGCTCGAGCTTGAGGTGATCGGCGCTAACGGCAAATCCCGCATCCAAAAGGTCCGTGTGAACGTCAATGGAAGCCCGCATCAGCCAGATGTGCAGCGTCCGTCACGACAACAAATCTGAACAAAGTCCCGCCTGCTACACCTGGTTAGTCCGCTCATGTCCCTGTCCTCGCTAGGGGATTGCCAACGCGTTCGGCGCTTGTTCGGCTTTGATTCACGCAGAGTCTGACTAGAAAAACAATTCGACCCTATTGATTTTAGATTTCGAGCTAGATTGTCGAGTCGGTGACGCTCTTGCGAGCCATCAGTGCAAGGCTTTGAGAGGGGCTTGACTGAAACCAGCCGGAGTCTCAATTGGTTGCGAGGCTATCCGCTGAGGTCGACGTCGGCGGTGCCATCGCTGGAACACCGTTTGACCACAATACTCATAGCGTTCCCGGTATCGTCGCGGACGATTTTCGCTTGGGCTGCAGAGAACGCGACTTCGATAAGCCCAGGATCAGCGTTTATCGTTCCACAGCATTCGTTCGAGCCGTAGCCTTCGGTAACCGCTAATTCGTATCGAACGGGACCCGATATGTGCCCGACCTTCAAAGTCCCCGTACCTGACAAACTCCGAGCGCGTTCCATCCATGTCACCTTGCGAGACCCAAGAGGCCACCAACCCAGGGGGGAATTGGGCTGGCGGCCTCGACTAGGTTTGCCCCTGGGGTAAGGGGACACGGGGGTCTGCACACCTCTTCGGGGGTGTACAGTAAACTTGTAACACCTCATTAAGGTGTCGTCAACCAAACCTAATATGGGGTTAACGGCAGCGCCGTCCTACATATGCGTGCCGAGTGCTATGACGATGTCCAAACCAGTTGCGTGCCCTTCGGCGCCCGAGGCGGTGGACGTCCACGGCAGGGGACCCGCCTGGCTTGGCGGCTGGATCCGCCGCCGCGATGCTGCCGCGGAACCTCCTTGCATTGGTATCCGGCCGGTTTGTCCGCTAAGAGATCGGCCGACTAGCCACGCGTAAAGGATGCGGATCAGGACGAATGTCGGAATTTCGGACTTATTGTCTGACGGCTGCGAGGAATTTTGAAGCGCTGACAGACCTTGAGAATGTCGTGCAAACGGCGATTAACGGGATCACGGACGCATTCAGGCATGGCAATAAGGTCATGTTTTGCGGAAATGGCGGGTCGGCAGCGGATGCGCAGCATCTCGCCGCCGAATTGGTAGGGCGCTATCGGATGGAGCGGGCGCCGCTGCCGGCGCTGGCGCTGACGGTGGATACATCGGCCCTGACCGCCATTGCCAACGACTATTCATTCGATGAAGTGTTCTCGCGCCAGGTGCATGGGATCGGGAAGGCGGGGGACATCCTTGTTGCCATTTCGACCAGCGGAAACAGCAAGAATGTGCTGCGGGCGATCGAGGCTGCCCGGGCCTGTTCCATCAGGACCATCGGGCTTACCGGCCAATCCGGCGGCATGATGCGGCAGCTGTGCGACATCTGCATCTGTGTGCCATCGGACCTCACCAACCATATTCAGGAAATGCATATCGCGGTCGGTCACATCATCTGCGGCGCGGTAGAGCGACAAATGAGTGACGCGCGGCAGTCGTAATGATCGCCAAGCACGCACGCGCGCGCATCAGCGATCAACGATTAAAGAGTTGAGACAGATTCGCATTCTTCGTGCCGCGGAGTCGCCGTCCTTCCATCTGTGGAGCGCAGAGGAGTAGAGGAATGGAAGCGGCGATACCGCGATTTCAGATCCATTCGGGATGTCCCGTCACGGGGTGAACGAGCGGTGTCTGCGAGCCGCGTTCTTGGGCGAGGTTTCGACGTCTTCGTCTCCCGCTGCCCTCACCCTCTGCGGGAGCGTTACGCAAACATCCCCCGGTGGAGGAGGCGCGGCCTCGCCTGGGCGGGTTCACAAAGTCTCAGGGTTATCGAGATCTTTACATACGGCAGCAGGTAGCGGGAATCCTCGCGCGATCTGTTTCGGTGAAGACCGCCGCACAAGTCGCGACCTCGCAGCGTTGCAACGGGCGCAAATCATCAAGGGAAATGCTTGGTAAAGGCGCGATTTGTAAAACTTTTATAGAGCCGTTTAAGTGCTGGTTCACCGCGAAAAATCAAACGTATTCTGCGTAACCACTCTATCAAGCTTCGCGTGCGATGACCGTCCCAACAAAAAGACCGGGGGGCGGTCATGTCGAAGCGTTCGAAGTCTTCGGACTTCGCCAACAAGTTTTCTGATCTTTCTGCGCTGTCGATCAGCACGCAGGGGATCTGGCTCGATTCATCTGCCGCAGAGTTGGCGGATGGTCCGGTCGATCCCCTGTTCGGTGAGCAGGAAAATCTGTTCAGCAAGGCAAACGGCAGTGCTGATGCGGTCAACATCAATGTCACTCCGGTGTGGAGCCTTGGCTACAGCGGCCGAGGAATCTCGGTTGGAGTGTACGACACGGCGATGGATATCGCTCACGCCGACCTTGCCACCAACGCAGTACTGAACAAGAAGATCAAGGGTGGGAACGCGACGATCATTTCAGAAACGGGCGACGAACACGCGACAAGCGTCGCGGGAATCATTGCCGCCGCACGAAACGGCGAGGGCGTTGTCGGAATCGCCTATGACGCGAAGATCTCGCCGATCAACATCTTCGACGATTCTCAGCGCGACTCCGCTTACGTCTGGAACGTTCTGAAGCAGCAGTCGCTTTTCCACATCACCAATCATTCCTGGAGTTTCACCGGCGCGTTCGCCGCCAATCCACTGGTTGCGGAATATGCAGCGGCGCTGTCTGGCTTCACCATGGCTGCTGACCTGGGACGCGGGAAGCTTGGTACGATCGCCAATGTTGCGGCCGGAAACTATCGTCAACTCGGACTGAGCACGGAGACCAACGGACTTACGGTTGACCGTCACGTGGTCGTCGTCGGCGCTACGGACCATCTCGGAAGCGTCGCCTATTACTCCAATCCCGGTGCATCGATCCTTGTCGTAGCGCCCTCGAGCGATAGTTACACAGGCATCACCACGACGGACGTAACGGGGCTGCCGGGTTATTCGGCCGACGACTACACCTCAACATTCGGAGGCACGTCTGCGGCGACCCCGCAGATTGCCGGAATACAGGCCGCGATGCTTGAGGCCAATCCTGGTCTAGGCTGGCGGGATGTGCAAAAAATTCTGTCGATTTCGGCTAATCATACGGGATCCGAGATCGGTGCTGGCACCTATCGGTATGAAGCCTCGGCCTGGATCGTCAACGCCGCCGGAAACTGGAATGGCGGCGGGCTGCACTTCTCCAACGATTACGGCTTCGGCATGGCCGATGCTTATGCAGCCGTTCTGCTGGCTGAAGACTGGTTCAAGGCGTTTGCCGGGCCGGCTGTCAGCGCCAACGAGCTCAGCTCCACCGGCAGCACATCGGGCTCCTGGAGTGTTGGACAGGCGAAGACAACCGATATCCAGATCGAAATCGGTGCCGACCAGACCGTCGAGGCCATGGTTCTGGACCTGAACGACCTGAGATTCAGCGCCAGCCGAAATCTCACGATTGATCTGATCTCGCCCAGCGGAACGGTGTCGCGACTTCTGGACCAGAATGGGCTGGAGGGAGCTGTGATTTCCGGCGGCTGGCAGTTGATGTCGCGCGCCTTTCAGGGTGAAAGCGCCGCCGGCACATGGACCATCCGGATCTCCAGCGCGTCCGCGAGCGATGTCGGGAATCTGGGCAACCTGTCTCTGACCGCCTATGGCTCATCGGCGGAGGACAAGTCGGTCTTTTTCTACACGGATGAGTTCAGCAAATACTGGACCGAGGAACGGTCTTTGCTCGACTACCAGTCCGGCCCGGCGACGATGTTTGCGTCAGCGGTCACCGGCTCCATTCTGCTCGATCTGCGGACCGGTACAGGTTTCATAGGCGATAGCCCGATCGCGATTGCGGCGGGGACCTATGTGCGCACCGTCATTACGGGCGATGCGGGCAGCGAGTTAACTGCAGGCGATGCCGGTGTGCGGTTCTTTGGCGGCCGCGGCACGGACACCCTGACCGGTGGGGCTGGGAACGATGTCATCGATGGCGGTGACGGTGACGATACGATCGATGGCGGGGCGGGCAACAATGTCCTTTCCGGCGGCGCAGGGGTCGACACACTGAGTTACGCCTCTGCGAGCTCAGGCGTTGCAGTGAACCTTGCGGCGAAATCGGCGCAGCAGACCGGCGGCGCGGCTGTGAATACGATTTCGGGATTTGAGAATCTGACGGGCTCGTCTTTTGCCGATGTGCTCAGCGGGGATGCGTCCGACAATGTTCTGGACGGCGGAGACGGCGACGATTTGCTGATCGGGGGTGGCGGTGCCGACAGCTTCATTGGCGGAGCAGGAATCGATACGGTTTCCTACGCGCTGAGCAAGGTCGGCGTTGTCGTGGATCTTGGTGCCGGTACTGCTTCCGGAGGGGAGGCCGAGGGCGATACATTTCAAGGTATCGAGAACGTCATTGGCACAAAGTCTGCCGACTGGATCACCGGTGATGACGGTGGCAATGAGCTGGACGGAGGGGCCGGCAACGACACTCTCTCCGGCGGAGCAGGCAACGACGTGCTCATTGGCGGGGCCGGAGCCGATACTCTCATAGGGGGGCAGGGCCGCGATGCCGTTTCCTACGCGACGAGCCGATCCGGAGTCTTCATCGACCTCGCCCGCGGGATTGGATCGGGCCGCGATGCTCAGGGCGATACATTTGTCGAGATCGAAAATGTCATCGGGACAAACGCTGCCGACACGCTGATCGGCGACGAGGGTGAGAATGAATTATACGGTCTCGCAGGTAACGATCTCCTCATTGGTGGCGGAGGCGCCGACCTGCTGGACGGAGGGATGGGGGTCGACACCGCGTCCTACGTCGGCGCGGCCGAGGGCGTAACGGTCAATCTGGTGACGGGTACTGCCTCCGACGGCGACCGACTCATCAGCATCGAGAACCTGGTCGGTTCCGGTTTCAACGATATCCTGACCGGGGACGACGGCAACAACCGGATCGAGGGCGGCGACGGCGACGACGTCATTTCGGGCGGCATGGGCAACGATACCCTGATCGGCGGAGCCGGGAGTGACACCGTTCTTTATGACGACGCAATCTCCGGGATCGTCGTAAGCCTGGCCCTCACCAAGGCGCAGAACACCGGCGGCGCCGGGACCGACACGCTGTCCGGCTTTGAGAACATCGTCGGTTCTGCATTCGACGACGTTCTGACCGGCAACACGCTGGCCAATTTGCTTGATGGCGGTGCGGGCAATGACGTGCTGATCGGCGGGGCCGGCGCGGACGTTCTGATGGGTGGCGAGGGCGTCGATACTGCGTCCTATGCCGCCGGCAAGATCGGTGTGATCGTCAATCTGCGGACCGGCACCGGGCAGGGTGGTGACGCGGAGGGAGATACCCTGATCGGCGTCGAGAACCTGATTGGCTCAGCGGGTGCCGATCAATTGCTGGGCGATGCAGGCGACAATATCCTGGATGGCGGGGCCGGGAATGACGTCCTGTTCGGCGACGCAGGTGACGATCTGCTGATCGGCGGGGCAGGGGCCGATGTGCTGGACGGCGGCGAAGGCAACGATACCGTGTCGTACCTGACCAGCAAGCGCGGTGTGATCGTGGACCTGGAAGTCGGTATCGGTCGCCTTGGTGATGCGGCCGGCGACACCTATGTCAGCATCGAGAATGTGAGCGGATCGAACGCTGCGGACGTCATCACCGGTGATGCCGCCGACAATGCCCTATACGGGCTGGCCGGCAACGACGTGCTGCTTGGAGGGATCGGGAGCGACGTGTTGGAGGGCGGCGCAGGCTTCGACACCCTGACCGGCGGTGCGGATGCGGACGTCTTCTATTTTTCCGACCCCAATTCCGGCGCGGATATTATCACCGATTTTTCGGCCGCGGAGGGTGATCTGATCCGGATTTCCAAGGCCGGGTTCGACATCAGCACGACAGACTTCTGGAACTTCTTGGATGTCGGTGCTGGTGTCGCCGGTAGCGCGAGCGGGCACAGTCAGTTCCTTTTCGATACTGACAGCTCGCAATTGTACTGGGATATCGACGGTGCCGGCAGCCAGTCGCCGGCTCTGATCGCTACGCTTCTGAACGTCCAGGAACTGACGTTGGCTCACTTCGACTTTGTGTAGTCGAAGCGAGCCGTCGCCAAGGATCGCAGTCCAAGCCTTAGGAGAACAGGAAGTCGGACTGGTTTGCGGTCAACAGGGCGATCGTAGCCTTGTTGATCGTGAGTGAGTCGTCGGCGCCGAAGGTAATGACGACGCCCTGGGCCGTATCGGTCATCTGCAACGCAGCGAAATCCGCAACGCTGGCTCCGGTCAGGTCGAAAATGTCCTGGCCCACAGCATAGTCGGTGACCGTGTCATGACCATATCCGGTGGCGTAGACAAAGGTGTCGTTGCCTGCGCCGCCAGTAAGCATGTCGTTTCCTGCGCCGCCCTGCAGGCGATCGTTGCCTGCACCGCCCCGCAGCGTGTCGGCGAAACCGGAGCCTATGATGGTATCGTTGCCGGCGCCGGCATCGACGATGCCCATATTGACGACGGATGTCAGCGCTGAGAAATCGAAGACATCGTTTCCGACCGATCCATTGATGCCCTTGCCGGTACCCACCCATTGCTCAATGGATGAGTTTCCGGCGTGGAAGCCATTCAGGGTAAGCGCGCCAGCAACCTGAACCGTATCAACGCCAGCCCCGCCGTTGATGATGTCAGCAGCATCTTCCGTACCCCTGAGCAGGAAGATATCATCGCCGTCGCCACCGTTGAGCGTGTCGATCCCCTTGCCGCCGGAGAGCGTGTCGTTACCGTCGCCACCGTTCAGGACGTCGTCGCCGCTTGCCCCGCGGAGCACGTCGGCGAACTCTGTGCCAGTGATGACGTCATTGCCATTGCCACCGTCGACCGGGCCCATGCTGATGACTTCGTCGAGATTGCTGAAGTCAAAAACGTCGGCAGCTTTGGATCCAATGATGCCGGCGCCGTTGCCTTCCCAGCGTTCGATCGAGCTGAACACTGTGTCAAACCCGTTGAGAGTTACGGCCTTGGTGCCCAGCACCCGAATGGTATCGGTTCCGATATTGCCCAGGAGCGTATCCGCCGCGTTGTCCTTGGCGTTGATCTGGATGATGTCGTCGCCGGCACCCGCATCAATGCTGTCGACGCCCCTGCCGGAGGTGATGATATCGGCTTCCGCAGTCGTGGTATTGGACGGGTTTGAGCTCGGACCCGACACAGCGGTGATAAGGTCGGCCTTGTTCGTGCCTGTAATCGTGTTGCCGGTCACGTCCCGGATATTGATCACAAACGCCGCCGTCGAAGCATTGCCGCCGACGCGGTCGAGCGCCTGCACAATAATGGTGTGCTGCGTCGCCGTCTCGTAGTCGAGCTTCGTCCCATCCGCGACCGTTACCAGGCCGGTCGTCGGATTGATCTGGAAGCCGCCATTCGATGTGTCACTGATGATCGAATAGGTCGCATTGTCCGCCAGTACCGGCCAGGCGTCGGAGGCATCGATGTCGATGCCCACCGTGGTGCCGTTGGCAGCGCCTTCGAACACCTGGTTGGCCGTCGCGTTGATATCGACGGGCGTGCCTGGACCAACG
>Ga0209906_100468_pt1 | contig 15959 bp, 14 predicted proteins | sample FECB24metaG_FD_188303 | JGI IMG/M metagenome (GOLD analysis project Ga0209906, IMG submission 188303) | Cyanobacterial communities from the Joint Genome Institute, California, USA from Joint Genome Institute, California, USA - FECB-24 metaG... ... | reverse complement strand
TGCGAGAACGGAGCCGCCGCTGATCCTCCCCTGCGAAGCGGGGGAGGTGCCGCGCGCAGCGCGGTGGAGGGGGCGTTTGGCGCTAACTTCATCACACCCTCCCCAGGGCAAAGCCCTTGGCGATGTAGTTGCGGACGAACCAGATCACGAGTGCGCCGGGAATGATGGTGAGCACGCCGGCCGCCGCCAGCACGCCCCAGTCGAGGCCGGACGCCGAGACGGTGCGGGTCATGATCGCCGCGATGGGCTTGGCGTCCGTCGTCGTCAGAGTGCGCGCGATCAGCAGTTCGACCCACGAGAACATGAAGCAGAAGAACGCGGCGACGCCGATGCCGGACGCGATCAGCGGCGCGAAGATCTTCACGAAGAAACGCGGGAAGGAATAGCCGTCGATATAGGCAGTCTCGTCGATCTCCTTCGGCACGCCGGACATGAATCCTTCGAGGATCCACACCGCCAGCGGCACGTTGAACAGGCAGTGCGCCAGGGCCACCGCAATGTGCGTGTCGATCAGCCCGAAGGCCGAGTAGAGCTGGAAGAACGGCAGCGCGAACACTGCCGGCGGCGCCATGCGATTGGTCAAAAGCCAGAAGAACAGGTGCTTGTCGCCTAGGAAGCGGTAGCGCGAGAAGGCGTAGGCCGCCGGCAGCGCGACTGACACCGAGATCACCGTGTTCAAGACCACATAGATGATCGAGTTGATGTAGCCCTTGTACCAGGACGGGTCGGTGAAAATCACCTCATAGTTGCGCAGCGTCGGGTTCTGCGGCCAGAGCGAGAACGTGCCCAGGATCTCCTGGTTGGTCTTGAAGCTCATGTTCACAAGCCAGTAGATCGGCAGCATCAGGAAGATGATGTAGAGCGTCGGCACGACCCACCAGAAGCGGGATTCCGCGCCGCGCTTGCGCATCAGCCGGGCGATCGCATCGTCCGGGGCGAGCGAGGGCGCGGCGCTGCCGCCAAGGCCGCCCGAGGTGCGCGAGGTGGTGTCGCTCATCTCACTTCTCCGCGTCATAATTGGTCATGACCGTGTAGAAGACCCACGACATGAGCAGGATGATCAGGAAGTAGATGATCGACATCGCCGCCGCCGGCCCGAGGTCGAACTGGCCGATCGCCATCTTGACGAGATCGATCGACAGGAAGGTCGTCGAGTTGCCCGGGCCGCCGCCGGTGACGACGAAGGGCTCGGTGTAGATCATGAAACTGTCCATGAACCGCAGCAGAACGGCGATCAGCAGCACGCGGTTCATCTTCGGCAGCTGGATGTAGCGAAACACCGCCAGCCGAGACGCGCCGTCGATCTTGGCGGCCTGATAGTAGGCGTCAGGGATCGAGACGAGGCCGGCGTAGCAGAGCAGCACCACGAGGCTCGTCCAGTGCCAGACATCCATGACGATGACCGTCACCCAGGCGTCGAACGGGTCGTTGACGTAATTGTAGTCGATGCCGAGCAGGCGCGTCGTATAGCCGAGCAGGCCGATGTCGACGCGGCCGAACACTTGCCAGATCGTGCCGACGACGTTCCACGGGATCAGCAGCGGCAGGGCCATCAGCACGAGGCACACCGGCACACCCCAACCCGAGCGCGGCATGTTGAGCGCGATGAAGATGCCGAGCGGAATCTCGATGATCAGGATAATGCCCGAGAAAGCGAGGTTGCGCCCCATCGCCAGCCAGAAGCGGTCAGAGGTCAGCATCTCCTCGAACCATTCGGTCCCCGCCCAGAAGAACTGGTTGTTGCCGAACGTGTCCTGCACCGAATAATTGACCACCGTCATCAGCGGGATCACCGCCGAAAACGCCACCAGCAGCAGCACCGGCAGCACCATGAACCAGGCGCGGTTGTTCCAGGTCTTGTTCATGCCGCGCTCCCGTAGTCGACGCGCCAGGAATCCGCGTAGATGCTGATGCCGGCCGGATCGAACGCAACCCGCGGCTCGGCGGGAATATCGTCGTCCTCGCGCACGATGACCGCGAGATCGCGGCCTTCGAGCTTGGCCCGCACGACGCGGTGCCGGCCGATATCCTCGACCTTGTCGATGGCGATCGGCATGCCCGTGCTTCCAAGACGGACGAATTCCGGCCGTATACCGAGTTCGATTGCGCCGCTGGTGGATGACGGGCGTCCGGGCAGCGCGATGGTCTGCGAGCCGACCTTTGCCGTCGCCCCGTCCAGCACCGCCGGCATGACATTCATGCCCGGCGAGCCGATGAAGTAACCGACGAACGTGTGCTTGGGCCGTTCGAACAATTCGGCCGGAGTGCCGATCTGGACGATCTCGCCGTCATACATCACCACCACCTTGTCGGCGAAGGACAGCGCCTCGGTCTGGTCGTGGGTGACGTATATCATCGTATAGCCGAAGCGGCGGTGAAGCTGCTTCAGCTGCGAGCGCAACTGCCACTTCATGTGCGGGTCGATGACGGTCAGCGGCTCGTCGAACAGGATCGCGTTGACGTCGGAACGGACGAGGCCGCGGCCGAGCGAGATCTTCTGCTTCTGGTCGGCGGTGAGGCCCCTCGCCTTCTTGTTCGACCAGCTTTCGAGGTCGATCATGGCGATGATCTCGCGCACCTTGCGGTCGACATCGGCCTCGGCGACGCCGCGGTTGCGCAACGGGAACGCCAGATTGTCGTAGACGGTCATCGTGTCGTAGATCACCGGGAACTGGAACACCTGCGCGATGTTGCGCTCCTGCGTTGACAGCTGCGTAACATCGCGCCCGTCGAACAGGATGCGGCCTTCCGACGGTTGGACAAGCCCGGACATGATGTTGAGGAGCGAGGTCTTTCCGCAGCCGGACGGACCCAGCAGCGCATAGGCGCTGCCATCCTCGAACGTGTGATGCACTTCCTTCAACGCATAGTCCTTGGCGGACTTCGGGTTCGGCCCGTAGGCGTGGCGGATGTGGTCGATGTCGATGCGCGCCATCTTGCCCTCACGCCGCCAGTTTCACGGGCGCGGCGGCCGAGCGACCGTCAGCGCCGAACACCATCAGGTGCCTGGTGTCGATGAAGACCTCGATCATCTGGTCCGTCTCGAAATTGTGGATGCCCGACGCCAGCATCACCCAGCGCGCATCGGCGAAGTCGACATGAACGAAGCTCTCGGACCCGGTGATTTCGGTGACGAAGACTTTCGCACGGACCGGAACCGAACTGGCGCTCTGCGCGGAGAGGGATAGATGGTGAGGCTGAAAGCCGACGGTGTAGGCCCCATCGGCAATGCCGGCGAGATGCGCCGGGACGGGCAAGTTCACCGCACCATCCAACTGGAACACGCCGCCCCGCTTGGACAGGACAATCGTATTCAGCGGCGGGTCGGAGAATGTCTTGGCGGTGACAAGATCCACCGGGTTGCGGAACACATCGATCGTCGGCCCAAACTGTGTCACGCGGCCTTCGGCCAGTGTCGCCGTATTGCCGCCGAGCAGCAGCGCCTCGGAGGGCTCTGTCGTGGCGTAGACGAAGATCGTGCCGGCGGCGGCGAAAATCTTCGGCAGTTCGGCGCGCAGTTCCTCGCGCAGCTTGTAATCGAGATTGGCCAGCGGCTCGTCGAGCAGCACCAGCGAGGCGTTCTTGACGATCGCCCGCGCCAGCGCCGTGCGCTGCTGCTGGCCGCCGGAGAGATTGAGCGGCGTGCGGTCGAGGTAGGGCGTCAGGCGCAGAAGGTCGGCGGCCTTGCGGACCTCGCGGTCGATGGTCGCCTTGTCCTTGCCGGCGACACGCAGCGGCGAGGCGATGTTCTCGTAGACACTCATCGCCGGGTAGTTGATGAACTGCTGGTAGACCATGGCGACGTTGCGCTTCTGCACCGCGAGGCCGGTCACGTCCTTGCCGTCGAACCAGACCGAGCCGGCGGTCGGCACGTCGAGCCCCGCCATCAGCCGCATCAGGCTGGTCTTGCCGGACAGCGTCGGCCCGAGCAGCACGTTCAGGCTGCCATGCGTCAGCGTCAGCGACACGTCGCTGATATGCGTCTCGGCTCCGACAGCCTTTGATACGTTGCGCAATTCGAGCATTGAGCCTCCTCCCAGGCCAAACTTCAAACTTCCGGTATTACGCCGCGGCAGTGTGGCGACGCCCGCCGATCTCCCTCATGTATTTGTCGAGCGCAGCCTTCTCCTCGGCGCTGAGATGCAGGCCGCGCTTGGTCCTCCGCCACAGCACGTCCTCGGCCGTCACAGCCCACTCATTGGTGACAAGATAGCGTATTTCCGCCTCGTAGAGATCCGCTCCGAAGGCGCGGCCAAGATCGCCCATCGACTTCGCCAGGCCAAGAATGCCGCGCGCCCGCGTACCATAGAGCCGAACCAGCCGCTTCGCGAGCCTCTGGTCGAGGAACGGGTAATCGCGTTTCAGCGACGCGACCTCGGCGTCGAAACCCGTCGCTGGAAAATCTCCGCCCGGCAAAGTCGCCGTTGCCGTCCACGGCTTGCCCTTCTTGCCGAGAAAACCCTCGATCTTGTCCAGCATCGATTCCGCCAGACGGCGATAGGTGGTGATCTTGCCGCCGAAAATGTTGAGCAGCGGGGCCTGGCCGTCGCCGCCATCGGCCTTCAGCACGTAATCGCGGGTCGCTTCCTGCGCCTTGGACGCGCCGTCGTCGTAGAGCGGCCGAACGCCGGAATAAGTCCAGACGATGTCGGTCCGGCGCACGGGATCGGCGAAATATTCGCTGGCCGCGTCGCAGAGATAGTCGATCTCGCGCTCGCTGATCGCAACCTTGGCCGGGTCGCCCTCATAATCCTGGTCGGTGGTGCCGATCAGGGTGAAATCCTCCTCGTAGGGAATGGCGAAGATGATCCGCCCGTCTTTGTTCTGGAAGAAATAGGCGCGGGTATCCGTGAACTTGCGCTTCACAACAATATGGCTGCCCTGTACGAGGCGGACATTGTGGACGTCGTTCTGGCCGACCGTGCCGGCGAGCACCTTGTCGACCCACGGGCCGGCGGCGTTGACGATCAGCCGCGCCTTGACCTCCTCGGTCTGGCCAGTCTGCATGTCCTCGACCGCAATCTTCCAGTGGCCGTTGTCCCTCCGGGCGCTGGTCACCTTGGCGCGGGTGCGGATCGTCGCGCCGCGGTCGGCGGCGTCGCGGGCGTTCAGAACGACCAGCCGGGCGTCGTTCACCCAGCAGTCGGAATATTCGAACGCCTTCGAGAACAGCGGCTTCAGCGGCTTGCCCGACGGGTCGGTATGCATGTCGAGCGTTCGCGTCGGCGGCAGCATCTTGCGACCGCCGATATGGTCGTAGAGGAACAGTCCGAGCCGGATCAGCCATGCCGGGCGAATGCCCTGCGCATAGGGCAGCACGAAGCGCATCGGCCAGATGATGTGCGGCGCGGCGCGCCAGAGCACCTCGCGCTCCATCAACGCCTCGCGCACCAGCCGGAACTCGTAGTGCTCAAGATAGCGCAGGCCGCCATGGATCAGTTTGGTCGATCCGGAGGACGTGCCGCTGCCCAGATCGTTCATCTCCGCCAGATAGACGGAATAGCCGCGGCCGACTGCGTCACGCGCGATGCCGCATCCATTGATGCCGCCGCCGATGACAAAAATGTCATGGATGCCGTCGCCGCTCACAAAATTCCTCCAACGCTTTCGCACTGCAGCATTTCCTGCATTTTCCGAAAGCGTGTGGTGATTATTTCGAAATGGAAACGAATGTCAAACGAAATCCCGGAGGATCCCGTCGGGCCACTTGCTCGTCATCGAGACCGGCTGCGGATGGATCACACCGCAACGGAATGCCGCGCCTTACCGCTCGTCAGATAGGCATCGAAGGCTGCGGCGACGGTCCGGACCAACGGCCGGAACTCGTCGGTCACGACGAAGCTGTCGCCTTCGCGCTCGAGCATCGGATCGACGGCCGCCTGCGCCAGCAAGCTCGCCTCGGCCAGCACAGCATCCGCGCCGCGGCCAAATCGCGACACGGCTTCCGATGCGGAGAAGGCGAAGTCGCACATCAGCCGCTCGATCACCCAGCCGCGGACCCGGTCCTGAGGCGAGAATTCGATCCCCTTGGCGACCGGCAGGCGCCCGGCGCGGACCAGAGCCTCGTATTCGCCGTTCGACAAGACGTTCTGGGCATAGCCCTCGCGGTAGCGGCTGATCGAAGAGGGCCCAAGCCCGATCAGCGTCTCGAGGTTCTCGTCGGTGTAGCCCTGGAAGTTCCGCGCCAGCTGTCCGCCGCGGGCGGCCTCGTGCAGGGAATCGGTGGGACGGGCGAAATGGTCGAGCCCGATCTGCGCGTAGCCGGCGGCGCCGATCAGCTCGGCGGCGCGGGTGGCCTGCGCCAGCCGTTCCGCCGGTCCGGGCAGCCATGCCTCGTCGATCATCGTCTGGTGTTTCTTGAACCACGGCACATGAGCGTAGCCGAACAGCGCGATGCGGTCGGGCCGCAGCGACAATACCTGGGCGGTGGTGGCGGCGATCGTTGCCATCGTCTGGTGCGGCAGGCCGTAGAGCATGTCCAGATTGACCGAGCGAACGCCCCGCATCCGCAGACCCTCGACGACAGCGCGCGTCGTCTCGAAGCTCTGCTCGCGATTGATGGCCTGCTGCACTTTCGGCTCAAAATCCTGGATGCCAAGGCTGGCGCGCGTCATGCCGATCGCGCTCAGCGCATCGAGCCGCGCCTCGTCCATGTCGTTGGGATCGATCTCGACGCTGATGGAGGCATTCGCCGCAAAGCGGAACGAAGCCCTCAGCCCGTCCATGAGGCGCCTGATGTCCTCCGGGCGCAGCATTGTCGGCGAACCGCCGCCGAAATGCAGCGCGGCGACCTGCCCTTGGTCGCCTACCCGCGCACCGACCAGGGCGATTTCCACCAGAAGCGCGTCGAGAAAGTCCGAGACCGGTTCGTAGCGCCGCGTCTGTTTCGTGTGGCACGCGCAGAACCAGCACAGCCGGTCGCAGAACGGAATGTGGACGTAGACGGACAGGTTCTCACCCGTCTTGATCGCATCCATCCACCGGCCTGCGGTGTCTCCGGTGACGCCCGGGTGAAAATGCGGCGCCGTCGGATAGCTGGTGTATCGCGGCGCGGTCTCGGACAGGCGTTTCAGCGTTTCGGGCTTCATCGGCAGAACTCCGCTCAATCGGCACACCCCTCGCCGATCCGCCGGGCAGCGGCTTTGACCTGGATCAATGGCTTTCGGGGACAGACAAACTGACGCGGAGCAAAACCGGCCTTAAGGTGCTAACGGAAACCGAGAGTAGAGTGCGAGACAGACAATGGGCGCCCAGGACGTTCGGCGAGATGTCCATACGGATGGCATTCCGGTGCTGTGCCTCTCCTGCGAGGCGCGCCATCGGGGGGTCTGCGGCGCGCTCGACGCCGAGCAGCTCGTGACGCTGTCGAAGACGTCCTACAAGCACAAGGTCCGCGAAGGCGAGGAACTGATCGGCGACGCCGAGCAGGTGGAGAGCTATTCGAACATCCTCTCCGGCGTAGTCAAGCTGACGAAGATGCTGGCCGATGGCCGGCAGCAGATCGTCGGCCTGCAGTTCGCACCGGACTTCCTCGGCCGGCCGTTCAAGTCGGAGAGCCAGATCAACGCCGAGGCCGCCACTGACGTGTCGCTGTGCTCCTTTCCGAAGGCGTCGATCGAGCGGATGATGAAGGAGTCGCCGAGCCTTGAGCACAAGCTGCTTGAGCAGACGCTGAAGGAACTGGACGAGGCGCGCGACTGGATGGTGACGCTCGGCCGGAAGACTGCGGCCGAGAAAGTGGCGAGCTTCCTGATGATGATCGCCCGCCATATCGACCCGATAGCGGACCCGAAGCGGAAGGCGGCAACCTTCAACCTGCCGATGACGCGCGCCGATATCGCCGATTTTCTCGGCCTGACCATCGAGACGGTGAGCCGTCAGATGACCAAGCTGCGCGCCGAGGGCGTCATCAGCATCGAGAACAACAGGCATGTGACGGTCGACAACCTCGCCCGTCTCGAGGCGAGATCAGGCGGCTGACGTCGATTTGGCGGCTTGGGCAAGCAACGGCAGGATATGTTCGCGCTCGAATGCGACATGCCGGCGCGTCGTCTCGAAGAACGTCCTCATCATGTAGCCCAGCGCTTCCGGGTTGCGGATCTGGTCGCCGTGACCGATCGCCAGCAGCGCTTCGGTGATCTCGTCCGCAAGACATTCGTCCTCGACATGCTCGGCGCGCAGACGCTGGATCGACCGCGCCGACGATTCCGCATCCGGCGACAGGCTCTCGAATGACCTGAAGATCACGTCCTCCTCGTAGCGGTGGATGCCGCGCAGCAGCGGCACGAGCATGCCGGCGATCCGCAGGCACTGGATCGGATCGGCATTTCCCGGAAGACGGTCGGCGATGTCCTCGATCGCATCACACAACACCAGCTGATTGCGATGCGCGCGGCGCATGAGCGTCAGCGGCGACAAGGCCGATTCGCTGGCCATATCCGGCCGCGCCGGAGGCGACCCGGCGTCTGAGAATTCCATACCCACCCCGGGCGCTCCGACACTGTTGAATAACCCGACCTTGTGCGTCCCAAAGCCCACCGGCCTTGACATGGATCAAGGCGAGACGCGCGACAGAGATGGAAAGGGTGTGACAGCGGTAGGGGCAGGACGTCCCGACCAGAATTTCGTCTGTCGGGGGTCACACCATGAAATATGGGCCGGAAATCATCGGCTTGGGGCTGTTCGCTTTCGCCGCTCTCCTGGGAGCTGCCTTCACGAGCGATCCATTGTTCGCGCAGCATATGTGGGTGCTGTGCCTGGTGCTCTCGGTGAGCACGATCATCCTTCTGCGCAAGACCAGCTTCGAGCCGCAGGTGCCGGCCGACCCCTCGGCCTACATGGACGGGGTGATCCGTTACGGCTCCATCGCCACCATGTTCTGGGGCGTCGTCGGCTTGCTGGTCGGTGTCGTCGTCGCGCTCCAGCTGGCTTATCCGGACCTGAACATCGAGCCCTGGTTCAATTTCGGGCGGATGCGGCCGCTGCACACGTCCGCGGTGGTCTTCGCCTTTGGCGGAAATGCGCTGATCGCGACCTCGTTCTACGTCGTGCAGCGCACGACGCACGCACGGCTGTTCGGCGGCAATCTCGCCTGGTTCGTCTTCTGGGGCTACCAGCTCTTCATCGTCATGGCCGCGACCGGCTACCTGCTCGGCATCACGCAGAGCCGCGAATATGCGGAGCCGGAATGGTACGTCGACATTTGGCTGACGATCGTCTGGGTTGCCTACCTGCTCGTGTTCCTCGGCACGCTGCTGAAGCGCAAGGAACCGCACATCTATGTCGCGAACTGGTTCTACCTGTCCTTCATCGTCACCATCGCGATGCTGCACATCGTCAACAATCTCGCGATCCCCGTCTCGTTCCTCGGAACGAAGAGCTACTCGGCATTCTCGGGCGTGCAGGATGCACTGACGCAATGGTGGTACGGCCACAACGCGGTCGGCTTCTTCCTGACCGCCGGCTTCCTCGGCATGATGTACTATTTCGTGCCCAAGCAGGCGAACCGGCCGGTTTACTCCTACCGTCTGTCGATCATCCACTTCTGGGCGCTGATCTTCCTCTACATCTGGGCCGGTCCCCACCATCTGCACTATACGGCGCTGCCCGACTGGGCGCAGACGCTCGGCATGGTGTTCTCGATCATGCTGTGGATGCCCTCCTGGGGCGGCATGATCAACGGCCTGATGACGCTGTCCGGCGCGTGGGACAAGATCCGCACCGACCCGATCATCCGGATGATGGTGGCGGCCATCGCCTTCTACGGCATGTCGACCTTCGAAGGTCCGGTCATGTCGATCAAGGCGGTCAACTCGCTCAGCCACTACACCGACTGGACCATTGGCCACGTGCACTCCGGCGCGCTCGGCTGGGTTGGCTTGATCTCCTTCGCAGCGATCTACCACATGGTGCCCAAGCTCTGGGCCCGCGAGCGGCTCTATTCGCTGCGCCTCGTCACCTGGCACTTCTGGCTCGCGATGCTCGGAATCGTAGTCTACGCGTCGGTGATGTGGGTCTCGGGCGTCATGCAGGGCCTGATGTGGCGCGAATACGATGACCAGGGTTTCCTCGTCTATTCCTTCGCGGAGACCGTGGCGGCGATGCATCCCTACTACCTGATGCGCGCGCTGGGCGGCCTGCTCTATCTCGCAGGCGCACTCATCATGGCCTTCAACATCACAATGACGATCCTCGGGCGCCAGCGCGAGGAACAGCCGATCGGCGGGCGGTCCCCGTCCCCCTCGCTGCAGCCCGCGGAATAAGGAGCAAGACCATGTCCCTGATGGACAGACACGGCATCATCGAAAGAAATGCGACGCTGCTGCTGGCGGGCTCCCTGCTGGTGGTCACGATCGGCGGCATCGTCGAAATCGCCCCGCTCTTCTACCTCGAGAACACGATCGAGAAGGTTGACGGCATGCGGCCCTACTCGCCGCTCGAGCTTGCGGGGCGCGACATCTACGTCCGGGAAGGCTGCTACGTCTGCCATTCGCAGATGATCCGGCCGTTCCGCGACGAGGTGGAACGCTACGGCCACTACAGCCTCGCCGCGGAGTCGATGTACGACCATCCCTTCCAGTGGGGCTCGAAGCGCAGCGGGCCAGACCTCGCCCGCGTCGGCAACCGTTACTCCAACGAGTGGCATGTCCAGCACCTGACCGAGCCGCGTTCAGTCGTGCCGGAATCGATCATGCCGAGCTACGCCTTCCTGAAGTCGACGCCGCTCGACCCCACCAGGATCGGGACGCACCTCGCCGCGAATGTCGCGGTTGGCGTGCCCTACAGTGCGGAGATGCTCGAGAACGCCGTCGCTGACATGAAGGCGCAGGCCGACCCGAACGCGGACAATTCGGGCGTGACGGCCCGCTATCCAAAGGCGCAACTTGGCGATTTCGACGGCGATCCGGCTTCGCTGTCCGAGATGGACGCCCTGGTCGCCTATCTCCAGATGCTCGGCACGCTGGTCGATTTCTCGACCTACGACGAAGCCGCCGGTTACCGATAGGAGGCGCAAGATGGAAACCTACACCGCAATGCGCCACTTCGCCGACAGCTGGGCCCTCGTGGCCATGGCCGTCTTCTTCGTTGGCGTCGCCCTTTTCGCATTCCGCCCCGGAAGCCGCCAGATGGCGGAAGAAGCGGCGCGCATTCCCCTCGAGGATGAAAGATCATGAGCGAGAAACATATCGACGAGATCAGCGGGATCGACACGACCGGGCATGAGTGGGACGGCATCCGCGAGCTGAACAACCCCTTGCCGCGCTGGTGGGTCTGGACGTTCTACATGACGATCGTCTGGGCGCTGGCCTACACAATCGCCTATCCTGCCTGGCCGATGCTGAGTTCGGCGACGACCGGCCTGCTCGGCTACTCGAGCCGGGCCGACATCAAGAACGAGCTCGCGGCGGCCGAAGCGTCCAAGGGCGCCTATGTCGCCGCCGTTGCAGCCAAGACGGTCGACGAGATCCTCGCCGACGACGCGCTGCGGACATTCGCGACGGCCGCCGGCGGAGCAGCCTTCAAGGTCAACTGCGTGCAATGCCATGGCTCCGGTGCTGCCGGCTCGCCTGGTTATCCGAACCTGAACGACGACGAATGGCTGTGGGGTGGCAAGCCGACGGACATCCAGACGACGATCACGCACGGCATCCGGTTCGCCAGCGATGCCGACACGCGCTTCTCCGAGATGCCGCCGTTCGGCGACGTGCTGGACAAGCCGCAGATCGCCTCGGTCACCGCCTATGTCATGAGCCTCAGCGGCGAGGCGTCCAACCCCTCGCTGGTCGAGGGCGGCAAGACGCTCTTCACCGAGAACTGCGCCGCCTGCCATGGCGACGACGGCAAGGGCAACCGCGAGCTCGGCGCACCCAACCTGACCGACGCGATCTGGCTGCGCGGTTCGACCGAGGCTGCGATCGCCGCGCAGGTCGCCATGCCCCGGCATGGCATGATGCCCGGCTGGGTCGGCCGTCTCGGCGAGACCACGGTCAAGGAACTGACGGTCTACGTGCATTCGCTGGGCGGTGGCGAGTAGCCGCGCAGAACGGTTGACCGCCCAAAGCTAGCACCAGCTCAGGCGCCCGGCAGCGATGCCGGGCTCCATGCGTTCGGGGCCAGCCTTGATCAGGATCAAGGTCGCACCTGCTGCTCTGTGCGAGTGCTGCCGCGACAGTTGAATTCACGCGCGTGACACACATGAATGTAATCTCGACAATCGGCGCAGACGCCCAGATCGAACGGCTGGACGCCGAACCGGTGAACTCCGCCAAGGTGCGTCAGCCGCTCTATGCGCCGCGGAAGAAAGTTTTCCCCAAGCGCGCATCCGGAACGTTCCGCCAGTTGAAGTGGCTGGTGATGGCCGTTACATTAGGCATCTACTATCTCACGCCCTGGATCCGCTGGGATCGCGGCCCCTTCGCGCCGGATCAGGCGGTTCTCATCGATATGGCGAACCGGCGCTTCTACTTCTTCTTCATCGAGATCTGGCCGCAGGAATTCTTCCTCATCGCGGGGCTTCTCGTGATGGCAGGCGTCGGCCTGTTCCTGATCACCTCCACCGTCGGCCGCGCATGGTGCGGCTACACCTGCCCGCAGACGGTGTGGGTCGACCTCTTCCTCGTCGTCGAACGCTGGGTGGAGGGCGACCGCAACGCGCGCATCAAGCTCGACCAGGGGCCGTGGACGGCGCGGAAGGTGGCGCTCAGGACCATCAAGCATGCGATCTGGCTGGCGATCGCGGTCGCCACCGGCGGCGCGTGGATCTTCTACTTCGCCGACGCCCCGACGCTGCTTTACGAGTTCGTCACCGCCAGCGCCGCGCCGATCGCCTACATCACCGTCGCGATCCTGACGGCGACCACCTACGTCTTCGGCGGGTTGATGCGCGAACAGGTCTGCACCTACATGTGCCCCTGGCCGCGCATCCAGGCGGCCATGCTCGACGAAAGCTCGCTGACCGTCACCTACAATGACTGGCGCGGTGAGCCGCGCAGCCGCCATGCCAAGAAGGCTGCGGCCGAAGGGCTGTCGGTCGGCGACTGCGTCGACTGCAACGCCTGCGTCGCGGTCTGCCCGATGGGCATCGACATCCGCGACGGCCAGCAGCTCGAGTGCATCACCTGTGCGCTGTGCATCGACGCCTGCGACAGCGTCATGGACAAGGTCGGCAAGGAACGCGGCCTGATCTCCTATGCGACGCTCGACGACTACAATGCCAACATGGCGATTGCGACCGGCAACGGCGCGCACGCGATCGCTCCGGCCCTGGTCCGCGCGCCATCCGGACGTCTCTCCGATGGAATCGCGCATTTCCACCTGCGCAAGATCTTCCGAGCGCGCACCTACATTTACTTCGGGGCATGGTCGCTGGTCGGCCTAGGGCTGGTTTACGCGCTGCTGACGCGCGACCGGCTGGAGGTGAACGTGCTGCATGACCGCAATCCGCAATTCGTGGTGCTGTCCGACGGTTCGATCCGCAACGGCTACACGGTGAAGCTCCTGAACAAGATCCCCGAGCCGCGCACGATCATCGTGACCCTTCAGGGCCTCCGCGGTGCGGAGATGAGCGTGGTTGGCATCGACCAGCCGGAGGACCGCTCCTTCGCGATCCAGGTCGAGCCGGACCGGCTGAAGACCCTCAAGGTCTATGTGCGGCAGCCTGCCAGCAACGTGGCGGACAAGGAACAGCAGTTCCGCTTCGTGATCGAAGACAAGTCCAGCTACGAAACCGACAACTACCTCGCGAAATTCGAAGCGCCGGAGAGCCGCAAATGACCGCCAGGACCGACGCCACGCGCGAATTCACCGGTCGCCACATGCTGGCGATCATGCTCGCCTTCTTCGCGGTCATCATCGGCGTCAACGTCACGATGGCGGTGTTCGCCAACAAGAGCTGGACCGGCCTGGTGGTCAAGAACTCCTATGTCGCGAGCCAGGAGTTCAACGGGCACGCCGCACAGGCGCGCCGGCAGGCGGCGCTGGGTTATGTTGCGAAGCTGCGCGTCGAGCATGGCGCGATCAGCTACTCCTTGGTCGACGCACAAGGACGCTCGATCGCGCTCAAGGGCGCGACGGCGCGCTTCGGCCGTCCGGTCTCGGAAAGCGATGACCAGACTGTTACGTTAATGCCGCAGGCAGAGGGCGGCGTCTCGGCCGGGTTGACATTGCGCGATGGGCTCTGGGTGATGGAACTGCTGGTGGACGCCGGACTGGAACAGCCCTGGCGCGACGTTCGCCGGGTCGTCATCGCCGACGGAGCGCTGAAATGAGTTGCTGCGCGCCCGGAGCCGAATTCACCGCGGACGCCGCATGCGCGCCGCCGGCGGATGAAGAACTGCAGCTCGCCAGCCGCCAGCTCGGAGACGACGTCCGGCAGGTGGAGCTCGCCGTGCCCGCCGTGCATTGCGGCGCATGCATCCAGACGATCGAACACGCGCTCTCCGTGCTGCCCGGCGTCACTGCGGCCCGCGTCAATCTTTCGACGAAGCGGGTCACCGTGCGCTGGCGCGGTCCGATGCCGAAGATCACCGACGCGCTCGTCCGCCTCGGCTACGCGCCGCACCTCTTCGACGATGCCGAGCCGGGCAAGGACGGCACGCTGGGCGAACTGCTCCGCGCGATGGCCGTGGCGGGCTTCGCGGCCAGCAACATCATGCTTCTGTCGGTCTCCGTCTGGTCGGGCGCGGAGGGCGCGACGCGCGACCTGTTCCACTGGGTCTCGGCGCTGATCGCCCTGCCGGCCCTCGCCTTCGCCGGCCGCATCTACTACCGCTCGGCCTTGAGCGCGCTGCGGCACGGGCGCATGAACATGGATGTGCCGATCGCAATCGGCGTGACGCTCGCCTATGCGATGAGCCTCTACGAAACCATCAACCACGGCCACTACGCCTATTTCGACGCTGCGGTCTCGCTGCTGTTTTTCCTGCTGATCGGGCGCACGCTCGACCATGTCATGCGCGACAAGGCGCGGCAGGCGGTGATCGGCCTGGCGCGGCTTGCGCCCCGCGGCGCCGTCGTCGTCGGCGCTGACGGCAGCCGGGAGTATCGCCCCGTGGCCGACATCCGCCCCGGCATGCGCCTGCTGGTCGCGGCCGGCGAGCGCATCCCGGTCGATGCGCTCGTGCTGGAAGGACGGTCCGAACTCGACCGTTCGCTGGTGACCGGCGAAAGCCTGCCCGCGCCGACCGGACCCGGCGCCGTGCTGCAGGCGGGAACGCTCAATCTCACCGGCCCGCTGACGCTCGAGGCGGTCTCCGCTGCGTCCGACTCGTTCCTAGCCGAAATGCTGCGCATGCTGGAGGCGGCGGAAGGCGGCCGCGCCAGATATCGCCGCATCGCCGAGCGGGTCTCGGCGCTCTACGCGCCGGTTGTGCATCTCACCGCGCTCGCCACCTTCATCGGCTGGATGGCCGTCGACGGCGACTGGCACCGCGCCATGACCATTGCCATCGCCGTGCTGATCATCACCTGCCCCTGCGCGCTCGGCCTCGCCGTACCGATCGTCCAGGTCGTCGCCGCGCGCCGCCTGTTCGAAAACGGCATCATGGTCAAGGACGGCTCGGCCATGGAACGTCTGGCGGAAGCCGACTACGCTGTCTTCGACAAGACCGGCACGCTGACGCTGGGCCGCCCGCGGCTGGTCAACGTCGCCGAGATACCGGCCGACCAGCTGGCGATGGCGGCCGAACTCGCCGCTCATTCCCGTCATCCGCTGTCGCGGACGATCGCCGAATATGGCGCCTCGCCGACGGGCGCAGCGAAGTTCGATGACATCGCCGAGGTTCCCGGTTTCGGCATCGAGGGCGTGTCGGGCGGCGCGACCTGGCGTCTCGGTCGGGCTGCGTGGGCCATCGCCGATGACGCGACCGCATTTGGCGGAACGGTGCTGAGCCGCAATGGCGAAGCAGTGGCGGAGTTCGTCTTCGAAGACAGCCTGCGGCCGGACGCTCGTGTGACCGTCG
>Ga0209906_100466_pt1 | contig 16015 bp, 12 predicted proteins | sample FECB24metaG_FD_188303 | JGI IMG/M metagenome (GOLD analysis project Ga0209906, IMG submission 188303) | Cyanobacterial communities from the Joint Genome Institute, California, USA from Joint Genome Institute, California, USA - FECB-24 metaG... ... | reverse complement strand
CTGCCTCATGCTCACGCAGAACCGCGATGATCTGCTCTTCCGTAAATCGCTTCCGCTTCATCAGTCCGTCCTTCGATCAAGGGCCGGACTCTAATCTCAGATGGAGGAAAAACTCAGTGGCACGTCAGTGTTCGGTGCGTCCAACTGCATTGAAAGACGCTGCCTGTCTTCAGCCCTTCGGTTAGGTTTCGGGCGTTCGAAACTCCACGAACCAATTCATGAGCTTTCGCGGCCCTTCGCCACGCTCAGGGCCGGATAGTTCTCCCCCTCTCCGTCGCGCTGCGCGCGACACCTCTCCCCCACTGTGTGGGGGCGAGGACGGCCCAGGCACGGAGGCGACCCCACCCCGGCGCTTCGCGCCGGCCTCGGCCCTCCGCTTGGGCTCCGGGCGTTCGTCGTTCGAAAAGCCAAATCGTTGGCTTTTCGTCCGCTGTGCGGAACACTCCTCACCCCCCGTTGGGGGAGGGATCAATACGTCGTGCGCCTCTCCTCGCTCGGCGGGCGGCCGAACTGCAGGCGGTAGCTCTGCGCAAAATAGCTGTGCGAGGTGAAGCCTGTCGCGATGGCCACGTCGAGGATGGGGAGGTTGGTCTGGCGGAGCAGTTCGCGGGCGCGTTCGAGGCGCAGGCGCATGTAGTAGCGGCCGGGGGTGACGGTGAGGTGGCGCAGGAAGAGGCGCTCGACCTGGCGCACCGAGAGGCCGGCGGATTTGGCGAGCTGGACGGCGGAAAAGGGCTCGTCGAGATGGTCGGCCATCAGCTCGACGATTTTTCGGAGCTTTTCGGACTTGCCGGTGAGGTCGCGCTCCGGCCCGACGCGCTGGCGGTCGCCGGCCGAGCGGATGCGCTCGTGCTGGAACTGGTTGGCCACGCCATTGGCGATGTTGGAGCCCAAGTCGGTGCGCACGATCTCCAGCATCAGGTCGATCGAGGTCGTGCCGCCGGCGCAGGTGTAGCGCTTCCTGTCGATCTCGAAGACGTTGCCGGTGCAGTTCATGTCGGGGAATTTTTCCAGGAAGCCGGCGCGGTTTTCCCAGTGGATGGTGCAGCGGTGGCCTTCGAGCTGGCCGGCTTCGGCGAGGAGATGCGAGCCGACCGACAGCGCGCCGAGTGCCGCACCCCGCCTGCCGAGCGAGCGCAGCGCGCCGAGCACCTTGGACTTGCCGGGGAATTCGGTGGTGAGCCCCACGCAGACGAAGACGATGTCGACCGGCGGCAGGTCGGCCACCGCATAGTCGATCTTGAGCGGCAGGCCGTTCGAGGCCATGACCGCGTCGCCATCGGCAGACACGGTGGTCCAGCCATAGAAATCGCGGCCGAGAAGCCGGTTGGCCGAGCGGAACGTGTCGATCGCCGCGGCGAGCGAGAACATGGAGAACTTGTCGACCAGCAGGAACGCGAACTGCCGGCCGGTCTGGGTGTCGTCGGTCATGGGGGCGTTCTACAGGATCGCGAGGAGACCGGGAAGCGGGCGGGATCTAGGCGCCAGGCGCCGAGACTGGCCTCCCTCCCCCTTGTGGGGAGGGTGCTGGCAGGCGGGTGGGGGTGCGTCACGGGGCAAATGATTCTCTTGTGGCTCGCTTCGCTCGCGACCCCCACCCCGGCCCTACGGGCCGACCTCCCCACAAGGGGGAGGTAGGGCCCGCGCTAAAAGCTCGGACGCGCCAGCCCCGCCGCGCGGTAGGCGGAGACGAGCGTGTTGGCCATCAGCATGGCGATGGTCATCGGGCCGACGCCGCCGGGCACCGGGGTGATGGCGCCGGCGCTCTGGCTGGCGCCGGCAAAATCGACGTCGCCGACCAGCTTGTGCTTGCCTTCGCCCTTTTCGGGCGCCGGCACGCGGTTGATGCCGACGTCGATGACGGTGGCGCCAGGCTTGACCCAGTCGCCCTTGATCATCTCCGGCCGGCCGACGGCGGCGACCAGAATGTCGGCGGTGCGCGCGATGGCAGGCAGGTCCCTGGTGCGGCTGTGGGCGATGGTGACGGTGCAGTTGGCGGCGAGCAGGAGATTGGCCATCGGCTTGCCGACGATGTTGGAGCGGCCGACGACGACGGCGGTCAGCCCCGACAGGTCTTTTCCGCGCACGCGCTCGATCAAGAGCATGGAGCCGGCCGGCGTGCAGGGCACGAAGGCGGTGTCGAGCTCGCCTGTGCCGAGCTTGCCGACATTGACGTAGCTGAAGCCGTCGACGTCCTTTTCCGGCGCGATGATCTGGATGATGCGGCCGGCGTCGATATGGGCGGGCAGCGGCAGCTGCACCAGTATGCCGTGGATGGTCGGGTCGGCGTTGAGGTCGCCGATCAGGCGGACAAGCTCGTCCTCGGGCGTGTGCGCCGGCAGCGTGTGCTGGACCGACAGGAAGCCGCATTCCTTGGCGCGCGCGCTCTTGGAGGCGACGTAGACCTTGCTCGCCGGATCCTCACCGACGATGACGACGGCCAGACCCGGCGTCACCGATGCCTGCCTGACGAGGTCGGCGGTCAGGCGCTTGACCGTCTGCGCGACCTCTTCCGCGATTGCCTTGCCGTCGATGATGTCGGCCATGACCGGTCCCCTTCGTCGCTGATGCAAGGGCGCATAGTCACGAAAACGCAGCGGCGCAAGCGCGCCACAGCGTCGTCATGTGCCGTAAACTCGCAAACCGGCGCGAAAGTTTTCGGTGGCACCCAGGCTCCGGACGTTCCGACCCTAGAAGTAGCGGCGCTTCGAGCGGGATTCGGTCAGGTCGCGGATCGCATCGCGGCATTCGCGCAGCGAGGCGCGGATTTCCTCGATCTGCGAGGGCTCGGGCTGGGCAGGCGCAGCCTGTACCGGTGCCGGCGCAGGCTGCATCTGCGGCTGCGGCTGCGGCTGGGCATAGGAAGGCGGCATGGGCTGCTGGGCGTAAAGCGGCTGCTGCGGCGCATACATGCCGGCGGGAACCGTGCCCGGCTGGCCATAGGGGTATGCCTGCTGCGGCATGGGCTGCGGCACCTGCCAGTAGCCCGGGGGGCCGGCCATGGGCGGCTGCGCCGGATAGTGCTGGGGGTAGCCCTGCGGCATCTGCGGCTGGGGCGGATAGGGCTGGGCATAGGCGGCCGGATGCATGGGCTGCGGTGCATAGGCCGGCTGCGCGGCATGCGCGTAGGGATAGGGCTGAGGGGCGGCGGCCTGGGGCGCCGAGAAGACGGGATAGGCTGCATAGACGGGTTCGGGCATGGATTTGTCCCTCGGTTGCGCGGGTTCGCCCGCGGGTTGGGGTTGCGGTGCGGTGGCCGCCTGGACGGCGGGTTCGGACGAAAAGGCAGGCGCGGTTTTCTCCGGCTCGGGTTCGCGCGCGGGCGGCAATGGCGCGGTGTCGTCTGGATCGACGCGCCGGGGCCGGCGCCGGCGGCGCAGGCCGGTGGGGGCCGCGCCGCCGTTCATCGTGTCCATCAGGCTGCCATAGGTGCCGCGCGCGACGCCGAAGCCAAGGCCTGCCATGAAGCCCAGCATCATGCCGGTGATCGAGATCGTCGAGCGCGACGGCGGATTGGGATTGAGCGGCGGGGCGGCCTTCGAGATGACGCTCATGTTGGCGCTGTTGATGCCGCGCTGCTCGCCGGTCTCGCGGGCGCGCAGCAGGAAGGCCTCGTAGACGGCGCGCTTGGCGGTGGCGTCGCGCTCCAGCTCGCGCAGCGTCACCATCTCGTTCGACAGGTCGCCCTGCCGCACCTTGAGCTGGGCAAGGCGGGAGGAGAGCTCCTGTTCGAACTGCACGGCGCGCTGCAGTTCCGTCTGGGCCGAGGAGACGATGCGGGTGAGCTCGGCGTTGATCAGGTCGCGCGCACCGTTGAGCTGCGCCTCGATGGCCTGGCGCTGCGGATGCCGCGGCCCGAGCCGGACGTCGAGCCGGTCGGCCTCGCCCTTGAGCGACGAATACTGCGCGCGCAGTTCCTGGATCGTCGCCGAAGCCAGCTCTTCCGGCAACACGCCGGTGAGAACCGCATCGACGTCGAAGGCACGCATCGATGCGGCGCGCGCGTTGAGCTCGAGCGTGCGGGCGCGCGCGTTCGACAGTTGCTCGTTCAGCTTGACGATCTCGTCGTCGGTGATCAGGCGCCCCTGCGGATTGATGATGTCGTTCTCGGCCTTGAAGGTCTCGACCTTGCGCTCGGCGGCTTCGACGCTGGCGCGCAGCTCGTCGAGCTTGCCGGTCAGTTCGTCGGCCGCCCTGCCGGCGGCGTCGGACTGGAGCTGCCCATAGGCGCTCAGGAAGACGTCGGTCATGGTGTTGGCGATGAGGGCCGACTTTTCGCCGTTCAGCGTCGTTGCGCCGATGACGATGACGAAGGTCTTGCCGCCGCGCTCGATGCTGAGGGCTTTCGACAGATTGTCATGGGTGATGGCGCTGCGGCGCCCCGGATCGTCCCGGCCTGCACCGCTGGAGACGAGCGACTTCACCGACTGGATCAGTGCACGGAACCCGGTTTCCTTGCCGGTCCCGTTGAACTCGGGATCCTCGGTCAGGTTGAGACGGTCGATGACCTGCGACAGCACCGTGCTCGACTGCAGGATGCGCACCTGGTTTTCGACGATGGCGAGCGTCGCCTCGGTCGACAGGCCGGACTGGGTCAGTTCCCGATCGACGAGGTTGAGGTCGCGCGGGTCGGCGAGCAGTTCGGTCGAGGCCTCGTATTTCTTCGGCGTCGTGACCGCAACGGCCACACCGAGCAAGGCGCCGGCGATGGTCGTGGCGATGATCAGGTTGCGCGACTTGCGGACGCCTGCGATCACCTTGGCGGGATCGATCAGCGGCCTCCACTCTCCGGCTTCCTCGACGCTGGACGCATCGCTCTCACCTTGCGCGGCCATGCGTGCATCGACGCGGGCATCGGCGCGCGCGTCCGCCCTGGCGTCGGCGGCCCGTTCCTGGGCCATCGCGGTCGCGACCGCCCTTGCCACCTCGGCAGAGCGTCCCACGAGCTTGCGGGCAATCGAGGGGGAGGCTGGCTGCGGGTCTTCGGCAGCGGAGGTCGCCGAGCGATCGGGCGGTGCGGCAACTGGCGCCTGGCGCCTTGACTCAGGCTTGACCGGTGCGGGCCTGGCTGGTGCCGCGGCTTCAGCGACGGGCGCTGGCGGCGCGGTCGGCGGCTCCGGGCTTGCGGCTTCCCGCTCGCCCGTTTTCGCCAGTGCCGCGAGCATCGGGCTCGGGCGCGCGTCGCGGCGCGACCGGGCGATGCGATGGCGCTCGGCCGCATCGTGCTCGGCGCGTACTTCGGCAATCGCCTGCGTCAGCTTCGACGGCTGCGTCGGCGCAGCCTCGCGCAGCGTCTCGCCCAGCGCGAGAAGAGACTTCTCATGCCTGAAATCGTCGCTTTTGTCTGGATCGAGCATGCGTTCGCGCTGTTTCGGAGGGCATGGCGTCCGGCGCCATTTCAATCGTTAAGTCAGCCTAAAGAGGCATGGGAAACAAATCGTTAATTTCCTGCGCCGGTCATGACGCGCAGCGCGATGCACGGGGCTGTCTCCGAGGTGCCCTTGCAGCACAAAACCGGGAATTAATGAATCCCGACTAGTGTCGCGAACCATGGTCGACACCACGGAACTGCCGCGAAAGCGGTCGCTTGCAGAGGTTGGCGGGCTCCTCAGGGAGCGCCGCGCGCTCCTGCGCGACTATCTTGCGGCCATCAGCGGGGCCGGCGGCCGGCTGGTCTTCTCGCTCGCTTATTTCATCGCGCTTGCCAACACGCTCTCGCTGGCGGATTTCGGGCTGTTTGCCACGGCGTCGGCGGCCGGCGTCATGTTGTCGCGAATCCTTGCCTTCGGCTTCATCTCTGCGCTTTACCGCACCGCGACGATCCGGCCGCGCCTTATCGGCACGTTCACCGTCGGATTCGTTTTGCTCGGCCTCCTGTCGCTGCCCTTCATCGGCGCCGCGGCGCTGCTCGTGCACATGCTGTTCTTCGTCGGGTCGATGTCGCTGTGGGCGTTCGGATCGGTGATCCTGGCGGAAGCGTTGCTGTGGCGGCCGGTCGAGGCTGCGATCATCGTCAACAACGGGCTCGGGCTCTTCGGACGCGCAGCGGTGCTGACCATTCTCGGAACCGTGCTCAGGGCCGGCTTCGCGCTTGTGTTCATGGCCCTGCCGACGGCGACGCTCGACGTCTGGGCCAATCTCTACATCGCTGCCAACGCTGCGGCGGCAGTGATCGCCTTCGGCTTCTTCTATCCGCGCCAGCGGCTGCGTTTCGCACCACGCCTCTATTGGCGGAAGCTGCCTGATTCGGCCTATGTCGCCGGCGCGGAAATCCTGTTCTACCTGCAGATGGAGTTCGACAAGTTCCTGGTGCTGGCGATCGGCGGCGCCAATCTGGCCGGCCTCTATGCGATCATCATGCGTCTCGTCGACCTGACGGCCATCCCGATCCGCACCTTCTCCATGATGCTGGTGCAGCGCATGATGCGCACGCCTGACATGCTGGCCAGCATCCGCATGCGCGGCGGCATCGAGGCCGGCATCTTTGTCGTCTCGACACTGGCGCTATGCGGACTTGCCGTCGTCCTGTACTTCTTCCCCAACGCGCTCGGCCGCAACGTCGCCCATTCGGCGGGCTTCGTGATCTTTGCACTCTGCATCCCAGGCCTGCGCAACATCGTCGAATATCATGCGGAACTTCTGTTTGCGCGCGGACAGACGCTGGTGCGCATGCTCAATCTCGCCTTGCTGGCCGGCGCAAAGGCGGTGCTTCTCACCTTCGTGCTGACGCGCGGCGGCGAGACGGTGGACCTGATCCTGGCGCTGAACGTGGTGTTTGCGGGGCTCTACCTGGTCTCGACCTTCCTCACCCACTCGGCCCTGCGCATGCGGGCAAAGCCGGTCTAGGCGTCAGGCGGCCTTGGCCAGCCGGCGGATACGCGCCATGTCGGTGCCGATGAAGGACTGCATGCCGATCGCGACCTGCGAAGGCTCCATGCCCGCAACGAAGGCCTCGAAAGCCTCGTCCGTCAGGGGATCGCCCGTCCAGTGCACCCGGCAGAACTCGCGGGAATCGTGCCAGTGCCCTGCCCCGCCGAGCACTTCGTCGACGAAGCGGCCATAGATGATGCATTCCGAATAGCGGCGGGACCCACCGATCACTTCGACCCAGTTGCGGGCGTGGACGTCCTCGATATGGGCGGCCATCGCGACGACGGTCGCACGGTCCCAGGCGATCAGCGTGGTGATATAGTCATGTGGAGAGCCGCCGACGTCGGCGATGCCGAGCGTTCGGCCGGCATTGCGCGACCAGATGCGGTGCGTTGCGTAGCGCTCGTCCAGGAGCGCATCGTCGCGGCGAAACAGCCGCGTGCCCTGCGGCGAGTGAAACGCGCCGAGGTCGAACGGCTTCAGGAACACGACATCGGAATCACAGTAGACGAGCGTGTCGACATCGACTTTCGAGGCAATGGCGATACGGCGCAACTGCTGCACGTGCCATCCGCGCAATGGAAGCGTGCGCAGGCTCAGCCAGATGCGGCGGCGGCGGGAACCAAATGAATCGTCGAAGACATGCAGCCAAGACGGCAGCAGGTCGCGTTCGTCGACCACCGTGCGACGCGCCGATTCGAGTTGGCGGAACTGCTTGACGTCGCGGTGCTCGACGAGGAGGTAATGATGCTCCATCCCGGACACATGCGCGTCGACGGTTTCGCAGAGAAGACGGCAGCGCTCGAAATCGAGGCTGAAGCTCGGCGTGACCATGGCAGAGCGGCCGGCGGGCCGCGCGGGGTCGTGGGTCGGCGACGCCTGACCGTCGGGAACGAAGAGGCCATTCAACGGCGCGGCCTCCACAGGCCCAGCTTCTGGCCAAGGACCCTGGCCAAAAACAGCGGATTGCCGATGATGTAGCGCCGCCACAGGCGCGACGGCTCGATGATCAGCCGGAAGACCCATTCGAGGCGCCAGTCGCGCACCCATTGCGGCGCGCGCGGCACCGATCCGCTCATGAAATCGAGCAGCGCGCCGACGGCGATCGGCACGGTGCAGTGCACCGCCGTCAGGTTCCTTGCGATCCAGAGTTCCTGTCGCGGCACGCCCATGGCGACGAGCAGCACATCCGGCTTCAGGTCGCGGATCCTGTCGATGATGCCCGGCTCGTCGTCCCGCGAAAAGAAGCCGTCGTGGATAACGACGAAACGGTGGCGCGGCGTCAGTTCCGAAAAGCGCTCAGCAGCGGCTTCCGCGTTGCGACGGGTCGCGCCGAGCAGGCCGATGGTCAGGGGCTCTTCGGCGGCCTGGAGGAAGGCAGGCACGAAATCCGTGCCGTTCAGGTTGGCCGGAAACGTCCGGCCATAGAGCAGGCGCGCGGCCATATCGACGCCGACGCCGTCGGGAAGGATGAGAAAGTCGTCCAGCGCCGCGGCAAACTCCGGGTCGGAGCAGACCATGTTGGCGTTGTGGGCGTTCATGAACCCGACCTTGGTGAAGCGCTTCTCCTGCAGGAGCCGCGCCATCAGGGCGATCGCCTCGTCCCAGCCGAGACTGGCGACGGGGACGCCGAGGATCTCCATCGTGTCGGGGGCAAGAGACGGCGTGGGGAGCTTGTGCATGTTCATGTCGGCACCGCGACGGGCGCCAGGCCGAGTTTGCGCAGGCCCCGCTCGACCGCCTTGTCGTGCGCCACGCGCTGGGAACGATGGAAGGCGCGGCCGTCGACATCGCGCGGAGCAGCACCGGCAAGACGCACCATCGCGGCGGCGAAAGCTGTGGGATCGTCGGCGACGACGCAGTTGTCCGGCGTGTGGCCGATACCACGCAGCGCGCTCGTCGTGGCGACCGACGGCAGGCCGAGCTCGAAGGTTTCGATGGTCTTGAGCTGGACTCCCGTCCCGCCCCGGCTGACGAGCGGCACGAGTGCGGCCGAGCGCAGGAAGTCGCGCGCGTCAGGCACACGGCCGACGAAGGTGACCCCCGGATGCGGCGACGTGATGCCCGACGGCATGCCGCCTGCGATCCTGATGCGGAAGTCCGCCGGAAGCAGCGGCACGACGGTGCGCAGGAACCAGTCGAGGCCGACCCGGTTGGGCTCCCATGTCCAGCTGCCGATCAGCGCCGCGTCGACCTCTATGGCGCGCATGCGAGGCGGCGGTGGAGGGGTCATGCTCGCCGTCAGCGGCACGACCACAGATCGGTCGGGCGATGCGACTCCGAGCGCGACGCGGTCTTCCTCGGTCAAGGTGAAGACGAAGCGGGCCTTGTCGCACAGGCGCTGCTCAAGCGCGGCGACCATGCGCGCCTCGCGGGCAAAGAGGAAGCGCTGGAACGGGCTGCGGGCAGACCGTGCATTCTCCGCAGCCGAAACCGATTCCGCATTGTGGGCAACGAACAGGCATGGCCGGTCGTCGAACAGGCGCTCGAAGGCGCCGGCGAACTGGACGGAGTTCAGGACATAGGCGTCGAAAGGGCCGGCGCGATCGATCTGGCGGCGCACCGAGGCGGGATCGACCATGCGCATCTTGGCGGAGGCGAAGGTCAGGTTGCCGGAGAGTGCGCGCGCCAGCCAGGCCAGTTTGCGCGGCGCGGAGGCGGTTTCGGTGCGAACGTCCTGCTCGCCGAGCAGGATGGTTTCCTGAGGCCGCGACGGCTTGTGGCCGGGCCAGGCGTAGCCGATCACCGTGACGCGCGCGCCGGCACGGCGCAGCGCATCGAGAATCGCCTCATTGGCGATCTCGTAGCCGGAACCGAGAGACCCGTCGGGCACGATGGATGTCGCAAAGAGCAGATGCATTTGACCCCTACCAAGGCCCCAGCGGTAACAGACTTCGGTGAAGCCTTGATTAAGTGGCCGCCGGATCGGGGCCTGAAACCGTCGACGGGGCGGCCAATGGAAAAGGTATTTAACGAATCCTTGATCCGCCACGTGGTATCAGGCGCGGCTGCATGAGACGCACACGATGAACTCATTTCCGGAAATCCGGTCCGTATCGGTCGCCGCGAAATCCCCTGGGCTTGCCCCCGAGGCGATCGACGCCGTCGTGATCGTGCCGACCTTCCGCCGGCCGAAGCAGATCCTGGACACGCTGGCGACGCTGAAGGCGCAAAAGACGACGCGGCGCTTTGCGATCATCCTGATCGAGAACGATGCCGAGGGCCGCGAGGGCGTGACGGCCGCGGCGCCGCTCTTTGCAGCCGGAACCTATGACGGCATGGTGATCGTGGCGCATGAGCGCGGCAATTGCAGCGCCTACAATGCCGGGCTCGCGACCGCGCTCCTGCAGTTTCCGCATTTCCGTCATCTGGCGATCATCGACGACGACGAGGTCGCCGACCCCGACTGGCTGGAGACGATGTGCACGGCTGCCGAGACGCTTGGCGCCGACATCGTCGGCGGGCCGCAGGTGCCGGTCTTTTCCGATCCGGCGCATGAGCGGTTCGCAAGCCATCCGGTGTTTGCGCCGGCCTATGCGCAAAGCGGCATCGTCCCGGCGCTGTATTCTTCCGGCAATCTCCTGATCGGACGCCAGGTTCTGGCCGAGATGCCGGCGCCGTTCCTCGATACCCGGTTCAACTTCATGGGCGGCGGCGACTCCGACTTCCTGAGCCGGGCTTGCGTGCGCGGCTTCAGGCTGGCGTGGTGCGCTGAGGCCATCGTGCGCGAGACCGTGCCGGCGCGGCGCGTCGAGGCCGACTGGATCCGCGCCCGCTCGCTGCGCAACGGCGTGATCTCGACGCTGGTGCAGAAGCGCAAGCTTGCGGACAGGCCTTTCGGCGGTGTGCAGGTGGTGCTGAAGAGCCTTGCCCTGCTGGCGGCATCGCCTTTCCGGGCCGTCGCGGCGTGGCTGCGCACGGGCTCGCTGTCGGTCGGGCTCTATCCGGTCTATGTGAGCGCCGGCCGCGTGCTCGCCGAATTCGGATATGCGAATGAACAGTACCGCCAGCCCGAGAAGAACTGACAGCGCCGTCCTCCTGGCGACGCTGTCCGCAGCGGTTGTCCCGACGCTGATCGCCACCGTGCTGCTGACCGTCCTGATGATCTCCTTCAAGCCGTTCGCCGCTGGCGCGGTGCTGGCCACGGGCGGCGACATCGTCAACCAGATCGGGTTCAGCGGGCTCGGCGCGGTCTCGCTGTTCTCGCTGCTCGCCTTCGTGGATCCGCGTAAGGTCATGGGCCTGTTTGCTCCGTCCTTCGTGCTCCTGATCCTGCTGATGCTGGTGTCGATCACCAACGCGACCGACCCGTCGGCCGCATTTCGGGCGGGGTCCTTCACGCTGATCGGGATCCTGGCGATCGCCGCGGTGCTGGTTCTGCCGCGCGACGCGGACTCGCTGTCGGCCGTGCTGTTTACCGCCGGCATGATCGTGCTGGCGATGAGCTATGCCGGGCTGATCCTGTTTCCCGCCGAAGCCATCCATCAGGCCGACGCCGTGGAATCGCAGCACAGTGGCCTGTGGCGCGGCGTCTTCACCCACAAGAACATCGCGGGCCCGGTGATGGCCTGCTTCAGCTTCTGCGGCCTCTATCTCTACCGGCGCGGGCAAAAGGCGCGCGGCGCGCTCCTGTTCCTGCTCGCCATGCTGTTCATGGTCAACACGGGCTCCAAGACGACGGCCGGCCTCGTGCCGCTGGCCATGCTGATCGTGGTCGTGCCGGGCCTCTACGGCGCGCGCTTCATCACGCCGGCGCTCTTCTTCATCGCTGTCGTTGGAACGGGCCTCGCCACGCTCGGCATCGTGTTCATCGATCCGCTGAAGCAGCTGGCGGCGTCGTTTTTTCCCGAACTGACCTATACCGGCCGCGTGACGCTCTGGGAGTTCGCGGGCGAGATGCTCGCGCAGCGGCCCTGGACCGGCTACGGCTACGACAGTTTCTGGGGCACGGACTTCGTGATGAACACATACCTGCCCTTCGACCGGGCCTGGGATGTCAGGCCCATGGTGCACGGGCACAATGGCTATCTCGACATCGCCGTCGTCATGGGCATTCCGGCGCTCTGCGTCGCGGCTTGGGCGTTCTTCGTGGCGCCGCTGCGCGACTACATGGCGGTGCCGCGCCAGAAGGAGAACATCTACGCCGCCGACCTCTTCATGATGATGCTGCTGTTCACCGCGCTGAACGCCTTCCTGGAGAGCTTCTTCTTCCGCCGCGCCGACCCGGTCTGGCTGTTCTTCGTCTTCGGCATTCTGGGCCTGCGGATGGTGGCGCGTTTCCCGGTCGTGGCACGGCGGCCCTGACCTCCCTTCCGGTCCCGCCCCGAAGCGGCTATTGACGCTCCGACCTGGTGTCCATTCAAGCGAAGGATAAGCCATGACGATCAAGGCAGTGCTCGCCGGCTGCGGCAACATGGGCTACGCGATGGCCGCGGGCTGGCTGAAGTCCGGCAGTCTCTACGCTTCGGAACTGCTCGTCGTCGAGCCGAATCCGGAACTTCGCGCGCGCGCCGCGGCGCTTGGCGCGCAAGCGGTGGCGGGTGCCGACGACATCGCTGCCGGTGTCGCGCCACTGATCGTGGTGCTCGCCGTCAAGCCGCAGGTCATCCGCGCGGTGACGGAAGGGTATCGCCGCTTTTCGGGCGGCGCGACTACCTTCGTCTCGGTTGCGGCGGGAACCGGGATCAGGACGTTCGAGGAGATCCTGGGCGTGGCCACGCCGATCATCCGCTGCATGCCCAACACGCCGGCGGCGATCGGCAAGGGCATGATGGTGGTCTATGCCAAGGACAATGTGAGCGCTGAGAGCCGGGCCTTCGTCCACACGCTCCTGTCAGCCTCCGGCGCTGTCGCCGAAATCACCGAAGAAAGCCTGATGGACGCGGTGACCGCCGTCTCCGGGTCGGGTCCGGCCTACGTCTTCCACTTCATCGAGTGCCTGACGGCCGCCGCCATCACCGCCGGCCTGCCCGAAGCAATTGCAAAGCAGCTTGCCATGCAGACCGTGTTCGGCGCGGCGAGCCTTGCCGCGGAAAGCGGCGAGGAGCCCGGCGAGTTGCGCCGGCAGGTGACCAGCCCCAACGGCACGACGGCCGCCGCACTTGGCGTGCTGATGGGCGACGACCGGCTGAAGCTCCTGGTGGCCGAGGCGGTGGAGGCCGCGCGGGCGCGAAGCGTCGAGCTGGGGTGATGACGCCAATAGCGACGATGCCCATGGATGCGGCATCCAGACGCTTCGTTTGGTAAGGCCTTGGGGCGGGAGTAACTGAACTCAGGCCAGATCCGTTCGGGCGAAATCACCTCCCTTGTAGAGAAGCGGCACACCCGCGTTCCTGGCGCAGGCGTAGGAAAGGCAATCCGCGAGATTGAGCCGGGCAGGATGACCGCGACCCTTGCCATATCGCGCGAACGCTTGCACCGCGACTGCGGCTTCGGCTGAACCAATCGCCATGATCTCGATGTCGGCCTCCTCCAGGAATTCACGAATGCTCGCCTCGGCTTCGTCCGGCTGCACCGACAGCAGGGAGGAGAGACGCATGGCCGCTTCGAGAATGACAAGCGCCGACACGTAGCGGGGCGAGCCGCCCGCCAATCGCGTCGCGAGAACGGCCGCATCGTCTTCTCCAGCCAGGATGGCCACCACGGCGGATGTGTCGATGAACACGGGCTACTGACCCCACATGTCGTCGATCTCTGTCTTGTCCATCCTGTGCCCAGGGCCCCGGCTCTTGGCCCTTAGCCCAGACGCGATCGCAGCCAAGCGCTCGGCCAAGGGACGTTGGTCCCTCGCCCGCTTCAGCTCGGCGGCCAAGGCTTCGATCACCGCATCCGTCATCGATATGCCGCGTTCCTCAGCCAGTTTTCTGGCAAGCGCGTGAGCGCGGGGGTCACGTATCTGAAGGTTCACCGACCACGTCCCTTAAATCGCCTGTCTTGTCAGTACAGAACTACCAGAACTGTCATGACAAATCCAATGCATCGATAGCCGTGTCACCACGCGCCGGACGCCGGCTGGCCTGACACGCAGCGTCGCCTACCCTTCCGGGTACAGCATCTGGTCCTGCCGTTGGCGAAGCGCAAAAAGCTTCGTCGTCGGGTCGGGCGATGCATTTTGGACGGTCAGAAGTTCGCCCTTCCGCACCGGCTGCAATGCCTTGCCGCCTTCCAGCAGGCCGACCGGGACCGCGCCCTTGGCGCGCGCGTCGGCGACCGTCATGGTGAAGGAGCGGTAGCAGGTCTCGCCGATGGCGTCGAAGGTCTCGCCGGCGGCAAGGTCGCGCTTGGCGACCGCGCAGACTTCGGCCACCGGACGCGGCAGCGGCACCATGTCGGGCCTGCCGTAGAGGACGATGCGCGCCGCCGTCAGCGGCACTTCGAGCGACGTCAGGTGATAGGGGCGGAAGAAGCTGTAGTAGGGACCGGTGCCGACATGCAGGTCGTCCATGCGCTCGATGATGCGCGGATGGGTCGCCTCGACGATGACGAAGACACCTGGTGCGACACCCTTGCCGACCGTGAAATCGACGACGCCCTTCTTGTGCAGGATGCCGCCATCATCGCGCGGGATCAGCACTTTCACGAGGTCGTCGCGGTCGGCCTTGGGCCCATGCATGCCTGGAACGTCGGGCACGAGGCCGGTCGCGTTGGCGATCGCGGCCATTTCCACCATGGTCTTCGAGCCGTCGACGAACTCGACCAGCATGCGCGGGTTCATTTTGCGGCGCGTCGCTTCCTCGCGATAGTCGTCCGGCACGGCGTCGTGCCTGAGCGGGTTGTTCTTGCCCTTGCCGGCCGAGACGATGGTGTAGCCGAGCGCGGTGGCGAACTCGATCAGTTCCATGCAGCTCGACGGTTCGTCGCCGGCGCCCACCGAGTAGATGACGCCCAGCCGGTCGGCCTGCTGCTTCAGATAGGCACCGATGGTGACGTCCGCCTCGACATTCATCATCACGAGGTGCTTGCCGTGCTCCATGGCCATCAGGTCGAAATCGGCGGCGACGCCGGGCTTGCCGGTGGCGTCGATGACGACCTCGATCAGCGGGTTGGTGACCAGCATTTCGTTCGACGTGATGGCGATGTTGCCGGCCTCGATGGCGGCCGTCACCTTCGACGGGGTGTCGGCCTCGCAGGCTTTTGCCTCGTCGCCATAGGCGATGCGGATCGCCTCGCGCGCCGTGTGCGGGCGGCGCGTCGAGATGGCGCAGACCTCGATGCCCGGCATGAGCATGCCCTGCGTCACCAGATCAGTGCCCATTTCGCCGGAGCCGATCACCCCGATGCGCACAGGCCTGCCCTCGGCTGCACGCCGGGCGAGGTCTCGGGCAATGCCGGTCAGGGCGACGTTGGTCATGGGCAGGTGTCCGTGGTCCAGAAAGGGGAGCGGCAGATAGCAGGCAATGGCGCGGGGTTGTCAATGAAGCAGGACGCGAACGGCGCGGTTCCGGCTCGGGCAATATCGGAGGCGCGCTGGAGGGGCGCGCGAATGTGCATCGGTCGAGAGGCCGCGCACGCCATCGCGACCAATCTTCCCGCCGAGGCTGGGTTCCGGACAGAAACCTGCGAAGGATAGCTTATCCCTGCTCGAAGCTGGCGTTCGCATTGGGGATGTTCGTCGACAAGATCCAGCGTGCCCTCGCGATCATCGCGGGGCAGGTTCCAAGGCTGCCGCCGTTCTGGCCTACAAGATTGAACGCGCCATCATCAACCTCGACAGGGCCACCCCGTTCCCGAGGGGTGAAGGACTGCGTGTAGCAGCCTGTCCGGACGAGTAACCCGGAGAATTGTCACACCCGGCCGGCCCACGCGCTGCGCGGCATGGGCATCGATACGACAGCCACGCAGCAATGCGAGGTTGCCCGCCCCCACGCTGGTGAGGACGGACGTCGACGGAGGAGATGCACTAAGAGGCCGTTTCGAAAGGGGTTGAGTGGCCAGGGTTTGAATGATTCCAGCAGGTTGTCGAGACCGAGCTGGAGAATGTCATGTGGACCCCGACCACCCGTGCGCAGCATAGCCGCAAGAACTTGCGTTACCAGACTGATTTGACCGACGCGGAGTGGGCGGTGATCGCGCCGCACCTTCCCTGTGAGCGGGATACCGGCCGACCCCGGTCATGGCCGATGCGCGAGATCATCAACGGGATCTT
>Ga0209906_100465_pt1 | contig 16127 bp, 14 predicted proteins | sample FECB24metaG_FD_188303 | JGI IMG/M metagenome (GOLD analysis project Ga0209906, IMG submission 188303) | Cyanobacterial communities from the Joint Genome Institute, California, USA from Joint Genome Institute, California, USA - FECB-24 metaG... ... | reverse complement strand
CGGGTCGATGCTGTGGACGTCACCCGCCGATTGGGGCGACATCTCGCCTTTCCTCGAAGACTGGATCGACAGCGCGGCCGCAGGCCTCGCCTATGCCATCGTCGCGGCGTCGGCCGTCGTAGACTTCGAGGCCGCCGTCATCGACGGCTGGATGCCCGAGGCGATCCGCGACCGGCTGGTCGCGGCGACGCGGCTGAAGCTCGGACAGTTCGACGTCGAGGGGCTGTCCCTCCCCTCCACTCGCGCCGGCACGGTGGGCATCCATGCGCGCGCGCTCGGCGGCGCCAGCCTTCCGCTCTCCGACCGGTTCCTGGTCGGCCAGATCGCGTCATCCCGCGGAGCTTGAACCATGATCCTCTGCTGCGGCGAAGCGCTGATCGACATGCTTCCGCGCGAGACGTCCTCGGGCGAAGCCGCGTTCGCGCCGTATGCGGGCGGCGCGGTGTTCAATACCGCCATCGCGCTCGGGCGCCTTGGCGCGCCGGTCGAGTTCTTCAGCGGACTGTCGTCCGACCTGTTCGGCGACGTGCTGCGGACCTCGCTGGTCGAGAGCAATGTCGGCACCGCCTACGCCAATGTCTCGGCCCGTCCGACGACGCTCGCCTTCGTCAAGCTGACCAACGGGCAGGCCAAATATGTCTTCTACGACGAGGGCACCGCCGGCCGCATGCTCGCGGAAACCGACCTGCCGGCGCTGAGCGCAAATGTCGAGGCCATGCTGTTCGGCGCGATCAGCCTGATCCCGGAACCCTGCGGCTCGGCCTACGAGGCGCTGATGGCGCGCGAGCATGGCCAGCGCGTGACGATGCTCGACCCCAACATCCGCCCCGGCTTCATTCCGGACGCTGCCGCCCACCGGGCCCGCATGATGCGGATGGTTGCGATGGCCGATATCGTCAAACTGTCCGACGAGGATCTTGGCTGGTTCGGCGAAGAGGGTTCAGTGGAAGAGGTGGCGCGGCGCTGGCTCGGGCTAGGCCCCAAGCTGATCCTCCTCACGCGCGGCGGCGACGGCGCGACGGGCTACACGCTCCGCGACACTGTCAACGTCCCAACGCGTCGGGTGGAGATGGTGGACACCGTCGGCGCCGGCGACACATTCAACGCTGGCGTGCTGGCTGCGCTGCACGAGGCGGGACTGCTGACCAAGGCGGCGATCGCCAGTCTGTCAAAGGACCAGATCGAAGCCGCGCTGACGCTTGGAGCCCGCGCGGCGGCGGTGACTGTGTCGCGGGCGGGCGCCAACCCGCCATGGCGGCGGGAGCTTTAGGGTCGATCACGCGCGGCGTCGAACCGACGCATCAAGTTCGTACGGCTTGATCAACGCGTCCGCAGGAACCTTCCAGACCTTGTGGAGCTTGTGCGCCATGTCCATTGTCAAAGCGCGTTTGCGGTTCAGCAGTTCCGACGCACGAGAAGCCGATCCCAACAACTGGGCCAGGTCGCGCTGCGTCCTCCCAGTCATTTCCATGTGGACGCAGATCGTCTCGACCGGATCGGCTTCTCCGAGCGGGAAATGCCGTTCCTCGTAGTGCTCGACAAGGGTCGCCAGCAGATCAAGCTTGTCTCCATCGCCCGTACCTGTTTCTGCCCCCCACAACCGTTCGATTTCGTGGAGGGCCGCAGCGTGGTCATCGGGCGTTACGAGCGGGCGGATGTCCATAACCATTTCCTCAATGCTCCGAGACCGTGAATGCGTCGATGCGGTCATATTCGGCATGCGTGCCGATAAATTTCACAAAGGCGATCTGGCGTAAGAAGTCGAACGCGACGATCAGGCGGTAGTTTCCTCCTGCGATCTCGAACCGAACCCGGTCGCCGTTCAATACCTTAGCCTTGGAAAAATCGTTTGCCACTTGGGCTACGGAGTTCCACGACGCCGCTTTCGCCAAGCGATACCAATGATCCAACGCAGCGCGGGAACGAGGATTTCTCGCGGCAAACTCGACCAACGTGCTCCAGGCGATCACCCGCATTCAGCTTTCCCATTATGGGAAAAATAGCATCAAGCAATGTGGGCGGTCAAGGCGTCGGCTAACGCGCCGGCGCGCCTTCCGCGACGAACCACGGATTGGCAAAGTCGGCATCATCCGGCTGGTTGCGCTTGCCGTAGGTGAACGGGCCGCCATCGACCAGCCGCGTGCTGCCGCCCGCCGCGCGCAGGACGGCGTCGCCGGCGGCGGTGTCCCATTCCATCGTGCGGCCGAAGCGGGGGTAGAGATCCGCCTTGCCGCCGGCGAGCAGGCAGAATTTCAGCGACGAACCGACCGATACGATCTCCGCGCCGTCGTGCTGGACGAGGAACTCGTCCGTCTCGGGCGTCCGGTGCGAGCGGCTGGCGACGATGGTTTTGGGGCTGGCGCAGGAGCGGACGGAGATTTCGGATCGTTGCATCGGCGCATGATCTTCGGTCACCGTGACCGCGTAGGCCTTTCCCGGCCGGCCGGCATAGAGCATGCCCTGTGCCGGCGCATAGACGACGCCAATGACCGGCTCGCCGTTGCGGATCAGCGCGATGTTCACTGTAAAATCGGGCCGGCGCTTGATGAACTCCTTGGTTCCATCGAGCGGATCGATGAGGAAGAACGCCTCACCGAGCGCGGGCGGTATCAGCCCCGCCGACGCCTCTTCCTCGGCCACGCAAGGGATGTGCGGAAAGGCTTGTCGCAATCCTTCGAGGATGACGATCTCGGCGCGTCGATCGGCCTCGGTCACAGGCGAATGGTCGGACTTCTCCTCGACGGTAATTCCGGCGCGAAACACGTCCATGATCTCGGCGCCTGCGGCCAGCGCCAACCTCTCGAATTCCGCGAGCATCTCCGCGTCACCGGTCAGCTTCGACATCGTACGTCCTCAGATGTAGCCGCGGTCGCGGAGCCAGGTTTCGAGCGAGACGGTAAGGTCCTCGGCCGAACGCCCGGACGTCTTGATATGAACGTCTGCGTGTTCCGGCGCTTCATAGGGCGAATCCACACCCGTGAAGTTCTTGATCTCGCCGCGCAGCGCCCTGGCGTAGAGGCCTTTCGGGTCGCGCCTTGCGCATTCCTCGAAGGGCGTGTCGACGAACACTTCGACGAACTCGCCCTCCCCCATCAGTTCGCGCGCCATACGCCGCTCGGCGCGGAAGGGCGAGATGAACGACACGAGCACCAGCAACCCGGCGTCCGCCATCAGACGTGCGACTTCGGCGACGCGGCGGATGTTCTCGACGCGGTCCTCCTCGGTGAAGCCCAGATCGCGGTTCAGGCCATGGCGGACATTGTCGCCGTCGAGGATGTAGGTGTGCCGGCCGTTGGCGTGCAGCTTCTTTTCGAGCAGGTTGGCGATGGTCGACTTGCCCGAGCCGGACAGGCCGGTGAACCAGAGAACCGCCGCCTTCTGATGCTTCAGTTCGGCCCGCGCCTTCTTGTCGACGTCGAGCGCCTGCCAGTGCACGTTGGACGCACGCCGCAGCGGATGCAGGATCATGCCGGCGCCGGCCGTCGCGTTGGTCATCCGGTCGATCAGTACGAACGCGCCGGTGACTCGGTTTTCGGCATAGGTGTCGAAAGCGAGCGGGGTCTGGGTCGAGATATTGCAGACGCCGACCTCGTTCAGCTCAAGCGACTTCGCGGCCTCGTGCGAGAAGGTATTCACGTCGACGCGGTATTTGAGTTCCGTGACCGTGGCGTTCATCTGATCGGTCTCGGTGCGCAGGATGTAGGAGCGGCCGGGCAGCAGCGCATGTTCGTCGAACCAGACGATGTTGGCCGTGAACTGGTCCGCGACATGCGGCCGGGCCTCGGGCGCGACCAGCATGTTGCCGCGCGACACCTCAACCTCGTCCTCGAGGACGATCGTCACCGCCTGGCCTTCATGCGCGGTCTTGAGGTCGCCGCCATGCGCCGCGATGCGCTTGACGCGCGATGGCTTGCCGGACTTGGCCACGACGACCGGATCGCCCTGCGAGATCGTGCCGGAGGCGACGGTGCCGGCAAAGCCGCGAAAATCGAGATTGGGGCGGTTCACATATTGCACGGGGAAGCGGAACGGCCTGCTCGCATCGCCGATCGCCAGCGGCACCGTCTCCAGATGCTCCAGCAGCGCCGGACCGGTGTACCACGGCATGCGCTGCGACCGCGTGATGACATTGTCGCCATACCGCGCCGAGAGCGGGATCGGGGTCAGCGTCTCGAAGCCGAGATCCTTGGCGAAGGCGCGGTAGTCGCCGACGATGCGGTCGAACGTGCCGCGGTCAAAGCCGACGAGATCGATCTTGTTGACCGCCAGCACGATGTGCCGGATGCCGAGCAGCGAGGCGATGAACGAGTGCCGCCGCGTCTGCCGCAGCACGCCCTGGCGCGCGTCGATCAGCACGATCGCGAGGTCCGCCGTCGAAGCGCCGGTGGCCATGTTGCGGGTGTACTGTTCGTGGCCGGGTGTATCGGCGACGATGAACTTGCGCTTTGGCGTCGCGAAGAAGCGATAGGCGACGTCGATGGTAATGCCTTGCTCGCGCTCTGCCTCCAGGCCGTCGACCAGCAGGGCGAAATCAATATCGTCTCCGGTCGTGCCGTGCTTCTTTGAATCCTTCTCCAAGGTCGCCAACTGATCCTCGAAGATCAGCTTGGTGTCGTAGAGCAGGCGGCCGATCAGGGTCGACTTGCCGTCGTCCACCGACCCGCAGGTCAGGAAGCGCAACAGTTCCTTGTTTTCCTGCTCGTGCAGGAAGGCGTGGACGGCAGACGCCGCGCCGGGTTTCGGGGAAACTTCCATCTCAGAAATACCCCTCGCGCTTCTTCTTCTCCATCGAGCCGGCCTCGTCCTTGTCGATGGCCCTGCCCTGCCGTTCGGAAGTGCGCGCGATCAGCATTTCCTGGACGATCTCCTCCAGCGAGGCCGCGTCGGATTCGATCGCCCCGGTCAGCGGGTAGCAGCCCAGGGTGCGGAAGCGCACCAGCCGGTCCTCGACGGTCTCGCCGTCGCGCAGTTCCATCCGGTCGTCATCCTTGAGGATCAGCATCCCGTCGCGTTCGACGATGGGTCGGTTCTTCGCATAATAGAGCGGCACGATCGGGATGTTTTCCTGCAGGATGTACTGCCAGATATCGAGTTCGGTCCAGTTCGACAGCGGGAAGACGCGGATCGATTCGCCGGGCGAGACGCGGGTGTTGTAGATCTTCCACATTTCCGGGCGCTGGTTCTTGGGGTCCCAGGTGTGCTGCGCGGTCCGGAAGGAAAAGATGCGCTCCTTGGCCCGTGACTTCTCCTCGTCGCGGCGCGCGCCGCCAAAGGCCGCGTCGAAGCCATATTTGTCCAGCGCCTGGCGCAGGCCAACCGTCTTCATGATGTGCGTGTGCGCGTTCGAGCCGTGCGTGAAGGGCCCGACATTCTGCTCGATGCCGTCCGGATTGATGTGCACGAGCAGATCGAAGCCGAGCTTCGCGGCCATCTGGTCGCGGAACGCGATCATCTCGCGGAATTTCCACCGCGTGTCGACATGCAGGAAGGGGAACGGCGGCTTGGCCGGATAGAAGGCCTTCATCGCCAGATGCAGCATCACCGACGAGTCCTTGCCGACGGAATAAAGCATCACCGGCTTGGAGAAGGTCGCGGCGACTTCGCGGAAGATATGGATCGACTCCGCCTCGAGCCTCTGCAAATGCGTCATGTGAAGGGTCATGAATATTTACTTTTCAGTTCGCCGGCTGACGCTCGGCCAGATTGTCGCAACAGTGGCCGACGGAATGACAATCGCCGCGTCCTTGGCCCAGCCCGGCGGATGTGCATCACCCGCCCCAAGCTTGCAGCCAAGATGATGCGGCTTCTAACCGTTTCGACTATGCCGAACAACATATGAATAGGTGCAGAAGTGCGACCTTGTGGAAAAATATTCCAACGATAAGGCCCTTTTGACGACCCGATTGCGAGACGAACATATTTCGTGTCTTCGCCTCATGTTGCAACCGCTAACAACGAGGTGCTAGTCCGGCCATATGCATCCGACCCTATCGGAATCCGAGTGAAAGAACTGCGCAAACCCACACTGGATGAGAACAACCGCTGGTACACGGCGGTGGTGATTGGCGGCGGCGCCATTGCCGGCAGCCTGGTGAGCTTCCTGGTCTCAAGCGCCCTCGTGCTTGGCGTTTGGCGCCTGTCGCAAGGTTACATCGCCATCCCGCGAAACCGGTCGGTGCTATGGATCGGGGCGGCCTTCGCGTGCTTTTTCCTCGCCGAAACGTCGTCCACCCTGATCAACGATGTGGACCGGTGGACTTTCCTCGAGGGCATCGTCAGCAATCTGCCGTTCCTTGCTTTCCTGATCGTCTTTGGCCGGCTGTCGCTGACACCGCGCCCCGACGTTTTGAGGTGGGTCGAGATTGGAGTGATCGGTGGCGGGATCGGCGCGTTTCTGTTTGCTTGTTTCCAGATCTTCGTTCAGGGCCTTGCCCGGGCTGAAGGCATGGCGGGCAACCCAGGGCCGTTCGCGCTTGTCTGTTCCGTGCTCTACAGCCTGTCGCTTGCCACGGCGATGCGGCGACGCAACTTGGTGGGCCAGCTCGCGGGCCTTGCCGCGGTGGCCAGTGCGATAGCTGTGCTCCTGTCCGGCATGCGCAGCCTTTGGCCGATCCTCATCATGGCGCCGTTGCTCATTGCCTTCATGCTCGGCAGTTTTCCGAAGAGGGCCAGTGCGGCGAAGATCGGCCTCGGCATTGTCGTTCCTGTCCTGCTGGTAGCCGCCCTCGGCTATGGCACGATCGAGAACCGTGTGACGAAACTGGCCGACGACTACGAACAGGTCTCCGCCGGTGAATACGACAATTCGCTCGGCCAGAGGCTGCGCATCTGGCGCGCCGCGCTGACGATGATCGGCGAAAGTCCGGTTTTCGGCCACGGTCCAGGCAAGGCCCGTATTGAGATGGCTGAGCGCACCACCGACGACGGCGGCCCAGCCATAACCTACAGCCATGCCCACAATTTCGTGCTCAACACCTGGATGCGATCCGGAATCATTGGCGTCGCGGGGATGCTATCACTGTTCGCCGTGCCGCTTTGGGTGGCCGGACGTGCGGAGAAGGACGAGATCGCCCGTGTCGGCTATGCGATGATGTGCGCCATCTGCATGTGTTACGTCACGACCGGGATTTTCAACAACAGCTTCGGCCACGATATCCTCGACGCGCTGTTCATCTACGGAATGATCACGACGAGTTACCTTGTCTTCGGCGCCTCAGGCACACCGCGCCGGGTGCATCCAGTTCAGGCGGAACGGGCTTTTGACACGTCGGGCGTGTCCTCGTCTCCCGGTGAACCGACTTGATCAAACCGCCTGGCGAAAGGATGACAGGAATGAAGGTGCCAAGCATCCGCTAGATGTGGCATTATTGCGACTCTAAAGCGGTTGATCCGAGCCACCAATCCGATCAAACTACCAGCCAGCCGCCCTAGTGAGTATAGAGAGGCCTATATTGTCAGCCGCCTGCGTATTTCCGGGACGTGACGAGTGAAGCAACTGGTTTCATCCATTTTGCGCCTGCAGCCGAGGGCGCGTCGCGCTTTCATCATCACCATGGATATCGTGATGGTGCTGCTCTCGGTGCCGCTCAGCTTGTCGCTGTCGCTGTCGAGGCTATCGTTCGACCCTTTTTCCACCTCCGGGCTGACGGTTTGGGCGTTGGTGGGTGTGTTTTCCCACATTCTCTTCCGATTCGGCGGACTATACGGGACCGTGTGGCGGTTCGCATCGACGCCTGACTTCTTCAACATCATCAGCAACTGCGCTGTCCTAACGGTCGGCCTCTACCTGGCGTCGCAGGTCGCGAGGTCGTTTACGCCGATGAGCGGTCTCAACGAGCGCCAGTTCATAGTCTTCTTCCTCGTCACCTTCGCGCTGATCTCCGCCCCCCGGCTCGCCTACCGCTATTTGCGTGAGGGGACCGGTTGGGCGATCGGCGGCCGCCGCAACGAGCGCGCCGGGCATCGGCGGGCGCTCTTCGTCGGCCAACTGGAAGACGCGGACCACATCATCCGCTTCACGAATACTGAGAAGGAAAAGACCAAGATCGTCGGCATCGTGGCGACCGAATCGTTGGCGCATGCCGGCGACCAGATCCGCGGTGTCCCGGTGGTGGCGGTTTGGCCAGACGTGTCCGGCATCCTCGAAGACTATGCCAAGGACACGAAGCGCGTGAACCTCCTGATCTTCGGCAGCGGCGGTCAGACCGAGATGAACAAGTTCTCCGAACTTGTCCGCGTCGCCCGAAAACTCGGGATCGAAGTCATGCAGTTCTCCGGCTTCACGAAACTGCGCGGCGGCGCCGCGCTGGTGCTGCAGACCGTCGAGATGGAGACCATCCTGCGCCGCGCCGCAGTGCCGACCGACATCGCTCGGATCGGGGCGTTTGTTCGCGGCAAGCGCGTGCTGGTGACCGGCGGAGCTGGCTCTATCGGCCGAAACCTGGTGAAGCGGTCGCTGCAACTGGACTGCGATTCCGTCCTGGTCGCCGACCAGTCCGAATTCGGAATATTTCAGCTCCAGCAGTCGGTTTCGGAAGCGCATCAGGCGCACCTGACCTGCCGCATCGTCGATGTCTGCGACAAGGCGCAATTCACGCGCGTCGTCGAGGAGTTCAGGCCAGATATCATCTTCCACGCCGCCGCGCTGAAGCATGTGCCGTTGCTGGAAGACAACTGGATGTCGGCGATCAAGACGAATGTGTTCGGCACGCTCGCCTGCGCCGAGGTTGCGGCGGAATGCAAGGTGCCGCATTTCGTATTGATCTCGAGCGACAAGGCAGCGGATCCATCGTCGGTGCTCGGCCTGACGAAGCGGATGGCTGAACAGATCGTCAATTCGCTGCATTTTTCGGAGCGCTCGCGCCAACCGGATCATGCTCTCAAGCCGATCTACATCTCGGTCAGGTTCGGCAACGTCTTCGGCAGCGACGGTTCGGTTGCGACCGTGTTCGAGAAGCAGATCATGGCTGGCGGGCCGGTGACAATCACGGATCGCGCGATGACCCGCTATTTCATGACCATGGGCGAGGCCGTCGACCTCGTCATCATGGCAGCGGCGGAATCGGACACACGCCGCGACATCGACAATTTCGGCATCTACATGCTGGACATGGGCGAGCCCGTGTCGATCCTGACTGTCGCCGAAACGATGATCCGTCTGGCCGGCAAGCAGCCCCATCAGGACATCCAGATCCAGGTTACCGGCGTTCGCCCCGGCGAAAAGCTCGAGGAGACGCTCTGTGCCGAAGGCGAGCAACTCGTTTCCCTGCCGGTCAACAGCCTTTTCGGCTTGAAAACCGGCCTGTTCGGCTGGCAAGAGATACGGCGCACGCTCGCTGAATTGCGCAAGGCGGCCGACGGCTACGACAAGGACGAGGCGATTGCGATCCTGCAATCCGTGTATCGCACGGTCGACGATTCCGTGCCCGAAGCAGCCGAAGTCGTGCCGCTGAAGGTCGCGACCTGATCGCGGGCGAAGGCGCGTGACCATTTCCGCCTCCCCCGCTCCAGGCCTAGATTCGTCCGGTGCGCCTCTCGTCGCGGTGACCGGAGCCAGCGGTTTTCTCGGCCGTCACATCGCCGGCATTTTGAGCCAGTCCGGATATGCCGTGCGGCGGCTTTCACGCGAGCCTGCCAACGATGGCACTGCCGCCCTCCCCTTGCCTGACGCCCCGGACGAGGCTTTCCGCCCTTCCGTGCGTGGCGCGGCGTTCGTCGTGCACTGCGCCGCGATGAACAATGATGCACCCAATCCGGAACGTGCGCTCCTGCAGGCGAGCAATGTCGAACTGCCGTCGAAACTCGCGCGCGCAGCGGCTGCGGAAGGTGTGCGGCGCTTCATCTTCCTGTCGTCGACGCGGGCCGTCGCCGGCGCGGGCGACAGCCTCGTGATCGACGAGACGACCGAACCGAACCCGCATTGCGCCTACGGGCGCTCCAAGCGCGCAGCCGAGATCGCTTTACTCGATTCCACTGGTCCGGCGCATGGGTTCAGCCCGATCGTGTTGCGCCTGCCACCCGCCTACGGACACGGCATGCGCGGCAATCTGGCGCTGCTGATGCGGCTCGCGCGTTCGGGATGGCCGCTACCGATTGCCGGCATCAGCGGCCGGCGCTCACTCGTCTCGGCCCGCTCTGTCGCCTCTGCCGTCGCGGTCTTGCTCGGCGCCGACAAGCTGGCCAGGGACATCTACGTCGCAGCCGATGACCAACCGGCGTCGCCAGCTGACATCGTTCGGGCATTTCGGCGCGGTTTCGGTCTTGAGCCGAGGCTCTTCCCCGTTCCGGATTTCGTTCTTCGACTGGCGGCCGCAGCGGTGGGCAAGAGCGAAACCTTGCACAATCTCGCGGTCAGCCAGTTGTGCGACTCGAGAGCGCTGGTCGCCGAGGGCTGGACGCCAGCGCCGGACAGCTTCGCCGGGCTCGAAGCGCTCGCAGCCGAAATCAGGGCCTCGGAAAGCCGGGGATAAGCGTCGCCGCGAGGATGTGGATATCGAGCATGGCATCCTTTGCCGCGAGATATTCCGCATCGTTGGCTGCGCAGAGTTCAGGCACGGACATGTCGATACCACGGACCTGAGCGATTCCGCTGATGCCAGGCCGCAGCGTGAAGACCTGCCTACGACGACGCGCCTCGATCAGTTCCGCCTGCGTCGGCAGGCAAGGCCGAGGCCCGACGAGGCTCATCTGCCCAACCAGCACGTTCCACAACTGCGGCAACTCATCGATCTTGGTCTTGCGCAGGAACCGGCCGACGGGCGTGACTGCGGTGGTCGGCGCCTCGTGCGTCGGCACGAAGCGCGTATCCTTCCACATGGTGCGCAGTTTCAGGCACGAAAACGGGATCTCGTCTCTTCCGACCCGCGTCTGGGCGAAGATTGCAGGCCCAGGCGACGTCGCCCTGACAACGATCGCGGCCACTGCCACCAGGGGCCACAGGCATGCAATGCCAACCGCTGCGATGACGATATCGAAAAAGCGCTTCACGGGCATTTCACCTTGAGGGAACAACGTCAGGGTTCATGTCGATCTTCCTGCAATCTATTGTCGAGTCGGGCAAACAATGCATCCGTTCGCGCCGGAAGTTGTAATTGTCTACGGAAGGAACATCGCTGTTGCCAGAGCCCCGACGAGGGGCTAACCCATAAATGGGAGGTAACAACGACTATGGCGTAGTGGCTGGAAAATCGGCTGTTTCAGGCACTGAGCTTCTTATGTCGCAGGTCGTCGTTGGACCATACCAGGCTGACAGGTCGACATTGACCGCTGAACGTTGACGGAATGGAATTCGGATCGAATGAACATGCCACTCGTCTCGGTCATCATTCCAGTCAAGAACGGTATGCCTCAATTCAAGCGCGTCGTTGATATGTTGACGCGCCAGGTGCTTGATGCACCGTTTGAAGTGATCGTTATCGACTCCGGGTCGAGCGACTCCTCCAAGGACATTATCCCTCAAGACGATCCCCGGTTCCGGCTGGTGGAGATCGAACCGTCGTCCTTCGGCCATGGCCGGACGCGCAATCTCGGGGTCGAGAAATCACGCGGCGAATTCTGCGCATTCCTCACCCATGACGCTGCGCCCGTGGACGAATTCTGGCTGAGCGAGCTCATCAAGCCGCTACGGGACGACCCGAACGTGGCAGGAGTCTTCGGGCGCCACATTGCCTATGAGGACGCGTCGCCATTCACGCGTTGGGAACTCGAAACCCATTTCGCAGGGCTGCAGTCCTGGCCAAAGGTTCGGATTTCCGACGCACGCGAGTATGTGCGCAACCAGGGCATTCGCCAAGTCTACCATTTTTACTCCGACAACTCCTCATGCCTGCGAAAGTCGGTCTGGGAGCAGCACCCTTATCCGGACGTCGATTTCGCCGAGGATCAGGTCTGGGCGAAGACGATCGTCGAGGCCGGTTACTCGAAGGCTTATGCCTGGAACTCGGTCGTCTTCCACTCCCACGACTACTCGCTGTGGGAGCGCGTACAGCGGAGCTACGACGAAGCGCGAGCGTTGAAAGAGCTGTTCGGCTACCGGATGTGTGAGACGCGGAGCGGCGCGCTGCGGCAGGCGTTCCGGACGACTGGCCGCGACATGATCCTGGCCTGGAAAAACGGCTGGTTCCTGGCCCAACCTGTCGCGGTGCTGAAACAACCCTTTGATAATCTGGCGCGCCAGGTCGGGTATTATCTCGGAACGACCGGTTCGGCATTCAGCCGCAAGCATGCATTAAAGCTGTCGCGCGACCGTCAGCTTCACGCGCAGTAGCCGCAAGGATCCGCTATGTTGATGCAAAACCTCAGGCGGCTCAGGCGCGTCATCAAGCGGGACGGGCTGCGCGTCGCCATCGGCAAGGCGATCGCGCTTACCGCAAAGGGGATCCCGGCCGCAGTGCAGGGAAAGCGGGATGTCATCGGATTTTACGATGCGCTGCTAGGACATGAGCAGGGCCTTGGGCTGAAGCTGACAACCGAGAATGTGCCAGCCGGTTCGATGACCTGGGTGATCCCGGATTTCACTGCCTCTTCCGGAGGGCACATCAACATCGTACGGATGATGCATCTCCTGAAGACGCGCGGTTTTGCCCACCAGTGTGTCGTCATCGTGGAACCGCACCGCTGGGGAAATCCGGCCGAAGCGCAGGCCGCTTTCGACGCCGCCTTCGGCAGCGGCATTACTGTTTCGCTCGGTGTCCGTTCAATCGAGCCAAGCCATTTCCTTGTCGCCACAGGTTGGCAGACGGCATATTGGGTCGCGAAATACCGCGACGCCATTCACAAACTCTATTTCGTGCAGGATTTCGAGCCGTCCTTCTATGCGCAGGGCAGCGAGTATGCCTTCGCGGAGAATACATACAGGTTGGGGCTGACTGGCATCACCGCCGGCACATGGCTCGCCGAGAAGCTCTCCAAAGAGTATGGAATGAAGACGTTTGCGTCTTCATTCGGCTGCGATTCCGACATCTACACGCGAACGACGAAGCGACCCAACGCGAAACGGCATCTCTTCTTCTATGCGCGCCCGGTGACGCCCCGCCGCTGCTTCGAGATGGGACTGCTGGCGCTCGACAAGGTTTGCCGTGAGATGCCAGACGTCGCGGTCATCTTCGCGGGTTGGGACGTTAGCGACTACGTCATCCCCTTCCACCATCTGAACGCCGGCACGGTCTCCGTCGCGGAACTGCCGGACCTCTACACCCAATGCGATGCGGCACTGGTTCTTTCGGCGACGAATCTCTCGCTCCTGCCACTCGAAATGGCTGCCTGCGGCTGTCCGATGGTCATCAACGACTCGCCCAATGCCAACTGGTTGCTTAGCCGCGACGAAGCGCTCTATTGCGAAATGACCGTTGACGGAATAGCAGACGCACTGAAGAAGCTTCTGCAGGATCCTATGCTTCAGGCCTCACTTTCGCAGGCCGGCATGAAACGCGCCAAATCGGCGACATGGGAAGCTGAAGCTGACAAGGTTGCGGGGTTTCTGGCGTCGATTACCACCCAGGTCGCGGTTGCAGGGACACCCTGAAAAGTCGCAATGGTATCTATCGAGCAACATGTAGACGATATGATTTCAACTCTGGTATCATAGCTTCTGCTCGATTGAGCGGCATATGACTCTCAATATCACGGAGCACGAGTTGACGCTTTTATTCATGCATATCACCAAGACCGCCGGAGGTTCTCTGAAAGATGCATTGAGGCGATCCCAAGAAGATGTCATTTTCCACTATCCCGGAGAAGACGGCTTTCGCAGAAATCTCGCATACGAGCGAAAACCGAAAATACTCTTTGGCCACTACATCTATGGCGTGCACAAGCTTGTTGGGGTCGAACCGAGATATGCGTGCTTTCTGCGTGAACCCATTGCCCGCACGATATCGCATTTCCACCATCTGAGGAACAATGATAGAAGCACTGTTGGCGATCAAACGAGAGAATTTGAACGCATTGAACAGTATGTCGAAACTGCCAAGCATTGGGAGTTTGACAATTTTCTTTGCCGCGTCATTTCAGGCGCCGCCAACACTATCAAGTATGGAACTGTAGGCCGGAACGTCTACGCACTGGCGAGAGAAAACCTTCGTAATCACTTTGAGTATATTGGCTTTTTCGAAGACATGCCGAACTCTCTTGATCGCCTCCGCAAAATTATGCCGACGCTGCCCGCAGATCTCGGCTCTATCAATACAGGCACATACGAAAAAGAAGTCCCCTCCGAAACATCAAGAATACTGCGGGAGTTCAACGTCTTCGACCAAATGCTCTATCAGGATGCGATCGGGTTGCTGGCCGAGAGGGAAGCCGAAGAAAACACTTCAAAGACTGCCGAAACCGACAGTGGTGTCACGCAATAACGATTGCGCGCTCGGATGCACATCGGCGATTTCGGCAGCCTCACATCGAGGAGGTGGCAATTGACTGTAGATGCCTTGAACCGGCCATATGTCGAGTTTTGTGTTGTTGATGCATCCCATCTACCGCTTGCCCGAATTTGCGACTAGTGGACACTTTTTCAGAACGTGACTTTTTCAAGATTGCATTTGCTACAGGTGCATTCCTGTGGCTCTTCGCTTTCATTTATGTCGCTACCGTTCCTCTCTTCGATGACGAAGTATTCTACTCCACTGCCGGCGCGGCTGTTGGACAATTCCTAGCTGGAGACCTCACCTTTCTACATATGCGATCTATCATAGTTGGAAATGGGTGGTTTACACCCGGCATCCCAATCATTCTGTCACCGATCTACCTCATTGATCCGACCCCGCATTATATAGTGCTTCGGCTCTACGTGAGTGTATTGACATTTCTGTTATGGATATGGGCGTTAAGGGAGACCCATAGAATCTTCGGCCCTCGATATGTCGTTGTGCTGTTCGTCTTCCCAGCGTTGGATGTCACTTGGCATTTCCTTGCTGCTGGCGCATGGGGAGATCTTCCGTCTGGCTTGTTGCTTGTGATTATTCTCGGCAGGAGTTGGGAACTCGCCCAGCGTGCGTTTGAAGGGATGCCGGTTCGATTCCGAAACGTTTTGGCGTTAGAAGGACTTTTAATTTTAGCCTTCTATTTACGAGGCAATAGTATAATTGTTATACTTGCAGTTCATTCCTTTCTCTTTGCCGTATTTGTCTTAAGCGGGAAGTGGAGTTTGCTGCCCCGGCAGGCGACATTCCTGACCATTGGCGCACTGCTTTGTGTCGTTGGCCTTTCACCTTGGAGCGTCGTGGCGAGCCGCGTGCTCGGAGATACTATCATTTCGACCTCTACGCCCGCGCTGTCCCTCGGGATCACGTTTGGTGACCAGTCCAAGCTATGTTTTGCACCGTGTCCACCGGGAAACATCTGGCTTGTCTCCGCCGACTTCTCGCGACTCTATGCGGCGGAGCATGGCATCAGCCAGATTGAGGCCCAGAGGAGGATGGCCTCGAACGCCACGAGTGGCCTGACCTATGCCGAATATACGAGACGAGTTCGTGGGAATTTTTTCCGATTCATGCTCCGACCTGCCGGATTTACACAAGACAGGTTTCTTCCGAGAAGCAGGCTTGGTTTCCGTAAGCAGACGGTGGAGTGGATCGGCAGTTTTGGCGCGCTCTGGACCGGCCTACTCTATTTCCCGTTCCTGCTGGCCTTGGCAGTGGCCAACGGGTTCGTGGTCGTGCGGGGTTGGCGTGAGCAACTCGAAAGCCTCTGTCTCAAGATGTTCACGCTCTGCCTGTTTGTGCAGCCGTTCGTGCACCCCAGCCATTCTCGATACTGGCCAGTCTTTGCACCTCTGATGGCGGTTTCGGCGGCGTTTCTGCTCAAGATGGCGACGCAAGATCGACGGGCAACCGGATCCGGGAGCGCAACACTCACGGCAATTCAACTGCTTTATGTCTTGCTCGTGCTAGCGACCAGCGCAGCGCTGTTTGTCCCTATGCTAGTGTAATTGACCATTAGACCTCAGCGGGAAATGGTCCGGAACGTACCTATTGGCCAGCAACGTACCAACATTCGGATCTTGCTAGAGCACGTCCTGCGCTCGATGAATCGATTGTGATGTGACGACGGGCTTGGTCGGTGATTCAACATCCACTTTGATGAGGTGGATGATGGCAAAGGCACTGAGCGACGATCTCCGGTCTCGGGTT
>Ga0209906_100464_pt1 | contig 16142 bp, 16 predicted proteins | sample FECB24metaG_FD_188303 | JGI IMG/M metagenome (GOLD analysis project Ga0209906, IMG submission 188303) | Cyanobacterial communities from the Joint Genome Institute, California, USA from Joint Genome Institute, California, USA - FECB-24 metaG... ... | reverse complement strand
GGCGCGAGGGTCTCGTCGTGAACCACAAGAAGCTGTTCCGGCTCTATCGAGAGGAGAAGCTTGCCGTTCGCCGGCGTGGCGGCCGCAAGCGGGCGATCGGGACCAGGGCGCCGATGCTGGTGCCGCTGCGCCCCGACGAGCGCTGGTCTCTGGACTTCGTGTCGGACCAGATCACCGACGGCCGCCGCTTCCGCATCCTCGCCGTTGTCGACGACTGCACGCGGGAATGCCTGACGCTGGTGGCCGACACGTCGCTCTCGGGCATGCGGGTTGGCCGCGAGCTGGACAGGCTCGTCGCCGATCGCGGCCGGCCGAGCATGATCGTCAGCGACAATGGCAGCGAGTTCACCTCGAACGCCATCCTCGCCTGGGCGGACCAGAACCGCATCGAGTGGCACTACATCGCGCCGGGCAAGCCGATGCAGAACGGCTTCATAGAGAGCTTCAACGGTCGGCTGCGGGACGAGTTGCTCAACGAGACGCTGTTCACCTCGCTGGCCCAGGCGCGCGTGGCGATCGCCCTGTGGCGCGCCGACTACAACACCGCCCGGCCGCACTCCCAGATCGCCTGGCAGACACCCGACGAGTTCGCCAGCACCTTCACCCCGCGACGGTCGCTCGCGCTGCGCTACGCCAACGGCTCCGCGCAAGCGCCCGCCGCTTCACCCGCCCAGCAGGGCAAAACCACCGCCGGAAACGAACTCAGAAATGGATAAATCTTGGGGGCAACGTCAACCTTGGCCACGATGCGCTTCTGCTCAGCCAAGGGCGGAAGAGACACAAAGAACTCCGCAACCCGTTTTGGGCTAGCACGCATGAGGGAGCCGCCAACTCCGGAAACGGTTCCGAGAAATTTGGCTCGAAAGCTGCTTTCGGATAAGGCCAGCTTAATGAAATGTGGTTCTACATGTCCGCTGCGATAGACGATCCATTCGCCCGAAGCGATTTGTCTTCGGCCGTTGGCTCTCGGAACGACCCAAACACGTCGAAAATGCGGAACAATTTTTGACAGCAATACATCGCCTGGCTGCACAAATTGTTTCGTTGAGCCGATATCGGTCCCACCCACTCTTTCCGGCGTACCCTCAGAAAAAGATGGGATACTAAAGAGGTCACATTCTTCATCGGGAAAGGCGCGAGGATCAACTGTCCCGCCGCCGTCTTTGACGATTTCGCTTAGTTGCAAGCGAGCCCAACCACTCGGCAGTCCGCTCATTCCGCTGACTCCGTCAACTCATCGCCAAGCTCCATTATCAGCGTCTCTATTTCTAGCGTGGCGGCCTGAAGATGACCAAGGACAGCGGCGGCGATGTCGTCGGGTTCGGTCAGGCCCTCTTCCGCTTCATCCTCCGCCTCGCGCAGCCAGGCAATATCAAGACTTTCGCCCCGGGCGGCGATGTCCGCGCGGCTGAATTTCCGCCAGCGTCCAGCCTCGCCTTCGTCCGCCCCACGCTCGGTGCCATAGGAGTTCGTGCCGAACGCCTTTCCGAACGCCTCGAAATGGGTCTCCGCCAGCTGCGTGGTTTTGCCGAACTTCGGCATCTGGGCGCGCAGGTCGTAAATCCAGACTGCCTTCGTGTTCCCGGTCTCCGTCTTGCCGCGCGTCAGGAAGATGACGTTGGTCTTCACGCCTTGTGCATAGAAGATGCCCGTAGGTAGGCGCAGGATCGTGTGCAAATCGCACCAGTTCATCATCATCTGGCGAAGCTGCTTCCCTCGTCCGTCTTCGAACAACACGTTGTCCGGTACGACAATGGCCGCGCGGCCGCCGGGCTTCAGCGCGCGAATGCAGTGCTCGACAAAGGGTAGCTGGTAAGAGGAGACACTAGCTGTAACGGAGAGATCGTCCCGCGTCGGCGCGCCCCCTGCCGGGCCGAAAGGAGGGTTGGTGAGGATGAGGTCGGCGCGGCCGAGGCTCTTGCCTTTGTCTGACAGGGTGTCACCTAGATCGACATGGTCGCTGTCGAGATCGTGGAGGTAGAGGTTCATCAGGAGCAGGCGCAGCGTGCCTGGAACGTTTTCCATTCCGCGGAAGGCATGGTGCTTCTGGAACTCCTGCTCCTTCTCTCCGAGATCGAAATAGTTGTCGGTCTTGGCGCGCATGTAGCGGTCGGCGGCAATCAGGAAGCCACCGGTTCCGGCGGCGGGATCCTGGATTTCCTCGCCAGGTTTCGGCTGCATGAGGCGCACGAGAAGCTCGATCAGCACGCGCGGGGTGAAATACTGCCCGGCGCCCCGCTTGGTCTCCTCCGCGTTCTTCTGCAGCAGCCCTTCGTAGAGATCGCCGAACTGGTCACGCTCCTCGGAAAACCAGTCCAACTCGTCGATGGCGGTCACCAGCGTCGTCAGGTTCTGCGGTTCGCGGATGAAAGTGGAGGCGTTGTCGAAGATCTCCTGCACCATCTCCGGCAGCGGCCGCGCATCGGCATAACGCTTCCGCTCCTCCGGCGACGCCCCGTCGGTGGGCGGCAGAACCAGGGCGTCCTCCTTGCCGAGACGGGTGCTGGTGGCACCGAGTGTCACCAGGACCTCTTGCGGACGGCGTGGAAGATATCGTCAATCTCACGGGGAACGATCTGTTTAGCCCGAAGGCGCCGAAGCAGAGCGTAGGTTGCTTCACGGCGATCCGGATCGTAGGCACCGGAGATTGCGGCAATCTCCTTGACCATGCATTCAGCGAACTGACGGCTCTTGATCAGCGAGGTGTTGGCGTCCGCGGCAAAAAATCGCTCCGCGAGGACGGCTAAACGATGCAGTTCAGGGCTGAGCTCTCTCAAATGGTCAAAGTTGCCCGACAATGCGCCGCTCAAATGCTTTCATCTCCCGCGGCAAATAGATGGCATACCCCGCACGGGCAGGCAAACAATGGCTGAATTGTTGCCGACAGGGTTTTGGCTAACGACTCCCGCCAGATGATTGTCTGTGAAGTCCTGTATCAGCCTTTTGAGGTCCCTATAGCGGTCAGACACGAAGCAACGAGCAGCAGTCAAATGCGCGTTTGTTCGCGAAGCCTTTGCGAATACGAGCGATCGCCATTGCGACTAACCATGAAGGCGTCTGGCGGTGGCCCCCCAAGATCCCGATCGGGTGCGACTGTTCGCGCTGCGCATGGACGAGAAACGGCCCCGCCGGGTGCGGCTAACATCTGCGAATGGTTAACCCCCAACCACCTGTTTAGAGGCAATCGGGGTCGGAATTGATAGACGGCAAGGCCGGCGCCGTCCGGAAGGGGTGCGCGGCAGTTCGGTGGCGAGATGGTGAGTTATGGCCGCCACTCTGGACAGATGGGCGCGCCCGATCCTGAAGGAATCCGGTCCGACGAACGTAGGTCCCGTCGTAGACGAAGCGGTGACTGCGGCGCTAGCCGGGAAGACACGTGACGACAGCACGTTCGGCGACGACGCTTCCGTGTTCGGCTTCTGCCGCTCGCCGATGATTAATCTCATTCAGCTTTCGCCAGAGGCGAATCCTGGACGCCAAGCGATCACTCGCATCCTACAGCCCCAATGAGGTCGACCGGCTCCGATTTCGTATGCTGGCTTTGGCGGCCAACGCACCTGAGTGGATCGCGGAGAACCGCTGCCCACCGCTGGGCGGGATCGATTACTGCCATCGACGATCGAGAGGGCGGAATTTCAACCATGAGTGCCACGCCGCCCTCGCACCTTCGCATATGTGGACCAAGCACCGAGTCCTACCGCAATGACATCGTGAATCCAAAGGTAGCAGCGGCTGAGTTTTGTTACCTGAAGCGTTATCTGGAAGCGATCTCGAGTGGCAATCGCTCCCGTCAGTTATTCGATGTAACTGATTTATTGAGGAAAAATGGCGATCCCGACAGGATTGAAACATGCAAGCATTATCAATGGCTTGGCGTGTCAAACGTGCCACGGGTCTCCCACTGCTTTCCTTAGGGTTTTGGCCGCGTTGTCAACCTGAGCGGCAGTCGCCTAACCCCATCAAACATCTGAAACGCGAAACCCGCCACGGGAACGAACCGGGCGGGCTTCTGATATCCAAGAAAGGATTTGTGTTGACACCTCCAGATATCAATTCTGCGCCAAAAGCGCAACACTATTTCGAGCTTCTGGACCCGCCAGACTTTGCCACCCTACCCCATCCCGGCAATCTCGCAGTCGCGCTCGACCTTGTCCGCAATGGCTTCGCGGTGTTTCCGTGCAAGCCCGACAAGACGCCTCTCACCGCCCGCGGCTTCAAAGACGCGACCAACAATCCGGCCGCAGTACTGTCTTGGTGGACAGCCCATCCGGACGCGCTGCCTGCCCTCCCGACCGGCGCGCGGAACGGAATCGCCGTGCTCGACCTCGACCGGCACCACGCGGGACAGGACGGCTTTGCCGCACTCCGCGACCTCGGACTTGATCCCGCGACCCTCAGTCCGGCTACAGTCGACACGCCGAACGCCGGGCATCACTTATATTTCGGACATGCCGAAGGCGTCACTACCAGTGGAAGGCATCTGCCGAAGGGCGTCGATGTCCGCGGCGAAGGCGGATACGTCATCGCGCCTGGCGCGGTGTTGCCCGACGGGCGCGTCTATCGCCCGACGCGTCCGTTAGACCGCAACGCCCTCCCGGCGTGGCCTGCAGCCTTGTTGCCGCCGGCGCGAGACGACGAAAACCTGACTGCGCAATGTGGAGATGCGCCGCCGGTTGACTGGCCAGAGGTTCGCCGCGCCCTGCCCTTCATTGACCCCGATTGCGACCGCGACACCTGGATTCGCGTCGGCATGGCCTTGCACGCGGCCAGTGAGGGCAGTGCGAAAGCCTTCGAACTTTGGGACACATGGTCGGCCGACGCGGTCGAACCGGGCAAATACGTCGCCCGATCGATGGCTGGCCAATGGCGAAGTTTCGCGCGACGCGTTGGCGTCGACATCGGCACGCTGTTTCACATCGCTGCCGAATTCGGCTGGACGCGTGGCCCTCAGATCGACGCCGACGACTTCGACGATCTGCCTTCCCCTCCCACGCCAACGCCGTCCGCCCTCACCTTCCTGTCACCTGCCGACTGCGAAGCATCCCCAGCGCGCGGCTACACCATCAAGGGCTTCATCGCGCCGGGAGACGTCGCCTGCATCTTCGGCGCGCCTGGCGCCGGCAAGTCACTGATCGCGCCCCACCTCGGCTATGCCGTTGCGCAAGGTCGCGCAACGTTCGGCATGCGGGCGAAGGCCGGCGGCGTGTTCTATGTCGCGGCCGAAGATCCGCACGGCATGCGGGGACGCATTCGAGCCCTGAAAGACGAGTATGGTGACGCCGATCGCTTTCACCTGGTCGAAGGCGTGTCCAACCTCTTGGCCGAAAAGTCGCCCGACCTTCTGGCGCTTGTTGACGCGGTGAAGGAGCGGCGCCCGGCGCTGATCGTCGTTGATACGCTGGCGATGGCTTTTCCCGGTCTCGAGGAAAACGACGCCAAGAGTATGGGGCGCATCGTCGCCGTCGCTCGAACGCTGGCACGCTGGGGCGCGGCTGTCGTCTTGATTCACCACGATACGAAGGCCGAAGGCGCTACGCCGCGCGGGCATAGCATCCTCAACGGCGCCCTGGACGTCGCCTTGCACGTGAAGCGTGACGAGAATGGCGTCATCCGCGGCCGGTTGACCAAGAACCGCAACGGCACCTGCGAAAGGGACATCGCGTTCAAGATCGAAGTGGAGGAATGCGGCTTCGACGAAGACGGCGACGCGGTCACCCTCCCGCGCTGCTTCGAACTGCTGGGCTCCCCCCTGCGGGACACCTTAGCAAAACTCTCCCGGCCGGAGCGGGTCTCCCTATCCACACTCGGCGAACTTGGCACGGCTACCCGCAAGCGATGGCGAGAGGCGACCGTCACCAATGATGCTCTCACGAGTGGTGAGGCGCCAGAGGCACGGACAAAGGCCTTCAATCGCGCTGTCGCTTCGCTAACCGAAAAGCGGCTGATACGTGTCACGGACGGCGTCTACAGCCAAGACGATGGCTTTGATCCGATCGATCCTGTCGCGTCATCGACTGAGGATGACGGGACATGAGGCCGGACATTTGTCCTAAGCTGTCTCGTCCCTTGTCCCAAACCGGCAAGATGGGGCGGCGAAACCGGGACAGACAGGACACACCCCTTAAGGGGTGTCCGTTGTCCCGTCCGCCTCATGCCCGGACATTGGCTGCAGCGCTCGATCCTATTCGATTATGCCGATTTCAATCGGGTCCTTCCCCGGGGGGTGCCCGCTGCGGGGGCGCAGACTCCCGACTCTTTGCTCTTTCCAGAAATTTTGACGAATGAGATGCCGCGATGGATCACGATCTAACTGACCTACTGGGCGACGATCCGCCTCCCGTCACCTTCCCGCAAGTCGTGCATGAACGCGACCTGGCGGCGCTGCTGGGTATCTCGCGACAGTCGATCGTCGACCACGTCCGCCGCGGCATCCTAAAGCGGGCCGGTCGAGCGCAATTCGAACTTCTGCCGTCCGTCGCTGCCTACTGCCATCACCTTCGCCACCATGCCGGCCGCGCTGGCCGCCCGTCTGAAGGCGGCGATGCTTTGAAGGCCGAACGGCTCCGCCTCACGAGGGCGCAGGCAGAGGCGCAGGAAGGGAAGAACCGCCTGGCAGCTGGCGAACTCGTGGAGGCCGCTGCCGTCGGGCGTGAGTGGCAATCGGTGCTGCGCGACGTCCGGGCCGCCGTCATGGCCGTGTCGAGCCGCTATGGCGCCGCGATGCCGCACCTATCGTCGACGGACATTGCCGCGCTCGACCGTGAGATCCGGGCGGCGTTGGAAGGGCTTGCCGATGGAACCGCTTGAACGAATCCGCCGCGGCGCGCTGCAGGCCCTCCGGCCGCCTGTCGCGCTCCCGCTGGCGCAGTGGATCGAGTCCAACCTGTTTCTGCCGTCGACCGCGTCCGCGACGCCCGGCCGGATGCACCTCTACGCCTATCAGCGCGGCATATGCGACGCCCTGGACGATCCGAACACGTCGGAAATCGTGATCCAGAAGTCTGCCCGCGTCGGCTTCACCGCGCTGCTGGCCGGGTTCATCGGTCATACAGTGGCGACCGCGCCGGCGCCGATCCTAGCCACCCAGCCGACCGCGGACGACTCACGTGCGTTCTCAGTCGATATTGAGTCCCTGTTCGAGGCGTCGCCTGCAATCCGCGGCCTCATTTCCGACGGCGCAGACGAGTCCGGCCGATCGACCATGATGCGGCGGCTCTATCCCGGTGGAAGCCTCGAATTCCTGTCGGCCTCCAGCCCGCGCGCCTTCCGGCGAAAGCTGGGAAAAATCATCATCGCCGACGAGATCGACGCCTATGCCGTGACCGATGAAGGTTCGGTACTCGACCTGCTTCGGATGCGGAGTCAGACGTATCGCGATCGAAAGATCGTTTTCGGCGGAACGCCGATCTTCGATCATGGGCCGGTGACGCGGCTTTACGATGCGAGCGACAAGCGCATATTTGAAATCTGCTGTCCATCGTGCCGCGACCATTTTGAACTCCGCTGGGAAAACGTCCGCTGGGAAGAGGGACGCCCGGAAACGGCGCACGTGATCTGCTCATGCAACGGATGCGTGCTCGATGAACGCGACAAGGTGGCTGCCGTCGAATCCGGTCGCTGGCGCGCCACCGCGCCGGAAGTGGTCGGCCGCGCCGGCTTTCGCATCAACTCGCTCGTGTCTCCGCACTTCAATGCGCGGTGGTCGGCATTGGCTGCCGAATTCCTGCAGGCGAAGCGAAGCCCGGAAACCCTGCAGACCTTTACCAATTTGGTGCTTGGCGAGCCATGGCGGACCGAAGGCGACGATCTGGACGAGCACGAGCTTTATGGACGGCGCGAACCGTTTGCCCTCGAAACGCTACCTGCTGATGTCCTATGGCTGACAGCGGGCGTCGACTGCCAAGATGATCGACTCGAGGTAGTCGTGTGCGGCCATGGCGAGACCGACATGCTTGTCGTCGATCACCGCATTTTTTGGGGCCCGATTGACGGTGAGGCCGTGTGGGAGGAACTCGACTCGCTCTTGCGCGACACCTGGAAACACCCGCTTGGGGGTATTATCGGCATAGGGGCGGCATGCATCGACTCCGGCGACGGCGGCCACACTGAGACGGTGACGGCGTTCGCTCGACCGCGCTTCGCCCGGCGCATCGTGCCGATCAAAGGCGTTCCCGGATTCAGCCGGCCGGTGCTGCAAAAGTCAGGCAGTCAGCACCTTTGGCTTGTCGGATCCGATGCCGTGAAATCGCACCTGTTCGCGCGCATCTCGCGCGCCAGCGGAATTCGGTTCGGCACCGACCTCGAGCCGATCTATTTCGAGCAATTGACGTCCGAACGCCGAGTCGTCCGCTACTCGCGCGGGCAACCGGTGGCGCGTTTCGAACGGATCAAGGGGAAACGGGCCGAGACGCTGGACGCGACCGCGTACGCATGGGCAGCGCGGTCGTTGATCAATCAGAGTATAGACCGGCGCTGCGAGGAGCTTTCGAGCCTCGCAGCGCCGAAGCGGCAGCCGAACATGATTCCTTCGAAGTGGATCAGCGGCTCTCTTTAATGGAAGTCGCGGTGATAATACGTCCGCGCAATGTCATCGCCTGAACGATGTCCGCGCGCGGATGATCGGAGTAGATCACATATTCATAGCCAGTTTCGAAACCTAGAATGAACCTCATGCCCGAAACACTGTCGAAAGTGGAGAAAATCCGCACCAGAGAAAACTACACGCCATCAAGGAAAAAGGCGAGCCGGAGATATCTGCGCCTAAACCGGTCTAGGGATCAAGGCGAGACTCGATTGCCCGCAACCCGATTTTTCTCGCGACTGGAAAATCGCCTTCGCTAATAGCATCTAACATTTGCCCAAACTGGACGGACGTTAGAAAATTCAGTTCCTTGTCGAGTTCGCGGATATCTTCGGCGGGCCCATTGAAGGCGTTCGCAAGCTTGAAGGCGGAATAACCAACTCCCAGCCCGTTTATACGATCCAATCGAAAAGCCATGCGAGCGAATAGGCTTATTTCGTCAGTCGCGATTCCGTCCATCATTAGATTAATTACCACATCATGGGCACGTTCAGTAGGCACGCCGCGTTCTATGAGCCAAGCAACAGCGCCTTCGAGGTTGCTCGGCTTATATCTCGATCCGTCCACTGACAATTTTAGCGCAGCGGCGATACGTTGGTTATCGACGAGGTGGGTCGCGGATTTGTAGCCTGGCGAGATGGGCGCCTTGTCAAATGCGGTCCACCACACACAGACTATTCCGATGAACGCAATTGCTCCTATTCTCTTTACGTCAGTAGCCACTGTATTAGGTCCCCCGTGCGGTGTGGTCATTCTAGCCCTCAGAATAAGACACAAGCACAGGCCATGGTCCGTCGCAAGGCAAACACCCCACCCCTCGCACCGGTGGGAGCCGGCTTGTCGTCTTGCCAAACAACGGGCAAGTCGCAGTCCGCCTTGGAGTTTCGGGACGCCAACTCCATTTGCCACTCGACATCAAACTCTTCAGCCATTGTGAGACTCCCCACGCATCGCCAGTTCCGCGATTTCGTGCAGGAATCCGACAGCGTAACCGCCTTCATCTTGGCTGGCATTTTGAATTTCGCGGCTTAGCTTCGCCGGATTGCCAATAAGTCGGCTGCCTTCGACCAGTCGAGCCGCATACTCGCGGCCCGCTTCGCATTCTTGTTCGTAAGTCATGTCTAAACCTCCTTTGTTTCGGATGGCCTAGACTTGCATCAACAATTTTTCGAGTCAATTGATGGAATCTGAAATATATATCAAATAAATAGCAACTATAAAGTGTATATAACGGATTAAGTGATTTTAGTGAAACACCCGCGGCTGGGGAAAATCTTCCCCTAACCCATCGAGAATACTAACCGGCGGCTCTAAATCGTGCTTCTCGAAGAATCGAGCAACTGCGATGACCGCAATGAACAGCGGAATTTTCCGCTCGCGGCATTCGGCGAGGATCTGCGCGACCTCGTAGCGGGCGTCGGCAATGTCCATTTTCGCTGCTCCAAAAAAGGCCGGCGCGCCGCACACCCCTGCGGCAGCGCGCCGACAAATGCCCGACGTCCGGTCTCAATCCGTCGCCGCCTCGCACAACGGGGACGAGGAGTCGCCCCGGACGTGTGCCGACTGGATCACGAGCAAGGCAAAAACCCGCTCCAGTCGCATTCGCCTCTAATGGCATAGAGGGCGCCTGCCGTCTGAGGAACATATCCCTATCTAACGTTGACTGTCAATAATCGTCTTAATTTATACTTTCACTTAGAAAGTGAATAATTCCACATTTAAGGTGAATACTTATGAGATATTGACTTAGTGCAAAGTATGCTGTCTAACGATGCAATGCACCTGAGAATTTCTCACTTGATCGAAGACATGGTAGCGGGCGGCGGCCTGCACCCTGAAACGGCGCGCGGACGCATCGCTTCCTATGCAAAGGGTGGCACGATCTGTTTTAAGGCCGGCACCAACACGAGCCCGAACCTCTACCGCGACGAGGATTCGGCCGTGGCGATCGTCTTAAGCGCTTTGCAGGACGCGGGCGTCGCCGATCACGAAATTCAGCACGACGCGGCCTGCGAGATCTATTTGCGCATTGGTCGCTGCCTGGCAGGGCTAGCCAACGGCGAAACCTGGTCGCTCGTCATCGACGTCTATCGCGGACCGTCCGGATATTTCGTGCTCCCGCTGCTGGCGCGGACCGAAGATCAACGCCGCGTCACGCCGTCGGCAGATTTCATCCCGCGCGCGACCCTCACTGTCGACGTCGGCCGAATGTTGTCACCCGTCGTGCAGCGGCTGGCCGACGCGAAGGATCATTGAATGGGCGCGTTTGATCGTTTCGCCTTCTGGCGCGGCACCTCCGCGCCAACGGCTGTCCGCTCCTATGAAGCGGCGACAGGAGCACGGAATCGCTTCGATGCCGGCCGGGCGACTTTTGGGAATCGCGCAACTGAGGTAGGGGGCGCCCGCGTCCCGATTCAAGGTCGGGCGCGCCACAAGGTGGCGAACAATCCCCTGGCGCATTCCGCGGTTGAGGCGTTCAAGACGGCTACGGTTGGACCTGGCCCCATCCCGACGAGTCAGCACCCGACGCCTTCCGTCCGGAAAGCCCTCGATCGATATTTCGCCATTTGGGCACGGCAAGCCGATGCGACCGGTCGCGGCAATTTCGGCGCACTGACGGCAAACGCGGTCGCCGATGAGTTTGTCGACGGCGAGGCGTTCGCAATTTGGTCGGGCAATCAGCTTCGCCCCATCCCGGCCGAACAGGTTGCAATGGATTTGACGTCGGTCCTGTCGAACGGCCGTGAGATCGTCAACGGGGTGGAGATTGACGACGACGGGCGCGTGGTGGCCTATCACGTCCACCCGACGCGACCGACCGACCTTTTTGCGACCTACGCGCCACCGGTTCGCGTGTTGGTCGACGACATGCTTCACCTAGCTCGACCCGCAACGGGCGGCTACCGCGGGATTTCCCGCTTCGCGCCCGTGCTCTTGCGCCTCGATGCCCTTGACGGACTGGAGGACGCTCAGGCGATGAACGTCCGCATGGCGGCGTTGCTTAGCGTCATTTTGACGAACGAGAACGACGTCAGCGGGGATGACCCGATCACGGGGGAGGAAGGGCTTGCGCCTGGCGCGATCCTGAAGATACCGGGCGGTTGGAAAGTGTCGTCGACTGCACCGCAGCAAGCGCAGCAAACGGCCGAATTCATTCAGCACCAAATTCGCGCCATCGCAGCCGGGCTCGACATTCCCGCACACCTAATCGACGGGAATTTGACGCAAGCGAACTATTCGAGCCTTCGCGCCGCGTTGGTCAGCTTCCGACAGAAGATTGACGCGTACCAGTTCAACACGCTGGAACCGTGTTGGCTCGACCCGGTTTGGCGTCGTGTCGCGACATACGCCGTCCTCTCTGGCGCGATAGCTGCCGAGATCAACGACGACCTTTTCGCGGTCGAATGGATACCGCCGGCTCAGCCGTGGGTCGACCCAGTGAAGGACGCTCAGGCGCAAATCCTCTTGCTTCAAAACAACCTCGTCAGCCGGCGGCAAGTTGTGGCCGGGCTCGGCTATTCGATCGAAGACCTGGACGCCGAAATTGCCGCCGACACTCGCGCGCCGAAGCCTGCTGCCGTGCCCGAAAAGGAGTCCGACGATGCCCGTCCAACTGACGATTGACCCGCGCAAGGCTCACACATTCATTGATCATCGCCCGATCGTCCCGGAGAACTGCGACGCGCTGAAGCGCAGCGTGGCGTTTGATGGGAGTGATCTGAACGATTCCACGTTCGTGGTCACCGCAACCATTGCAACGTCAGCGCCTGTCGCACGGCGCGATTCAAAAGGTCCGTATCTCGAAATCCTGGACCCATTCGGGCTCGAATTTGAGCCGGGCGACGATTTCTCGCTGCAGCTCGATCATAGCACCGACGCGACCAAAGCGATCGGACGCGCCTTCAATATCCAGATCGAAGACCACGCGGTGAAAGCTACGCTGCGCTTTACGGTTGCCAGCGATGCCGCGCCAATTCTCCAGCGTGTCCGAGACGGCACCCTCAAATCCCTGAGCGCCGGCTATCACGTTCTGAAATGGCGCGAGGGAACCGACGCGGAAGGTCGGCGAACAAAAACAGCAATCCGTTGGCGGCTGCGGGAAGTCTCGTTGTGCGCAGTGCCGGCCGATCGAAATTCCCAAATTCACAGGAGTGACCCCATGGAACCCGAAATGATCGAAGAACTGACGCCAGCGCAGCGCCGCTCGGAAATCCGCACCATCGGCCGCGCCGCTGGCATGACCACGGAAGCGATCGACAACATGATCGACCGCGACCTGGACCCCGTCGCAGCCCGCGCGGAAGCCTTCGACACGATGCAGTCGCGCCAGCGCAACACGCCGCGCATTCGCGTGGTGGCGAACCATGACGATCCGGCCGCCATCGTGACCCGCGCTGCCGACGCCATGTCCTATCGCATGGGCGGCGCCTCGGAGCTTCCGGCCGCATCGCGCGAATATGCGAGCATGTCGCTTCTGGACTTGGCTCGCGACTCCCTAACCCGTGCGGGCGTTTCCGTCCGCGGCCTGTCGGCGGATGACGTTTTCCAGCGCGCGGCGCACGGCACTTCGGACTTCCCGCTTGTCGTGAGCGTCGCGGCGAACAAGTCGCTGCTTTCGGCGTATCAGGCGGCCGAAAGCCCGCTGAAGGCCCTGGCGCGCCAGCGCACTCTCCCGAACTTCAAGGAGTCGACGTCGATCCGGCTTGGCGGAATGGGTCGACTCGAGAAACTGTCCGAGCATGGCGAGATCACCGCAACGTCTCGTGCGGAGGCCGGTGAAAAGCTCGCGCTGGCGACGTATGCCCGTCGCTTCGATTTGACCCGCAAACTCATGATCGACGACGATTTGTCGGCGTTCGGCGATATCGTCGCCGCACTCGGACAGGCCGCGGCCCAGACGGAAGCCGAGCTCCTGGTTTCGCAGTTGCTCGACAATCCATTGATGAGCGACGGCGTTGCCGTTTTCCACGCCACCCACGGCAACCTGTCGACCGGCTCGGAACCGACCGAAGCTGCACTTTCCAACGTCCGCTTGGCTATGCGCCAGCGTGTCGACCTCGACGGCAAGACGCTGATCAACGCCGTTCCGAAGTATCTTGTCGTCGGTCCGGAACTGGAAACGACAGCCGAAAAGCTGCTGACCACGATCAACGCGACGACGACGGACGACGTCAATCCGTTCGCTGGCAAGCTGACGTTGATGATCGAGCCGCGCATCACAGACGATTCCTGGTATGTGTTCGCCGACCCGGCGCGCCTTCCCGGCCTGCAGTATGCCTACCTGTCGGGCGCCAGCGGTCCGCAGATCCAGCGTCAGGAAATGTGGGACACGCTCGGAGTCAGCTTCCGCGTCTTCGAAGACTTCGGCGCCGGCTGGGTCGACTACCGCGCTGCCCAGAAGAATCCGGGCGTGTAATGGCTACGTTGTCCAGCCTAGTCGCCATGCGCGAAAGGCTGTTGGAGGCCCGCTATGCGGGCGTCCGCAGCGTCCGTGACTCGAACGGCGAAGAGATCACCTACAAGAGCGACCGGGAAATCTCGGCCGCCCTCGTATCCATCAACCGCGAAATCCAGATCGCCGAAGCCGAGCTCGGATGCAGCCGCATCGTTTATCCCGCCACAAGCAAAGGACTCTGAAAATGGCTCGCAATTTTGTTCAGCCCGGAAATACGATCACCGTTCCCGCGGCAGCCGTGACCACGTCCGGTGATGTCGTCATCTTCGGATCAATGGTCGGCGTGGCGGCCAACACCGCCGCAATCGGCGCCGCGCTCGATATCGAGATCGGCGGCGTCTGGGAACTGCCGAAGGTGTCGGCCCTCGCCATCGCGATCGGTGACAAGGTCTACTTCGACGCTGCGACCCAGCTGACCAACAAGACCGCTTCCGGCAACACCTATCTGGGCGTCGCGGTCTCGGCAGCGGCCAATCCGTCGGCTTCCGTCCGCGTTCGACTCAACCCCTCGTTCTGATCGATTCCGAACCGTGACCGGCAGCCTCCAGCGAATGGTAGTCCCGCCGCCCACGCGGCGCGGCCTGTCACGCGTTGAGGCTGCTGGCTACATTGGAGTCGGCGCATCAAAATTCGATGCGATGGTGCTCGATGGTCGAATGCCGCACCCGAAAAGAATCGACGGCCGGAAGGTTTGGGACGTGCGTGCGCTCGATCTAGCGTTTGACGCTATCCCCTGCGGAGTCGAAGATGAGGCTGCCGACAGCTGGAGTGACGTCTAATGATGCGGAAGCCGCCTCCATTTACCCAAGGCTTTGTCGACAGACACGGCCATGCGCGGTGGTATTTCAGGCGCCCCGGCTTTCGCGTACCGTTGCCCGGGCTGCCGTGGTCGCCCGACTTTATGCAAGCCTATCAGGCAGCAAAAGAATCATGGGAAGCGGGAAAGGCTGCTCCGGTCACTGCGATCGGCAGTTTGCGCACGAAAACAGGCACCATGGGTGCCCTAATCGGAAGCTACTATGGGTCCAGCGATTTCCTGACCATTCGGCCCAACACGAAGGCATTTTACCGAAACCTTATCGAAAAAGTTCGCGTCGATCACGGCCATCGGATGGTGAAAGAGCTCCAGCGCTCGCACATACAAAAAATAATGGCGGGAAAGGCCGAACTCCCGGCCGCTGCGAACAATATTCTGAAAATTTTCCGGGTGCTTATGCGCCATGCGCTCGATTGCAATATGCGTCTCGACAATCCGACCTTGGGCATTCGCAAAATCAAATCACGCTCGGCCGGCTTTCGCACCTGGACCGAAGATGAGATTCAAAAGTTCTATGCGAGTCACAGCAATGGAACGCGGGCGCGGCTGGCGTTTGATCTTTTGCTTTACACGGGTCAGCGCCGCAGCGATGTCATTCGCATGGGACGGCAGCACGTCCGCAACGGCGTAATAACTATCCGGCAAAGCAAGACTAACACAGAGGTTTCCATTCCGCTCCATGCGCAGCTTGCGGCCGCGCTTGGCGAAATGCCGAATGCAAACCTGACTTTCTTGCTAACAGCGGCTGGAAAACCGTTCACGCCTGCAGGCTTCGGAAACTGGTTTCGGGATTGTGTGCGCGATGCGCAGTTGCCTGATGGACTGGCTGCCCATGGGCTTCGCAAGGCTGCCTGTCGACGGCTTGCCGAAGCCGGGTGCTCCACGAATGAGATCATGTCGATTTCCGGTCATCGGAACCTGACCGAAGTCTCGCGCTACACCGAAGCGGCGAACCGCGCTCGTATGGCAGAACGCGCTATCAGCTCCATTGCGGGTCATGAATCCGAAGCCAAATAGGGAACAAGGATTGTCAAACCCCCTCTCGCGGGTTGACAAAATAGGCTCTAACCCATTGAAAAACAAAGGAGTAAAATAGGAGGTGGCGATCCCGACAGGATTCGAACCTGTGACCATCGGCTTAGAAGGCCGGTGCTCTATCCAGCTGAGCTACGGGACCGTAGGCCGGGATGCTAGTGCGTCCACGGCACCTTGCGGTCATAGCGGAAATTCTCCGCATAGGAAATCTGCCGGCGCTTGGCGTCCTTCGGTTCGAGCACGCGATATTCGAT
>Ga0209906_100463_pt1 | contig 16250 bp, 18 predicted proteins | sample FECB24metaG_FD_188303 | JGI IMG/M metagenome (GOLD analysis project Ga0209906, IMG submission 188303) | Cyanobacterial communities from the Joint Genome Institute, California, USA from Joint Genome Institute, California, USA - FECB-24 metaG... ... | reverse complement strand
GGCGCCCGCCTCGAACGTCCTGCGATCCCATGTCGGGGTTGTCGACCAGGAGTAGCGCTCCTTCCAGTTCTGCTTGCCAGGTCGTGGGATCGTCGTCTTGTTCCAGGGGTGATTGGGCGAAAGCGGATTGCCGAGCGGGTCGGTCTTGTAGGGATAGTCGGCCCACTTCTCGTAGTAGGAATGCTCGACAAACTCTTCTAGGCCGACGTTGATGTCGGTCAGGCGTGTCGTCACGAGCTTGCCGTCGATGACCACGCCCGGCGTCGACCAACGCTTCTCGCCCCACGCGTTGCAGTTTGCGTAAGTCGCGTCGTAGTAGTCCTCATGGTCCCATTGCCCCAAGTCGACCATGGTTGCGGGCAACTTGCCGCAGTCTAGGTAGCGCGGGTCGCATTCGTAGAAAAAGTCGAATACGTCATTCCAGATGCCGACACACTTCTTCGCGTAGTCGAAGAACTGGGAGATCCGTAGATAGAACTCGTTGAACGTCGTCGTGTTGATTGTCGTCGTGACGCCGCCGGGGATGATGGTCTCGGGATGAGGGTACTTGCCGCCGAGCAGCACGTAGGCCTCGCGGGCGACGCGAGTCATCTTCAAGGCTTCGAGATACAGCTTGCCCGTCAGCGGATTGAGATCGGTCATGATCGCGCCGATCGTCGCGTAACCGTGCATCGCTTGGCTCTTGGCGGGAGCGCCCTGCGCTTGGGTCCAGATCTCCGGGTTTGTCTGGCGGATTAGGGATTCCGAAAAGTCCGGTCCCGCCAGCACGAACAGGTGAAGCGGGTTGTCGTACAAATACTCGCAAGAGAGCAGCAGGTTGCGTACCACGATGCCCATCGGGGGCGGCTTGATGCCGAGCGCCATCTCGATCGACAACGCCGACGCGGTTGCATGCACCCCCCCGCACACACCGCACGCACGCGACGAGATGAAGGCGGCATCGCGTGGATCGCGACCGCGAAGGATCATCTCGTAGCCGCGGAACAATGTCGCCATCGAACGCGTATCGACGACCTTGCGGTCCGTGAGATCGACGGTCGAATGGAAGGCGAGCGCGCCGGCGACGCGCGTCACAGGATCGAAATCGACGTCGGCAAGCTGGCCATTCTTGACTGCGATCTCGCGCAGCTTTGCCTCGCGTTCTTCCGGAGTGCGCACCTGATAGTCGTAGGGGTTACGCACGCCGGCTTTCAGGCGTGCATTGCCTTGGGCGTCGAACTCGATCGGCAGATTCTCAAAGCACATAGTCTATGGCCTTCCCTGGGGTCTTCAGCAGCCCTTGGCGATCCTGACGATTGCGGCGAGGTTGGAGTTCGCGCCGAGCAGCGGCGGCAGCAGAGCGTTCAAGCCACCGTTTATTGTGTCCACCTTCGTATTCAGAGGCGTCGTGTCGTCGCGCACCTTCACGAGTCCGCCGGCAAGCTTCTCCAGATGATCGGCGCCGCGCTTCAACGCGAGGTAGATGCCGATGAGATGATAGGCGACTAGAGCCAGGATGGTAAGCGCCAGCACCAGTGTGATGAGACCGAGCAAATCGATCAGTTGCGCTTGGCTCATGTCCGTTTCCCCTCAGCACGGCCGGCGAGCAACCCCGCAACCGCCTTGGTCTTGGCGTCGATGCTATCAGCGACCGGCTTCATGGCGACCGCCGTCTTGATCGTCGTGTCGAGCGCCGGAACCGCGCCGGTATGCCCCGCAATCTTTACGCCAGCGTCCAGCATGTCGGCGAGGTTGCGCTCAATCGCCCAGGCGGCCTTCAGCGCCCGCCTGAGATAATGAATCGCAACCGGCACGATGGCCAGGGTGACCACGAGCAGCGTGATGATCCAGATGGCAAGACCCAGCGTCGTCAATTGCGTCCCCCTTGGGCCAACAGCGCCTTGTGCAGACCGCCGAGCGTTTCGTCGATACCCATCAGGCCTTTGGCCGTGGACTCCAGCCCCTTGTTGATGTCGGGCGCAGCAGCCGGCAGATGCGAGGTCTCACGCTCAATCGCGCGCAGCCCCAGCCTGAGTTTGGCAAGATAACTTTCACCGCTGCCGCCGATGTCTTCCAGCAGACCGACAATCTCGATCAGAGCGCGCGCAACCACGGCGAGAAACAACAGAGCTGCAACAGCTGAGAACAACGTCATATAAGTAATTGACATCGTTTTCCCTCAACCTGGTTTCTTGAGGAAGCAGGCAGGACACTCGGAGCATTCCTGGGCATGCAATTCGATCGCCTTCGCCTGTTCGGCGATGCCGCCCACTCGCTCGATGATGGCGCCAATAGCGTCGCGCGTTGCATAAAGGCTGGCGATGTGGATCGTGTTGTTGGCAGCGCGCTGACCGTTGGCCCACACTTGCGCAACCTCGCTTTTGATCGAGCGGGCGGCACCGATGATAACACGGAGTAGCCCCCAGGCCACGATTGTCACGACCATAAGCAGCACAATCGCCATCACCCATGCGGCCATCGGATCGGTGCCGTTGAATGCTGCAATAGCATAGGCGTTCATGATTCGACGCTCCTCATGCAGCGGTCTTGCGATGGCCGGCCGCTACGGCACCGACGATAGCGCCAGCATTTCCTTCGATGGTCTTGGCGCCTTCCAGGATCTTGCCGGCAACCGCATTCGTGTCGCGCAAGGCCCACACAGAGCGCGTATTCAAGTCGATATCCGACACCACTGAAGACGCGGTCTTCGCCAATCGCAGGATCCGCCGCGCCTGAATGATGATGCCGAGCAGCAGCAGGACGACAACGACGGTTACAACGAGCGCCAGAATGAAGCCCAGGCTCCAAACCGACATGCCCATTCCATTCACCCAGCTTGTAACGACGGACATCGCAAGCTCCACCTATTCTGCGGCTTGTTTTACCGGTTCATTTTGAGGCGCAGTCGGTTCTTTACTGAGATAGGATGAGGCGGAAGCCTGCAGCGCCTTTTGGCGGGTGGACCCGGGCGCGAATTCCGTGCCGGCGCGCTTCAGCCGCTCGTAGAAGAAGCCGACAGTGCGATCAGCAAAGGTGCCCTTAGCATCTACATTGGCCCAACCGCTCGGAACTTCGCCCGTCTTGCTCCAGAGCGGAGTCTTGTTGCGACTGCGTTTCGTGAACTCCCGAAGATAGGTAACGAACGAGCCGGTGCCGCGGCTCAGAGTCGAGGAGATCATTGTGCCGGGCGGGCGCTTGTAGAACGGCGCGAACTTGTCGGGAAAACCCGGCATCGTGCAGCCGATGCAAATGCCGCCAGTATTCATGCAGCCGCCCATATGGCCGATAGCGCCTCGTGATACTATATTGCACTGCACGACCGGTCCCCAGCAGCCGAGCTCGACCAGGCAGCCTTTTTGGCCATATTTGTTGTCGAATCGCCCCTCCTCGTAGTGTCCGGCGCGAACGCAACGGTTATGCACGGTGCCGTTGAACATCCACGCTGGGCGGCCAAGCTCGTCGAATTCCGGCAACGGCCCTACGCCGACCAGGAACATGAGGACGGAGGCAATCGTCTCGGTGATGTTGTCGCCAACCGGGGCACAGCCGGGAATGTTGATCGGCGGCAAACCGAGCGCCGACAGGTAATCCTTGCCGAGGTAATCCATCACCGACATTGAACCGGTGACATTGCCGGCCGCCGCTGGAACACCGCCCCACGTCGCGCAGGTGCCGACCGCGATCACGGCGGCCGCGCCGGGGGCAAGCTCTTTGAGCCAGCGCGCCGTGGGGATCGGCTGGTGGCTGCCGTCAGCGGTCTCTTCGCTGCCCATAGCCGACCAGTAGCCGCCGAACCTGTCGGCTATCCGTTCATCGGCCACCGAGCCTTCATACAGAACGACATAAGGCGCACCGAGCTTGCCCGCCTTGGCTGCATGGTGCGCCTTCATAAATTCCTTGCCGGCCGACACCGATAGTACGGGATGATGCAGGATCACCTTCGGCAGGCCGGGGATGGCGGCAGTCAGCAACTGCTCGACGGAAGGGTTCTGCGCACCTGTTGCAGCGATCGAGCAGCCGTCGCAGCTCATGCCGGCGAGCCAGAACGCATGCACCTCCGTGATCGGCCCCTGGTCGATCAGGAAGCGCGGGATGTAGCCGGGAATGGCGGTGCCGAAAGTGCCGTCGGCCATGGGGCTTGCCTCGCGGGATTCGGGTAACCCTCGAAGGCTAGAGGTTCCCCTTGGGGCAAGGTCAAGCGGTCATCAACTCTTTGATTTCGTGGTCGAGGCTGCGGTTGCGGGACAGTCGCAGGTTCGTAGCAGCGCCGCGCAAACACACGCGGTATTGTCCTTCGGCGCATCGAGCAGGGAACGATAGCGAGCTTCGAGATCATCGTGACGGCCCTGCAAGACGGAAATCTGCAGGCTCATCTCTTGCAGTTGCTGGTCGAGCAAGCCCAACAAGCGGGCGCGCAGGTCGCTGCCGCCGGCCGAGAGCAGCCCCTGCACCTGCTCGATCGACAGGCCTATAGAGCGCAAGCCCACCACCAGCCGTGCGCGGGCGAGTGCCTCGGGCGCATACACGCGATAGGTGTTGTCAGCACGGGCTGGTGCCGGCACGAGGCCGATCTCTTCGTAGTGGCGCAGGGTCTTGGTTGTGACTCCGAGGGACTTGGCAAGCTCGCCGATCAGCATGCCCTGCGCTCTCCGGTCAGGCCCGCGCTTCCGGTGCCGGCTTCGGGCGGCGCGGCGGAATGTTCTGGCCGAGCCGGCCGATCTCCTCAGCCATGGCACGGATCGCGTTGACAGCGGCGCTGTCTCCCGTCGCATCGTAAGGCGCCATACCCTGACGTTCCGCCGCCATCAAGGCCTCGTCCTGTGGCACCCAACCGATGATCTCCATATCGTGCTGGGCGCAATAGCTCTCGATTGCCGCGCGATCCTCGGGACCACGCACCTTGTTGGCTGCGACCTTGACGTAGGGGATGCCAAGTTCGACGGCGAGTTCGTGCGTGCGAGATGCCGCCTCCAGCGACCGATAGTATGGCTCGACCACGATCAGCATCATGTCGACGTGCCGCGCAGTACCCCGCTTCAGATGCTCAAGGCCGGCCTCCATGTCTGTAATCGTGTGGTCACGGATGTTCGTCAAGTGCGAGATCAATTCCCGCACCGTGCGATGCGACATGCACATGCAGCCAGTGCCAGCGGTGCCGTGCGTGGGCCTGCCCATGACGATGAGATCCACGTTATCAGCCGCTGTCTGCGCATACCTTTGGAGAAGCTCGTCCTGTGGCATCGCCAATTCGAGCGTCGCCGTGCCATCGGGCTTGTCGACCTTCTTGATGACTGAGGTTGGGATGAAGCCCAGCTTGTTGGCGGCATCGGGAGCCATGCCTAGCATCAGCGCGAGGTTTGGATTGGGATCGCCGTCGATCGCCAAGATACGCCGGCCATCAGCGGCAAAGATGCGCGCAAGCGTGCCTGCAATCGTCGTCTTGCCAGAGCCCCCCTTGCCAACGGTCGCAAGTCTCATCCAAGCCTCTCACGAAGTGGTCAGTCCGCAGCGGGCTGGGCATCAGCGGTCTGCTGCGGCAAGACCTTCACGGTGATTGTGACCGGTTCGGAATCGTCGCGATTTTGACGGGCCGTGAGCGTGTAGATGCCGGGCTGTGTGGGCGCCGCAACGGTCAGCGAGAACTCGCCGTTGTCATCGGGCGATACTTGCGCAACGACCTCGCCTGTATTCCAGATCAGCGTCACCGGGCTCTTGTCGGTCCAGTAGCTGAAACCGCGCACCGGGAACTGGGAGTTGGACAGAAAAGTTCCGCCCCCCTCCATTTCCTCGCAGGCCTGGGCAGAACCGGCCAACAGCGTCGCGCCCAAGGCGCCGATGATCAGTCGTTTCATTTTAAGGTCCTCCTTACGGCCGATACGGGCATCTTTGCCACTGGCATCACGGCTTGAATGTCGGGTCTGAGTATTTGCCTTCCAGGATGAACTGCATATCTCGGTAGCGTCCCTGGTTGGCAGCGCAACCTTTAGGGTCGTAGCAGAACATGTATCCAGAAATAATTCCCTGACCGGTCAGATTTTCATAACGGCCTTTTCCGCCCTTGAGCGCGAAGTCGCCCTTGAACACTAATTCCGACGGGTTAATGCTGGTCGGACTTGCTTCGAATTCGACCAAGATGCTGTCCCGCTCAGCATCGTCCTTGCCATCATTGACCGGTCCAGGGGCGAGCTTGCAGACGGTAAAGTTGATCGTGCCATTCATAACCCCTTTCTGGACCTTGATCGTCATGGGGTGGGCCCTTGTCGAGGCTGGCGAGCGGGCGCCGGGAACAAGGCCGCCGTAGGTAGGTAGATTGGACGAGATATTGTTGAGCGGCGCGTTGCCGGTACAGGGGATGGCGCGGTACGTGAACGTACCATCACTCTTGCCGTCCCAGGGCGAGACCTTGTCGTTGGACGGCCAATCCTTAGTGTGGCTCATGGCCTGAAGAACGAAATCGCCACTGGCGCCCTGCTGTGCTGCCACGGGGCTTGCTGCGGCGCATAATGCTGCAGTGCAAACCGCAATTGAAGCGATCGTGGAACATCCAGATGACGTCATGACACCGATCCTCCAGCAAACTGAGACAAACTTTAGCAGAAATTAGCTGCAAGACAAAATCAGATGATAGACATGTCAGTCTGACCCCTGCGTCACTTTCGCCGCTGCTCGGAGAGAACCCTAAAGTCAAACGTAAATGACAGGATTGGTTCAGGGCTAATCGAGGACACGTACGTGAGATGACGAACAGTCACCATCGGTCGTCGTCTCGCGCGACCGCTGATATCCGTGTTTACGGTCTGGTCCAAGGCGTCGGCTTCCGCCCGACGGTCTGGCGTTGGGCAAACGAGTTGGGGCTCACTGGCGAGGTGCTGAACGACGGTGGCGGCTTGGTGATCCGGGCAGCCGGCGCGCCGGAGGCGATCGCTGCCCTGCTACACCGATTGTCGAGTGAGGCGCCGCGTCTCGCCCGGATCGAGGCGGTCAAGACGGCGCCCTGGCGGCCCGCGGCATTGCCGCGCGACTTCCGAATCGGGGCGAGCCAGCCAGGCAAGATATACGCGCACGTCGCCGCCGATGTAGCCATCTGTCCAGCCTGCAAGGCAGAGATCCTTGATCCGGCCGCGCGGCGCCATGGCTACGCCCTCACCAACTGCACCGAATGCGGGCCGCGCCTGTCGATCATCACGGGGGTGCCTTACGACCGGGCGCGCACGACTATGGCAGGGTTCGACATGTGCAACGCGTGTCGCAAAGAGTACGAGAGTCCCCACGACCGTCGTTTCCACGCTCAGCCGATCGCTTGCCCCGATTGCGGGCCGCAACTGCGGCTCGTCGCTCTCCATGAACAGGGCGGCGCGACGCATGGGATAGACGCAATCGTGCACGCCGCGAAGCTGCTGAAGGCCGGTAATTGCGTGGCGGTGAAGGGCATCGGCGGATACCAGCTCGCATGCGATGCGGCAAACGTCGATGCGGTGACGCGTTTGAGGGTTGCCAAATGCCGGCCGACGAAACCATTTGCGCTCATGGCGCGCGACGTCGGTGTCGTCCGACTGTACGCCATGGTCACGCATCTCGAGGAACAGGCGCTGTTGTCGCGCGAGGCGCCGATCGTCCTGCTCGATGCGCCGCTGCAGGTGGACGCCGCCGCGTCTGTTGCCGCGCATGACAGGCTACATGGTGTCGCGCCTGGGCTCGATCAATTGGGTTTCATGTTGCCAGCCACACCGTTGCACGTGCTGCTCCTGGAGAGCTTCGACGTGCCCCTCGTCATGACCAGCGGTAATAGATCGGATGAACCGCAGATCATCGACGATGCCGAGGCATGCGACCGGCTTGTGGGGATCGCGAGCCATGTGTTGGCGCACGACAGGCCGATTGCGCTGCGTCTCGACGACTCGGTCGTCCGAAATGAGCGGGCGGGAATGCGCCTCCTTCGAAGAGCCCGCGGCTACGCACCGGCGCAGATCACGATGCCCGAGGGGTTTCGGTCTGCGCCGCCCGTTCTCGCGTTCGGTGCCGAGTTCAAAGCAACTTTCTGCATTTTGCAGGATGGTGAGGCCGTGCTGTCGCCGCATCAGGGCGACCTGCAGCATGCGGCCACATTCGATGAATATCGCGATACCATCGCCAGGATGTGCGACCTGCTGGAGGTGAAGCCGCACCGGCTCGCCTCCGACCTGCATCCCGATTACGCCTCTACACGGCTCGCCGGAGAGCAGGGCCGGCTTCTCCACCTGCCAGTCGAGCGGATCCAGCATCATCACGCCCATCTGGCAAGCTGTCTTGCGGAGAACGGGTGGCCGCTTGATGCCCCGCCGGTTCTCGGTCTCGTGCTCGATGGTACCGGATTGGGCTCCGACGGAACCGTCTGGGGCGGTGAACTGCTGGTCGCAGACTATCAATCGTTCCGCCGCCTGGGACGCCTCAAGCCGATTGCGATGCCCGGTGGGGAAGCCGCAGCGCGCGAGCCGTGGCGCAACCTCTATGCGCACCTTAGCGCGGCATTCGGCTGGCCGACTGTCGTGAAGCGCTATGGTAGGCTCCCGGCCGTACGCGCCCTAAAGGAGCGGCCGGTCGCCTTGCTCGATCGCATCATCGCCTCTGGCCTCAACGCCCCGCTCGCTTCCTCTAGCGGCCGCTTGTTCGACGCCGTGGCAGCGGCGTGCGGGCTCGCCCCTGACCGCGTCAGCTACGAGGGGGAGGCAGCGATGCGGCTAGAGGCTGCCGGTCGATTCTGCACACGCACGGAGGATAATTGTCCCTATGCGTTCGCAATCGCTGCAGCCGGAGGCGACGGACTCATCGAAATCGACCCAACCCCGATGTGGCGGGAGTTGCTTGACGACCTCGCGCGGGGCGAGCCGGACATGCTGGTCGCGGCACGCTTCCATGACGGTTTCGCCGATGCTCTGGTAGCGGCCGCGATTGAGGTCGTCAGGCGCGAGGCGGAGATTGGTCGTGTGATCGCCACAGTTGCCCTTTCCGGCGGTGTATTCCACAACCGATTGCTGCTCGATAGAATCGCTTCCGAACTGGATCGCCACGGGCTCAATGTCTTGCTTCACGGCATGGTGCCGGCCGGCGATGGCGGTCTTGCGCTCGGCCAAGCCGTCGTGACGGCAGCTCGGGCGCTCGCGAAAGGATGATGCGAAAATGTGCCTTGGCATTCCCGCCCGCGTGGTCGAAATCACGGATGCGAGCAACAATCTCGGCGTTGTCGACGTCTCCGGGGTCAGGCGGCAGGCCAGCCTCGCTTGCATCGTCGATGAGCAGAGCCCAGTGCAAGGTCTGATCGGCAAGTGGGTGCTGCTTCACGTCGGTTTCGCGATGAGCGTCATCGACGAGACCGAGGCGCAAGCGACCCTTGACCTGCTCAGGAGCTTGGGAGAGGTCGAACCGGAGCTTGCGGCCATTCATGCTTCCGGCAAGAGGTGAGCGCCATGAAATTCGTCGATGAGTTTCGTGATCCAGTCGCCGCGCGCGGCCTCGTGCGCGAGATCGAGGGGCTTCTGCAGCGCATTCCGCTCGCGCGTGATCGCTCCATTTCTATCATGGAAATTTGCGGCGGGCACACGCATGCAATCTTCAGGTTCGGACTGGAGACAATACTGCCCAAGGGGATTGAACTCGTGCATGGACCGGGATGTCCGGTCTGCGTGTTGCCGGTCGCCCGCGTCGATGATTGCGTCTTGTTGGCCGAGACGCCGGGCGTGATCGTGACCACGTTCGGCGATGCCATGCGCGTGCCCGGCTCGAGGAAGAGCCTGATGCAGGCCAAGGCCGACGGCGCCGACGTGCGCATGGTTTACTCCCCACTCGATGCGCTGAAGGTCGCCCGCGAGAATCCCTCGAAACAGGTCATCTTCTTCGCCATCGGCTTCGAGACCACGATGCCATCGACGGCACTGACCGTGCTGGCTGCAGAACGCGAGGGCATCGCCAACTTCTCGCTGTTCTGCAATCACATCACGATCATCCCGACCATCAAGTCTGTACTCGATCAGCCCGACATGCAGATCGACGGCTTCATCGGGCCTGGCCACGTCAGTATGGTCATCGGTATCGAGCCCTACGGCTTCGTCGCCGAAACCTATCGGCGGCCTCTCGTCGTGACTGGCTTCGAGCCGCTCGACGTGCTGACCGGCATCTGGATGGTATTGCGTCAGATGGCGGAGGGGCGCTGCGAGATCGAGAACCAGTATGCCCGTGTTGCGGGCGACGGGGGAAATCGGGCTGCGTTGGCGGCCGTCTGGAAGGTCTATGAACTGCGCGAGCACTTCGAATGGCGCGGTCTTGGGACGATACCGCATTCCGGCGTGCGCCTCAGCGAACCCTATGCGCGCTTCGATGCGGAGCGAAAGTTCACCGTAAGAAGCGTTGCTGTCGCCGAGCCAGCCGATTGCCAATGCGCCGCGGTGCTGAAGGGGCGCCTCAAGCCCTGGGAGTGCGGTGTGTTCGGAAAATCCTGCACGCCTGAAACCCCGCTCGGCGCATTGATGGTCTCCTCCGAAGGAGCCTGCGCGGCGTACTACCAGTACGGCGATCTCGACGCCCTCAAGGCGCGGGCCGCACAGGAATGAGTGCTACCATTGGACCAAGGGGAACGACACGCCGGCCGCTCGGCACGGTAAGCGTCGAGCAGGTTTCCCTCGCCCATGGCGGCGGCGGCAGGGCCATGCGCGATCTGATCGACGATGTTTTCGTGCGCAGCTTCGACAACCCGCTGCTAGCACCGCTCGAGGACCAGGCCCGCGTGCCGTTGGGTACGCTCATCGCGCATGGTGATCGACTTGCGGTGACGACCGATTCCTACGTTGTCGATCCCCTGTTCTTTCCGGGCGGCGACATCGGCAAGCTCGCGGTGTGTGGTACAGTAAATGATCTTGCGGTTGGCGGCGCCAAGCCGCTCTACCTGACGTGCGGTATCATCATCGAGGAAGGCCTCGCGATGGCCACCCTCCGCCGTGTTGCCCAATCGATGGCCGAAGCGGCGCGCGAAGCCGGTGTATCCATTGTGACGGGCGACACCAAGGTGGTGCCGCGCGGTGCATGTGACAAGCTCTTCGTCAATACGACAGGGGTCGGCGTGATACGAGCCGACCTGGAGCTCGGTGCCCATGGAGCAAGGCCTGGTGATGTCGTCATCGTGAGCGGTACGATCGGCGACCATGGTGCAACCATTATGGGATCGCGGGCGGACCTGGCGCTCGACAGCTCTATCCGCAGTGATTGTGCTGCGCTTCATGGGATTGCCGAGGCGCTGATTGCGACGTGCGCCGGCTTGCGGTTCATGCGAGATGCCACGCGCGGCGGGATTGCAACGGTGCTGAACGAAATCGCGGCAGCATCGCATGTCGGGGTCGAGATCGACGAGACCAAGCTGCCAATCTTGCCCGAGGTGCGTGGGCTTTGCGAGATCCTCGGGCTTGATCCTATTTACCTCGCCAACGAGGGAAAACTGATCGCCGTCGTGCCTCCCGAAGAAGCAGAACGGGCCATCGCCGCCTTGAATGACCATACTCTCGGCAGAGCAGGCGCCACCATCGGCACCATCACCGATGCAAAACCCGGGCGGGTCGTCATGCGATCGGTGCTCGGCGGTAAACGCATCGTCGACATGCTCTCGGGCGAGCAATTGCCCCGCATCTGTTAGGGTGCAACACACAGTTCCAGCTCTAGACACAACGGAGTGAGCAGCGCTGACTGTGTGGCGCGACTGCATTACCCTCATCGGCGCCTGCCCCATCGGAATTGCTTTATGGCGCGCTGGGTGCGAACGACTTGAGCATTCCTTTATGAGTGGGGGGCGACGCGCTATACTTCTTGAATGCTCGCAATTTTGGCCAACCGAACCTACCGTCATCTCTTCGCCGCGCAGGTGATCGCGCTGACGGGCACTGGGCTAATGACAGTTGCGCTTGCGCTGCTGGCATATGAACTGGCGGGCGCTAATGCTGGGGCTGTTCTCGGAACTGCACTCGCAATCAAGATGATTGCCTATGTAAGCATCGCGCCACTTGCCGGTGATCTGGCTGGCAAGCTTCCGCGCCGCGCATTTCTGGTCTCGCTCGATCTCATCCGTGCTGCCATCGCGGTGGCACTGCCCTTCGTCGATCAGGTTTGGCAAATCTATATTCTGATAGCGCTGCTTCAGTCGGCCTCTGCGGCGTTTACGCCGACCTTCCAGGCCACCATACCGGACATCCTGACCAAGGAAGAGGATTACACGCGCGCGCTATCGCTCTCGCGTCTCGCCTATGATCTGGAGAATCTCCTGAGTCCGACACTTGCCGCCCTGCTGATTGGCATATTCGGCTTTCATTGGCTATTTGGCGGTACGGTCATCGGGTTCCTTGCATCGGCCGCGCTAGTGCTTTCGGTGACCCTTCCGCGCCCTGCCGGCGGCGCTCCAGAACGCGGGACACGCCGTACCGGCAAGGGGATTCGCATTTATCTCGCGACACCCCGGCTGCGCGGATTGCTCGCCTTGAATCTTGCGGTCGCCGCCGCTGGCGCAATGGTGATTGTCAACACAGTGGTGCTGGTGCGCGGCATTGGCCTTGGCAATTCCGATGTTGCCCTCGCGCTGGCGTCGTTCGGGGGCGGCTCGATGGTTGCGGCCATCGTCTTGCCCCGCCTTCTTGACCGGATCGGCGACCGCCCTGTCATGATTCCGGCAGCCGCCGTTATGTCGGTTCTGCTGCTCGTTTTCGCCATCGTCACGCGCGGTGGGCCAGTTAGCATGCTGTGGCCGGTCTTGCTCGCGGTCTGGGCCCTGCTCGGCGCAGCCTATTCAGCGACGCAGGTTCCCACCGGCCGGCTGTTGCGGCGCTCGGCCCATCCCGAAGACCGGCCTTCTTTGTTCGCGGCTCAGTTCGCGCTTTCGCATGCCTGCTGGCTCATCACCTATCCGCTCGCCGGATGGCTTGGCACGGTGGCGGGCATGCCGGTGACGCTCCTTGCGCTGGGCGTTATCGCGGCGCTCGGCACGGCGCTCGCCTTCGTTCTTTGGCCTGCCGCCGATCCCGAGACTGTTCCGCATGACCATCCTGAACTCGGCAGCAATCATCCGCATCTCGCCGGCGGCCGCGCGTCACATAGCCACACCTATATGATTGACGAGCTGCATAGGCATTGGCCGGTTCCTTCGCGATGATGAACTGGCTGGCTGATATCCAGCAGACGATTTATGCGTCGGTCGGAAGTCATCTTGGTGCGTTCGCCGCGTCACGCGACTGGACTGCGCTGCTCGCGATCCTGCCGCTGGGCATCGTCTTTGGGGCGGTGCACGCGCTTACCCCAGGACACAGCAAGACGTTGCTAGCCTCCTATCTTATAGGCTCGCGCCTCGCGTTTCTGCGCGGACTGGCGGTGTCGAGCATCCTTGCCGCGACGCATGTCCTGTCGTCCGTGCTGATCGCGTTGTTCGCCATGCAGCTTCTGACCCGCACGCTCGTTGGTGCGGGCCGCGCGCCGATCGCCGAAGACATTAGTCGCGGCTTGCTGGTCCTAATCGGGGCATGGTTCGTCGTCCGCGCCGTGCGCGGCAACACCCATCATCCACGGCGGGAAGGCGTCGCAGTCGGGTTCATCGCCGGGCTGATCCCATGCCCGCTAACCCTGTTCGTCATGGTGACAGCTCTCGCTCGGGGGGTTCCTGCTGCCGGAGTGACCTTCGCGGCCTCGATGTTCCTTGGCATCGCGCTGACGCTCGGCGCGGTGGCGGCCCTTGCGGTGTTCGGTCGCGACACCGCAACCGTGATCATGACGCGGCACGGCGCGTCCGTTGCCGCTGTTGCGCGTATCCTCGATGGGCTCGCGGGCGTGCTCCTCGTCCTGTTCGGGTTAAAAGAGTTCTTTCGGTAGAGAAGACGATGCACGGAAAATTCTGGACACTAACCGTTGATGTTCGGGCTTCCTACGCGTCAACGCTTTGATTCACTTACGATTACGCAGCCTCTTGCTTCCGCAGTGCTTCCTGGAGCCAGGCCGCAACATAATCGTGAAAATAAAGATGCCGCCAAGTCTTTGACTTGGCGGCGCTATTTGGTTGCGGGGGCTGGATTTGAACCAGCGACCTTCAGGTTATGAGCCTGACGAGCTACCGGGCTGCTCCACCCCGCGATAAGCCGGGCTCAATCGGGCGGCAAACCGGTTCTTGCCGCCGTCGCGATCGCGCCCGCGAGGGCTTCGACCGCATGAAATCGTCGCGCTATCTAGCAAGTGACGAAATGATTGCAAGCGAAAGATAGGCACGATCCGTCAAATAGTTAGAGCGCTCGCGTTATTCCGGCTGGATGCCGGCCGCCTTGATCAGGTCGCCGCGAATCTTGAGGCCGTCAGTGATGGTCTTTGCCAGGTCCGCCGGGGGGTCGGCGGTGACCACAAGACCCGCGCCCGCGAGGCGCTTGGAGACCGCGGGATCCTTGAGGATCTTGGCCGCAGCGTCGCTGATCTTGTCGACGACCGCCTTCGGCGTGCCCGCCGGCGCCACCAGCGCGACGAACGAACCCATCTCGACCCCGGGAACGGTCTCGGCGATGGTCGGGATATCCGGCAGTTCCGAGAATCGTTTCGGCTCCGCCACCGCGATAATGCGGATCTTTCCGGAATCATGCAGACCGCGCGCCGCCGACAGGCTCAGGAATCCGGAGGGGACATGCCCGCCGGCGAGATCGTTGATGGCCTGTCCGCCGCCCTTGTAGGGAATGTGCTGCAGCTTGATGCCGGCCTTCTGCGCCAGCAATTCGCCGGCGAGATGATGCGGCGAGCCCGGACCGGAGGAGGCGAACGCCATCTTGCCCGGGTTCTTCTTGGCCTCGGCGACATAATCGGCGACCGTCTTGATCGGCTGGTCCGGATGCACGGCGAGCACCAGGATGTTTTTCGCCGCGTTCAGCACCGGCGTGAAGTCCTTGGCCGGGTCGAACGCGATCGCCTTGAACATGAAGGAGTTGGACGTCAGCATCGCGTCGGTTGCGACCAGAATGGTGTGACCGTCCGCTGCCGAACGAGCCACCTGGGTGGCGGCGAGGTTGCCGGAGGAGCCGGGCCGGTTGTCGACCACGACCGGGTGCCCCCATTGCTGCTGCAGCTGGTCGGAAATCGCGCGCGCCAGCGTGTCGGACGCAGCACCCGCCGGATAGCCGCCGACCAGCGTCACGGTCTTGGTCGGGAATTCCTGCGCCAGCGTGGGGCCGGCCGCGGCAACGACCGACAAGGTCGCAAGCAGTGCCGCCATCGATGAATGTTGAAGGGTTCTGATCATCAGCGTCCTCCGAAATGCAGGCCGGAAGCGATCCGGTGCTTTGTTGTTGTTTTGATTAGCCGGCATGGCTGAGGACCTGTCAACCGACGGCTTGACGGGCCAAACGACGCGGTTGGCCCGTCGACATGCCCAATGCACACGTCGTGTGGTTGACAGATGCGCTTACCGGTCGTGTGGATGACAGATGCGCTTACCGAAAGTGTCGCAGCCGACGCTTAGCGGCGCCGCCCGACATCGCGCATGACGATGCGCATAAAAAAACACCGGCAGCCGCGAACGGCTGCCGGTGTTTTTTTGAAATGCAGAAATCGTGATGAGGGGAAATCCGTCCTTGGCAGGCCTGGCAGCGACCTACTCTTCCAAGTCTTGAGACTTAGTACCATTGGCGCGGGAGAGTTTAACGGCCGAGTTCGGAATGGGATCGGGTTCAGGCTCTCCGCCAAAACCACCAGGCCGGCGAAAGACGGATCGAGAAGCAAAGACTGGTCGCTTGAATTATCGTCACTTGACGTATTGTCACTTGGACGAGCGTCACTTGGACCATTCAAGTCTTGACCAAAGCCATCTTGCAAGGACCGGCGCGATGTCAAAGACAGCGCGCAAGGCCTCGCGAATGGGCATTGAAGACAAGAGCAATCAAGTCATTCGAGCGATTAGTACCGGTAAGCTCAACGCATTACTGCGCTTACACACCCGGCCTATCAACGTGGTGGTCTTCCACGGCTCTCAAGGGAGTTCTCGTTTCGAGGTGGGTTTCCCGCTTAGATGCTTTCAGCGGTTATCCCGTCCGTACATAGCTACCCTGCACTGCGGCTGGCGCCACAACAGGTCCACCAGAGGTACGTTCACCCCGGTCCTCTCGTACTAGGGGCAAATCCTCTCAAAACTCCGACACCCACGGCAGATAGGGACCGAACTGTCTCACGACGTTCTGAACCCAGCTCACGTACCACTTTAATCGGCGAACAGCCGAACCCTTGGGACCTGCTCCAGCCCCAGG
>Ga0209906_100460_pt1 | contig 16368 bp, 18 predicted proteins | sample FECB24metaG_FD_188303 | JGI IMG/M metagenome (GOLD analysis project Ga0209906, IMG submission 188303) | Cyanobacterial communities from the Joint Genome Institute, California, USA from Joint Genome Institute, California, USA - FECB-24 metaG... ... | reverse complement strand
TCCAGGCGGCCTCGATGTCGGAGGCCAGATCCGATGCCACGTCCGGATCGATCTTGAGCGAGCGCGCATTGGGCTTCGACGACAATCGCCAACCGGCGCCGATCACGGCATCGACTTGCCGCGTGACACCGCCCGACGCCCATCCGTCGTTGCGGGCGAGATCGTGGATCCGCGCCGCCAGCACCGGACGATCCGGCGACAGCGCCGTCTGCGCCGACCACAAGGGCGGGCGCCATTGCGCCAGATCCGGATCGGTGACCGAAGCGCCGGCATAGCCGGCCGCCAGCATGCGCGCCGTGGAACGCGGCGCGGCCGGAAGCTTCAGCGGACTGCCGTCGGGCCCGAGGAGATTTGCCATCAGAAACTCACTCGGCGCGCAAGGCCACGACCGTTCAGTCCGAGCTTGCTCCGCAGCTCAGCGATGTAGCCGCGCAGCGTACCGACATTCTGCGCGTTCCATTCCATGCTCTTGTCACCATGACGCATGCGCGCGACGCTGCCTTGAACGACAACCGCATGCAGTGCGGCCTCGGCCTCTGCAAGCTGTGCGCGCCACGCGGCAATTTCAGCGGCACTCGCCATATTTCATCGGCCCATGTTGAGCCGCGCCAAGGCGGTGACGCTGGTCACAGGCTTCACCTGCCGCATGGTGTCGGTTGGCTGTGATCTTGCTTTCGGCCTTGGCTGTCGCGGCTGCGCAGTGTCGGCGATGCGTTGCACGCCCAGCATGTAAGCCGCCGCATAAGCCATCGCCTCGCAGTCGAGATAATGGTTGTCGCGCGAGCGCTGCACCCAGGTATAGCCGCCGGAAGGTTTCTTGACCCGGCCTTCGGAGACGATCTGCCGACAATAGGCCTCCGTGGTGTCGCTTGGCAGATGCCAGCCGCCGGGCTGATCGTCGGGCCAGCGCACCCGTTCATGCACCCAGGATTTGAAGAAGTCGCTGTCGAGACGAACCAGATCAAGACCGTACTTTGCAGCCTTGCCCTTGGGCGTCACGTCGATGCGCTTGACCGACAGCGGCTGGTCGCGATGATCGAACCCCTTCACCGCATAAACAACGCGCGCGTGCCGCCGGCAGAACTCGTAGACGCGATGCTCTGGTACCTCATCTTTCTTGCCGGGCCGGAACCCTGAATCGATAAAGGCGCGACGGATTACAGTCCCGCCTATCGGCCGCGCTAAGAGCTCAGCGAGGTCGGTCCAGACATCGCCTTGTTCAGTCGCGCCCCAGATTTCGTTCTGCTCGATCAGCCAGCTTTCCTGGCGAGTGCCAAATCCGCGAATGACATAGACCAGCCGGTTCTTCTGGACGTCAATGCCTGCGGTGAGCAGCAAGACGCCGTCCGGAATTTCGCCGGAGCGATATGGCAGCTTCAGGCGAGCGACGTCTGCCCATTCCGGGGCGTCACCGCCGGCCGGCGCCCACAGCTCTCCGAACCCCCCATTGATGACGGTCTGGACTTCTTCCTGATCACCCGAGTTCAACGCCTCGACATAGCGGCCGGCACGCTCGCCAAACGATACGAAGGGCGACGCCAACCCCGAGACCCAGAAGCTCACGGTCGTACCATCCGGCGGATCGCCGATCACACGGCCATCCGGTTCGATCCGCTGGCATGGCGCGACATAGACGCCGTGGGCGTTCATCTGGAACTTGTGCTTCTCCTCGATGACGCCGTCACACTTGGGGCATTGCAAGAAAGCGAGCCGGCGCGCTTCGATCGCGGTCGCGTCGCGTTCGATGTTCTCTTTGCTGCCCTTCGGCGTGATGTCGATCTTCGGAATGACCAGGCAGTCGAACCGCGGGATAAAGTAGTCCTCGCAATGCGGACACGGCCACGCCCAGTGATATCGGGTGCCGCGCTGCCAGAGCTTCCAGATCGGACTGTCGAGGGTCGCGATATCATCCTGGTCCACGACTTTCCAGAACGCGAGGCCAGAGTCCTGATCCCGCTTGATCTCGACCGCGCCTTCCGTTGGTGTGGACGTCACCCCGAGCGTAAAGTCAGCATGGGTATCACCGCGGACCTCGAGCAGACGCACGGGGTCGCCTTCGCCCTTGATGTTTTTGGCCATACCGTCGCGTTCGTCGACGATGGCCAGGCCCGCCGGATCCGACTTGAGCTGGTTCGCCGAGCCTGCCCAGGCCAGACGCACCGGCACGCCGGAGACGATCTTGCGAGTCTTCTTGTTCTTCTTGCCGCGCGCCAGCTTCACCGAAAGGCTTGGCGATCGGTTGAGCGCATCGTCGAACCGCGGCTCGAACTGGTCGGTGACGAAATTGCGATCTGGGCCGGCGTAGATGATCGGCACCGGACGCTGATCGAGCCGCGACAGGATCACGTCGATGACACTATCGGTTTTGCCCATCTGGCCCCCACAGACGAACACCACGGTATTGTAGCGCGCGTCCTCGAAGGCCCGCATGAACGGGATCATGTATGGGGTGAGCGCTGGATCCTTCGGCCCCGGCCGGCCCGAGGAGAGCGGATAGACCCGGTTCTCCCGTGACCAACGATCAGTCGATACCTTCTTCCTCGGCCGCAGGATCCTCGTCACCCGCTCGATAAGAGCGGCCGAGTTTTGCGATGCGGTCGGCCACTTCGGTGAGCGCATCATCCACTTCTCGCTGCAGCTGTTCCCGCTGCTCGATGTTGCGGGTCAAGCGCGCCGGAATCGCATTGATCCGCGCGACCACGGCGCCCGCCACCTCGTCCACCAGCGTCATGGCTTCCACCAGTGGCACGAGCTCGCGCTCGGTCTGCGCGACCGCCAGTTCCTCCTTGCGGGTACGAATATCCTGCAGCCGGCTGAGCGACGCCGTTTTACTCGATCGACGCGCCTCGTCCTTCAGGAAGCGGATATAGCCCTGCACCACATCGACCACGCGGTAACGGCCACGGTCGGTCTTGACGATCCAGCCGTCCTTGGTCAGTCGCCGGACCCATTCCGGTGTGACCATCAAGAGCTTGGCAGCCACCTCCACCGGAATCGTCCCGGAGGCGTCATGGTCGCCGGTCTTTGCTGCGGTTCGCGCCATAACCACCAGGCTCGATGATTGGCTAAGCCATACGGGCGATCATAACTTGGCGGCAGCGTCCCAACAAAACAGATTCTGAAACTGCAATCAGAGCAAGGATAACTGACGGATTTCATCTAAACGGATCACTCCGTTGATCAGCCATGTGTCGGGGTAGAGTGAATGTGTGCCCATTGCGAGCAGCATTCCTCTCTTCGGATACTCTTCACCGAAGACTCGGGTCATCTCCATAAGGGCGCGCTCCTCACCATACAGCTTGGCCCATTTGAAGTATGTCGCCTCGATCTCCCAATCCTGGCATGTACCCTCACGCAGACCGTCATCGATTCGATACCGATAACGAAAGTGAAGCGGGCAAGGTTGGTATGGCGTCAGTTTTTTGGCAAACAGGTCAGCTTGAGCTCGGAGTGTCTCAAACCGCTTGGACTCCTCAACCAAATCCTCTTTGCTCTTTCTCTCGTGTTTGAATTCGATAATCTCAGGCTTGATGAGCGCAAGGCTCCTGCCGGCCTCGCGCTCTCGCGTAAGGCTGGTCACAATCGAATTAGCCAGAAATGTTTCGCGTTCCGATTGCTTTAGCTCGCCAACGATCTGAATCGATTGCTGATCAAGACGTCGACTTTCTGGTCGTGGGTCGTCGCTGGAACGCCGCCATTTGAATCTTATGCGATCCCAGCGTCCGAACTTCTGGCCCTCGTCCAGCGTCCGGAATGACACTGGATAAAGTCGCAGCCAATTTCCGTAGAGGTCGAGGCCTGCACAACATACGGTCTCGCCGTGCCGCTGCCCGACTTGCGGAGCAGCCTTGATGATTACGATCGCATCGGTGTTACCCGAGGAGGGCAGTATCTCCGTCATGCGCGCACTTAAGAGCCTTGGCGCTTTTCCTGGTCGGGCCTGGCTGGGCACCCAGGTGGACAAGTTTGAAGCCGCTGCGACAAGCCATTTCCTCAGCAACCATGCAGCGGTGGCAATACCTATGGTCGCGCTCGAAGCACAGTAGACAAGCCATCTTATTGGAAGCCGCCTCAATCCCTCGGATCATATCCACCTGAGCGATCTCAGTGCGAAGATGGGCAGCAAAGATCCGCTGAAAGTCCTTATAACGGCCCTCGCGGGCGGCGACGCGGCCAGGTTTAGGATCGCCGAGGCCTTTGAGATGCAAGTACTCGATACGGCGCAGCGCAAGTGAACTTGCGAGGCCATTCTTCGAGAAGCCCCGCTTTCGAGAAATGGGTACGTCGCGCACGTCAATCAGAAGATTGATCCCAGCACTCTCCAGCATGGCCAGAAAATCGCCGATCGAACTACCCTCGTACCCGATCGTATGCAGCGCCCGGACCGCCATTTATTCGATTCCTATCTCCTGCCTATTTTCTAAACCATGACAGAGATGATTAACAACTCCCTTTACGAAGCCCGACGAAGAATTTGGCGCCCGTGTCACGCATGGCGGTGTTACCAGTCATGCTCTGCCAGCGCTGAACGATGACATCGACGTATTTTGGATCAAGCTCGATTAGCCGCGCCCGGCGTCCAGCCCGCTCCGCCGCAATCAGCGTCGTGCCTGAGCCGCCGAACGGATCGAGCACGACGTCGCGGCTCTTGGACGAATTGCGGATTGCCCGTTCCACCAGCGCCACTGGCTTCATCGTCGGGTGCAGATCATTCTTCGCCGGCTTATCGAAGAACCACACATCGCCCTGGTCGCGCGCGCCGCACCAATAGTGATCGGCGCCGTTCTTCCAGCCATAGAGAATCGGCTCGTACTGGCGCTGATAATCAGACCGGCCGAGCGTGAAAGTGTTCTTGGCCCAGATCACGAAAGTCGACCACTTGCCGCCTGCCTTGCGGAAAGCCTTCTGCAGCGTGTCCAGTTCGGATGACGACATGCAGACATAGACGGCTCCCTTGGTTACGGTCAGGATGTTAACGCAGGCGTCGTAGAGGAACGTGCCAAACTCCTCGCCGAGATTGTCGTTCAGGATCGGGCGGTTCTTTACGCGCCGCTTGTCGTCAGTCGAATTCGCGTAGTTCACACCATAGGGGGGGTCGCAGAATGTCATATCCGCGAGTTCGCCATCCAGCACCTTCTCGACGTCACTCAGCACAGTGGCGTCGCCACACAGCACTCTGTGCTCGCCACAAATCCACATATCGCCGGGGCGACTGATCGGTTCTGTTGGCGGCTCAGGCGCATCATCTGGGTCGCCATCAAGGTCGTCGCCCACCTGCAGAAGTCGGTCGAGGTCAGTCTCGGAGAAACCGGTCAGCGTCAAGTCGAAACCGGCCTCGCGTAGATCATCGAGCTCAAGCCGGAGCAGTTCATCATTCCACTCACTCGATTCAGTCAGCCGGTTGTCCGCGATTGCGTACGCCTGGCACTGCGCCTCGCTCCAGCCGCGCGCGACAATCGTTGGCACTTCGGCAATGCCCTCGAGCTTGGCCGCCTCGAGCCGACCATGACCGGCAACCAGCATGCCATTTTCTCGCACCAGCACCGGCATGGTCCAGCCGAACTCGCGCAGGGATGCCCGGATCTGCTCGATCTGCTCAGCGCCATGAAGGCGCGCGTTGCGCGGGTTCACGGTGAGCCGGTCGATCGGCCAGAATTCGATTTTCGCCGCCGGCCAGGCGGCTGAGGGTTTTTGAGCGTCGAGCATTGTTATTGTTGAGCTATTCGGCCGCGAAACCAAACCAAACTGAGGTTTTCCAATATGTAAAAACGCGCGTTTTCCGGGCGGCGGCGCCACCGCTTGCGTGGCCCCCGAAGGAAGGACCCGTTGAATTGCCTGCGAGCGTGCGTCAACGCGGCAGCATGCGTCCGATCTCGTGGCCGACGCGTGCGATGATGTTCGCGACACCGCTGTGCCAAGCTGCAGCGCTGTAGTCCTTCACAAGCTCGCGTCCGAGATTGGGGCCATAGAGCCAGCGGATCGGCAGACGCTTCTTCGACGTGCGAATGAAGGCCCGACCGAACTTCGGCACGATGAATGCGTGCCGGAATATGCGGCGCTTGTTCCAGGGCGCAGCCGACACGCCTTTGCCGCGCTGCTTGCCGCCGAACCAGGCGATGTTGGTTTCCTCGCCACGCGCCTTGAGCTGATAGGCCAAGGTTGCCGGCGTCGAGCGGATGGTTGCCATGGCTTTGTCGATGGCGCCGTACTTGATCCCGGTCTGCTTGACGAGCGCGCGCTTGACCTGGGTTCGGCCCTTGTCGCCTTCGTGGTTCAGCGCCCGCGACATGGCGGTGCGCGCCTGTCCATCACCCAGCGCGGCCAGCTGATTGCCGTACCGCGCCAGGACTTGGTCTGTGGCGTTGATGACCAGTTTCATCGTGATAGGGTTTTCGATCCGCCGCGCCATCGCTTCGTTGGCGCACTCGTGGACCGTGGTGAAATAGCTAGACTTGCATCGGACGCCCGTCAATTCGAAAACAATCGTTTGCTGCATTTTGTCTGCAAGCGATTGATCCGACTCAAGAATCACGGCGAGCATCAATAGTTCTTAGCTTCACCTCGTGTCTGTTTCGCGAATGCCGTAGTGCTTCATCAGCACACCAAGGGCCGCGAGCAGTATCCCCTGCGCGCTTTCCTGCCGCACCGGTCGTCCGCTCCAACCCCGGCGGAGCGCCCACTCGCGGATCGAGGTCTGCATGCCGACGACATGCCAGACGCATGAGCCGGCCGGCGAACCATGTCCACCGAGAGCGTCGAGCGCTTTCGCCACGCGTTCGCGTGCGGCGATCTGTGTATCGGTAAAGTCAGCGGGGCGATATTTGCCGGGAGTTGGCCTCGCCATGAGCATCAGATTTGATCGCGGCATGGAATCGAAGCAGGCGATCGTAAACGCGGCCTGGAAGTCACGCGCCGCATCATGCATCGCAGGCGTGATCGCCCTCGATCGCAGCATGAGCCCGAGCGTGTCGACGGTCCGGTGATGCGTGACCTCGATGCCGTTGGGATCGAACTCTACGACCGTACGAGTCAGGCGCTGCCGCCCGGCGGGCGCGCTTGGTTTGGAGCCCCGGGCTTTCCGCTTCTGTTTCGTCGTCATTGCTGCCTCGACTCTCGGGCAATCAGGTCAGCAAGCGCACCGATGATAGAGGCGGGCGTTTCACCGTCGCCGATCCGGCCCATGCTGGCGGTGAGGGCATCAGGCGACACGCCGTGCTGGAGCAGGAGCGAGAGCGCGACGCAGGCATCGTCGAGGAGGCGCTCCATCGCCGAGCCGATCTTGGCGCCATGCGTGAACACTTCGCCGATGCGATCGTTGGCGACATCGAAGCCGAGCGTGACGGAGTAGGTGTTCGCCTCGTAGACGAAATGCATGGTCATGCTGGGCCGTCGGTCAGGCAGGCGCGTCCGGCTCACGACGCGCCTCCATAGTTCTCGATCGCCCAAAGGAGGATCGAGATTGCGTCGGCCTCGTTGTCGTCGGCCGGGGCGAAGCCACGTGCCTTCACTGCGGCGACGACCGCCCGCTTGTCGGCGTTGCCCTTGCCGGCAATGAAGCGTTTGATCGTTCCGACCGGCACGCCCTGGTAAGGGATATCGCGGAATTCAGCCCAGGCTTCGAGGTGAGCGAGAAAACCGCCGTACACGTGGGCCGCCAGCGTGCCAGCATGTGCCCGTACTTCCTCGAAAAACACCGCGCCAATCGGGCCTGAGCTCTCGGCGAGTTCGCTCAGCCAATGATTGAAGCGCAGGAAGGCCATGCCGCCGCCTTCGAAGCGGCTCGGCCGGAACTGCTGCACGCCACTGGTGATGGCGCCGTCGGCGGCACGGAGCGCCCAGCCGGTCGACGAGCCGAGATCGAGCGCAAGAATGGTCGATCTTTCACCGCAAAGCAGTCTTGCGGCGGGATCGGGTGCCGGCGACGGCAGAGATGATGTGGAGGGTTTCACAACGAAGGCTCACAAGATGTGGGCCTTCGGCTTTGGTCAGATTGGATTCTAGATACGGGGAATCGGCATGCAAGGAAATTCGTCGCGCCGCATGACGAATTCGCGCAGGCGTCAGAGTGCAATAGGTGTCACCAACCTCTGCGGTGGTCGGTGACACGACTTTGTTCTGTGTTTTCAGAGCGTTGAATCGCTGTGTCACCAACCTCGGTGTCACCAACCGGGACGCAAACATTTCTATAGGGAAGATTGAATCCCGACCTTCGTATCCATTTCCGCGCATGACTCTCCAACCCGTTGGTGACGTTGGTGACGTTGGTGACACCATTGTTTTCACAGCGATTTTCGTGTCACCAACCTCTCTCGAAGGTTGGTGACACGGAAAGAGGTTGGTGACACGGATGGAGTATTCAGGGTTGGCCCAAGGAGGGAGGGTGGGATGAAATTCGTCTATGTCGATGAGTCAGGCGAAAAGGATCATACCGACGTGTTCGTCATGGCCGGTGTGCTAATCGACGCCTATCGGCTGCGCAAACATACCGCCACGTTCGATGAAATGATCAAAACGTTCCTCGCGAAACACGAGGGAGCGCCGAAGGAATTGAAAACCCACGCCTTCATCAACGGCAATGGGGGCTGGAGCAAGGTCGATGCCAACGAGCGCAAAGCGTTTCTCTCAGAAGTTTGCGATCTGGTCGTCCAGTGCGCTCGGATTTTTGCCGTGGCATTTTCTTTGAAGAAGTTCGAAGCGGCAGCCAAGGCCGTACAGCAGAAGACATTTGGAACCGGCTATTGGTTAGGGGCTGCTATGTTCGTGTCTGCGCTCGTGCAACAGAAGATGCAGAAGGAGAAAAGGAACAAAGGACACACGGTTCTCATGTGCGACGAGAAAAAGACCGACATGCCCAAACTCGTGGATGCGCTGTACGCCGCGGATCCATGGTTCGATCCAATCTACGAGGGAACTAGGAGGAAGAAGAAAGGGAAGGCTCTTCTTTCCGAAGAGCGGTTTGACCAGATCGTCAACACCGCATTTTCGATCAAGTCGCACCACTCGTCACTGATCCAGGTGGCTGACGCCGTGTCTTACATCTACCGTAGGCATCTCGAACTGAAGAATGAGAAAGAGGCTTGGTCGGGCGAAAAGGAATATTTTGCGGGCCTCGTGAACAGACTTGAGCCCAAGCGCGAATTGCTCGGCCGCACTTCCGGCGGTCCATGCATCGATTTCTACGAGTCGGTCCGTCACGAGGAATGGCGCATTTAATTGCACGCCGGTCGGCGCGTTCATAAGTTGGCTGTCCATGACGGCGTGTCTGTAAAGCCGTTGAAGCTTGCGGAGCTGAAGAAGATTGTTCAAGACACCGTAAATGCCAAGTTCAAATATTGATGCGGATGGGTGTCGTTTCTTTGCTATCGGAAGTGGCCTTCCCAACCCCAAACCGTGAGTCTGGAGCGGGTCCGTAGCCTGGCCGAAATCTGACATAGCTTGGAAGCAAGAAGGCCAAAACTACCGGCGATATCGCCATTCGCGTAAAGAGTTGCGTCCATTGCCCACCCTCGCCTGATAGCGGTTCCAACCGCGAGCTTTAAGGTAGGCTGTTACTCGCATCTGGTCGGCCCGTGTCCATCGCGCCGGTTCAATGCACAAGGCACCTTCGAGAATTTCACCTACGGATACATCGATCAGCGGTGTCGACCGCTCGACCTCTTCGTCGCGCCAATCATCGAAGTTCCCGTAGCCGTGGTTGACCCGGCGCCGCTCGTAGACGAGCCACCGGTCGATACGTGCGTCCCAGGCATCTACGTGATAGCGCTGGTCCTGTTCAGCCTTGGCTGATGCGACGAGCTCGGGCTCGTCCAGCCACCAGATCGCGCCGTCCCGGTACCGCGCGACGGCTTCCGCCCAGAGCTGGTCGCGGTCGCGCGCAAGCGCGTCGACATCGATGCTTCCACATCGGACCGGCCAGAAGCGGCGGTTGCCGGTCTCGTCGCGAAGGTAGGTCTCCGGATTGACGCTGCCGGCGAACACGCACTGGCGCGGCACGGTGACGATGTAGCGCTCATAGGGCGGACGGTAGCGGTCGGTGGTCCTGGTCAGGAACGCCTTGATCCGTGAGACCTCGGCTCGGCTGATGGCATCGAGCTCGGCGATCTCGATGATCCAGATGCCGCGCATCTGCTGCGCCGCGTCCTTGCTGCCGATCTCGGCGATTTCGTCTGTGAACCAATCCGCGCCGGCCAGCGTCTTGATGGCGCTGGACTTCTTGGCTCCCTGCGGGCCTTCCAGGATCAGCATATGATCGGCCTTGGCGCCAGGCTGCATGATCCGAGCCACCGCCGAGATCATCCAGCGCGCGCCGAAGGCCCTGTTGAGCTGCGTGTCGTCGGCGCCGAGATAGGCAATCGTCCACCGTTCCAACCGCGCCACCCCATCCCAGCGAAGGTGGCCGAGGTAGTCGCGGACCGGATGCACGCGCACCTCGCGCGCCACCGCACCGACGCTTCGGCTAACCATAGCGGGGGCAACATTGATCTCGCGTCGCTGCAGCCACTCGGCGCACCGCACATCATCGGCGTCGCTCCAGGCTCGCGGCGGACTAGTGATCGAGTCGTCCCATGGCAAGTTGCGCGTCACCAGGATTTCCTGGCGGAAGTCGTCGAACACGAGCGCGCCGGCGAATGCCTCGTCATTGGAGAGCGCCGTGATGACGTTTGCCTCGTTGCGCTCGGGCGTGCCGGCAGGGTCGAGGCGAAGCTGGCTCGCCCAACGTGGACGCATCGGCTGTCGGTGGATATCTCCCGTGGCGTTCAGCCGGCGGCGCAACTCGCCGATCTGTTTTTCGAGGACTGCGACCGGGATGCCGGTGGCCACCTTGATCGAACTCAGCACGTGCCGTTCAGGCAACGGCTCCAAGCGCGCAGTGACGATCTGACCGAGGATCGTGCCCAACGCCTGCAGCTCGGGCGGCCTCGTCAGCGCACGCGCCGCCGCCTCGAAATCGGCCGCGGTCGTCAGCAACGGTGCTGATCGCGGAAGCTTACCTTTATAGTCCTCGGCTGTTGCGCCGCGACGCAAATCGTCGTTGAAGTCATCGCCATGCAGTGGCGAGACAATCGTATTCGCGACGCCCGCCGCGTTAAGGCGATCGGCGAGCGCGGCCGCTGCGTGCTTTCCGGCGTCGCCCGCGTCCGCAAAGATCGTCACGCGCCTGATATTAGGCGGCCACTCCCACTTCCGGAGCCCATCGGCGGATAGCGCAGCCCAGGTCGAGATTGTGAAGATCGCCTGAGCGGCGAGAGCGGTCTCGATCCCCTCGGCGACACCGATATGGCCATCCTCTGGCATTGGCCACAGCCGCACCGATCCGCCGGCGACTGGCCCCAGCATCTTCTTGCCAGCCGGCGCTTTGCCTGAGCCGTCATCGCGCAGGTACGTGCGATGGATGCCGCCGGTCGGCTCACCGGCGCGGTTGCGGACGCGGGCTACCATGCCGGGCCAGCCGCGACGCGTCTCAAAATCAGCAAGGTCCGGGTTGAACAGCAGATCGGGTGACGCTGGATTGCGAAGACCGCGGCCGTGAAGATAGTGCTCGGCCACGCTCCCGGCGAGCGGCGCGCAACCCGCGAGGATCCGGGCGACCTCGTGGCTGTGGTCCGGCGTCGCCGGCACGGATCGCACCGGCGCTGGCTGGTTCAAACGGGCATAACGCGCGGCTTCCTCGAACAGCGCCGGCGGCGTGAGGCCAGTGCCATGGTGGACGAGGTCGATCGGGCCAGCGCATTCGCCCGTCGCGTGGTCGTATCCCCAGCCGGCGCGAGGACCGCGTAAGTGGATGACACAGGAGCCCTCATTGCGCGACGCACGACCGGAGAGGTCGGCGCAGCGCAAGTTCTTGCGGTCAGGCGAGATACGCGCCTGCGGAAACAACGACGGCAGCCAGTCGGCTGCCGTCGCGCAGAGTCGTTCCCGGATTTCATCGAGGTCGTACCGGACCGGCGGCCACCAGACCTCGTTGAGATCGATCATGACAGGATCACCAGTCCTCGCTCGGCGCGCGTGATCACGGTGTAGAGCCAACGGCGACGGTCGGCCTCGGTACGGCCGAGACCATCATCCCAGACGATGACGTTCTCCCATTGAGAGCCTTGTGATTTGTGCCCTGTGATTGCCCAGCCGAAGGTCGCCTCGGTCAAATTGCGCTTGTGCTTCCAGTCGCGGTCGTGGCGCTGCCGGTCGAAGGCGACATGGTCTTCGAAATGCCCCTTGTAGATGCGCAGCCGCTCGCGCTTGCCATCGCTACCGAAACGACCGACCGCGTTGGCCTCCTCGTCAGTTACGATTGCCGAGACGAACAGGCTTCCTTCGTCGACGACGTCCTCAAGCGTGACGAACATCCCGTTGATCAGGCCGATATCATTTTGATTTTTCAGGCAGATGATCTTCTCGCCGCGGCCGGTGGGCAGCCAACTATCATCAAAGCCGGCGGCCCGCCGCATCGCATTGTTAAGCTGCAGCCGCGTAGCATTAAGCCCACAGATCACCTGGCCGCCGCGCAGGCATTGCTCCGGCGTCACGTCCATCTTGCGCATTTTCCAGACGAAGGTGTCGTACTGGCCAAAGCCGATCGGCTCGCCGCGCCGCGCCATGGTGGCGAGCCGGATGATGGCGCTTTCCTCGGCCTGGCGATGGATTTCGGTGAGCATGACGTCGGGGGCATAGTTGGTGAACGCGCCTTCGCCTTTGATCGGCGGGAGCTGACCCGGATCGCCCAGAACGAGGATGGGTTTACTAAAGCTCATCAGGTCGCGTGCCATGTCTTCGCCGACCATGGAGACCTCGTCGAGCACGATCAACCTGGCCTGAGCGGCATCGCTCTGCGGATTGAGCGCGAACCGCGGCTTCTTCATCTGTGACAGAGCCTGCCGCATGGCCTCGATCGCCGCTTCCGCGGCCGTGCGCTCGAAGCCCGCAAGCTTAAGCGCATCCTGCTCGGCCTCGCCGATCTTCTTATGCGCCGCCTCGATTTCCTCGTCAGTGGCGACGGTCACGCTGTAGATCAGGCTGTGAATCGTACGCGCCGGCGTGCCCTTTCGGCGCAGCACCAGGGCGGCCTTGCCGGTAAACGTGGCGGTCACGACGCCTGGCACGCACGAGCCGTCCTCGCGATCGCTCTTGTGCGGTTCGAGCCCGAGTTCGTCGAGCGCAAATTTCAGAACGGTGCTTTTCCCGGTGCCGGCATAACCAAACAGCCGGAAGACCTGCTGCTGATCAGCCCGGTTCTTGAACCAGTCCTTGATGGCTGCAATGGCGCGCGCCTGCGTGTCGGAGGGCGTGATGTCGCTCATGGCGCCGCGCTCCAGCAGCGGTCTTGCCAGGCGCAAGCGCCGTGCCATTCCCCGCCGGCCCAACCGCCGCGGCAGATCGCAGAGCTGCGGTCGGCAACGGCGCGCGGCAGGAGTTCCTGCATGCCACTGGCGCGGACGATCTCGACGGCGCGATCGCTCGCGCGTTGGGCAAGCGGTGCATCGAACGGAACCAGTTCACAGTGAAGCTCGAAGGTGTCGCGGTTGAGCGCGGTGAACAGGGCCGGGCTCGGCAGATCGAGATAGGCCTGGTAGAGCGCGATCTGCGCCGCATAGATCGGCCGCGTCAACACGACGCCTCGCTTGACGATCTCCTTCCAGGGCGCCGCTCCCACGGCCTTGTTCTCCCAGAGCGCCGGAAATTCCATCGCGACCGGGCCGGCAATTAGGCAGCCATCGATGTGGCCCCTGAAGCGGTCGTCGAGCGTAGAAAACCCGAACTGGCGTCCATCCGACCGCTGCGTACGCAGGTCGAACCCGGCCGCCCGCAGCCAGCCGGCGACGATGTCCTCGGCGCGATGCCCGGCCTCGAAGATACGCAGGGTCTTTGGCTCGAATTCCCGTCCTTCGTCCTTCGGCACGGCGAGATAGTCATACTGAATCTGCCGCAGACACTCGCGCCCGAGTCCGGATGTACTGACGTATCGCCGCGGCGGCTGCGCCCGATCCCGCGCGCTCAGCGCGTCATCGATCGCGGCATTCACCGCGACCGCGATGCCGGGTGGCCGGCTCGGATTCTCGTACTGACAGCCGGATTTGTGATTCAGATCGATCATCCGAGCGCTTCAAAACGGAATGTTGTCTGAAAGTGATTGGCGCTGCATGGCGGTCTGAAATCCGTCGACGCAGGCCTCGATGATGCGATCGATCTCTTCGGCACTGCGATTATGGAAGGGCGCCATCAACCCGAGTTCAGTGAGGACCTCCGCAAGAAACCGGCGCGACTCCTTGATCGCGCGGATCTCCATCTCGGTTTTGTCGATCATGCCGCGGGTCCTGGTAGCGATCGCTGCCCCGGCATCGAGGCAGCGCATCGAGCAGAAGGCGTAAGTTGGATAACGATCGACGCGAAGGTCGTGGGTGTAATGGAAGCCGCGACTTTCGCGGCTGCAGATAGCGCAAGGCCTCACCCCAAGAGAATCGAGAGCCTCCGCGACTCGGGCTCGTCGGGGCGCTCCCTGATCCGCTGAGATGTCTTCACAATGAAGACGCTGATCGCGTTTTGCGCCATCGCCTCGAGATCGCTCATGGTCAGACAGCGGATTGGCTGATGAAGCCTTCCTCTTCCTTCGAGCCATTCGCCGATCGCCTTTGCCGCTTCGCGCGCGACATGCGCCTGCCACTCGTCATCGGTCATGGCGCGCCGGTTGCCTCAGCCATTGAGCCAGGCCGGACCCGGCGCGGGCGCGCCCTGCGGCGGCTTGGTTTCGCCGGTGTTGGCCCACGGCACGCCGCCTGGCGCAGGCGACGGCGTTGCAGGGCTTCCCCAAGCCGGCGCCGGTGTGGCGGACTCAGCGGCTTTGCGCGGCTTGGCGTTGACCGGATCCGGCGGCACGTTCTCATCGCGCATGATGGCCGCATATTGCGGCTCGCCCGGCAGAACCACATTGGCAAGCTTGTTCTGGTCCTTGTATTGCGGGTTCGAGGCCGGCTCGACCATGATCCGAGCGGCGAACACGATCCCGTCGAGCTGCTTTAGGCCCTGGATGACGCGTTTTTGCTTTGCGGTGGCGCTCTCGTCCTTGGGATCAAGCCCAAGTGCGCTGTCGACCATAGCGCGGAAGGTGCTTTTGGAAATATTCCAGCCCTTGGACTGTCCCTTCTCATCAAGCTTGCCACCGGCGACGGTGAAATTCTGCCAGAACTTGCGCCGGACATAAGGGCCAGACACGACGGTGAATTCGCAGTCGAGCAGCTTGGCGTCGCTCGATTGTGAGGCCTTGAGCAGTCCGGCATCGATTGGAGTTGAACCGTTCAGGCCGCCCGGACGGATCGTCATTTTCACCCTGGCAAATGCGCCGTCCGGAATGAGTTCGCCCATGGGCGCCATCTGCGGCTGGGCGTCGTTGAGGTCGTACATCGGTGTCTCCTTTGATGAGCGTTTCGCTATGCGGCGCGGGTCTGCAGCAGGTTGATCTTGGCAAGCAGCGCGCCGAGATCCGGCGGCTCGGTCATATCGAGACGGCCGCTGCGATCCTTGGCGGGGAGCCCGAAAGGATTGCCGGCGCGGCAGACGAAGCGGCGTTCGCTTGCTTTCTCGTCGAGCACATAGCCGCCGTCGGCATCGCGTGAAAACAGATGCAGCGACAGCACTTGGTCGACGATGCCAGGAAGTTCACGGCCGGCTTTTGAGCCCTCCATTTGCGGCTGCCAGGTTGTGACGCTGAATTCGTCGGTCACTTTCTCCAAGACGCCGACGAAGATCACCGTTTTGCCGGGCGCATGTTGCAGGTGCTTGAGCGCCTGAATGACGTCGCGGCCAAGCAGTCCGTAAGCGCCGCGGACATCGGGCTTCCCCGTGCGCTCCGAAATGGCTTCCGGCTGCTGACGGGCATAGGTCATCACCTGGCGCGTGAGATCGGTGATGCTGTCGACGAAGACGATCGATTTCGAGGCGAGGAATTCCTCGAGACCGCCACCGGCATAGACGCCGCGTACGTGCTGAAGATGCTGCGCGCTATACCAGGCGTTGGCATCGGCGGCCGGATCCGCGCCTCCAATCAGGACAACCAGGTCACGGAAATCAACGAAGCTGCGGACCGGGATGCTGGCGCCCGGCCAGTCCTGCACGGATTTCATGCCGGCCTCGAGATCGAGGCAGACAGTCTGTTCGGGTGGGAGAGACTTGAGCAGTCTGGTCTTGCCAACCCCGCTTGGACCGAAGATTGCCACGGACGTCTTGTTATTGGCTGCCGACAGCCGTTCGTCGGCGGTGATAATCCTGACCGGCATCAGAGGCTCCTCGAGTTCCTTTGAGAGATGATTGGAAACGGCGGGGCGTTGACCGGGCGCCGAAGGATTGCCTGTCCGCTCTCGCGAAACGGACCGCCCCGCC
>Ga0209906_100458_pt1 | contig 16553 bp, 16 predicted proteins | sample FECB24metaG_FD_188303 | JGI IMG/M metagenome (GOLD analysis project Ga0209906, IMG submission 188303) | Cyanobacterial communities from the Joint Genome Institute, California, USA from Joint Genome Institute, California, USA - FECB-24 metaG... ... | reverse complement strand
GGAGACCGACGATTTCGACCAATTGAACCCGGTCTACATCCTCGCGGTCGCCGAGCGGGGGCCGGTGCTGGGGTGTGCCCGGCTCCTGCCGGCGACCGGTCCAACGATGCTGAGCGACGCTTTCCCGCAGCTCCTGGCCGGTGGGCAGCTCGACGCCCATCCGCGGATGATTGAAAGCTCGCGCTTCTGCGTCGACACCGCCGCCGTCGAGGCGGTGACGGCGCGTGGCCTGCACCGCGCCACCTTGACGCTGTTTGCGGCCATCATCGAATGGTCGATGGGGGCGGGTTACCGGGAGATCGTGACCGCGACCGATGTGCGCTTCGAGCGGCTGCTGAACCGGGCACGCTGGCCGATGCGCCGTCTCGGCGAACCCCGGATGATCGGCGAGACCCTGAGCGTCGCCGGCTCGCTCCCGGCCGACGATGCCAGCTTCGCGACGGTGCGGCCGCCGGGCTACCACTCTGACCTCGGCGGCCTTCGCCGGTCGGCGGCGTAGGGCGGGGAGGCGCTTCGTGCAACTGCGCTCCCATCCGCGCCTCGTCCGCAAGCTGCAGGAGGCGCTCGGCGACACGATCTGCACGGCGCTCGACGACCCGAGCGTCGTCGAAGTGATGTGCAATCCCGACGGCCGTCTGTTCGTCGAGCGGCTGGGGCAGGGCGTCACGCGGGTCGGCGAGATGAGCAACGCCGCGGCCGAGATCATCATCGGCAGTGTCGCGCATGCTCTTAACTCCGAGGTCGACGACGAACGTCCGATCGTGTCCGGCGAGTTGCCGATCGGCGCGCACCGTTTCGAAGGATTGTTGCCCCCGGTCGTGCCCGGACCGGCGTTTGCGATCCGCCGGCGCGCCTCGCAAGTGATCCCGCTCGCCACCTATGTGCGCGACCGAATCATGACGGAGCCGCAGGCGCGCATGATCCGCAACGCCGTGACGTCGCGGATGAACATCGTAGTCTCCGGTGGCACGGGCACCGGGAAGACGACGCTCACCAATGCGGTCATCGCCGAGATGGTCACCTCCGCGCCGGACCATCGCATCGTCATGCTTGAGGATACGGCCGAGCTGCAATGCGTCGCAGACAATGCGGTCGCGCTGCATACAACCGACACGGTCGATATGGGCCGGCTGCTGAAGTCGACCATGCGGCTGCGTCCGGATCGCATCGTTGTCGGCGAGGTCCGTGATGGCGCGGCGCTCACGCTTCTGAAAGCATGGAACACCGGCCATCCGGGTGGCATCACCACGATTCACGCCAATTCCGCGCAATCGGCACTCACGCGCCTCGAGCAGCTCACGGCGGAAGCGAGCCAGCAACCGATGCAGGCGGTGATCGGCGAAGCCGTCGACCTCATCGTCTCGATCGAAAAGACCGCGCGCGGCCGCATCGTGCGCGACATTCTCCACGTCGAGGGCTTCGCCCGCGGCGAATATCAAATCCGATCCTGCCGGGAGGAGGAGCAACGTGTCGCTTGAACGTCGCCTTGCGCTTGGTCTCGCCGCATCCGTCGTGTTGGTCATCACTGCGCAACCCGCGTTGGCGGGCGGGGGAGGGGGCCTGCCCTGGGAGGGCCCCCTCCAGCAAATCCAGCAATCGATCACCGGCCCGGTCGCGGGCTTCATCGCGTTGGCGGCCGTCGCGGTCGCCGGCGGCATGCTGATCTTCGGCGGCGAACTGAACGATTTCGCGCGCAGGTTGATGTATGTCGTGCTGGTCGCCGGCATTCTGCTCGGCGCGACGCAGATCGTCGGCTTGTTTGGCGCTTCCGGCGCGTCGATCGGCACCGTCGAGGCCAGCGAGCAGGAGGATCTGCCGCATGGCTGAGGCCTTTTCCAATCTTCACTATTCGCGGATCCATCGCGCGCTGTCGCGGCCGAATCTGTTGCTCGGCGCCGACCGCGAGCTCGTGCTGCTCACCGGGCTCGCGGCCGTCATTTTGATCTTCGTCGTTCTGACCTGGTTCTCGGCCTTGATGGGACTTGCCGTCTGGGTCGGCATCGTCGGCATCCTGCGCATGATGGCGAAGGCCGATCCGATGATGCGGCACGTGTATCTGCGGCACATCCGCTACCGGCCGCACTATCGGCCGACGTCGACGCCCTGGCGCAAGTATTGAGGTCGGCGATGGTGGCGCTACGCGACTTTCGACACAGCGGACCGTCCTTCGCGGACCTGCTGCCCTATGCTGGCCTCGTTGCGCCAGGTGTCGTCTTGCTCAAGGACGGCTCGCTGATGGCGGGCTGGTATTTCGCGGGGCCCGACAGCGAAAGCTCGACCGATGTGGAGCGCAACGAGGTCTCGCGCCTGATCAACGCGGTGCTCGCACGCCTCGGCTCGGGATGGATGATTCAGGTCGAGGCCGTGCGCGTGCCGGCGCAGGCCTATCCTGCCCGCGAGGATTGCCACTTTCCCGATCCGGTGACGCGGGCGATCGACAATGAACGCCGCCGGCGTTTCGAGGCTGAGAGCGGGCATTTCGAGAGCGAGCATGCGCTGATCCTGACCTACCGGCCGCCGGAGCGGCGCAAGTCCGGCTTGTCGCGCTATGTCTATTCTGACGACCAGAGCCGCTCGACATCCTTCGCCGACAAGACGCTCGATTCCTTCCTGACGTCGATCCGCGAGGTCGAGCAATATCTCGGCAATGTGCTGTCGATCCGGCGCATGCAGACGCAGGAGGTCGAGGACGACGGCAGCGTGCGGCGCGCGCGCTATGACGAGCTGTTTCAGTTCGTGCGCTTCTGCATCACCGGCGAGAACCATCCGATCCGGCTTCCCGAGATCCCGATGTATCTCGACTGCGTGGTAACGGCCGAATTCCACCACGGCCTGTCGCCGATGGTCGACGATCGCTATCTCGCCGTGATCGGCATCGACGGATTTCCGGCTGAAAGCTGGCCGGGCATTCTCAACGCGCTCGATCTGATGCCGCTCACCTACCGCTGGTCGAGCCGTTTCATGTTCCTGGACGATCAGGAGGCCCGTGTGCGTCTCGAGCGCACGCGCAAGAAATGGCAGCAGAAGGTGCGGCCGTTCTTCGACCAGCTCTTTCAGACGAATTCGCGCTCGATCGACCAGGACGCGGTCTTGATGGTCGCCGAGACCGAGGACGCGATCGGCCAGGCGTCCTCGGGGCTGGTCGCTTATGGCTATTACACGCCGGTCGTCGTCATCTTCGACAGCGAGGAGCGCCGTCTGCGGGAGAAGGCCGAGGCGGTGCGGCGACTCATCCAGGCGGAAGGCTTCGGCGCGCGGATCGAGACCTTGAACGCGACGGAGGCCTTCCTCGGCTCGCTGCCGGGCAATTGGTACGCCAACATCCGCGAACCGCTCATCAGCACGCGCAACCTTGCTGATCTGATCCCGCTCAACGCGGTCTGGTCCGGCAGCCCGACCGCGCCATGCCCTCTCTATCCGCCCGGCGCACCGCCGCTGATGCAGGTCGCCTCCGGCTCGACCCCTTTCCGGCTGAATCTTCATGTCGATGACGTCGGCCATACCTTGGTATTCGGACCGACAGGGTCGGGCAAGTCGACGCTCCTCGCGCTGATCGCCGCACAGTTTCGCCGCTATGCCGGCGCGCAGCTTTTCTGCTTCGACAAAGGGCGGTCGATGTTTCCGCTGACCGTGGCGGCCGGCGGCGATCACTACGACGTCGGGGCAGGGGAGGGCCTGTCGTTCTGCCCGCTCGCCGAGCTCGAGGACGATACGGATCGCGCCTGGGCAGCCGAGTGGATCGAGACGCTTGTGGCGTTGCAGGGCGTGAAGGTGACGCCGGATCATCGCAACGCCATCGCGCGGCAGATCGGGTTGATGGCGAACGCGCGCGGGCGCTCACTGTCGGATTTCGTGAGTGGCGTTCAGCTTCGTGAGATCAAGGACGCGCTGCACTCCTACACGGTCGACGGACCGATGGGCCATCTGCTCGATGCCGAGCAGGACGGCCTGTTGATGTCGGAGTTTCAGACCTTTGAGATCGAGCAGCTCATGAACATGGGCGAGCGCAATCTCGTGCCGGTCCTGCTCTATCTCTTCCGGCGCATCGAGAAGCGCCTGACCGGCGCGCCGAGCCTCATCATTCTAGATGAAGCATGGCTGATGCTCGGGCATCCGACATTCCGCGACAAGATCAGGGAGTGGCTGAAGGTTCTGCGCAAGGCCAATTGCGCGGTCGTGCTGGCGACGCAGTCGATCTCCGATGCCGAACGCTCCGGGATCATCGACGTGCTCAAGGAATCCTGCCCGACCAAGATCTGCCTGCCGAACGGCGCCGCGCGCGAGACCGGCACGCGCGAATTCTACGAGCGCATCGGTTTCAATGAACGCCAGATCGAGATCGTCGCGACCGCGATCCCGAAGCGTGAGTATTACGTGGTCTCGCCGGTTGGTCGCCGTCTGTTCGACATGGCGCTCGGTCCGGTGACGCTCGCCTTCGTCGGCGCAACCGGAAAAGACGATCTCGCACGGATCGCTGAACTTCGCCAGGTACACGGGACCGACTGGCCGGTGCGCTGGCTGCAAGCAAGGGGAGTGGCCGATGCCGACACGCTCTTGTCAGCGTAATCCCGCAGTTGTCGCGCTTTTGTCCAGTGTCATCGCGGCGACGCCCGCTGTGGCAGGTGGCGGTGGCGGCGGCGTGATCGCAGGTGGCGCAACCGAATGGACGCAGCTCCTCAACAATTCGGAGTTGATCGCGATGGTCGGGAAATCGACCGAGCAGATCAACAATCAGATCACGCAGATCACCCAGCTCGCGCAACAGATTCAGAACCAGCTTCGCATCTACGAGAACATGCTGCAGAACACCGCGCAGCTTCCGCAGCACATTTGGGGGCAGGTCGAGAACGATCTCAACCAGTTGCGCAACATCGTTGGCCAGGGGCAGGGCGTCGCCTTTTCGATGGGCAATGCCGATGACGTCCTGAAGCAGCGGTTCAAGAGCTACGCCGACTTCAAGACCAACTTGCCGACGGGTTCGACCTTTTCGTCGACCTGGCAGGGCTGGTCGACCACAAACCGCGACACCATCGGCGCAAGTTTGAAAGCGGCAGGACTGACCTCGGATCAGTTCACATCTGAAGAAGCGACGATGGGCCAGCTTCGCGGCCTGTCGCAAAGCGCCGACGGTCAGATGAAAGCACTGCAGGTCGGGCATCAGATCGCGGCACAGCAAGTCGCACAGATGCAGAAGCTGCGCGGGCTGTTCTCGCAACAGGTGACGATGATGGGCACCTGGTTTCAATCGCAGCAGGCGAGGGATGATCTCGCCCAGGCCCGGCGCGATCAGTTCTTTACCTCGACCGCGCCGTCGACATCGGGCGGCCAGACGATGGAGCCGCGCTGGTGAGACCGATCCATTTTATTCTGATGATAGCGATTGTCTTAATCGCCGGTGGCGGTCTGTGGTTTGGCCTCGCGTCGTCATCAGGTCCGAAGTCATCCGGGTTCTTCGAGACCAAGCCGGAGTACGACACGAGCGGCGGGCAACCGATGCGGCCGCGTTGGAAGGATTGAGGACCGGTTATGCGAACTACAAGCCGATTCCTTCTGACGATCGTCGCCCTGCTTCTGATCGCGTCGCCGGCGCTGGCGCAGGACGGCAGCCTGTTGACCAACCTCGAGAACGAGGTGGTCACGGCCGCGCGGGGTTGGGAAACGACGATTCTGCAGGCGGCACGGTCGCTGTTCTGGATTCTTGCCGGCATCGAGATCGGCATCGCCGCAATCTGGCTCGCGCTGCAGGCGGCCTCGCTCGATAGCTGGTTCAGCGAGCTTGTGCGACGCATTCTTTTCATTGGCCTGTTCGCATTTATGCTCGAGCAGGGTCCGGCCTTCGCCAAGGCCGTGGTGGACAGCCTGTTTCAGATTGGTGCCGGCAGCGGCGGCGCATCGCCCGCGAACGTATTCAATGCCGGCCTGAAGGTCGCTTCGGCGCTATCGTCGAAGGCCCAGTTCGGCTTGTTCCAGGACAATGCGCTCGCGATCGCCGCGGTGTTCGCGATGATCGTCGTGGTCGTGGCCTTTGCGCTGGTGGCGGCGATCTTTGTGGCGGTGATGGTGGAGATGTATGTCGGCCTGCTTGCCGGCATGATCATGCTTGGCCTCGGCGGGAGCTCGTTCACCAAGGATTTTGCAGTACGCTATCTTATCTATGCCTTCTCTGTGGGCATGAAGCTGATGGCGCTGGTGATGATTGCGCGCATCGGCTCGGAGGTCCTGGTCAATCTCGCGAACTCGCCGTCAACGGGCGACCAGTTTCTGTCGACGCTCGCGATCGCCGGCATATCCGTCGTCGTGTTCATGATCGCGATGTACGTCCCGAACATCATTCAGGGTGTGGTGCAGGGCGCGTCGGTCTCGAGCGGCATGGAGGCGATTCGGGCCGGCGGCCAGGCGGCCGCATTCGCTGCAGGCGCGGGCTCGATGGCGGCTGGCGCCGCCTCGCTTGGCGCCGGCGCGGCGCGGATGGGCGCGGCGAGCTATGCCGACGCGCGCACAGGCGGCGCCTCGTTCGGTGCAGCCGCGCTTAGGGGCATGAGTGATGCGATCGGCGCCGCCGGCGGCGCGCTGTCGTCCGCGGCACGCGACAAAGCGATCGGCGTTCCAGGAACGTGGGGTGCGTCGACACTCGGGCTTGCGAACGCGAAGCTGGATGAGCGGAGAAGCAGGTCGTTGTCCGGACAACGCAACAACAATGCTGACGAACGTCAATAGGGGTGGTGAGGGTGGGGGATGGCGAGGCAGACGATACCGGAGAATCCGTATCTCGCGGCACGACAGGAATGGAATGAGCGCTATGGCTCCTATGTAAAGGCCGCAGCCTCGTGGCGGATCGTCGGCATCACCGGGATGGCTTTGGCGGTGATCGGCACGTCCTATGCGCTCTATCAGAGTACGCAGGTCAAGCTCGTCCCCTACATCATTGAGGTCGATAAGCTCGGCAGTGCGGTGACGGCGGGCTTTCCGCAACAGATCGAATATGCCGACGCCCGGGTGGTGCGGGCGACGCTCGCGGGCTTCGTCAGCAATTTCAGGTCCGTCTCACCCGATACTGCGGTTCAGAAGCAATACATTGACCGAACCTATGCGCTGCTGCGAACCGCCGATCCGGCGACCGAGAAGGTCAATGCCTGGTTTCGCGCGAACTCGCCTTTCAACAAGGCCCGCACAGCAACTGTGTCTGTGGAGGTCAGCAATGTCGTCGCACTTTCGACCCAGAGCTATCAGATCGATTGGGCCGAGATAGAACGCGATCGGCGCGGCAAGGAGCTTTCGACGCGGCGCTTTCGTGGCGTAGCGACCGTGACGCTGACACCGCCGCAAGACGAGCAGACCATCCGTCTCAATCCCATCGGTCTTTATCTGCGTGACTTCGACTGGACGGCGCAACTGTGAGCAGCCCGTGGAGGATACAGTCATGACATCAAGCCGAACCGGACTGCCGATGATAGCTATCGCCTCTGCGGTTATCGCGGCAACCGTTAGCGGCGGCCACGCCGCCGCGCAGGGTCTAAACCGGAACGAAGCGCAGGGTACGCATCTGTCGGGTCGCTGGCGCGCCGCGCCAGGCCTTGTGACGCGCGGACCGGACGGCAAGGTGATTTTCCTCTATGGCGAGATCCAGCCGTCGATCGTGTGCTCGCCATTGCAGGTCTGCGATATTGAGCTTCAGCCGGGCGAGGTCGTCCGTGACGTCCTTGTCGGCGACACCGTGAGGTGGAAGGTCGAGCCGGCAACGTCGGGAGCGCCTGGCGGCCAGGCGATCCACTTGATCGTCAAGCCGTCGGAACCCGGTCTCGTGACCTCGATGGTCGTCACGACGTCGCGACGCACTTATCATCTCCAGCTCAAGTCGCACGCGACGCAATATATGGCGCGGGTTGCCTTCGAATATCCCGAAGGCGTCGGGGCGCGGATGGCGGAAATCAACGCGCGCCTTGAGGCCAGCACGATACCGGGAGCGAATGTTCCGGCCGAGCAGCTCAACTTCGCTTACTACGTCAGTGGCAATGCCACCTGGCGGCCGACGCGCGTCTATTCCGACGGGCAGAAGACCTACATCCAATTTCCATCGTCGCTCGGCGGTGTGGATGCGCCCGTGCTGTTCGCGATCTCCGGCGGCGAAAATCGCATCGTCAATTACCGCATGAAGGGCTCGATGATGATCGTCGATTATCATATCGACCAAGCCGTGCTCGTCTCGGGGGTCGGATGGTGGACCCAGGAAAAGATCACAATCCGGCGGGGAGGGTGACGATGATCACGCGTCGCATCGTCCCCATCGGCCTGGTCACGCTCCTGCTCGGAGCGTGCAGCACGATCGGCAGGCCAGGTCTTGTCGCAAGTTCGTCGCGCGTCGAACTGTCGCCCGCGGCCGCCAGCGCGATTGCCGGTGATATGGTCAGCCGTCTCGCTGAGCATGTCGGCCCGGCAAGCGGGACGATCATCCTGAAATCCGATGGCTCGCCGTTCGGCCAAGCGCTCGAGGCGGCATTGCGCGGGTGGGGTTACGCGGTCGCGACCGATCAGCGAACCGACCAGAAGGCGATCGCGCTCGCCTATGTGGTCGACAATCTCGACGGCACGATCTTGGCGCGACTGTCGACGCAGAAACTCGATCTCGGCCGGGCGTATACGGTGACCGCCTCCGGCGCCAAGCCGACGAGCCCCGTGTCGGTCATGCAACGCGGTTAGGGGAGGGAGGTGATGGCGCAATCGCTTGATCTCAATGCCGGCGGACCCGCGCCGAAAATCCGTCGTCTTAACCGCGTCCCGGTCATCGCCGCGATCGTGTTCGTCGTCCTGTTCCTTGGCGTGATCCTGTACGGATTGACGACACGGGGTCTGTATTTCCGTGGCGATCGCGGCTCCGACGGTCCGGCATCGGGTCCCGCGTCGACCTACGCTGACCAGATGAAGCGCAATGTCCCTGACGGCATCATCGAGGATCCGACGCCGGCGCAGGTGTTCCAGCCGGCACCTCCCCCGGCGCCCGAGCGCGTTCAGGCGAATCCGTTCAACCCGCCCCCACAGCCGGTCCGCGAACAACCGGCAATCGAATCCGAGGAAGCCTGGCGCGCGCGGATTGATCGCGAGCAACGCGAACAGTATCTACGCGAGCAGCATCGCCAGCGCATGGCGCGCCTTCAGGCCCACAACTCCGCTTACGATTCGCCACTTGTCGTGAGCGTCGCCAAGCTGCAAAGCGTCGCGCCCGCCGGGGCCCAACAACAGCAACAACAACCTGCCGCGGCAGGCCCGCTCGGAACAGGCGGCGCGGCCGACCTCTATGCGGCCGCGCTCCGTTCCGGCCTGACCGGCCAGCAGATCGATCCGAACGGGCAGACCTCGAAAGAGAGCTTCTTCAATAGCGACCTCGCCAAGCTCGGGTATCTGCCCAACCCTGTGGTGCCGCAGCGGTCGCCATTTGAGTTGAAGCGCGGGTCGGTCATTCCGGCGACCCTGATCACCGGGATCAACTCCGACCTTCCCGGACGCATCACCGCGCAAGTGTCCCAGAACGTATATGATAGCGCGACGGGCCATCGGCTACTCATTCCGCAGGGCACGCGACTGCTAGGTCGCTACGATTCCAAGGTGACGTTCGGCCAAAGTAGGGTACTCGTCGTGTGGACCGACATCATCCTACCGAACGGTTCGACGCTGCAGATCGGCAGCATGGCCGGCACTGATGCGCAGGGTTATGGCGGGTTCAGCGACCAAGTGAATAATCACTATCTGCGCACGTTCGGTTCGGCGATCCTGATCGCGCTGATTGGCGCCGGTACGGAGATGGCGATCCCGCGTGATCGAAACTCGTTCGGGATGGAGAACAGCGCCGAATATGCGGCCCGCCGTTCTTTTGTCGAGACGTTCGGGCGGATGGCGGAACGCACGATCTCCCGCAACATGGACGTGCAGCCGACGCTGGAAATTCGTCCCGGATACAAGTTCAACGTCCTAGTTGATCAGGACATGGTGTTTCCGCGCGAATATCGCGAGTAGCAGAAAACGGGAAGACGACGGATGTTCAAATAACCGACTGTGATGACAGTCGTCGAGCAGCATGCTCTCCGATACTTCGGTTTCTTGCGGCTGAGGACCGTTGGATTCGCTGTTGGCGTCGAGATCGGGCATCGTGGCGAAGCCGCTGTTCCCGTTCCGGGCGACGAGCGCAGCCCTCAGAATGGCCGGCAATTCATGGGCAGGCTGCAAGCCGAACTGCCGACGCATTGGCCGGAGACACTTCGCGCCAACGGTCGATTCGGCGCAATGGTCGAAACCGATCCGGAGAAAATTCAGCAGCGTGGCGCGTTGGCAGACCGGGTGAAGCTGTCCTATTTCGGTGAGCCTACCTTGACGGGCAAGTATGCGACGCGATCTGATAGGTATCGCCTTCTGACTTCGCTTCGCGATGAAGAAGCGAACGGAAACAGACGCGCGTTTCAAGAGCCGCGTTTCCGCTAGCCAGGCCAACGACGGGACGAGTCGGAACCGTACCGACAGAAATCGCGTTGTACCATACATGGTCCAAGTGCCTAGCCGCGATGCGCACCACAGCGCTCTTAGTTGGCTTTGGCCAGTTTGCGGTATCGATAGAGGAGCGATTGAAACTCATCCCAAAGATCGGTTTTTTCTTTGATCTTCATGAGGATCAATGTGGCGATCGTCATGGAGATGCCGAGCTCCGTCATGGTGATATGCAAATCGAGCTCATCAAGAGCCGGATGGACGACCAAGATCGCGGCTTGATCCTTTGGGTTCTCGATATAATGCCGATTCAGCGAGGTTACGCTGACATGGGCAGCATCGCCCGAAATGTCGCGATAGGTTCGATAGAGGCGGTCGAACTGACTGCCCTCAAGTAGGGTTGCTACTTGAATAACTTTTGCGCCTTGAGAGCCCTGCGCTACAAATTCCTCAAGCATCCGACGGACGTCGGCAGTTACGTTGAGATCGGGAGCATTCAGATGAAGGCTCGCGCGCGCTAGGCGGCTCTTGTAATCGTCATCCTTCATCTTGCTGACAAAAGCTGGATTGCGATCGAGCGAGATGAGGTACATGACGGCTTCGATGACGCCGCGTGATTGAATCCGAAAATCAAGCTGACGGTCATTTTCGATCAAGAGCAGCGCGCCCTCGAAGAGTGTTAAAGCCCGAGCATAGAGGGCCGCCTTGAGGGCGACCAATTCTCTCTCTTCTTCATCCGAAACAGGCACAGGCCCTTCTCTAACGAAGCGCGCTGCGGTGGCGGCGTACTCCCGCATCCAGACAATCCAGCCTTCGGAGAGGCCGCCGGATGGTTTATCGATCATCACTTAACCTAGCAGCACATCTGACTGACCGGCTTATGGGCGGCCGCTTTTGTTCTTGGTGGGGTCAACCAACTTGTATTCCTGGCCCCGCTTGGGCGTCGGCGGCAGCGGTTCGCCGCGCGTCACCGTGCGCTCCTTGCCAGTATCCCCGCCGCGCGGCCCCATGATCCCATATTGCCCTGATCGCGGTGCGGTCTGTCCCGGTTTGAATGTCTTGGCCATGTGTTGTTCCTCCCATCCGAAATTAGGGCCACCATCTATGGTATGGTGGCCGACCGGAACACCAATATCATCGCTTGACGAAAGGATCAAGTAGGATATATTAGGACCTAGTTTTGTTGGAGGATTGCATGGCGATGCCCAGTGTCTTCAAAGCCGAGGCCGTTCCGTCGGCCGCCCATCTTCACCTTGTCGGCGAGGTCTGTCCGCTGTGCGACCAAGCGATTCCCGACGAGCGACTCGATGAAATCAACGGCCGCATGGAGGCTTGGCAACAGGCTCAGGCAAACGAGGTCACCGCGCGGCTGCAGGAGCAGTTCGCTCGTGACAAGGCCGACGCGATAGCGAAGGTGCAGGCTGATGCCGCCGCAGCCCTCGCTCAGCAGCGCGAGGAGACCGCCGGCAAAGTTGCTGCCGCACGGGATGAGGCTCGACAGATCGCCGAGATCCAAGCGCAGGAGAAGCTCGACGCCGCCGAGCGCATAAGAGAGGCTGAGAAGAAGGCCTTTGCTGAAAAGCTCCAGACGGCGGAGGCAGCGCAGATCACCGCCACCACGAACCTGGCGACGGTCACCGCCCAGCTTAATCAGGTCCGCACTGAGAGTGAGGCGGCGCTCGCACGTGCAAAGGAGGAGGCTGCCGCCAACGAAGCAGGCATTCGGCGGGAGACCGAGGCGGCTGTCACAACCAAGCTCCAGGAGCGCATTGATGGCATCGAGCGCGCCAAGGTCGAGGCTGAGGCCAAGGCGGCGGCCGCCGCTCAGCAAGTGGATACCCTCACGACAGAACATAACCAGCAACTGGCCCAGCGCCTTGCCGAACAGCGCGAGGCGCTGGAACAGGCCCGCACCGAGGCCGTCAACGCGGAGAAATCGGCGGCCTTCGAGGAGAAGATAAAGCTCTCCAGCAAGGTCGAGGAGCTCCAGCGGGCGCTCGACAAGAAGACGGCCGAAGAACTGGGCGAGGGCGCCGAAATTGATCTCTTCGAGACTTTAAAGGCGGAGTTTGACGGTGACCGCATCGAGCGCGTCAACAAGGGGCAGCCCGGTGCCGATATTCTCCACGTTGTCGTGCACAACGGCCGGGAATGCGGCAGGATTATTTACGATTCCAAAAACCACAATGCTTGGCGCAACGACTTCGTCACCAAGCTCGCCTCCGATCAGATGGCCGCCAAGGCGGAGCATGCCATCCTCTCGACTCGGAAGTTCCCGTCCGGCGCGCGGCACCTACATGTCCAGGACGGCGTGCTGGTAGCCAGTCCCTCGCGCGTGGCTGCACTGGTGAAGATTGTCCGCCAGCACCTCATCCAGACCCATACGCTGCGCATGAGCAACGAGGAGCGGACCCAGAAGACCGCGGCGCTCTACGCATTCATCATCTCGGAACGCTGCTCGGACCTATTCAAACGCATCGACGCCCACGCTGAAGATCTCCTCGACATCCAAGTCAAGGAGAAGAAGGCGCACGAGCTCACCTGGAAGAAGCAAGGCGAACTTATCCGCACGGTGCAGAAGGTGACGGCAGAGATCGGGCACGAGATCGATGCTATCATCGGCTCCGAAGCGGCACGGGAGGGCGTATGATTCCGGCCAACGCGGCGGCCTCGCCGCGAGACAATGTCGTCAACCTCCAGGAGCGTCGGCTCGATCGAACCGTGCTCCGCACCTACCGCACAAAGGCTGACCTCAACGACATCGTACCCAACGATAAGCAGCCGCGCCTTGGTCCGAAATTAGACGAGGAACTGCAACGCCAGATCGAGGCCAATGGCGGGTTGTTCGAGCCTCTGCTGGTAGAACCACATCCCGATCTGCCCGGAAAGTTCCGTATCATCGACGGCGATCGACGCTGGACCAACTCCCAGGCGTTGGTTGAGCAGGGCAAGAGCGAATACAGACAGGTGCCGATCGAGGTGACTGACCGCACCCTGAGCGAGGAGGACCGGCTTCGCGTCTGGATTTATATCCACCGCCAGCGCAAGGAATGGGACGCTAAAGAAAAAGAGATGGTGGCTTACCGGCTCGTTGATCTGATGGGGCGGGCGACTGCTGCCAACATTCTCGGCATTACCGTTCGCGAACTCGATAAGCTCGTCGATGTGTTCGAACTATCAGAGAAGTTCACCAGCCTTCGCGATCCAAGCGCCGCCATCACATGGGCGCGCGAACTCATGGGTGTGAGCAAGAAGCTGCTGACCCCAACGGTGATCGACGCCGTCGTTCGGAAGGTCAATCAAAAACGCATCACCAATTCCAAAGACCTTCGCAAGCTGCGCGCCATCCTCCCAGATCCCGTTTCCCGGTCGCATTTTCTCGCTGAGGAGGGAGACCTTGAATCGGCGATGCTGCGGCTCAAGCCTGACGAAAAAAGGTCCAAAACAGGACTTGCTGGCGATATTGAAGCTGCGGTTGACGCGATGAAGGCAGTTCCCTGGACAACGCTTCAGGAACTCAAGGGCGATGCCAATCTCCTCAAGCAAATCGACGATGCTGAGAAACTCCTGCACTCACTGCGAAAGGCTTTATCCTAACTAAGCCGATCGAAATATCGTCTCCTTTCCGCATCGCCCGTGACGCATCGGGCTAAAGGATTACTTCATGGCAAAAAAACCTGTTGAGGTTGGCGGCCTAAACTTTGCCGGCAAAGGCGAAGCCGAAGACTATTTCCGCGCCATTCTTTATCGATTCGACATTGGCCAGCGGATACCCGAACCCGAAGCGACCAAACTGGAATGGCTTCTGGAGCGCCACTCTGAAGCAGCCGACAAAATCGGTGTTGGCGTCGAGCATTTTAGCATCCGCGATGCAATTTTTGGCACCCGTTGCTTCGAGTTGGTGCGCACGGATGGATCGAAAACAGATTTCTCGTTTAAGAACTGCGTCGACGGGCGCGCGCCTACGCCACAGGCGCAGATTTTTGACGCGATGCGTGCGGCCGTAACGAGCGATATCCTCGACAAGAAGCGTGCATGGTTCACCACTCATGGCGATGCCGACGGTAAGGTCGCCTGTGCGGTCACTGGCACCAGGATTTCGTTCGAGGAATCGCATGCCGATCATGCACCGCCGCGCCCCTTCGGCACACTTGCAGCATCGTTCCTTCGAGCACGTGGCGTCACGCCCGACCTCTCGGTGGTGACGCCGGCCGCGGATAACCAGTACCAGCCGCGGCTGGCCGATTCCCAGTTCGAAAAAGATTGGGTGTCTTTCCACCACGACATGGCGGTGATCCGTGTGGTGGCCAAAGGTGAAAATCTTCGCAAGGCCCATGAGGGCCGCGTGAAGAAGCGTGACCATCAACTCAAGCTCGCCGAATGACAGATCGGAAAAGTGATGGTTATCGTACTGCACCAATGCAATTCATCCCGGAGCATCTGCGCTTTTGAGTCAACGCCACCTGCGGTTCGCATATCGTCGCAGCCTGATTTCCGAAGGCGCATTTATGGCACCTAAGAACAATCAAACCTCTCTCGAAGAATTATTTGAGCTTCCCGAAGACTACCTGCGCGGTCCGCAGACGGAAGTGCTTCGACCTGGATTAATTGAAGGGGTCGATCGAAAGACGAAGCAGGATCGACTGCTGAAATTCTGGCCGAAGACGGGGACCAGCGCGGATGAGGAGCTTCGCGACCTCTGGCGCCACGAGCGGCTTCAGGTCGATCGCATCATGAGCTATCCCGGCGCCGAAGAAGTTTTCGCCGGCGTCGTTGCGATGATCGAGACGTCGGACACGTTTTGTATTGTGCATGAACCGGGATCGATGCCCCTCGAAGGAAAGCTGAGGACAGCGCCGAAGCGGTTCTGGATGCGCAACCTCTCCGTTCCTGCAAACCGGGTCATCCTCTGGCATAACCTTGGTCGGCTGGCAAAGGCCTTGGGCATCCTGCACTCGCACGGACTTCTGCATGGCAGGATCGATAGCTATGCCGTGTTTACTGAGGGGGTGCAGGAGCCGGATTTCCGCCTGGGCGGCTTTGAATGGAGCCTGGTATTGGGCGAAGCGCGGACTGTTCACCCTCCGCTGCAACAAGTCCGCACCAAGATCCGACAGCTCACTTATTCCTATGCTCATGATTGGAAAGCTCTGGCCTCGCTATTCGCATCCTTCGTTGGCATTGACCCGGACGGATTGCGCAGAGCCGATCCTTATATCGACACGGACAACCCAATTGAATTGACGGACGGCGAAATCGATCTTCTTCGCCGGATGATCGATCCTGCGCGTGAAGAGGTCGTGGAGGCGAAATCAGTCATCCGGTCAGTCCATGTGCTCACGCGGGAACTTGGCGGTCACCGCGAAACGCGCGAATCCCGCCTGCTTCTCCTGTTCCGTCCAAACGACAAGATGGCCGAGACAATCTATACGCTGAGCGAAGAGAGCGTAGCCTTCGATGATATCCAGGCTCAACAGTCATTCGTCGAAAGCGACCTGTCGAGTGGCGCCAGAGTTGTGGCCCCTGCCAGTGATGACAACCCGGAGCGTCTCTTTCTTATAACGGATACAACCTCCTACCAGCTCCGCCGGTTCTCGGATTCTGGCGCCAGCACTTGGCAGGTTGCGACGATCACATCGATCATTGCCCGCGAGCCGGGCCGCGCATTTGCCAACAGCGAAATTCAACCGATACGACATCCGGTCGAACTGATCTCGAACAATAAGGAAGCGACACGTAGATTGACGGAGCTCGGGGCGGGTGCGTTGGAGTGGACGCTTTCTCTCGTCAAAGAAAAATCTCACGAAGAGGATCCAGAAACTCGCACGCTCAGGCACGCGATTCTGCTGATCCAGGTTGTCGAGGCGTTGTTGCACGCCCTCGAAATTCTCCCCATTCAGATCGTCGGCACGCGTTCCGAACGAGGACGTGTGATCCTTCAGATCGGACCGCGAGAATCATCCCGGGACCATGTCTCCCGGAACGTCGGAGAGCGTAGCACGGCCGACGTCATGGATCGGTTGTTCGAGAAAGACGACCAGGGCATCGATGTCGAGTGGCGATTGAGTAATTCGGGCGGG
>Ga0209906_100457_pt1 | contig 16580 bp, 11 predicted proteins | sample FECB24metaG_FD_188303 | JGI IMG/M metagenome (GOLD analysis project Ga0209906, IMG submission 188303) | Cyanobacterial communities from the Joint Genome Institute, California, USA from Joint Genome Institute, California, USA - FECB-24 metaG... ... | reverse complement strand
ATGACGGTGCGCGCGTTGTCGCGGCGCGTCACGGCCCGGATCACGGCGCGATAGTCCGGCACGGTGGCGCGGCCGGTCAGAGTATTGGTCCGCGGCCGGTCGTAAAGACCGCGGTCGATCCGGCGAAGCTCTTGAGCTGCAGCCAGTCGCTGCAGCGTCTTGTCCACGGCGGCGCGCGCGCCGAGATCGGCAAAGTCGCCGGGAGTCCAGACCTCGTCGGGGTTGGACTCGATCCGTGCAAGCACGCGCGAGCGAATGTCGGTGTCGGGTTCAACCATCGTCATGTCCGAAATATGCGACAAGTTTCGGACGTCGGCAAGGGCGGAGTCCGAAGAATGCTACAAATTTCGGACAAGGCGACCCCGCCTGCCGCCGACGAGATTCGCGAATATGCGATAGGTAGGCCCAATCGGGGCGATTCAGACAGTCCCGCCTTTGCGCATCAGCCGTGGTATAAGTCCATCACATCGCTGGCGCCTGAAGGGCCGCTTTCCCACGATACCATCGCAGCTCTTCTTGATACAATTACCACCATCAATGCAATATTCCGACGTCCAATATTACAGCGAACCACTGCGGCAGTTATCGGTAGGTCGATGCAGCGTCAGACCATTTTAGTATCAGGGTTGCTCGCCTATCGGATGCAGCGTGCCGCGGCGGCGCGCGCCAACACGATCGGCCTCGAAGTCCTGATGCTGCCCCAGCTTGCCGCCCGGCTGTGCGGCGGCTTCGTCGAGATGGCGCCAGCCGAAGTGCTGTTCCCCCTGATCAGGTCGGCGCTTGCTGACAGGGGATTCAGCAAGTTCGATGACATTGCCGGCTTGCCCGGCATGCCGCGAGCAGTAATGGAGGCATTGCGCAAGATTTGGAATGCCGATCTGGACCTCAAATCCCTCGCCAAGCGCGGCGAGCAGATGGCCGACCTCAAGCGCGTCGAAGCCGAAATCCGTCGCCAACTTCCCGCGGCTTGGCTGCTCCCCACCGACCTGCGAGACCGGGCCCTCGCGCGTGCCGGCAAAGCGCCGAAGCTCCTAGGCGCAATCGTGCTCGACGGAATTGTCGATATCGAGCCGCTCTGGCGTCCGCTAATCAATGCCCTGGTACCGCATGTCGAGTGGCGGACATCGGGAAAGGTCGACCGCAAATGGTTTGCCGGGCGTCTGGTCGAGCATGCCCTGTCCCCTGCGGAATGCCGCCGGGTGGAGGCCGTGGCGGATCACCGCAGCGAGGTGACCGAAGCGCTGCGCTGGGCGCGGGAACTCATGAGCACCGGCGCGGTCTCAGCTTCCGACATCGCCATCGCCAGCACGTCGCACGGAGATTACGATGAGCACATGCTGGTACTTCGCCGGGAGGCCTCGCTACCGATCTACTTCGCCGGCGGCATCCCGGCGCTGTCGACTGCCGCTGGCCAGACTTGTGCGGCGCTAGCTGACATCCTCTTGCGCGGCCTGAGCCAGGATCGTGTCCGCCGGTTGCTGCTCGGGCTACCAAAAGCCGGGGCCCTGAAAATCCTACCGACCGACTGGTCGCGGGGCATTCGACCGGCCGCGTCGCTGAACAGTGTAGTCCAGTGGGAAACGACCCTGTCCAAGATCCGGGAGCGCCGCGCCGACGGCGACCTGGCCGAGCGCGTGCTGTTGCCGATCCTCCGCCGCCTCGACATGGGGATTGGCGAAGCGCTCGAATTGGGCGAGCTGCTGCTTGGCGGAGACGCAAAGGAGATCTGGAAGAACGCGCTGCGGGCTTCGCCGGCCGAGGCGCTGGCTATGTCGCTGCAGCATCTGCGGGTCGCCGACGAAAACGACGCCGCCAATTCGGTCGTCTGGTGTTCGGCCGATCAGCTGGCCGCCAGCCCTCGACCAGCCGTCCGATTGATTGGGTTGTCGGTCAGGTCCTGGCCGCGCACCGGCGGCGACGATCCGATGGTGCCGCATCACGGAGTGCCCCGGCGCGAGCTGCAGCCGCGGTCAGTCACCGAGATCGATCGCATCAGCTTCGACATCATCACTGGCCATGCGCGCCACCTGGCCTTGTCGCGCAGCCGCCGTTCGGGACGCGGCGGGCTGCAGGCCGCCAGTCCGTTATGGCCCAAGAAAGATGAGGTCGAACTGGCGCGCCTGCGGGTGCCAGCCCATTGCTTTTCGGAAGCCGACCGGCTGCTGTCTCGCCCGGCCGACGCGCTGGCCGATCCCAGAGTATCGCGGAGCCGGGCCGGTTGGCGCGCGGCGCTGCGCAGCGAACTGAACCCATTCGATGGTTTGGTCCCCCCCAACCATCCGGTCATCCTGCGGGCGCTCGACCAGCCACTTTCGTCAACCGCGCTTCGGCTACTTCTCCGCGACCCGCAGGCATTTGTGTGGCATCGTGCGCTCGATTGGCGGCCGAAGGAATTTACGCGTCGGCCACTGGTCTTGAACGCGGCAAGCTTCGGCGAGCTGGTGCACGAGCTCATCGCTGCAAGCGTGCGTCAGCTCGACCGGCTGGGTGGGGTGCAGAAGACTTCGACCGACGAGCGCGAACAGGTTGTCAGGGACGCGGCTGCCGTCATCGAAGTTTCATGGCCGCTCAAGCGGGCAGTGCCGCCGGCGACGCTCTGGGCAAGCACGATTGGCAAGGCCGTCGATCTCACTCTTCATGCGCTTAAGATCGACGAGGACCTGCCGCATTCCCTCGACACCTGGACCGAGCTCAACTTCGGCGGCGCTGCCAACCCTGCCGGCGAACCTTGGCCCGAGGAGCTCGATGTCGTCCTCGATGGCACCGACGTCCGGGTAATAGGCCGCATCGACCGGCTGGACCTGGCGAAGTCGGGAAGCGTGGCGCGGATCACCGACTACAAGACGTCCAAGCCGGAACGATCTCCCGACGACTTGGTAATGGACGGAGGCCGAGAACTCCAGCGGGTGCTCTATGCAATCGCCATCCGAACGCTTGTCCGGCCCGGCCGGGTCGTTGCCCGATTGCTGTATCTGGGTACCCCGATCACGACGAGGCCGCTGGAGACGGAACGGCTCGACAAGACAATCATCGATTTGTCCGCTTTCGTGACCGCCGCGACCACTGCCCTCAAGGGCGGGCTCGCCATCGCCGGCCCGGATGCCTTCGACAAGTACTCGGCCTATCGCCTCGCGCGGCCGGCCGACTTGCAGGGCTACCTCGCCGTTAAAGGCGACGCGCTCGCCGTCGCCGATGCACTGCTTGAGGAGTGGCGCTCATGTCCATGATCGTCCCGGACCAAGATGCGCGGACCCGCTGCGTCACCGACTTTTCGACCAATCTCGTGGTCGAGGCCGCGGCGGGCACCGGAAAGACGACGCTGATGTCGTGCCGGGTGGCGATGCTTATGGCTGCGGGCCATCAGCCCGGCACCATAGCCGCCATCAGTTTCACCGAGGCGTCCGCTTCGGAATTGGGCAAGCGCATCCACTCGGTGGTCGAGGAGCTATTGTCGGGAAGCGTGCCGCTCGAGCTCAAGGCCGCCTTGCCAAATGGTCTCAGCGCCGAGCAGGAGAAAGTGCTCGAAGCTGCAGCGGACCACCTCGACGAGCTGACGGTGACGACGATCCATTCGTTCTGCCAGCAGATCATCGTCGACAATGCGGTTGAGGCCAAACTCGACCCCGGAATCCAGGTCGCCGACGAAATGATCGCGGACGCCATGTTCGACCAGGCGTTCTCGGACTGGTTTGCCAATGCGCTGTCGAGTGGTAGGGCGATGGACCGGTCCGTGGTCGTCTTGGCAGAAGATGACCCGCTTAAGGTCGAGCGAGAGCTGCGCGATCTGGCCAAAATCCGCCGAGAGCACCGCCGGGCCCGGCCGCCGCGTCCGGATTTCGCGGCGCGACCCGATATCGAACTGGTGGACGCTATTGACGCCTATGCGCGCTGGGTTACCGACCGTCCGGTCGACAAGAAGACTAATGAGTACGCGGCCGGTTTCGACCAGCTGCGCAGCTATTGCGATGGTGCGTTTGCCGGCGAGGTAGATTTCGACACGCTGTGGCGGCTGACTAAGCTGCCGCGGGTGGGCGCCATGAAATGGAAGAGTTTCGAGTTCGAGGCGTTCCAGCGCCTCGGCCCATTCAAGAAGGCGTACGGAGCAGAAGTGGGCGCCCGGCTGCATGACGAGGTGCTGGCACTCTACGGCGCGGTCGGCGAAAAACTGCTGGCGCTCCTCACCCATACCGGTAGCCGCATGATCTGGCAGCTGTCCGGATCGATGCAGACGGCGCTCGAAGCCTATGACAAGATGAAGCGGCGGGCCGCCGTCATGGATTTCGACGATCTGCTCGAGCACGCCCGCGATCTCGTCATCGGCAACCCGCAGGTTCGGGACAATGTCGCGACGCGGTTTCCGATCATCCTCGTCGACGAGTGCCAGGACAGCGACATCCTCCAGATCGAGATCCTGTTCGCCATTGCTGCCGACGCGGCAGTCAGCGACTGGCGGCAGGCCCGGCTTCGGCCCGGCGCCCTGTTCTTTGTCGGCGATCCCAAGCAGAGCATCTATCGCTTCCGGAACGCTGACATAGCCGCCTACCGGGCGGCGCGCGACCTCATCATCGGCCAGCCCGATGGCGCGCTGGTGGCGATCACCGCGAACTTCCGCTCCTGCGGCCCTATCATCGAATTCGTCAATCTGAACTTCGCCGAGGTTTTCGATGGCGGAAGCCAGCCGGCCTATGTTGCCCTTCACCCCACGATCGAGCAGCAGCCGAAAGTCGTGCCGCATGTCGTCCGGCTGTCGATCGGAACCGAGGACGAGGGTCCCGGCGAGGTCCGGCGGCTTGAGGCGCTTGAAGTGGGGGAAATCTGCGACCAGCTGATCGGCCGGCTGCCGGTGCGGCAGAAAGATGGAAGTTCGAGACCGGCTCGGGCTGGGGACATCGCGTTGATGGCGGCGAGCCACACGGAACTCTGGCGCTACGAGCAGGAACTCGAGCGGCGACGGATTCCGGTGGCCTCGCAGGCTGGCAAGGCGCTAATGCGACGGCCCGAGACGCTTGATGTCCTGACGCTCTTGCGAGCCCTGTCCGATGCGACTGACAAGCTGGCATTCGGCGCCCTGCTGCGCGGACCGATCGTTGGGCTAAGCGATGCGGAGCTGCTCGATATCGTCAATGAGCTTGGCGAATGGAAGAATGGAAGGCCACCCGATTTGAGCTTGCTGACCAATGTCAGTGGCCTTTCTAACGCCTATGCGAAGGCTGCAATCGAGACCCTGCAGCGGCTGCGGCGGCGTTCGTTCGTTGTGCCACCGGCCCAGCTGCTGTCCGAGGCGATCGAGGCGTTGCTGATGCGGCCGATCCTGGCCGCCCGGCATGTCAGCCGCAATGCACGCGCGATTACCAACCTTGACGCGCTGGTCGAAATTGCGCGCCGCTACTCGGTGTTCGGGTTGTCTAGCTTGGTCGAGGAGCTGCAACAGCAATGGGAGCGCGGCGCCACTGTCCAGGAAGGGCGAAGCGACAGCGTCGAAGAGGCGGTGCAGATCGTCACTATGCACAATTCAAAAGGGTTAGAATGGCCGATCGTCATCCCAGTCAGCACGGCGACAAATTTCCGTCCGCCTTCGCAGTTCGTGCACCAGCCCGGCGACAACACGCTGCATTGGGTGGTGGGCGGCGTGGCGCCGGCATCGCTCGATGCGGCCCGCAAGGAGGATGAGCGCCAGCAGGCTTTTGAGCGCCAGCGCATGTGGTACGTCGTCTGCACCCGGGCGCGGGATCTACTGATCGTTCCCAACCTGCCAACGTCGCGTGCCGCGTCGTGGTATCGCGCAGTGCGGCTCGACAAGCTCGAACTGCCCGAGGTCAACTTTGATGGGTTGCCGGACAGGGTTGTCGATGTTCGCGCGGCAGAGGCCAATCTGCAGACTGCGGAAAAGTTTGCCGAGCAGGCCGCGATCGTCGCCGCGAGCGCTCCGGAACTTCGGTGGCGCCAGCCGAGCCTTCACGACGCCGATCGCACTCCGCCGATCTTCGATCTGGCGCCATCGAGCGAGCTCACCGATCCGGCGCCACCACCGATCGGCGCCGGTCCGCTACGTGGAACGCTGCTCCACAAGCTGGCCGAGGAGGTGATCACCTACGAACTGGCTGTTACCCTCGAGGCGTTGACCGTTCGCGCCGGTGAACTTCTGACACAGCTGCGCTCGCAATTGCTCGGCCAGGAGATTGAGTTTCCGGACCCCGCGCAAGCCGCCACTCTGATCCGCGACACGCTTGCGATCGATGACGTGGCGACCCTGCTGCCTTTTCTCGAAGCCGAAGTTCCAGTTTGGAACGCCGACGGCGCTATCCTCTTAGCTGGCCGCGTGGATGCCTTGATTGTGCGCGAGGGCAGGGTGCTCGGCGTTCTCGACTGGAAGTCAGACGTAAATCCGTCGCCGAAGGTCAAATCGGACTACGTTGCGCAACTCGACGAATATGTGTCGGTCACCGGCTCGATCGCCGGAGCGTTGGTGTTCATGACAAGCGGTGAGCTGATCTGGATAGGGGACCGAGAAGGACTTCTTGCGCAACTCAAAACTGCGCCACCGACGATATAGCCAGGTCAGGTATTTGACAGAAGCGCGATCGAGCTTCCTGCGGGCCTCTGGGCAAAGGTGTGGCTCTTCCGTAGCCGGCGGACGAGGCGCAAAGTTGTGTGAAGTCGCTGATGCATCGATGTTCATGCTTCGTGCTTCTAAAGTCGCATAAAAAGGGCAGTGTGGAACTACGTGGATGCCAGGCTGTTCCCGGCGCTATTTTACGAGCGACCAGAAGCCTACCCTCGTGACGTCATCCAGATTACGCCCGGCGGTCCCAACGTCGACGGCGTGGCGAGCGTTGCATCGGGCCATGATCGGCCAGACCTCGTCGAGCCCGTCGGTGATGCTCGCCCGTTCCGCCGGCATCCCGATCAAGCCATGCGGAGAGCGGCAGAAGCGGCAGCGACAGGGTCAGCGCGAAGGCGGCCATCAAGGCAAACCCGGTCAGGGCCGACCCTGCAGTCGTCGCCACCCCGATCAGGGCGAACAGGATCGGTGCGGCGCAGGAGGGGATGTTGAGCCCGAGAGCAGCACCCTGCAAACGCGGGTTCGACGCCGTGCGCCAGGCGTCTAGCGACAGTTGAATGCGATGGCGCAGCCGTCCGCCGAACCCACCAAGCATCAGCCCGCCGATCACAAGATAGATCAGCCCGAAGACGAGCCAGAAGCCGTTTGCGCGCCGATCAGCCGGTGTCCGAGCATCACGATCAACCCGCCGAAGCCACCCATGACGATGATGCGGGCAAGCATGAAAGCGACTGCGGCGGCGAAACGTGCCGGCATCGGCCGCGCCGACTGCGCACCAAGAAACAGCATGTAGGCCCCGATCGTGCAGGGCTCGACGAACCCCAGCAGCCCAAGCCCAAGCGCCAGCGGAAGCAGGTAAAATTTCAAGATTTACCTCGTCATGCTTTGGTCACCATCATCGCTACAGGTTCCCACCACAAGAAGGTAAAGCGTCATCCCGCACAGCACGACAGGCTCGCCACGTCCATGTCAAAGGTTTGCGCGGCGAGTTTCAGGCCCTCGACCGTTGTGAGATAGGGAAGATAGTCTCAGCCAAGGCCTTGGTCGTCATGCCGAACTTCAGCGCCATTCCCCATTCAGCGCTCGCCTTGGAGCTCACGCAATTTCGCGGCTTCCGCGGGTGAGCCTCGCCTGCAGAAGTATGACCCCGAGGAGAAAGAGCCCTCGGACAACCGATTGCCATGCTGCGGAAAGCGAAATCCACCCCTTGCCATTTTCGAAGTTCAGCACGTTAAACAGAATGCCCAGAAGCAGTACACCGGCGAGGGTGGTTAGCACCGAGCCACTCCCTCCCGTAAGCAACGTGCCACCAACGACGACAGCGGCGATGGCGAAAAGCTCCCAGCCCACGCCTTCGGTTGGCTGGCCCGCGAAGCCCAGTGCGGCTAGAAGCACGCCCGCGAGCCCTGCGAGCCCTCCGCTCGCGAGGTAGACTAGGAACTTTACCTGCACCACCGGCAACCCCATGAGCCTAGAAGCATCCTCGCCGCCACCGATTGCGAGCACGGTGCGGCCGGTGCTTGTGAAATTGAGGATGATCGAGCCTATGAAGTAGGCGACGATCGCGATTACCGCTGGAATGGGCAAGATCCAAATCTTGCCCTGCCCGATCCACATGAAGCCGTTGGTCGTCGAGATCGGCACCGACGTTTGGTTGGATAGAAGAAGCGCGGTGCCGCTTGCCGCCAGCAACGTCGCGAGCGTTGCGATGAAGGGCATGATGTTGGCGCGCGTGACAAGGAGACCGTTGACCGCTCCCACCATCAAGCCAGCTCCGACGCCGGCGGCGATCCCGTGCGCCATGCCGTAGTGGCTGCCCAGCGCTGCAGCCACGCTGCCAAGCGCCGCCGTCGAGCCGACGCTCAGATCGATGCCGCCGGTCATGATCACGAAGCACATGCCAAGCGCGATCAGTGCGAACATCGAATTGTAGCGGACGACAGTCGTGATGTTGAAAGCGCCGAGGAAATTGTCGTAGCGAAACCAGCCGAAGAGGATAAGCGCCACTAGTGCGACGAGCACGCCATAGGTGCCGACAAGACGGGCGATCTGAGCGCGGTTCATGCCCTTCTCTGCTGTTGGAGCCAGACAGCGAACACGATGATCGCCGCTTTGACGATCAGCGCTGCTGCGTCCGGCACGCCGTTGGCCAAGAGCGTATAGCGCACGAGCTGGATGGTGAGTGCGCCGAGAAGCGTACCCAGGATCGTCGCGCGGCCGCCGACAAGCAGCGTTCCGCCGACAGCTACCGCCGCGATAGCGTCAAGCTCCATGCCGAGCCCGACAAGATTCGCATCGCTGGCAGAGTTGATCGCAATTACAACGAGGCCTGCAATCCCGGCGCAGAAGCCCGAGATGGCGTAGACCGCAATCTTGGTGCGCTTGACCGCGACGCCTGAAAGCTCCGCCGCGCGTTCGTTGCCTCCTGTTGCAAGAATCGACCGGCCAAAAAGCGTGCGGCGCAGCATCCAGGCCACGAAGAGAACAAGGATCACCATGATGATCACCTGTACCGGGATGCCGAGCGGGCGGCCGAGCCCGATCCATTGGAATTCCGGCACTCGAAAGACCTGCAGGTTGGAGTTGGTCATCGCTTGGGCGATACCTCGGCCCGCGATGAACAACACGAGCGTCGCGACGATCGGCTGAACTCGAAACTGCGCGATCAGCCAGCCGTTGAACAAACCGCAAAGCGTCGCGGCGCCGATGGCGACCACCACCGCGACTGCGACCGCCAAACCGGTATTGTCGCCGAATACGGGGCTGAGGAAGATCAGGGGCGCAGTCGCGCCGGCGATCGCCATCATCGAGCCAACTGACAGGTCGATGCCACCCGTCGCTATCACAAGCGTCATGCCGGTTGCGACGATGACGATGGTGCAGACCTGCGTCAGGTTGACGTTGAGCGTCTGCAACGTTGCGAAGTTGCGCGTGAAGGCAAGATTGAAGCCGATCAGCAGCAGGAGCGCAATCAGCGTGCCGTAGCGCGCCAGAAAATCGAAAAAGTCGAATCCGGAATACGGTCCCTCGCTGCGGCTGGATGCGGCCTCGGTCACTGCGCGGCCTCCTCACGTGCGATCTGGCCATGCGCCATCGCGGCCAGGATGCGCTCTTCGGTGATCTCGTCGCCTGAAAACTCAGCCACGCTGCGGCCTTCGCGCAGGACAAACACCCTGTCGGCGCCCTCGGCCACTTCCTCTAGCTCGGATGAGATCATCAGTACGGTGAGGCCCCTATCGGACAGGGAGCGGATCAGGCGCTGAATCTCACCCTTTGCGCCTACATCAATACCACGCGTCGGTTCATCGAGAATCAGCACGTCCGGATTCATGGCCAGCCAGCGGGCAAGCAGCACCTTCTGCTGGTTGCCGCCTGACAACTCTCGGATCTTCTGCCCCGGTCCCGAGCACTTGATGCCCAGTTCCTTGATGAAGCGGACGACGATTTCGCGTTGGCGCTTTTCATCGACGACGCCATTCCTGCTGATCCGGGGGAGGAGGGCGAGCGTCATGTTCTCGGCGACGCTCATCTCCGGCACGATTCCTTCTTGCTTGCGGTCCTCGGTGACAAACCCGAAGCCGGCGTCTATCGCATCGCGCGGGTGGGTCGGCGCGAAGACCTGGGCGCCGAGGGTCATCGTGCCTGCGCGCGGCCGATCGGCGCCGAAGATCAGCCGCGCCGTTTCTGTCCGGCCGGCGCCAAGCAGACCGGCGAAGCCCGCGATCTCACCGCGGCGCAACTGGAAACTCACGTCCCGCACCGCTTGGCCAGCCGCCATCGATCGTGCGTCGAGCACCACGTCGCCGCTGTCGGTCGTCGAGCGGTTGAACGCGGTTACGTGACTCCCCGCCTCATCGATGTCGCGGCCAAGCATCTGCGAGACGAGTTCGAGCTTCGTAATTCCTGACATGTCGGCGCTGCGGACGGTGCGGCCGTCGCGCATGATCGTGACGCGATCGCAGACCTCGTAGAGTTCGTCGAGCTTGTGCGACACGAAGATGACCGACACTCCTTCCGCCCTGAGCTGGCGGATGACGTCGAAAAGGACGCCGACCTCCCGCTCGTCCAGCGACGAGGTCGGCTCGTCCATGATGACGAGACGCGCGGAGAGTCCGATGGCGCGCGCGATGGCCACCATCTGCTGGGTCGCAGTGGAGAAATCCAGCAGCGGCCGTCTGACGTCGAGCTTCACCCGGAAGCGATCAAGCAATCGCTCGGCTTCCTTGTGCATGGCGCGCCAGTCGAGCAGGCCGAAGCGTCGCTTCTCCCGGCCGAGGCAGATGTTTTCCGCGACGCTGCGCAGCGGCACGAGATTGATCTCCTGGTAGATCGTGCTGATGCCATTGGACTGCGCCTGTAGCGGCGAGTTTACTTCATACGGCTTGCCGAGGAATGTCACCTCGCCGCCATCGCGCCGGTGGTAGCCGGTCAGCACCTTGATGAGGGTGGACTTGCCGGCGCCGTTCTGGCCGATGAGTGCGTGAACCTCGCCCGCCCTGATCTCGAGCGAGGCCTCGCGCAACGCCGGAATGCCGGCGAAGCGCTTGTCGATGCCCCGCATGGAAAGCAGCGAGCCGTCAACCATCAAGGTCGCCCTCGGGGGAAGAAAGGCGCAGGCCGCCGGCGGGTCGATGCGGCGGCCTGCGCGTCGTCATTAGTATGCGGATCCGAGCAATTGGGCCGCGTTCTCGGGCGTGTAAAGCTCATCCGGGTTGATGATCACCGGCGCAATCTGCTCGCCTGCGGCGTAGGCGACAGCGGTATCGAAAGCCTTTGGCCCGAAGCGCGGGTTGCACTCGACCACCGCTTCGACCTTGCCGTCGACAACCAGCTGAACGATTTCCTTGCCGCCATCGATTGAGAAGACCAGGCAGTCGTCGCGCCCAGCCTTGCGGCCTGCGGCTTCCAGCGCGGCAATCGCGCCGATCGCCATCTCGTCATTGTGCGCGTAGATGACGTTTGTTTCCGGGTGCGCCTGCAACAAAGTTTCGGCGACCTGCCGTCCCTTGTCGCGGGCGAAGTCGCCCGACTGCGAGGCAACGATCTTGTAATCCGAATGCTTCGCGATGACCTCGTCGAAACCCTTCTTGCGGTCATTGGCCGGGGACGAACCGACTGTTCCCTCGAGCTGGATGATGGTCTTCTTGTCGCCGCCCATCGCAACGAGATAGTCGGCTACGCGCTGGCCTTCCTCGACGAAGTTGGAGCCGATGAAGCAGACATAGTCTTCACCGGGCTTAGCCAGACTCTGGTCGACGTTTCGGTCGAGCAGGATCACGGGGATGTTCGCACCCTTGGCCGCCATAATGGCCGGAATGAGCGGCACTTCTTCGCGCGGTGCCAGGAAGATCAGATCGACCTGCTGGGCGATCATCGAGTTGACGTCGGCAACCTGCTTGGAAGCTGATCCGGCGGCATCCGTATAGACCAGCTGCCAGCCACGCTTAGCCGCCTCGTCCTGCATGGATTTCGTCTGGGCCAGGCGCCAGGGATTATTCGATTCCGTCTGGGCGAAGCCGACCTTATAGGAGTCCTTCTTGGCAAGCGGTGGTGCCGCCGCGAAAGCGCGGCCGGCAACGGACACCGCGGCGACCGCGGCGGATGAAAGCAAAAGGCTTCGGCGGGTAATCAACATGTAGTCCTCCCTTGGGTTTTGTCGTTTTTCGTCAGGCACGTCGCATAAGGCTGAGGGCGATTTTCCTTTTCGTCACCCATCAGCCTAGGTCGAATAATCAAGCTACATGGCGCTCCTCGCTCACCGCGAGATAGCGTGAGGTGGCTTGTCGGTCCTTCAGGATAAAACTTGCGCAACGGTCCCCCAGCATCATAGCGGGCGCGGCAGTGTTTCCCGAATTGATGTTGGACAGGCGGACATGTCGGCAACCCGCAGATTGTCGATGCCCCGGACACGCATCGCCGCGTCGAGAACCGCCATGCGGTCTCCGTCGGCACCCATCCGGGCGGTTCCAGCTGGATGATAGTTCGTCTTGACCGTCTTCCGGCAATGCGCGGCGATGGCCTCGTCACTCGTGTCGGCGGGGTCCGGCCTCAGGACACGCTCGATCCGCTTACCGAGCGGCGCTTCCTGGAAGGCGCGCAGGAAGAAGCGTTGGCCGGCGATCATCATCGCCATGTCGGCGTCGTCCTTGAGCAGGTTCGGCGAAACGACGGGCATGGCGGCCGGGTCGGCGGAGGCAAGCTTCACGAAACCGCGTGACTTTGGCTTCGTCACCACAGTCGTGACCGTGACCCCATAAGTCGGCTTGATCAGCTTTAACAAGTCGCGGTCCAGATAAACGAAAGGAACACAGAACGCCTGGATCGTCGGTTCCCCCTCGGGGTCGATCGGATTGACAAAGGCGCCTGCCTCGACGCCAGCGGAGGTGATGAGGCCAGTGCCAAATACCTTGAACTGGATGCCGTGCAACAGCATGCGCCAGCCTTCGGTATGCGTGAAATAGCCATATCGACCGTTACAGGCCGCAAGGATCGGCACCTCCGGGTGGTCGACGAGATTCTGCCCGACGCCCGGCAGGTCGGCTACGACATCGATGCCGTGCGACCTCAGTTCGTCGGCGGGGCCAAGGCCCGAAAGCATCAACAGCTTCGGCGTCACCAGCGCGCCCGAGGCCACGACGATGTCGGCCGACGCATAGGCGGTCCGCGCAGCGGCGCCGGTGGCGTAGATCACACCTACGGCCCGGTTTCCGTCGAATACGATGCGCTGGACGGATGCGGTGAGTTTCACCGTCAGGCGTGGATCCTTGCGCAATGGCTCAATGAATGCGGAGGCGGCGCTGCTGCGTTTACCGCGCCTGTTCATGAACTGGTAAAAGCCGACCCCGCGCTGGCTCGGACCGTTAAAGTCGGCGGTGAACGGCACTCCGAGCCCCTGGATGGTCTGGACGAACCAGCGCGAGATGTCATCGATGTGGCCGGGGTCAGATACAAGCAGCGGTCCTTCGCTGTTGTGTCGCTCATCGTAGAGCCGATTGTTGCCTTCCATGCTGCGAAAGTGCGGCAGCACGTGCTGCCAGTCCCAGCGCACACCCTCATTGTTCCCCCGCAGTGCCTCGTCCCATTCTTCGTAATCCGACGGGCGACCACGCATGTAGACCTGCGCGTTCACCGAGGTGCCGCCGCCAAGCACATTGCCCTGGCTGATTTCGTGGACACGGCCGTCGAGATGGTCTTGCGGAGTCGTCCTGTGGTACCGCATGAACTTGCTGCCGTTGATCATCTTGAAGATGCCCGGCGGCATTTCGAGAAGGGGATGATGATGCGAGTGACCGGCCTCCAAAAGAAGCACGGTCCGACCGGCTTCGACCAGGCGCGCGGCTGCGACGCAACCGGCCGCTCCGCCTCCCACTACGATATGGTCATACTCCTCACGCATTGGAGTGCGCCGCGTTGTCGGCGGCGGTTTCTTGCACGAAAGTGCCGCGAACGTATTCCCAGGCCGCGGCAAGGTGGTTCTGCAGTGCCACTTCGCCAGCGTCCGGGTCGCGCTCGACTATGGCGTCGAAGATTTCCTTGTGCATCAGAAAATTGATCCGGTTGCGCTCGGGGGACCGGAGCATCCGCTCCCAGTGAGGCGCCAACCAGGATGTGAAGGCCTTATGGACGGCGGGCAGCACGGGATTGCCCGGGACGTCGTAGAGCACGGCGTGAAAGGCCACGTCTGTGGCGTAGAAGATTTGTGAGTCCGGGATCGCCCGCTCGTTTGCCGCCAGGGCGGCTCTCAGATCCGCAATGTCCTGTTTACGGGCATGCAGTGCAGCATGTCGGACCAGCGCAGCCTCGATAAACACGCGCATGTCATAAAGGTTTTTGATCCCGCCGCTACGGCCGAGCAGGTGAAGAACGATGCCGCTAACGGCCGAAACAGCAGAATCATAGCCGGGGCGACGCACGACGGGCCGGAACCGGTGGCGCGCTTCGATCAATCCCCGACCGGCAAGGCGGGCAACCGCTTCGCGAACGACGCTACGGCTGATCTGATACTCGGCCATCAACTCTCGCTCCGCAGGCAGGAAGGCGCCGTCGAGCAAATCCCCAAAGGCGATGCGGGACTCAATCTGCGCGACCACGGCGTCTGCAGCGCGCGCCGTGGCGCGTGCATGAGTTTCGTCAGAGAGATTGACCGCGTTCGTCATGCTTCCGCGCCGTTTCACAGCCGCAATTGATCCGACACCTCGGGCCAAAGTGCAAGCAGATTCCTTTTTGGTCGGACGAAAATGTGCCTCATGGCTTGAATGGTATCTCAAAACATTGACTATTGCTGCGTATCCGGGCTTGGTAGCCTTAGCAGGTCAGACCAAAGATGTACGTTGTGGATTCGCGCATAAGCCAACTTCCCGATGCGCCCCCGACAACGAATTCTGCGACAGGCTTAATCAAGAGTAGGGGGCTGGGATGAACACAAGCGTTGTAGACATAGCAATCCGGCTCTTCCGGGTGCCGCTGCGACAAATCATGAGCGACGCCAAGCATGGCGTGCACACGCATTTCGAGCTAGTCACTGCCACGATCCGACTGGCCGACGGCAGCGAGGGAACGGGCTACACGTATACCGGAGGCAAGGGTGGGACTGCCATAAAGGCAATTCTTGAACGCGAACTCGTGCCGTTCCTGCTCGGTAAAGACGGCGCGGATATCGACGGCCTCTATGATGGGATGTGGTGGCACATTCATTATGTCGGACGAGGCGGCATTACGGCATTCGCAATGTCGGCACTCGATATTGCTCTGTGGGACCTGCGGGGCAAACGCGAGGGCAAGGCACTTTGGCAATTGGCAGGAGGCAGGGGGCGGGCGGCCAAGGCCTATCGCGGGGGGATCGATCTCAATCTATCGCTCGACGAACTTCTCGCGAGCATTGAGGGATATCTCCTGGCCGGCTTCTCGGCGGTGAAGATCAAGGTCGGTCAACCGATGCTGCAGGACGACTTGGCTAGGGTGAAGGCCGTCCGTGAATTGATCGGGCCTTCCACGGCGTTCATGGTCGACGCCAATTACGGCTTGGACGTTGGGCAGGCCATTGCTGCGGCCAGAGCATTCGCACCCTTCGACCTCCTTTGGTTCGAAGAGCCGATAGAGCCTGACAATTATTTGGGCTACGCGGAGATTTTCGACGCCACGGCTATGCCACTTGCAATGGGGGAGAACCTCCATACGATCCACGAGTTCGAGTATGCCCGGGCGCAGTCGAAACTTTCATTCATCCAGCCTGACGCAAGCAATTGCGGTGGCGTGACCGGCTGGCTCCGAGCAGCTGCGCTGTTTGGTTCCGAAGGCATTCCTGTCTGCAGCCACGGCATGCAGGAACTGCATGTCAGCCTTGTTGCCGGCTATCCCAGTGACGGGTGGGTTGAAGCGCATAGCTTTGACATCGACCAATACACGACCCGGCCCTTACTTCTCGATCGTGGACTGGCGGTTGCACCTGACGAGCCAGGCACCGGTGTGACGTTTGATTGGGGCAGGCTCGAGCCATTTACTACGACTTGAGTGAGCCTTGGAGACCGCGAATATTCTGGGAGAATGCCCGGCAAGCATGCACAGATGTTGCTGTTGAAAATCAGATCTTTCTCAATTGGGAATCCACCAGCGCCTTATTCGTGTGTTGGCGCTCCACGCCGGACACGCGGTCGCGCAGGAAGTCGGCAGAGGCGCAGTGATTCAGCAGATTGGCTGCATGGACTCCATCAACATTGTGTCGAGGCCCGCGACGTCCAACAGGTTCTCGCGGCTCTTGTCGCGGAATTCAAAGACGGGCACCAGCCCTAACGTTTATTTGGATGGGTGGACGAGCTCCGAACTCAATTAGCAGCGACACGCTCGTTGTGCATTTGCACCGTATGGGCATCATATACTGTTCGTACGGAGTGCCTAGCGGCGAACTAACGGCTGGACGGTCGGGTCTTTTTCTGGGCTCGTGCAGCGTATCCAAAGTGTTGGCGGTTTGCCGAAAGTCTAATTGGTTGGTGCAGATCCGGCGATTGGTCTGGACTTGCGC
>Ga0209906_100456_pt1 | contig 16587 bp, 12 predicted proteins | sample FECB24metaG_FD_188303 | JGI IMG/M metagenome (GOLD analysis project Ga0209906, IMG submission 188303) | Cyanobacterial communities from the Joint Genome Institute, California, USA from Joint Genome Institute, California, USA - FECB-24 metaG... ... | reverse complement strand
GAACCGACGTAAATCAGCCAGAGGCAAATCGTCGATCCGGTCTGATCCACCAGGAGTCATCAGCAGCGTGAATCACAAACATGCCGCTATGGGAAGACCCGCTGCCCGGGAATCTGCCCCGGTTACCCGCCGATCCCGTCGATTGTCGGGCGCGCGTCGGGGCTGCCACTGCCGGGCATTGCTGCATTGCACGCACGAAAGCGGCTCGCAACGAGAATATTATATCGTATACGAAACTGCGACAAATTGGTCATGGTGCTCGGGGTAAAGATTGACAGAGTATAGCGACCCTGATGCCGGGCAGCGCCTGACGTCACAGATGAAAGGCATGCAAGCGATGGCAGGCATCATCATTCGAAGTCTGTCCGACCAGATGGTCGAGGTGATCCGCGATCGTATCCTGACTGGGGATGTGGCCGCGGACCAGCCGATCCGGCAGGACGCTCTGGCCGCCGAACTCGGCGTCAGCAAGATCCCACTACGCGAAGCGCTGACCCGGCTTGAACAGGATGGACTGGTGGTCCTGCACCCGAACCGGGGTTATGCCGTCCGCGGGCTCGACGCGGCCGAGGCCGAGGAAGTCTATGCCCTGCGCCTGAAGCTGGAGCCCGAGATAGCGGCAATCGCGGCGCAGCGCGCCGATGACGACCAGCGGGCCGCCGTGACGGCCACTTTCGATGCGCTTGCCGCGCATACCGGCGGCGTCGCCGAGGACCGCCTTGCAGTGCTCGTCAAGCTCAACCGGGCGTTTCACATGGCAATCGTCCGGCCATCGGCACTGCCGCTCACGGTGCAGATGCTGGAGCGGCTGCATGTGCTGAGCGATCGCTACGTCCACAAGCATCTCGAGCCGTCGGGCCGCGATACGCATGCCGCCGGTGAACATGCAGCGTTGCTGGAACGCTGGCTGGCCCGCGACAGCAGCGGCGTTGCGGCCGCGCTTGAACAGCATGTCCTGGGCACGCTGATCGATCTCCGCCGGCAGCTGGCAACCGACGGCGCGGCTCCGACATCGCCGTAGGCCCGGTCCCACCGGCGCGGGTGGAACATTGCTGCCCAAGCCGCTATCGGGGCCGTGTTCAAGGAGAAAGCCATGCTGAGACGCGATTTTCTGGCGCTGTCGGGCGCTGTCGGCAGTCTGGCGATGCCCATGCCATTCGGGCGCGCCATCGCCGCCGAGGATCTCGGCAGTCGCATCGATATCGCCGTCAAGAAGCGCCTTGCCGATGCGGCGCTGGGCGCTGCCACGACCGCCGGTGCGAGTTACTGCGATGTCCGGGTCGGCCGCTATCTCCGCCAGTCCGTCATCACCCGGGAGACTCGCGTCGAAAACATCGTCAATTCAGAATCGACGGGTGTCGGGGTGCGGGTCATCGTCGATGGCGCCTGGGGCTTTGCTGCCACCAATGACATGACGGTCGACGCCGTGGCGACGGCGGCACGGACCGCTGCCGCGATTGCCCGGGCCAACGCCGCCACCCAGACCAGCCGCGTCCAGCTGGCGCCGGTCAAGGGTGTCGGCAGCGTCACCTGGGCAACGCCCATTGAACAGAATGGTATGCTGGTGCCGCTGAAGGAAAAGGTCGATCTGTTGCTCGACGTCAATGCCGCCGCGATGGCCGCCGGCGCCGATTTCATCAATTCGACGCTGTTCCTGATCAACGAACAGAAATTCTTCGCCAGCACCGACGGGTCCTATATCGACCAGGATGTGCACCGCATCTGGGCACCCTTCACGGCGACTGCCATCGACAAGGCGAGCGGGCGTTTCCGCAGCCGCAACAGCCTCGCCCAGCCGATGGGCATGGGGTATGAATTCATGCGGCCCAAGCCCGCGGGCCGCCATGAACTGCCCGGCGGGGCCGTTGTCTACAGCACGGCCTACGACATGCGCGCCGATGCGGTTGCCGCCGCACGCGACGCCCGGACCAAGCTCAAGGCGCCATCGGTCAAGCCCGGCAAATATGACTTGGTGCTCGATCCGACCCACAGCTTTTTGACCATCCATGAATCGGTCGGCCATGCGCTCGAGCTCGACCGCGTGCTCGGCTATGAGGCCAACTACGCCGGTACCAGCTTTGCCACCCTCGACAAGCGCGACGCGGGTTTTCGCTATGCCAGCGACATCGTCAACTTCACCGCCGACCGGACCGAGCCGACCAGCCTCGGCGCCATCGGCTATGACGACGAAGGTGTGAAAGCGAAGAAATGGGATCTGATCCGCAACGGCGTCCTCGTCGATTATCAATCGATCCGCGACCAGGCGCATATTCTCGGCAAGACCGAATCCGACGGCTGTTGCTATGCCGATAACTGGTCGAGCGTGCAGTTCCAGCGCATGGCCAATGTCTCGCTGCAGCCCGGCAAGGCACCTCTGACCCCGGCCCAGATGATCGCCGGTGTCGAAAACGGCATCTACATGCTCGGGCGCGGCTCCTATTCGATCGACCAGCAGCGCTACAATGCCCAGTTCGGCGGGCAGCTGTTCTACGAAATCAAGAACGGCAAGGTCGGCGCCCAGATCGAGGACGTCGCCTACCAGATGCGTACGCCCGAATTCTGGAACGCTTGCACGGCGATCTGCGATGCCAGCGATTACCGCCTTGGCGGCACCTTCTTCGATGGCAAGGGCCAGCCTTCGCAAGCCTCGGCGGTGAGCCATGGCGCGGCGACGGCGCGCTTTGACGGGATCAACGTGATCAACACGGCGCGGTCCCTCGGGTAGGGCGACCGGCGCGGAACCCTTGCTGCGGCGGATCGAAGCTTGGTTCGATTGACCTGCGCGGCCAGACCGGCGATGTTGGATCAGGCGTTCTGCCGGGCCTGCCGGGTTGCAACCCCCCGGGCCGGACCATCTACTGTCGGAGTATCGACTTGAAACGACGTGACTTTCTCGCCCTTACCGGGCTGGTCGGCGGTGGTGTCGCGGTGCCATCCGCTTTTGGCAGGCTGATTGCTGCCGAAGAACTGCAATCGAGCATCGATGTGCGGGTTAAGAAGCCGCTCGCCGATGCGGCGCTGGGTGCCGCCACCAGCGCTGGCGCCAGCTATTGCGACGTCCGCATCGGGCGTTACCTGCGCCAGTTCGTCATCACGCGGGAAAACCGCGTCGAGAATGTCGTCAATACGGAATCAACGGGTATCGGCGTCCGGGTGATCGCCGACGGCGCCTGGGGGTTTGCCGCGACCAATGAGATGACAGCCGATGGCGCCGCCAACGCCGCGCGCCAGGCGACGGCCATCGCCAAGGCCAATGCCGCAACCCAGACGATGCCGGTGCGCCTCGCGCCGACAAAGGGAGTGGGCGAGGTCAGCTGGAAGACGCCGATCGTCAAGAATGCAATGGCGGTTCCGGTCAAGGACAAGGCCGACATGCTGCTCGAGGTCAACGCGGCCGCGATTGGCGCCGGCGCCGATTTCGTCAATTCCATTCTGTTTCTGGTCAATGAACAGAAGTATTTCGCCAGCACCGATGGCTCCTACATCGACCAGGATGTGCATCGCATCTGGACCCCGATGACGGTGACTGCGATCGACAAGAGCAGTGGCAAGTTCCGCACCCGGTCCGAGCTCTCGACGCCGGCCGGCCGCGGTTTCGAATATCTCGACGGCAACCCGGCCGACAGGTTCGTTTCCCCCAACGGCGTCGTCAATTACGGCAAATCCTACGACATGAAGGCGGACGCCATCGCAGCTGCCAGGCAGGCCCGCGCCAAGCTGGCGGCGCCGTCGGTCAAGCCGGGCAAATATGATCTGGTGCTCGATCCGTCGCACACGTGGCTGACAATCCATGAATCGGTCGGTCACCCGCTCGAGCTCGACCGGGTGCTCGGCTATGAAGCCAATTACGCCGGCACCAGCTTTGCAACGCTCGACAAGCGCGAAGCCGGATTTCAGTACGGCAGTGACAAGGTCAATCTCATCGCCGACAAGACCCAGGTCGGCAGCCTCGGCTTCGTCGGCTATGACGATGAAGGCGTGCCGACGAAGAAATGGGATCTGGTGCGGAACGGCAAACTCGTCGATTATCAGGCCATTCGCGACCAGGCGCACATCCTCGGCAAGACCGAATCCGATGGGTGCTGCTATGCGGATTCATGGTCGAGCGTGCAGTTCCAGCGCATGGCCAATGTCAGCCTTGAACCGGGCAAGGCCAAGCTGAGCGTTGCCGACATGGTCAAGGATGTCGAGAACGGCATCTACATCATCGGCGATGGCTCGTTCTCGATCGACCAGCAGCGCTACAACGCCCAGTTCGGCGGGCAGCTGTTCTACGAGATCAAGAACGGCAAGATCGGCGCGCAGATCGAGGATGTTGCCTATCAGATCCGCACGCCCGAGTTCTGGAACGCCTGTTCCGCCGTTTGCGACGAAAGCGATTACCGCCTCGGCGGCTCGTTCTTCGATGGCAAGGGCCAGCCGTCGCAATCATCGGCAGTCAGCCATGGTTCGAGCACGGCGCGCTTCAACGGCATCAACGTCATCAACACCGCCCGCTCGCTCGGCTGATCGCGGCGCAGGAGAACCTCATGAGCTTCCCTACCGAAGACCAGGTCAAGGCGATTCTCGCCAAGACCGTCGCCATGTCCAAGGCCGACGAGTGCACCGCGACCATGTCGGGCGCCACCGAAGGCAATATCCGCTTTGCGCTGAACAATGTCTCGACCAGCGGCATCGTCACCGATACCGAGCTTGCCGTGCAAGTGGCGTTCGGCAAGCGGGTCGGCATCGCCACGATCAATGAATATGACGACGCAGCACTGATGCGGGTTGTTCGCCGCGCCGAGGATCTGGCCAAGCTGGCACCGGAAAACCCCGAATTCATGCCGGCGGTCGACAAGCAGAGCTATACGGCCAGCCCGACCTTCAGCCCCGCCACGGCCGCTATGACGCCGGAGGATCGGGCCAAGGTCGCAGCGGCGTCGATCGGGCCGTGCAAGGCTGAAAGCCTCGTCGCTGCAGGCTTTCTCAACGATACCAACCGCTACGTTGCCTTCATGAACAGCCGCGGCAACTATGGCTATCAGACCTCGACGTCGCTCGATTACACCTGCACGGTGCGCACTGCCGATGGCCGCGGCTCGGGCTGGGTGGGCCGCAATCTCCAGGATGCGAGCAAGTTCGATGCTGGCAGCGACATCCGCACCGCGATGCGCAAGGCCAGCGCTTCGGCCGATGCTCGCGCCATCGAGCCGGGCAAATATACGGTCATCCTCGAGCCCGCCGCCGCAGCGGGCCTCATTTCGTTCATGATGCGCTACTTCGACGCCCGCCAGGCCGATGAAGGCCGCAGCTTCCTGTCCAAAAAGGGCGGCGGCAACAAGGTCGGCGAGCAGGTCTATGATCCGCGGGTCAATTTTTCGGCAGACCCGTGGCACCCCGAAGCCCCGGTGCTGCCGTGGGACAGCGATGGCCTGCCGCGTGAAAAGATGCCGCTCGTTTCTGACGGCAAGGTCAGCAACCTCCAATATTCACGCTTCTGGGCGCAGAAGCAGGGCAAGCGTGCGATTGGTGAACCAGGCAATCTGATCATGGCGGGTGGCACGAAATCCACCGCCGACCTTGTTCGCGGCACGGCCAAGGGCATTCTGGTCACCCGCACCTGGTATATCCGCATGGTCGATCCGCAGACGGTGCTGCTGACCGGCCTGACCCGTGATGGCACCTTCTACATCGAGAATGGGGAGATCAAATATCCGCTGCGCAACTTCCGCTTCAACGAATCGCCGATCATCATGCTCAATAACATCGACGAGCTCGGCAAGCCGGTACGCGTCGCAGGCGACGAAAGCAGCCTTGTCATGATGATCCCGCCGATGCGACTGCGCGATTTCACCTTCACCTCGCTTTCGGACGCCGTCTGATCCGCGCTGGCCAGGTGACGGAACCGCCAGCCACGAAGGCGCGCGGGTGTTCGAACAACACCCGCGCCATCACACGGGCAGCCTTCCTGCGCTTCGGCCTGGCCGCGGCGTTGCTGCCCGTGTTGCGACCGACAGGTGCAAATGCGGCAGGGGCCTATGATTTCTGGTTCACGCGGCTGAAGTACAACAGCGGGGACTGGGACGTCGACCAGCGCATGCCCAACAATGTGCTGACGTCGCTAATCGACTATACCAATTTGCGCGTCGATCCCAAGGAACGCATCGTTGCCTTGTCCGACGCGGACATGCTGACGGCACCCTTCTGCTATCTCGCTGGCCACAAGCTCGTCGAGTTCGACCCGCAGGAGCGACGCAATTTCGAGAATTACGTCAGGAACGGCGGATTCGTTTTCGTGGACGACTGCAACCACGATATCGATGGCCTGTTTGCAAAATCGTTCGAGGCCGAAATGGCGCGCATTTTCGGCGCCAAGGCGATGCAGAAAATCCCGAACTCCCACCCGGTCTATACCAGCTTCTTCAAATTCGAAGGCCCGCCGCCAACGGGCCTCGAACTCAACGGCTGGGGCGATGATCTCGTCCATGATTATCTGAAGGGGATTACCATCGATGGCCGGATGGGGTTGCTCTACAGCAACAAGGATTATGGTTGTGAATGGGATTATGACTGGAAAAACAAACGGTTTCTTGCCCAGGACAATACCAGGTTCGCCGTCAACATCGTCATGTACGCCCTAAACAGCTGAGTAGCTCGATGCCTGTTACCGAAGCCGATATCGAAGCCCGCCTGTCGCGCCTGGGGGATTTGCGCGCCGCCATTGCCCAGGCCATCGTCGGGCAGCAGGATGTGGTCGAACAATTGCTCATCGGCTTGCTGGCGGGGGGGCATTGCCTGCTGGAAGGGGTGCCAGGGCTCGGCAAGACCTTGCTCGTTCGCTCGCTCGGCGAAGCGCTCGAATTGCAATTCCGCCGTGTCCAGTTCACGCCCGACCTGATGCCGAGCGATATTCTGGGCACCGAGCTTCTCGAAGAGGACCATGGCACCGGCAAGCGCCATTTCCGCTTCCAGCCGGGCCCGGTGTTCACCAACCTGCTGCTTGCCGACGAGCTCAACCGCACCCCGCCGAAAACCCAGGCGGCGCTGCTCGAAGCCATGCAGGAAAAGACTGTCAGCTATGGCGGCGTCACCCATACGCTGCCCAAGCCGTTTTTCGTGCTGGCGACGCAAAACCCGCTTGAACAGGCCGGCACCTATCCGCTTCCCGAAGCCCAGCTCGATCGCTTCCTGCTCCTCGTTCGTGTCGAATATCCGACCGAGGCCGAGGAGCATGACATCATTGCCGCCACCACTGGCAACCGGATAGCCAAAGTACCCCAGGTCATGCATGCCGAGGATGTGCTGGCGCTGCAGGGGTGGGTCCGCGATGTCCATCTCGGCGAGGATCTGCTGGCATGGATCACGCGGCTGGTGCGCGCCAGCCGGCCGGGGCCGGGCGCCCCCGATGTCGTCAACAGCTATGTCCGCTGGGGCGCCGGGCCGCGTGCCGGCCAATCGCTAGTGCTCGCGGCCAAGGCGCGGGCGCTGCTCCAGGGCCGGCTGGCTGTCACACGTGATGATATCGCAGCGCTGGCGGCCCCGGTGATGCGCCACCGCTTGCTGCTTTCGTTTGCGGCCGAAGCCGAAAGCAAAAGCGCCGACGATGTCATTGCCGGTCTGTTGCGCGCTGTCCCGCCGCCTGCCGGGTAGTCATCGCCAGATACGCCGATGACCCTTGACCTTATCCCGCCCGAGGTTCGCAATCGCCTCGCCGGCCTGCGCCTGACGGCGCGGCGTGCCGTCGATCTGCAAGGGCTGGGGCTGCACCACAGCCGCAGTCGGGGTGCCGGGCTCGAATTCGCGCAATATCGTGCCTATGAGCGCGGCGACGAACCGCGCGCGATCGACTGGAAGCTCTACGCCCGGTCCGATCGGTTTTTCGTGCGCGAATCCGAACGCGAAAGTCCGCTGGCGCTTTGGATCCTCGTCGATGCCAGCGCGTCGATGGCGCAGGCGGATGACGACCGCCCGGGATGGTCGCGGCTTGCCGCGGCGCGCGGGCTGGCGGCCTGTCTGGCCGAACTGGCGCTGCGCCAGGGTGACCGCTTCGGGCTGGTCGGCCTGTCGGCAAGCGGCTTGCGGCTGCTCGATGCCGGCACCGGGGGCCGGCAACGCGACCGGCTGGCGCTCGACCTCGAAGCCTTGAAGGCTGCCGGCACCTTCCCGCCGCTGGAGAGGCTTGTACCCTTGTGGGACCGTGTCGGTGCGCATGATCTGGTCGTGATGATCAGCGATTTCTTCGATGCTCAGGCAATGGGCCTTGCATCGCGACTGGCCGGCGCGCGCCGCGAAGTGCTTGCCATCGAAATCCTGACTGTTGGCGAACGCGATTTCGCCTATCCGGGCGGGCATCGGTTCCGTGATCCGGAAACAGGGGAAGAACTGCTTGGCGATGGCCCGGCGCTGCGAACCGAATTCCTTGCCCGCTTCAATGCAGCGCGTGCCGCCCGCCATGCGCGCTTCGACCGCCTGGGAATCCGCCATGCGGCGCTGGTGCTCGATGAACAGCTGGATGTCCCATTGCGCCGTCTGTTCGGGGCGCGCGCCGCCGGGGAATATGGTTGATGCCGGCCTTGCTTGTCCCTGCGGCGCTGGCGGCGCTGCTTGCGCTCGCGATCCCGCTGCTTGTGCATCTGGCGCGGCGCAGCGAAGCCCGGCCAACCGATTTTGCGGCGCTCGAATGGCTGCGCGAAAAGCCACGGCCGAAATCGCGCCTGCGCTTCGATGAATGGCCGCTGCTGGCGCTGCGCCTGCTCCTTGTTGCCGGGCTCGCTCTGTGGCTCGCCCAGCCGGTGCTGCCGTACAGCGCCGATTCGACGCCGGTCGTCGCCGCCGTGCCCGGTATCGAGGCCGGGCCGCCCGCCGACGGGGTTCGTGCTGTCTGGCTCGCTGCCGGCTTCCCGCACCATGACAAGCCACCTGAACCCTGCGTGGGCGCTGCCGGCACGGCGGTGGATTGCCCGGGGCTGTCGACCCTCATCCGCCAACTGGATACCGAGCTTGCGCCCGGTGTGCCGTTGACACTCATCGTGCCTGAAATCCTGGCCGGGCTGGACGCGGAGCGGCTGCAGCTGTCGCGCCGCGTCACCTGGCAGGTGGTTGACGGTGCCATGCCCGCTGCCGAAATGCGACCGACGACGCTGGGCTTCGAGTTGCCCGCCGGCAGCGATCCGGCGCTGCGCTATCTTCAGGCTGCCGCCGCCGCGCTCAAACCTGCGGGGGCGCCGGATCTGACGGTCGTCGTCCACCTTGCGCCCGGTCCGCTTCCCGACCGACTGCGCGCAGCGATCGGCGATGGTGCCACACTGCTCGCTGGCCCTGCCGTTACCGGCGTGGGCGCTGGAACGGTGGTGTGGCGCGATACCGATGGCCAGCCGCTGGCGACGCTGCAACGCATCGGTCGCGGCCGGCTCTATCGATTCACCCGGCCGCTCAGCCCCGCTGCCATGCCTGTCCTGCTCGATCCCGATTTTCCCCGGCAGCTGGCTGCGATGCTCGCCCCACCGGCGCTGCCCACGCGGGCGATGGCGCGTGACATGATGCCAGGCATCGGCGCCGCCGCCTGGCCGGTCCCGGCGCGTGACCTGCGGCCCTGGCTGGACTTTGCCCTTACAGCGCTTTTCCTGGTGGAGCGCTTTCTGGCAACGCGCCGCCGCCGCGCGGTGTCGCCATGACGGCCGATGCCTTTGTCGCGCAATGGGCGCGACCGGCCCGGCTGCGCAGCGGCGCCAACGATGTCGCCATCGGCCTGCCGCTGGCAATTGCCGTGTCGGCCCTGGTTTGGCGCTGGGCAGGCCCTCTCCCCGGTATCGCAAGCCTCGTTGCCGGGCTTGGCGTCACCGCCATGGTCGCCTTGTGGCGCAGCCGTCGCTTCGATCGGCTGTGGCTCGTGCGGCAGCTCGACGCCGCCCGGCCCGATCTGGAAGACAGCGCCGATCTCCTCGTGGCGGGGGAAGCCGGCCTTGGGCCCCTCCAGCGCTTGCAGCGCCGCCGGGTTGAAGCCCGGCTCGCAGCCGCCGATGCCCTTGCGCTGCGTCCCGGCTGGCAAGTGCGTGCCATTGCCGGCGCCTGGCTTGCCGGCATGGCGATCATCGCTGCGGCGCTGCTGTGGCCGGCCAGCGATGGTACCGCGCCGCTGCGCCCGGTGGCCGCCGCCGCGCCCCCCGCCGGCCCGCCGGTGCTCATTGTCCGGCGCTTGCGCGTCACCCCGCCGGCATATACCGGGCTGCCGGCTCGCGATGGCGCGCTTACCACCCGCGCGCCGACCGGTGCGGGCCTGGCGTGGACGCTGCGTTTCGCGCCCCAGCCCACCAGTGTTGCCCTGCAACGTGTCGATGGTCGCCGCATCGCGATGGTTCGACGCGGGGAAGACTGGGTGGCCAGTGCGCGCCTCGACCGGTCACAGCTGTATCGAATTGTCGCCCCGGAACTGGTGCCGGGCCCTTTGCACCGGATCGACGCCATCCCCGATACGCCACCGGCAATCAGGGTCGTCGAACCCGATCGAACCCTTGTGCCCCTTGCCGTCGGCCAGACACGCTGGCGGCTTGTGTTCGATGTCAGCGACGATCATGGCGTTGCCGCAGCCGCTCGATTGCGCCTGATCGTTACCCAGGGTGAAGGTGAAAACATCACCTTCCGCGAAACAAGCCGCACCGTTACGGGAAGCGGCGATCGCCGCCTCCGGCGCTTCGAGGCGGTCCTCGATGTAAAGGCGCTTGGTCTCACCGCAGGCAATGACATCGTTGCGCAACTGTTTGTTGCCGATAATCGCGCGCCGACACCGCAGACGAGCCGCAGCCCCAGCCTAATCCTGCGCTGGCCGCCCGACCTCGGCCGTGAAGCCAGCGGGCTCGATGGCATGGTCAAGACCGTGCTGCCGGCCTATTTCCGCAGCCAGCGCCAGATCATCATCGATACCGAAGCCCTTATCAAACAGCGCCGGCGTTTGCCGCCCGACCGTTTCGCAATGCAATCGGACACGATCGGCGTCGATCAACGCATGCTCCGGCTGCGCTATGGCGCGCTGCTTGGCGATGAAACCAGCGAAGCGCCGGTATTGCCCACCAGCGATGCACCGCCTTTGCCGACCAGCGAAGCACCCGAAAAGCCAAAGGAAAAGTCCGCCGGGGACCCGCCTTTGCCGACCGGCCATACGATCAATGACGGGCATGATCATTCGCAGGGTCGGGCGCGGCCACCCATCTTCGGCGATGGCGCTGCCATTGTCGCTGAATATGGCCATGCCCATGGCGAAGCCGAAGGCGCGACGCTGCTCGATCCGGCGAGCAGCAGCCTGCTCCGCCAGGCGGTCGACGCGATGTGGGAATCCGAGCTCAATCTGCGCCAGGGTGCGCCTGAAAAGGCGCTGCCTTTCGCTTACACCGCGCTGCGCCGCATCAAGGAAGTCCAGCAGGCGACGCGCATTTACCTGTCGCGTACTGGCCCCGAACTGCCGCCGATCGACCTGAGCCGCCGGTTGAGCGGTGACCGCAAGGACCTTGGCACGCCATCGCTCGCGCCGGTGCCGCGTGCCAGCGATGGAGTCAATGCGGTCCCGGCGGCGGCATGGCGTGCGCTTGCGGGGCCAGGGCCGGTGGCGCTCGATGCCGTCCAAGCCTGGGCCGCAGCCAATCCGCCGGCCGATCCGCTGGCGCTGGCGGCCGCGATCGATGCCGTCGTGCGCGATGCCGATTGCGCGGCCTGCCGCGTAAAACTGCGCGGCCAGCTCTGGGCGGCAATGACCGCGCCACCGGCGCAGGTGATGCGGCGAGGCGCCGGTGATGCGCTCGGACAGCGCTATCAGGCGGCGCTGCGATGACGCCGCTTGCCATGGCGCTGGCGCTTGTGGCGCTGTTCGGCATCGGGCGGACCCTGTGGTGGCAGCGGCAATCGCCATCGCCGGCCAGACCATGGCGATTGTTGGCGCTCATTGCCTTACAGATGGCGACGGCGGGCCTTTTGTGGCTGACGCTCGAGCCACCTGCGGCGCCGGGCAGCGCCGGTGTGCTGGTGGTTGCCACGGCCGGGACGCCACGCCTTGCGGCGCTTGCCGCCGATGACGCGCTGGTTGCATTGCCTGAAGCGCCCGATCTGCCAGGCGCGACCCGCGTTCCGGATCTGGCGACGGCGCTGCGCCGCTACCCCGGCACCAACGCCCTGCGCATTGTTGGCACCGGCCTGCCGCCACGTGATCGAAGCGCAACGGCCGGCCTTTCCCTGACCTTTGATCCTGCGCCCTTGCCCTGGGGTCTGGTATCGCTCACGGCGCCGGACCCTGTTGCACCAGGCGCACCTTTCCGGGTCGGCGGCAGCGTCCATGACGTACCCGGTGGCCGCGTCGACCTGCTCGACCCGGCCGGCACCGTGGTGGCCGGCGCGACGCTCGATGCCGCGGGCGGGTTCAACCTGGCGGCCACCGCGCGAGCCGCTGGTGCCGCCGAATTTACCCTGCGCATCACCGATTCCCGGCGTCGTCAGGTCGAAACCGTCGTTGTCCCGGTCGTGGCCGCCGAAGTCGCTCCACCCAACCTGCTAGTCGTCGCGGGCTCGGCGGGGCCAGACCTCAAATATCTGCGGCGCTGGGCCACCGATGCCGGCATTGCCATCGGGACCAGTGTCGCCGCTGGCAATGGTTTCGATATCGGTGACGCGCCGCCCCGGCTCGATGCTGCCAGCCTTGCCAAGCTTGATTTGCTTGTGCTTGATGAACGCAGTTGGGCGGCACTTGGCGCCGGTACCCGCGCCCAGTTGCTGGGTGCGGTGCGCGGTGGGCTGGGGTTGGTGCTGCGCGTCACCGGCCCGCTTCCCGATTTGACACGGCGCGATTGGGCGGCGCTTGGCTTTACGGTTGACGACGATGTGAGGCCGCTTCGCATCAGCAGCGAAGCGCCGGCGTTGACCCAGATGGCTACCGGCCCCGCCCGTTCCGACGCGGCAGTGTTGCTGCGGAATGCGGCCGGCGGACCCGTGGCGCACTGGCGCGGCTTCGGCCGTGGGCGCATCGGGCTGTGGCCGGTGACGGACCTTTATAAACTCGTTCTTGCGGGCGACGGCCGTCGCCATGGCGCCATCTGGAGCGAGGTGTTTGCCGTCCTTGCGCGCCCGCAGGCGCAGACTGCGCCCCGCATCGCTTCGGGTGCGGCGCCTGGCCAGCGCGTTGACATCTGCAACCTTAGCCAAACGGCCAGCGTGCGCCATCCCGACGGAAAGCTCACAACGCTTGTTGTCGATGGCGGTTGTGCCGCCTTCTGGCCCCGTCTCGCCGGCTGGCATGAATTGCGGGCGCCGGGTTCGACACCCTTATTTGTTGCACCTGCGGGTCTTGCGCGCGCCGCTGCCGATGCACGCGCCGCAACCCTGGCATTGGTATCACCCGAAGTCACCTCTGCCTCGACCGCGCCGCCGGTGCGCGGCCCGAGCTGGCCCTGGTTCATCGCCTGGACGATGGCTTCGGCGCTGTTGTGGTGGCTTGAACGCGCCTGGTTCGGCCGTACGGCATAACCTGCGGGCCCGGGCGTCGCAGGTGAACCGACCTTCAGCTGTGCGCCGGATGCTCGAGATATTCGGCGAGCTGCGCTGCATAATGTTTCGACACCGGTGAAAAGGCACCCGAGGCTTCGTCAAGCGCATAGATTTCGCCATCGGCGATATCATAGACCCAGCCGTGCAGCGTCAGCGCGCCCTTGGCCATGGCGACGGCCACGGCGGGATGCGTCTTGAGGTGGTTGAGCTGAAGCACGACATTCTGTTCAAGCAACATCAGCATCCGGTCACGGTCGTTGAGATCGCCGCCGATGGCATCGACGATTTCGACAGCCGCACGCGAATAGCCAAGCCAGTCGCGGACATGTGGCATCGCATTGAGCTTGTGCGGCGCCAGGGCGCCCTTCATCGCACCGCAATCGGTATGCCCACAGATGACGATATGCTCGACGCCAAGGCCAGCGACCGCAAATTCGATCGCGGCCGTCGTTGCGCCGGTCGAATTGCTGTGGGGCGGAACGATATTGCCGGCATTGCGAACAACGAAAAGATCGCCCGGTTCGCTTTGGGTCAACAAACCAAGCTCGATCCGCGAGTCGGAACATGTAATGAAAAGCGCCTCAGGCGCCTGGCCCGTGCTCAACTTGGTGAACAGCGCCTGCTTATTCGGGTAAACTTCACGCTGGAAGCGAACGACACCGGCAGCAAACTTGGGCATGACATACTCCTGACAACTGCAATCTAGGTGGTCACTACATTGCCTGATCGCAATGCCCCTGCTGTCGATTCAATGGTTTGTTTCGCTTTCAACTGGAAAAGCGTGGCGGTTATCGATTTTCATCAGCCGCTGTCCGTTGGCAGCTGACCTGCACCACACCACGCTGGTCGATCAGAAGCATGCACCGGCACGAACTTTCCTGGCCTGCACCAAATGCACGGAGTCCTTTGCAAAGGATGCACCAAACGACATTGCGCCCTCTCTGGAGAGTCCGCCTTCGGCGCCTATCCACAGGCAACATGGCTCACGCCAGAACGCCGATTGACAATATGATACTCGAACGCGCCCGCTTCTCATTGATCTCGGCGCTCAGCAGGTCGCCAACGATCCGCGGGACCGAGTGCGGGCGCCTTGCCGCATCAGCGACACGTCATCATAGGCTCGGCGCATGCTGGCCGGCATCGCACGTCAGGGGTCAACCAGTGAGATAACAGTAATCCAACTCGGACTGAGGGCGATCCAACGGCTTGCCGTGCCGGAAACTTGTTCACCCGCTATTACGCAGCCCAGCTGCAATTCCGTTGATCGTCAGGTGGATCCCCTCGGCGATCCGCTCGTCGGCTTCACCTGCGCGCCGGCGCCGGATCAGCTCGATCTGCAGTTCATTCAATGGGTCGATATAGGGCAGGCGGCGCAATACCGTGCGGGCGAGGGCTGGCTGGCGGTCGAGCAAAGCGGTCTGGCCCGTCAGCGAAAGCAGTGTGTCGCGGGTGCGGTTCCACCCCGCTTCGATTGTCCCGAACACCGCATCCCGCAGCGGCACATCGGCGACGAGGCTGGCGTAGCGGCGGGCAATATCCATGTTGGATTTGGCCAGCACCATTTCCAGATTGGAGAGCGTTGCCGCCAGGAACGGCCAAGCTTCGAACATTTCGGCGAGCAAACCCTTGTCCTCGAACCCTGTCAGCGCGTCGCCGGTGCCGTACCAGCCAGGCAGCATGATCCGAGCTTGCGCCCAGCTAAACACCCAGGGAATGGCGCGAAGGTCCTCGATCCGATCCGATTTGGTTCGCGAGGCGGGGCGCGATCCGATCTTCAGCTCGGCAATTTCGGTAATTGGGGTCGCCGAGCGGAAGAATGCGTTGAAGCCCGGCGTCTGATACACCAGTCCGCGATAGCTGTTGTACGCCGCCGCACTGATCTGGGCCATGGCGCTGCGAAAACGCGCGAACTCGGCAGCCGACAACCGTGGCGGCTCAAGACTGGCAAGAAGGGTGGCCGCCGTCATCGTCTCGAGGCTTGTTTCGGCCACAGCCGGCGTCCCGTATTTGGAGGCGATAACCTCACCCTGTTCGGTAATGCGGATGCGCCCCATCACCGTGCCCGGCGGCTGGGCGCGGATCGCATCGAACGCCGGCCCGCCGCCGCGCCCGACGGCACCGCCCCGGCCGTGGAACAGTTGCATCTGAACGCCACGGGCGTCGAATACCTCGGCAAGGGCCAGTGCGCCTTCGTGGAGCGACCAGTTGGAGGTGAGATAGCCGCCGTCCTTGTTCGAATCGGAATAGCCTATCATCACTTCCTGGTGACCGCGCGCCGTGGCCAGCGCCGACGCCGTGGGGCGATCGAGGAACTGCGCCATCACGTCAGGAGCCGCTTCCAGATCGTTGATGGTTTCGAACAACGGCACCGCCATGATCGCGCATGATGGCGGGTCTCCAGGGATGTAGATCCCGACCTCCTTCAACAGCACATAGACTTCAAGCAGGTTCGACACGCCGCTGGCTTTTGAAACAATATAGGCGCGGATGACCTCAGGCCCGAAGCGATCATGGGCGGCGGCGGCAGCGCGCAAGATCGCCATTTCGCTCATGGTTTCGTCGCTGTATTGCAGATGCGGGCTGAAAAGCAGTCGCGGCGAGGCGAGTTCCTCGCTGAGCAGTGCCACCCGCGTCGCATCGTCCATGTCGGCATAGGCGGCCGTCACGCCGGCGCGCGCCACCAGTTCGCCCACCACCCGGGCATGGACATCGGCATTCTGGCGCAGGTCGAGCGTCGCCAGGTGAAAACCGAAAATGCGAAGCGCGCGGATGAGCAAATCGAGCCGCGTTCCGATCATCGTCTCGCCGCCATGGTCGCGAAGCGATGCCGCGACGGTTTTGAGATCTGACAGCAGATCGGCGGCACGGTCATAGGGCAGTCCCGGCGCCATTACCGGCAAAGGCGGCGGGCTACCGATCAGCGCGCGATAGCTGGCGGCGGTGCGGGCATAAATACCGATAGTGAGTATGCATCGGCTAGCCACTCGTGCACTGGGCTCCAGTGGAGCAGAGCGTTTAGAGTGGTTGGTACCGCAAGGCGTTTTGGCGCAGCTTGACCCAAACACCGATCGACCACGGCAC
>Ga0209906_100455_pt1 | contig 16643 bp, 16 predicted proteins | sample FECB24metaG_FD_188303 | JGI IMG/M metagenome (GOLD analysis project Ga0209906, IMG submission 188303) | Cyanobacterial communities from the Joint Genome Institute, California, USA from Joint Genome Institute, California, USA - FECB-24 metaG... ... | reverse complement strand
GTGGCGGCCGAGGAAGACGTGAACACGACCGAGGCGCCATCCGCCAGATGGGGCAGTAATTGTTGCAAGGAGAAAAAATGCCCTTTTACATTCGTATTGAACTGGGCATCAAACGTGGCTTCGGTCATGTCTTAGCCCCCTGAATAGCTAGACAAAATTGTGAAAACAGTTTAGTCCTTTATATTCAGGAAATCATGAGCAAAGAACGACGTATCTTTTCCCCTGAGGACCGCTACTCGCTAGTCCAGGAAGCACTTCGAGATGGCCATTCGGAAGTATGCCGGAAGTATAATCTTTCGCCTTCTCTGCTAAGACGATGGAAACTTAAATACCTCAACAAAGGCAAAGATGGGCTAAAAGACTCCTATCAAAGGGTTGATCCGCAAATGCGTGCGCTGGAAGAAGAGAATGAACGCCTGAAGCGAATCATCGCTAAACAGGCCCTTGAACTGGAGGTAAAAAGTGAGCTGCTAAAAAAACGCCTATCGGACTCAGGAAAAGGTAACGCTTATGTACCAGTATCAACAACAGGTTACCCGCTCAGAACTGTGCCAGTGGCTGGATGTACCTCGCAGCGTGTCCTATTACCAGCCTAGAAGCGGTGCCCGAGGTGCCAAACCGAGTCAGATGACCATGAAAAAAGATGGTAACTGGGTGTCAAATGATGAGGTGGTCGATCGGATTCGACAGTTGCTCAACACCGAGTTCAACGCCTTTGGATACGAGTATATCACTCATGACCTCAAGAAGGATTATAGTATCAACAAGAAAAAAGTATACCGGCTGATGGACGAAAACAGATTACTGCCGGGGAAAGCCATCCGGCCGACAGGCAAACGCGAGTTTGTCAAATTCCGGCGTATTGAGGCCACCAGATCACTGGAGTACCTCTGCTGGGACATCAAATATGTATGGGTGGCTGGCGAGCGTCGTAACTATTACCTATTGTGCCTTCTGGATGTCTACAGCCGTAAAATCGTGGATTGGCTCTTCCAGGCTAGTATTCGTCAGAAGGATCTGATAGAGCTGCTTCGTAGAGTAAGTCAAACGCATGAACTGAAAGGTGTGGTTCTGCGCAACGACAATGGCAGCCAGTTTATCGCTCATAGAGTTCGTAATTTTCTAAAAGGATCCCAGGTAAAGCAGGAGTTTACTCATGTGGCCACACCCGAAGAGAATTCGTACATTGAGGCTTTTCACAGCATCTTGGAAAGAGAGGTTATTGAGCGCAATGAGTTTGCCAGTTATTTTGAAGCCAAGGAGACGTTTACACGCTTTATAGCTTACTACAACACAGAACGACTCCACCGTTCTATCGGCTTTGTGACGCCCCAGCAGAAGTGGGAGCTCAACCGACAAACTGAGTCGCTATGCGGCACAACTATTTTGGTAGAAATGTCCAACTAATAGGGGGCTAAGACACGGACAGTTGCAATTCGAGCTAGACTGGCTCAAAAAAAAGCACAAAGCTATGACGTAACCCAGCTCAAAAAACTCATTGACCCGACCACTACCCTGAGCATCGAACGCCAATGTGCCTTGCTGGGTCTGGCCCGATCCAGTTTTTACTATACACCCTGTGGGGAGTCACCCTACAATCTGGAGTTGATGAAGCTGATGGACAAGCAGTATCTGGATACCCCGTTTTTCGGCGTCGGTCAGTTTACGGACTGGTTGCGGGCAGCGGGCCATGAAGTCAACCCTAAACGAGTCAGACGGTTGCTCCGGCTGATGGGTTTGTGGGCTATTTGTCCTGGTCCTCATACATCAAAACCGGGTAAAGGCGAAGGCCACAAGGTGTACCCATACTTATTGAATAATTTGATTGTCCGTCAGGTAGGGCAAGTCTATGGCACAGACATCACGTATTTACCCCTCAACGGAGGCTTTCTCTATCTGACAGCCTTTATCGACTGGTACAGCCGGTATGTGTTGGCTTGGGAATTGTCTAATAGTCTGGATACAGAGTTCTGTTTATTGGCTTTCGAGCAAGCCTGTCAGGTACGCAAACCGCAGATCGTTAACACCGATCAGGGCGCACAGTACACCTCATTGGCTTTCACTGAGCGGGTCACTGGTGCGGGTATCGCCCTGAGCATGGATGGAAAGGGGCGGGCCATCGACAACGTGTTTACAGAGCGTTTTTGGCGAACCTTGACATACGAGGAAGTCTATCTGAAGAGCTATCAGGATGGGCAGGATGCTTACCGGCAGCTCGCCCGTTACATTCGTTAGTACAACGACGAACGTACCCACTCGGCTTTAGGTGGACGAACCCCAAAGGCTGTCTTTGAATCGTAACAGGGCGTGATTAGTTTTACGCTCCCAATCGGCTTCTCAACACAAGGCCGGGCTGGCGCACCAGCAGTCAGTCCGCTCTTAGTTTTTGAAGCAAGGTCACAGGGAGACCATCTCTCGAAAGAACCTCCGCAGCGAGTCGTATCTATCTATAACTCCCTCAATTTTTGTCCAAACAATGGGGAGTACCTCATACATCATCTAAATCTTCAACCGCAAAAGTGTAAGTGCTGGCATCCCTAGTATAATACTGCTCCCTGAAATAATAAATACAATAGTAATTAATCTTGGATTTTATCCGACTCATTTCCAGATATAATATTTTAGGTAAAAAGATGAAAATATCCAAAGTTTATAAAAAGAACTATCATACTTGCGAAAAAGAATTTACATTAATATAATTTTTCGAGCTGACATATTGATAACATTAATTCAATATTATTCAGCCGAAATTTAAAATAGTATTAAAATTTTATCAGTCAGTGTTATATGAAATTCTAGCAAACTTTATATGATTTATCTCTTATAAAGAGTATCGATAATAGGGTTCAAATTGGGTAAATGTGTTTTTGAGCTTTTACCTATTTTTCTTGCATTAATAATATCATAAAATTCAATATTATGATTCCAGTAGTTTATATAAAATATTTCACCTGTTGCATTTATTAAATCTTGCTTATATTTTTCTAATGAATTATAACTAAAGTTAGTTATTAAGACTAGATCCGCTAATTTAAATGTAAATTTTAAAGCATTTATACTTGTATTTATCTTCCATTTTTCCTCAGGTTTAGCAAGCGAACATACAAGTATTCTATTTTCGTCCCAGTGTTCTATTAAATCTTTACGAATTTTAATTTCAAAAATTCCATAAGGCAAGTTGATTATAACATTTGATTTTCGCATTAATAAAGTTTTTACTAAATCAATTTCAAAACTACTATTATAGTCTATGATAAAAGCAAATCCAATATTTGGAATTATATCTAAACAATTTTTTACTGCTTCTTTTTCTCTATCTTCAGCTTTAGGATCTACAACAATGGAAAGTATTTTTAAATTTAATAGATTGATATTCCCTTTAATGTAAATTTCTGAAACAATTTTATCTTTAATCTTATTTGGGCAGTCTGGATCATTTGGGAGAAATTTAATTACTTTCTTTTCTTTAAGATCATCAATCGATTCGAAATATAAGCTTTTTTTAGTTGAACTTTCAGGCTCAAAAAGTAAAATAGTTACATTTAAATCATGCAAGTATTCAAAAATCAATTTTTGGACTTTATCCCAATTTAAGCCGCCATGACCACAACCTAAAGCTGGAAGTGTTACAGTAGCCAAACTTTTATCTTTTAAAAAACTTCTTAACCAAATTAGTCCAGCTATTATGTACTCATATTTTGATGGATTTTTCCAATGTAGTTTAGTTGGAAGATTTATTATTATAGGATTATCATTAAAAAGCTGGTTATTATTCCAAACATGAGGGACTCCAGGTTTAACTTTTCCTAAATGACATTCTTTAGCATAGTCTTCGAACATTTTAGGAAACTTATTTTTAAATTGTAAGGCAACACCAGCTCCCATAACACCAACACAATTTACGGTGTTAACTCTAATTGAAGCTTCATACTCAAAAAAATCGCCCTTAACGAGTTTTATCATCTTTTCGAAATTTCCTTAAGTACTCTCTCTTTTATGTTTTTGATCTGTAATTTAATCTCCATTGCCTATAAGAAACTAATTGCAGATGCATCTGCAATATTTATTATAGCCAACATATTTAAATCCTTTTCATTTTCAACAATATCTATCAATTGCTTTATATCTCTACCTTTATTAATTATCTCACCGATTAAATCATGATATGTTGCTAATAATGTGATTTTTTCTATTTCATAACTAGAAATGGTCTTAAAATCCTCAATGAAAATTCTTTGGACTCTATCCGGAACCTCTGCTGGATGATCAGCGTATACAGGTTGAATACCGTCTTTCCACCTAGATTTAGGACCTTTACCAATATCATGAAGGTAAGCAGAAAACTTCAATATATTTTTATCTTCATCATCAAGTGCTTTAAAATCATCAATTTTTTCTAAACCATTAACTACATTTAAAGTATGTACACTTACGTTTTCTTTATGAACATCATTTTTTGTCTCTAATTCAAATATTCCTTCTAGTTCTTCAATCACACAAAAATTATTCTCAATTTTTACAAGTGCATCAGCAAGATTTTCAAATAAGAATTCATTTGAATTATCAATATTCTTTCTCTGTTCAATTACATTTTCTACAGAAGACTTATATTTATACTTAAGAGTTTTAGGACCAGTTGTTAAAGAATGTAAATTTTCTCCAAACATAAATTTTGTAAAGTGAAAATTATATGATTTGAAAGGAGAGTAAGTGAGTAAAGGTGTTTTAATATTATTAGCTTCATAAATAGCTCTAATTTGTTGTGCTATTCTTTCATTCCAGATAATAATTACCTCTATTAATTCTAATGGTACTCTGTTGAAGACTAATAATTCTGCCATTTTTCGATGTTTTTCATCATCATCTTTACAACCCCATTTTTGACTATTGATGGCTGACCAATCAAGATTATCTAAGTCTTTTGGGTCATTATAAAAATGGGGTGGGATTACAGTATTTGCAGAAGCATCAGAAAATACTACTGTTTCATTAAACACTTTTTCTAAAGAGATTGCAAAAAAAATAATATCCTGTTGATCAACGTTTTTTTTATTTAGTAAAGACAAGAGCATAGGGTTAACTGAACAGAAATAAAATGGAACGTAATCATGTACAGTTCCATAAGGTGCACAGGTAACATCCATAGCACTTCTTCTTTCTTGTATACTGCTGGCTGCTACATTATGATGTGTAATTGCTAACTTGTTCTTTATATTAGTACAAATTAAACCCGCCTTTAATATTGAATCAAGATTTTCTATATGTGTAAAATGGTATATATATTTATCACTTAAATTCATCTTCTTTATTTTTTAATTCGTGAAAATTTAAAAATATTAATGAATTAACGTGAGTAAAAATTTTATTTTTGTGTATTATTGAACAAGCATTGCTGAGTAACAAATGCTTTAATTAAGTAGAAACTAAGGCCCAGCTTTCTAATTTCTTTTTGCACTCATCTTTAGCCATGCGCTTATTCGCTTCCATCAATTTATAAAGAAATGCATAGGCTTCGAGTGTTGTTATTTTATTTATTTCAATTAATTTATCTAATATCCATAAGATTCCTATTGGAGTAACTGTAAATTGTTCAGCAAGATTTGTAGAATGCTTACAATCGGTCAATAAAAATCCTTTTTTTTGCTTAGCAATAAGTAAACCAGAAAAATCTTCAGGTGACAATTGTCTATATTTTCCTACTAACCTACAAATAAGCGAATATTCCTCTGGGGATAGATGCCCAAAGCTTAGTTCACCATTTTTCAAGAATTGGTCAAATTGATTTTTTTGACTCTTGTGTAATCCGTCAAAAACAAGTTCAGATATAGTAAAATTTGCGCCAAGCAAGAAAGGTAGGTGGACTAATTCCGTTTTTACTAGATCAATAAGAATATTTGCATTCTGTATAACTATCTCCATTCGCCTTTCCCTAGATAATTTCGTCCAGCTCATCCCTTAGTTCAGCTTCTTTAATCCCCCCTAAGTTTGCAGCCTTTTTCAAAGTTACTAATTCTTCGGCAGCAAGACGATAGACTAGTTGACTAAAACGGTATGACTTTTCTATCCCTCTATACATGCCTAATTTCTCTTCTTTGCGATTTTTGGTTTTAGTCAACCAAATGAACAATCCTTTATACAAATGCTCTCTAATGATATGTAAATCATAAGCTCGCCTTATCAATGCTTGTACAGATATGCCGTATTGAACTTTGATAGCTGTTAATTCGGCAATTGCCAAATGGGCACGACTTTCCCCCAGCAACCGGCGCATAACAGGTTTCGGTACAAGCATTGCACTCGCGAATCGGTGACAACATTTCTCCAGATAGCTATGCTCTATATCCTTAGAAAAGGAAAAAATTAGGTGGGCCAGCTCGTGCAGGGCGGTAAATCGTTTCCGTACTGGATCAAGGTCTTTATTCAGGACAATTACCGGTATACCATCGACGAAAGTAGATAAGCCGTCAAAAGAGTCTGGAGCATCGATTTCAACGATTTTAACTCCTTTGTCTTCTAGCATTTCAATTACATTTGGTATCGGATTCTGACCCAATTCCCAAGTTATCAACAGGGAAAGTACATACTCTTCTATCTCGTCTATATCCTTAATTACAGCTGATTGTAGTGGGTTGGTAAAGGTTCGATTAATTCGGAGCAGTTCTTCAACTTCAAAGTAGCGTTCCAAACGATCGCGTACGATCTCAGTTATGCTACTGATTTCTTTAGCCCCCAATTTCGATTTTTTTCGGAATTCAATATTAGTGAGCTCAATGGTAGAGGGCTTAAAGAAGTAATCTGGCTTAACTCCTAATGCTTCCGCCAAACGGATTATCACGGACTGTTCAGGTAACATTTTGCCATCCTCGTATTTTTTGATGGCCCCGTAACTGACAAAATTATCTATCTGATCAGATAGCTCACGAAGGGATAACTTACTTAACAAACGGGCCTGTTTTAGCCGAGTGGCAAAGAGCTGGTCCATAAACTGCTGTTAACAGATGAGCAATAATGCTTTTAGTTTTAAAATACAAAATTGTAGCAAACATACTCTAAACTGCTTATTGAAAGGTTAAAATCACCTTATTAAAAGTGTTCGGGTTAACAATGGTAGGTCTTTTTGTTCACAAATATTACAGTGAAACTATTTTTGTTAACCCTGGGTTTTATGACTATGCTGCAAGACTCAGCTCTTCAAGAAGACGAATGCTTTGAATCTAACCCATAACCCCAGTAATGAGCCAGTTTAGTTTCAAGAACAATGTACTTCACAGTCGTCTAATCTACTTCGTAAACTGGGTCCGTCCAGAAGATGATACGATTAGCGAAATTTCCGCCCAGGCGGATTTAATCCGTAAAAACATCTCGGCTGAAGCCGCAGACGATGGGTTGATCGTTACAGCCACTCCACATTCTGGATCATTTGCCAAACGGACCGGTTTACGTCGGCATATGCTGGGCCACTCAGAGGTTGAAGGGCAGGATATCGATATTCCCATTGTTGTTAAACCCCAAACAACCGAGGGGGAAAAACTTGAATCGCTACTCGATCTCTTTATGGGGTACGCTAACGAGGCATATCCTAACACCCGGAAAAAGCCCACGAAAAGTTCGGTGCGACTTTTTTTCAGTGGAAACGTTTTCTACGATTTGGTACCGATGCTGTCGACGGGTAAACCCAACGAAGAAATTATCATTCGTTCGAATGGTGATCGCATAAAGACCTCAATCGAAAAGCATGTTTCGTTTATGTGCTCCCGCACTAAATCCAGTAACGAACTACCAGGAAGAGTGAAATTTAACGAATGCGTCCGGCTGATGAAGTGGTGGCGTGAAGTACAGAAAGTAGATGGATACTATTTGGCTGACGAAAAAATGCCTTCCAGTATGCTGATCGATTTGCTATGCGCTAAGGCGTATGACGAGCTCTCCGTGGATACTACTTATGCTGAAACCCTTTTTCGCTGGTTCGCATACTTAGCAAACCTGGTTAAAAATCGGAAGGCTATTTTTTTCTCAGATTTTGGTGGTAATCCTACGCTTGATCAGACGGCCGAATGGAATATCATCGATCCAGTAAGTCCCCAAAATAATATTGTTAAAAAATGGGGTCGCAATGAGGTTGATGAACTCGCAACCTGGCTGGAAAAAGGTCGAGATGACTGGAGTCGTGCCATTCGGTATTGTGAGGATGGTGAAAACGTCAGGTCAATGGATAACATGGTTAAAATATTTGGTAATGCGTTTAGAAACCACTGCGACTAAACAACTATTAATCAATGAGTTTATCTGCTACACAAACCCAGACAGGTACTTATACGGAGGCACGCGCTCGGCAAGTCATCGGTAAAGTTTACGAAGATTTTTTAGGCATGTTATCGGCCAATTTGATCGAAAAATCAGAAGCTGATCGCTGGCGGACGGATTTGCTTTATATCGCTAGCCAGGAAGCGCTCAGTTTCTTTGAAATTCAGTTCATCAAGCCCGATGGTACACAAGTCGGTCTCCGTTATGAGCTGGATGATAGCGGGAATATCTATCTGAATGATGATTCAGGTGGTATAGACTACTATGATTTACCCAAAGGTACTAGGGCGAGCATATTCGTAGAGCTTCGCGATACTGCCTATAAATATCAAGAAGTATTGCGTGAGCTTATTCAGAATCGAGGATGGGGTAGTGGTGCTGCTTTAGAAGGTAGCAGTACGTTTGATCGGGCGTATTCGAGCAGCGGGTATGGGTTAAACAGAAATCGGATTGGACAATGGTAGAATTACAACTGATAGAAACGTCGCACCCGTCTAAAGAAGCCAAACGGGACTATGAGTCACTCGTTGCAATCGATGAGCAGAAAGAAAGGCTTCTGACGAATCTGGAGATGCTGTACAATCAGCAGAAACTTGACGATTGGCAAACGACTTTTCACCCTGAAGGATTACCTATTTTATTGCATGTGGGCAAAACTACACCACTGATTATTTTATCTGGAGAAGTTGGCTGCGGAAAAACAGCGCTGGCTAATTCGATTGCAACACCCCTAGCAGATCGGTTAGGAACAAAAATAATTACCATGGAAACACCTTCGAACATTCGGGGGAGTGGCATGGTGGGTGAATTATCGAATCGTATAGCAGCAGCTTTTAAAAGCGCTAAAGCAAAAGTTTCAAAATATGGGTTTGGCCTGCTCGTTATTGATGAAGCGGACGACTTAGCAACGAGTCGATCACAAAATCAAGCGCACCATGAGGACCGGGCGGGCCTTAATGTGTTAATTAAGGAAATCGATCAACTAACCCGTGAAAAGGTAAATCTGGCCGTTGTGCTTATTACAAATCGATTAGCCGTACTTGACCCGGCTATTCGCCGACGAACATCGTTGCATTTGTTATTTGAACGGCCTGTTGGCGAACGGTTAAAGCAGGTGCTGGAATATATTTTACAGGGTACTGACTACACTGCGGAGCAATTCAATAAGCTTCTGAAGCAAACGCAACGGTCGAAAACTCCATATAGCTTTTCTGACCTTATCCAGATAGCTTCCAGGCAAGCGGTTCTACGCGCTCTTCAGCAAGATCAACCATTCAGTCTTTCAATCTTGATGGACGTATTAGCAACGCTGGAGCCCTCTCCCCTACTTGTTGAAGCTAAAATTAATTAACGTATAGGCTACACCGTAATTGAATATAAACGATGAATAATGCAACTAGTTTATTGATCATTCGCCAGCCTGGCTTACGGGCCATATCGGAAGATGAAGTCTTGACTGTACTAACACCGGAAGAGAATCGGTTACGTCGATATGATATGCTTGTGGATATGAAACTATATCCAATCGATGGAGGAGTTTGGGATGATTCAGAGCAGTATATTTTACAACGAGCACGGGAGATCCGACAGTTTGCCGATGAAAAAGGGGCTGTTAAGCTACTATATTTTGGCATAGCGGAAGTGCCTCATATCCTTGCCTTAGGCGCATACTTGGGTGATCAACGCCGAGTCGAAGTTTATGATTTTAGTCGAGATCGCGATTCCTGGCAGTGGCCAGGATCGGACGCTACTTTAGAAGTAAAAGCGAATCAAATACCGAAAGAAGTGGTCACCCAAAGCGGTTCCGCAGTTATTCGCGTTGAGATTTCTTATGCTGTGGCTGATGAAGATGTGGACCAAGTAATTGGAAAAGATCGGTTAGCGGACATTCGTATTCAACTTGAAGGTGAGCGGTCCCCCATGGTTGCCTCTACAGTTCGCTCCGCTGAAGATGTTCAACATATTCGGGAAACGTTTCGAAAGGCCTTGGCCGATTTGATTCATTATCGACCAAACGTGAACCTGATTCATTTATTTATTTCTGCACCCGCACCCGTATGCTTTGTAATTGGCCAGGAACTTCAGCTCCGTAACAATGTACCTGTTCAGACTTACCGCTTCCGTCGAATAGCTGGAGAACCTGCTAATAAAGAGGCCATTCTATTAACGGCGGAGGAGGCAGAATCCGCGGCAGTTCAATTATCCCCAGAGCAGATACAGCGTGCAGCTGAGATTCGGACTAAAATCTGGCCGCAAGCCTTGCAATCCGTGATTGATTACGCCGAATCATTACGGGAAGAGTCGGAAGGACGAGAAGGTCCTTGGTATAATTATTTACGAAGTCGAACCGATTTAAACGCAGCTAAACCATTTCCTCAGCTGCCACCTCTTTGGGAAGTTGTTCAAATGAATGATACGGTTGACCCAGAACCCTATACTGGTGGTGAGTACGGACATACTAATGATAGTAATCGCTGGCGACTAAGTGATACGTTGTTAATTGGGTTGTCAGACGCCTGTCGGGATGATTATGAGCTCATGCAGTTAATTCGGCTGTTCTTGTTTCATGAATATTTGCACTCCCACCATTCCCTGACAAAATACAATGCCGAAGGAGTAGGTCGATTTGCCAATGTACTAGAGCGTCTAGATTATATGGCTGATTTGTATGCTCTACTTCATCAATTAGATTATATGCTGCATTATGAACGGCAGGTAGTCAATAATCATCAACGCGAATTTTTAACCGAACAGTTAGACCTTATTTTACGCTCTACCTGGGCGTTTATTCCAGGAACCGTTATCAATCGTTGGCAAGTGCGGTCAGTTCGACGACTGCTCAATTGGTATTGGCGACATGTTCAGGTTCAGCAGAGCCGTAGCTTGTCTACTGCCTTTAATGTGCTCGCTCAACCGCCCGCCATTGAGCTGATTGGGCCAATGCTCTCCGTAGGTGGAGGCCGCATTTACGCGTCGATGACTCAGCTGGATCCGACTGTTGAATTATCCTTAGGTATGGTGCTAGAAAACGCCAAGTTTCTGCGCATACTCAACGGATTAAGTTCCAACCTGCCAAAGCTTATGGATGCCTTTCGTACGCGTCAGCATGAAGGCATAAAGATATTTTTTCTGGGTGTTTTCGAGTCAGCAAAGCAATTGGGTGGAGCCTTACCCAATTAAAATACCTGTACACCTCTACAGCTATGAGCGCAAAAAGTCGAAAGGAAATTCCTAATTCTGTAATAACCAGGCTTTGGGCACGGTCGGCCGGGCGATGTGCCTATACTGGATGTAATAAAGTATTATGGCAGGATCTATTAACCCGACGTAACTATAATCAAGCGTACATCGCCCACATCATTGCTGCGGAACCTGATGGCCCTCGGGGAGATGCTATTTTATCGCCAAAACTGTGTCAGGATTATGAAAATTTAATGCTACTCTGTGATAGTCATCACCGGCTGATTGACAAAGTAGAAGTTGCGGGTCACCCGCCTAGCAGACTTTATGAGATGAAGTTAGCTCACGAGGAGCGGATGGACCGATTAACTGATATTCAGGAAAATAAAAAAAGCCAAATCATCTTGTATTTAGCAAATGTGGGTCCGCAGACGCCTGCTCTAAGTAACGATATTGCCTGTGAAACCATTACTCCGGCATACTATCCTGCCAGTTCACGTGCAATAGACCTGTCTTATCGGAATAGTGTTAATCGAGATCACGATCCAGCTTACTGGCAAATCGAAGAACATAATTTGATTAACCAATACAAAGAAAAAGTCGCGCCTTTATGTAACGATGGCTCAACGGCTCATTTTTCTGTCTTCGCATTCGCTCCTCAACCTTTGTTAATAAAATTGGGCGCTCTACTGGGTGATGCCCATGCGATGGATATATATCAACGGCACCGGCAGCCACCTTCCTGGAAATGGCAATTACCCACGGAAGCTGTAATCTATAAAGTAATCCCGCCCGCACAGGATCGGCCAATTGTTGCCCTTAATATATCCTTAAGCGCACCGATTAATAATGATCGTATTTATAAAACACTAGGCGCTGATTGTTCGGTCTGGACGATCACTATCGATTCGCCTAATCTTCATTTTGTTCGCAGTCCAACACAGTTGGCAGCTTTTCGTCAGGTAGCGCGATCTGTATATGATAAAGTCAATTTCAAATACGGTCAACAAACGCCATTACACGTCTTTCCGGCAATGCCGAATTCGTTGGCAATTGAATTTGGCCGAAGTCGACTGCCAAAAGTCGATGTGCCTTTATTAATCTATGATAACAACAAAGAAACCGATGGATTTTCAAAAGCATTAACAATCAATTAACCCCCGTAATAACCTTTACATTATGGTCACAACCCAATTAACCGAAGCCAGCCGCATTTTAGAGCAACTCGCTCAAGTGTTGGATATTACCCCAAGTCAGTATCGTCAGGCTGTTGAAAGGTACAAAGCCGTTGGTAGCTACTTAGAGCGAGCGGATTCACCACTGGCTCCTTTTAAACCCACTATTTTTCCGCAAGGATCATTCAGATATGGGACGGTGATTAAACCCATAACTGACAAAGACGAGTTTGATGTTGATACGGTTTGTCTTCTACAATTTACTCGTCAACAAACTACTCAGCCCCAGTTAAAGAAAATGGTCGGGGATTGGCTGAAAAAAGACGCAAACTATGCACGTATGTTGGCGGAGGAGAAGCGACGGTGCTGGCGACTGGATTATGCTGAAGCTACCCGATTCCATCTGGATATTTTGCCAGCTATACCTGATCGGTATCAATGGTTAATAGATATGGAGGTTCCTCTGGAATTTGCCAGCCATGCTCTTTGTATCACAGATAAAGAAACCTGGTCAACGGATATCGACTGGCCACGCAGTAACCCGGAAGGATATGCACTCTGGTTTGAACGCCAAATGCAAATCATTTTAGGCCAGCGACGCCAGTTATTGGCTGAGCAGCTGCAACTAGAGGCAAAAGATGTGCCTTTGTATGAAGTGAAAACCCCGTTGCAGAGATCAATTCAACTACTGAAACGACACCGGGATTTTACCCTTGGTGATGATGAAGATAAGCCGATATCGATCATTATAACCACATTAGCTGCCCTTTCCTACCGAGAAGAACAGGATGTTTATTCTGCTTTGCAAAACATACTCCAAAACATGACTCAGTATGTGCTCTGGAAAGATGGTCAATGGGTGATCTGCAACCCCGTAAATCCACTGGAAAACTTCGCGGATCGCTGGAAGGACAGTCCACGGAAAGCGACGTTGTTTTTTAATTGGGTCAATCAAGCTAGAATGGATATTGGCAATATTGTTAAACGCCAGGGGCTTTTTGAAGTGGCCAGCGCCATGAAGCCTGTATTTGGCGAAACGATGGTAAACCGGGCTGTCAATCAATTTGGCGAACAATACCGGCAATCACGAGAAGAGGGTTCATTACGAATGCAGAAGTCTACTGGCATCCTCACAACCGCTTCCGGTATTAAGGTTCCCAACCACACATTTCATGGCCGCTCCTAAACCCAAACCTCTTTCATTAGCGATTCAGGCTGAACACTTGCGGCAAGTAATGCCTGAATCGCGCTATTTGATTGAGTTAAGTGAACTGCGTTGGTGGGGTTCTTTATTACCAAGCCCCCTCAGCCAGTCCTATTGGGTAAAGCTTACGTATCGACTTACTGATAGACCTAAAGTACATATACTGTCTCCCCAATTAATTATCTCTGCTGACAAAAAGCTACCTCACGTCTGGTCAGAAGATAATTTATGCTTATACTTTCCGGACCAGAAGGAGTGGCATGTCGGTAAAATCCTAGCTCACACGGTATTGCCCTGGGCATCTGAGTGGCTTTTTTTTTACGAGATTTGGCTTGCTACAGGTGAATGGATGGGCGGAGGCACTACTCATTGTTTTTGAACTAAATTAACCTATAATTACGTTTGTTTTGTGAAATTATCGTAATTATAGGTCTATGCTTGCTCAAATACGACTAAAGAACTTTATGTCCATTCGTGACGAGCAGATTTTTAGCCTCGTTGCCGTTTCTGGTTTAAAAGAACAGGACAAATCATTAACCGAAAATCTGATAACCGCTTCAGAGGACCTGGGTCTTCTTCGTTCAGCGGTCGTATATGGAGCTAATGCCAGTGGTAAGAGTAACTTACTACGGGCTATTGAGTTTTTTATTGATACCATTACCCTTTCTCCTCCAACTGGCTCGGCAGTAGGTTCCTATAGTCCGTTCGTCCTTGATCAGCAGTCGCCTTGTGAGCCAACGTTAGTAGAAGCCGTATTTATTATCGATCAGGTAGTGTACCGCTATGGATTTGAAGTGCAGCAACAAACCGTTGTTGCTGAATGGCTCTTTATTCGTCGTAAGCAGAAGACCTATGTTTTTGAACGATCGGGTCATGAACTACGTATCAACAGACCTTATAGAAAACTGCTGGAACTTCAGAATAATAAAATGGTATCGCAAACAGCACTCCTACTAAACCTTGGGGCGCTATTTAATGATGAAACCTGTCAAACGGTTCAGAAATGGGCCTCAGATGTTCGCTGTATTCAAGGAACCGAGGATTATCAATTCCAGGGCTATACAGTACAATATTTGGAGCAGCCTGAAAACAAACAACGTATATTAAATCTATTACGGGATGCCGATTTGGGAATTGAAGATATTGAACTAGTTCGGTCTGAAAGTAAGGGGTCGAATGGATCTGTGGTAGCAGTAGTTAACATACCGAAGTATGGTGGTGGAGATTGGGTTCCTTCTAATCCAACCGGAATGCAAGAGCTTCTTCAAGGCTCTTTTAAGATGAAGACCAGAGTAGCACCAAATGCAACTGTTGGTATAAAATCAACGCGCGTATTTTGGGATAATGACACAAGCCAGTTCAAGTCAATATCGATGCCTTTTACTAAGTTCGAATCCCAGGGCACTCAAAAATTTTTTAATCTTATTGGACTTGTCCTCTGGCATTTGGACCATGGGGGCATCTTGATTGCGGATGAATTAGACACAAGACTGCACCCATTGTTAACGCAACGAATTGTGCAGCTTTTCAACAGTCCAGTAACGAATCCTAAAAATGCTCAATTCCTATTTGCAACACATGACACCAATCTATTAAGTGCTGGCCTGTTCAGGCGAGATCAGATCTGGTTTACCGAAAAAGATAATACAGGCGCTACACAACTTTACGCGCTTACCGATTATAAACCAAGTGGTAAAACGGTTCGTAACGATGAGCAGTTAGAAAAAAATTATATTGCTGGGAAGTATGGAGGCATTCCCTACCTCGGTAACTTTGACGCGTTGTTTGAACCTAAATTAGCGGCCGATGAAGCCATAATGCATGAGTAAACCGTCGCAAAAAGAAAGCCCATTTAGGCGACGATCTGCTTTCCGATCCCTCCGCGAATCATTCTTAATACTCTGCGAAGGAGAGAATACAGAGCCAACTTATTTCAATGCATTTCGTCTTTCAACAGCCCACGTAAGAGCTTTACCAGTTACCTCCGGTGACGCGATGGCGGTCGTTAAAGCAGCCATCAAACGTAGGCAGGCAGAATTAGATAAAGGCAATGAATATGACCATTACTGGGTGGTGTTTGACAAGGATGTCACTCCAGGCGATCAATTTAACGCGGCTATTGCCTTAGCTGAATCGAAGGGCTTCCAAGTAGCTTATAGTAACCAAGCATTCGAGCTTTGGTTTCTGTTACATTTCGATTACGTGTCCGGACCAATGCACCGAAATCAGTATTCGGACCGATTAAAGGTCTTATTGGGATTTCCGTACAATAAACATATAGATACGGCTCGATTAATGTTTCGAATATTACTTGATAGGCAATCATTAGCCATAGAAAACGCTAAACGACTCTATAGCCAATACGATAACGGGTCTGGCTATCGCAACCCGGCTGAAGAGGAGTCAAGTACGACCGTATACCAATTAGTCGAAAAGTTACGATCATTTATATAAGTGATGCTTCGTTGACCTAAATCGTTCAATTAAACCTCAGTCCCATCAAAAACGCTGAACGATTAAAGTGAACGGTTTTTCTGAACGCAAAAAGAGCCGTTTCTAGCCCTTCTCTCCTACCCGACTACCGTTCAGAAAAACCTCCGATTCACATCAGGACAAGACACAGTATTCTGAACGACCATTACGTCCGATAAGCTTAAATTATTGGACGTAATCATAAAATCTATACCTTGCCCAAAATTCATTCCACTGATGAAGCCCTCACCTAACCGTCGCCTTAGCTCCCGTCCAGCCCAGACTACTGTCATCCCCTCGGCTGAGCA
>Ga0209906_100454_pt1 | contig 16700 bp, 14 predicted proteins | sample FECB24metaG_FD_188303 | JGI IMG/M metagenome (GOLD analysis project Ga0209906, IMG submission 188303) | Cyanobacterial communities from the Joint Genome Institute, California, USA from Joint Genome Institute, California, USA - FECB-24 metaG... ... | reverse complement strand
AGCGTTCGACAACCCAACGTCTTGGCAGGACGACGAAGCCGACTTGATCGGGCTGTTTCCTGACGATTTCGACGGTGATGCTCGTGGCTGTGGTCACCCGCTCGTGATTGTATCCGCCATCGGCCCAGACGAGCTTGATGAATGGGAACAAGGGGCGCGACACTTGAAGCAGCGGCCCGCCGCCGTCACGGTCTTGAATGTCGGCGGGATGGGGTTCGACGAGCAGCGCCCGCCCATCGGTGTCGACGAGCGCATGGCGCTTGCGGCCCTTGATCTTCTTGCCCGCGTCATAGCCGCGAGGCCCGCCGGCCTCGGTTGTCTTGACGCTCTGGCTGTCGATGATGGCCGCCGTTGGACTGGCGGGGCGGCCGACCCGCTCGCGATCGGCCATTACCAGGCCGTGGTTGATCTTCTCGAACACCGAACCGTCGCGAAAGGCTGCGAACCAGCGGTAGACCGTCGCCCACGGCGGAAAATCCGATGGCAGCAACCGCCAGGCGATGCCACCGCGAAGCACGTAGAAGATGGCGTTGACGATCTCGCGCATCGACCAGGCGCGAGGACGCCCCGTCTTGCGCGCGGGCGGCAGGCGCGGCTCGATCAACCGCCACTCAGCATCAGTCAGATCGGTCTGGTATCGCGCCGCAGGGCGGCTATGCTGTTCGCGGGTGGTCGGGGTCCACATGACAATATCCAAATTGGCTTCGACAACCGTTTGGAATCACGCAAACCTTGACCACTCAACCCCTTTCGAAACGGCCTCTAAGGCCAGGATACAAGTTCAACGTCCTGGTCGATCAGGATGTGGTTTTCCCAGGACCTGATCGCCGTTAGAGCTCAAGTCCTTGCCAAAAATGCCTCACTCTTCATTCGGGATGGAGAGATCGAGGAAGCGCAACAGCGTTGGCGTCGTGTCGCCAAGTCGCCAAGCCAAGCCCGTCTCGAGCATCGGCGGAGGTTCAAGTAGGTCGAAGTAGCGTACGCCCGTTCGCGCAAGGTTCCGCAGGGATGCCGGAACAAGTGCGATTCCCATGCCGGCGGAGACAAGGCTGATGATGGTCTGCATCTGGATCGCCTGCTGCACCACGCGCGCCCGGCCGCCGTGATCGGCGTAGAACGTCGCCACAAGCGCGTGGAAGGCTGGGGCAACGCGCGACGGAAAACTGATCGCCGGCGCCTCCATCAAGACCGATGCCGGAATTCGGCCGTCGGAGAGGTCGATCTTGCCCTCCATGATCCAAGTCTCGGGAACGGCGGCGATCAGCGGTTCGGTGATCAGACGGCGATAATCGAGCGCCTGCGGCATTCCGCTCGACGGTGCGATGACGATGCCGACATGGCCCTTGCCGTCAAGCAACTCGGCAATCTGTACGTCGCTGGTGGCTTCTGTCAGCGCGATCTCGACGTCCGGGAATTGGCTGGAGTAGCGGCGCACCAGAAGCGGAAGAATGCTGTAGTCTGCGATGCTGACGAAAGATATCGCGAGGCGGCCGATAATGCCGTCCTTCAGCTGTCGAGCGAATAGCGGCAGCTCGTCAAAGCCTGTCAGGGTCGCCCGAACGGCGCAGAGCCATTGCTCACCCAGCGGGGTCAGCGCCACGCTGCGCTTCGTACGCACGAAGAGCTGCACTCCTAGGGACCGCTCAAGTGCGAGGATGGACTGGCTTAGAGGCGGCTGCGTCATGCCGAGACGCGCGGCCGCGCGGCCAAAATGGAGCGTCTCAGCCACCGCCACAAAATGCTTGAGCTGGCGAGTGTCCATTTCTCATATCTAGCATGACCTAATACGCAGTCAATAAGATATTTTACTCACGCAAATCTAGCACCTAGGAGTATCAATCAGGAGATTTCACATGCCCCCATACCGTTCAAGAACCACCACTCATGGCCGCAACATGGCCGGCGCGCGCGGCCTGTGGCGCGCGACCGGAATGAAGGACGGCGATTTTGGCAAACCGATCATTGCGGTCGTCAATTCCTTCACGCAGTTCGTTCCAGGCCATGTGCATCTGAAGGATCTCGGCCAGCTCGTCGCGCGCGAGATCGAGGCGAGCGGCGGCGTCGCCAAGGAATTCAACACCATCGCCGTCGACGACGGCATCGCCATGGGCCATGACGGGATGCTCTATTCGCTGCCGTCGCGCGACCTGATCGCCGACTCGGTCGAGTATATGGTCAATGCGCATTGCGCCGACGCCATGGTCTGCATCTCCAATTGCGACAAGATCACACCTGGCATGCTGAATGCGGCGATGCGGCTAAACATCCCGGTGGTTTTCGTCTCCGGCGGTCCGATGGAGGCCGGCAAGGCGATGCTCGGCGGCAAACTACGTGCGCTCGATCTGGTCGATGCAATGGTCGCCGCCGCCGACGACAGCATTTCCGAAGAGGATGTCAACGTCATCGAGCGCTCCGCCTGCCCGACCTGCGGCTCGTGTTCGGGCATGTTCACCGCCAATTCGATGAACTGTCTGACCGAGGCGCTCGGTCTCTCGCTGCCCGGCAACGGCTCGACGCTTGCGACTCATGCCGACCGCCGCCGCCTCTTCGTCGAGGCCGGCCATCTGGTCGTCGACCTCGCTCGCCGCCACTACGAGCAGGACGACGAAACCGTACTGCCGCGTTACATTGCGGGTTTCGCCGCCTTCGAAAACGCCATGACGCTCGATATCGCCATGGGCGGCTCGACCAACACCGTGCTGCATCTGCTAGCGGCCGCGCATGAGGCCGAACTCGATTTCACTATGGCCGATATCGACCGGTTGTCCCGTCGGGTGCCGGTGCTCTGCAAGGTCGCTCCGGTGAAGTCGGATGTGCATATGGAAGATGTCCACCGCGCCGGCGGCATCATGGCGATCCTCGGCGAACTCGACCGCGCACGCCTGCTCGACACCTCTGTCGGCAGCGTCCATTCCGAAAGCCTCGGCCATGCACTCGACCGCTGGGACGTGGCGCGCACGGATAGCGCGATGGTGCATGAATTCTATACCGCCGCGCCCGGCGGCGTCCCGACTCAGGTTGCCTTCAGCCAGGATCGGCGTTTCGAAAGCGTCGATCTCGACCGTGCGGGCGGCGTCATTCGATCTGCCGACAACGCCTTTTCGAAGGATGGCGGACTGGCCGTGCTCTATGGCAATCTCGCCGAGGACGGCTGCATCGTGAAGACCGCCGGCGTCGACGACTCGATCCTGAAATTCTCCGGCCCGACGCGCATATTTGAGAGCCAGGACGCCGCCGTTGACGGCATCCTGAACAAGGGTGTCGCCGAGGGCGATGTCGTGCTGATCCGCTACGAAGGCCCGCGCGGCGGGCCGGGCATGCAGGAGATGCTCTACCCGACCAGCTACATCAAATCGAAGGGCCTCGGAAAAGTCTGCGCGCTGGTCACCGACGGACGCTTTTCCGGCGCAACATCGGGCCTGTCGATCGGCCATATCTCGCCGGAGGCTGCCGAAGGCGGCACGATCGGCCTCGTGGAGGAAGGCGATATCATCGAGATCGACATCCCCAACCGCACCATCCATCTGGCGGTCGGCGACAGCGAACTGGCCGCCCGCCGCGCCGACATGGAGTCGAAAGGCGCCGATGGATGGAAGCCAGCCAAGCCGCGCAAGCGCAAGGTGACGACGGCACTCAGGGCTTATGCCGCCCACGTGACGAGCGCAGCCAAGGGCGCGGTGCGGCGGGTTTGACCAAGTTCATTCCCATATTGCGTGAACCCTGCGGAGCGGCATATGACTGATGTCATCGGCACTTTGGCGGCCGTTGCATCGAGTTCGCTTGGCGGTGTTTCGATAGGTGTGACGCGTTTCGTCGTGGGCGCGACCGATCCAATCACGCTTGGAGCCTTCCGGTTCGGGATCGGAAGCATCGTTTTGCTGCCCTGCGCCTGGGCGACGCGTCGGCGATGGCCCTCAGCCAGCCACATGCCCGCCATCCTCCTCCTAGGCCTGCTCTACTTCGCGCTTTTCCCCATACTTTTTAACGCCTCGCTTGCTCGTACTTCCGCTGCGCGCGGCGCGCTGGCACTGTCCACGTTACCCCTGCTGACCATGCTCGTAGGTGCAATGTTGAGGGTCGAACGACTGACCAAGTTGAAGACGGCTGGAGTCCTACTCGCGACGGCGGGCGTCGCGGTGGCGCTTCTGACCGATCTCGTAGGCGCACCGCCGGGCGCATGGCGAGGGGACCTGTTGATGGTGGCCGCTGCGCTCTGCATGGCGCTCTACAGCATCTGGTCGCGGCCCCTCATGCGCGAGTACGGTACGATGGTTTACACCGCCGTCGCAATGACGGTTGGCGCAATCGCACTCTCGGCCGTCGCCGCCGTCACCGGCGGCTTTGCGGCGACGGTGACCTTTGGGTCTGCGCAATGGAGCGCGATCGGCTTCCTCGGCCTCTTCGGCGGAGCTATCACCTTCCTGCTTTGGTCCTACGCCTTGGAGAAGACGACCCCAACCAGAGTGGCGATTTCCGTCACGGTCAATCCCATCGTCACTTCAGTATTCGCCGCATACGTCCTGAGCGAACCTGTCACAATGAACCTGCTCGTCGGATTCTTTTTCATCGCCACGGGAATCGTCGTCGCCAGCGGGGAACGGAAGGCTGTCTTGGAAGGCTGACGGGTCTTCGTCCAGGACTGAGCTCAGTGCTTTAGCGGCTCATTCCCGCTTTCCGATCCACGTCGTTGTCTAAGTTTCCATGAAGAGGTTCAACAGGTTCGCGTCGTGCCTTAAGAAAATGCGCCTGGATTGGCCCTTTTTGCGATACTGCCCGACCTTTTCGCCTGAGTTTAGTCCAGGGGTCCGGGCGGCAGGAAAAAGAAGCATATGTTCTTCTGCGGACGCTAACGCCAGACCTACGTTACGCCCTGTCTAAGATCTGGTCTGCGCTGTCCACCACCAGACTGCAAAAACGCTCCGATCGGCCTCATCAATTCGCCGCATCGCGTAGACGACATTTATCGAAAATGCGGTATTTTCATGCGAAAAAATCCTCCTACTGGGTTAAAAAGGGCAACAATATCCCTTCAACACGCCTTATCTTGCCTAAGGTTTCGACGCGAAGAAGACTGCTCGCATGATCAGATCTCCGCACGGATAAGTCTCTTGAAGCCAACGCGGTTGATGCCGCGGCGCTGATTGCAGACGTCGCACAAGGGGACATTCGCAAGGGAGGAAATCACGATGATGTGGGTCGGCGACGCGCTTCTCAAACAATGCGCCGACTGACGGAAGGCGATGATGGAGGATATGTTGTGGCTTTGATGTTAGAAATCGATTGGCACCCTAGGGTCATGCGTCATCCTGGACCCATCCACCCTGAGAGACTACACTCTGAGGTCGATGGCATTGGAAAGCCAGCTCGCTGTGTATTGCCTGCAGGTGAAACACTATTTGGCGGTTTATCCTGTTGGCTTCCCAACGGGTCGTCAGCCATAATCTCGTTATTGGGTGGTGTTTTTGAGCGTTGCACTTACTGTTTAGCCGCTCCCGATCCGACCGGTACGACTGTTGCGACCTATACGCCTTGGCGGGAAGTACGCGATGCTCACGTTCTAGGTGGCTCAGCAACCCTTGGGATCTCTGATGTCGGGGACCCCATGGTCCACTGCCATTCGGTTTTCAAAGTCTTCAGCAATAACAAACCCTTGGGCGGACATCTCGACCCTGGTGCTACTGTCGTCGGCAGGCAAGGACTTGTTGTCATGGTGCACACCCTGCCTGGAATCGAGATCAGGCAGACTCCGGACCGAGAGACAAACCATTCACTGTTTACACCCCACAAAAAGGGAAGACCATGATTGGCTCAACCGAAATCGAGAATGGTCATTTCGGCCGTCTATGTTACGGTCGTATCCGCCCCAATGAAGATCTCGTCTCCGCCGTCGAAGCCCTGTGCGAAACACACAACGTTTTGAACGGTTTTGTGCGCGGAACACTTGGTAGTCTAACCGATTGCCAAATTGAGGATTTGCATGGTCGCCGCTTCCTTGTTCAAGGTCCTGCAGTTGAGGTCTTGTCGATCCAAGGCGAATTAAGGCCAGACAGCGAAGGAGTTCCTCGTGCGCATCTACAAGGCATTGTTGCTTCTCCGCAAGGCGAAGTTACCGGCGGCAAATTTGTCAAAGGTGCGAACTTGGTTTGCGTGACTTTTGAGGTCGCTATTGAGGAATGGTTGCCGGAGCACCATGACAATCGACCCGATTGTTCCACAGTCGGAACATCCATTCTATAGGCCTGCGCCGGACCCAGAGCGGCGCGCGGGACACGCTGCCCGCTAGGAAGTCGAGCACGCACCGACGGCTATCACCATGCAGCGACGGTCGGACGTCAGGCGGCTGGCAATCCAGAACTCCTGGCGCGGAACGCCCTTCGCGGCCAGCAGTATGTCCGGGTGCACTCCCTTCATGTCGGATTGTCCCTTGGCCGGAGACCATTATCCGCGTGCGTCTACGATGACCAGTTCGAAGGTGACGCAGACCGGATTGCCGCCGCGATGCAGGCGGTCCTGGGCGATCGGGGGCGTCATGCCGACCATGGCGATGTCGAGGCTGCAGATGCCGGCCTCGACGGTGCCGCTGCGCACCAGCACTTCGGTGGCGTAGGACGACATATGCGAGCCGTCTTCGAAATCGGCGCCGACCAGGCTGCCGATGCCGTGAATCGTTGCATCACGGATGTCATGCTCACCGCAGATCGCTTCGATCGCGGCATGGATGTCCTCGTTCGGCTTGATGGTGCAGGCTATCGCGCGGCTGCCGGCTTCAGACAGGCTCTTGTCTGGCACGGCGCGAAACAGCCGGAAATTGGTTTCCGGATCGTCATGGACGTCGAAACCCGCGCCGACGAGGCCAAAGCCTATGGCTTCGGCCGGCGCACAGAATTGCGCCTCCAGCGGCAGCAGATGGCCCATGCGGCGCGTGCTTTCGCCGGCATCCCAGATGCCGTGACAATGCAGGAACGGCGCGCCGTCGCGACGCCCGACGATCAGGCCGGCATCCTCGACGGTCGAGATGCCGTCGGGTGCAAAGGTCTCGCTATACCAGGCGGCATGCTCGCGGTTGGGCGCCGCCGCGGGCATGACATAGCGCATCGGATCGATTTTTGCGCCGCTCAGCCGCGCATAGCCGGACGCAAATCCCGCAGCGGCAAACGCTTCGCCGACAGAATCGTTGACGCTGCGGCTCGTTTCGAGCCGCAGGGACAAAGGCACCGCCCGGCAGGCGATCGCGCTCCAGCGCCCGGGCGAGACGGATCCGGGATGCACGATGTGGCGCATCGCCGGCCTCAACTCGCCAGGCCGGCGGTTATGAAGCCGCCATCGACCGCCATGACGTGGCCGTTCACATAGCTTGCCTCTTCGGACAGCAGGAATGCGATTGCCGCGGCGATCTCGCGCGGCGCGCCATAGCGGCGCTGCGGCACGCGCTCCACCCATTGCCGACGCACGTCCGGCGTGTGCACGATCTGCGTCAGTGGCGTCTCGACGGGACCGGGCGCGACCGCGTTGACGCGGATGCCGTCGACGCCGAGTTCGTTGGCCATGACCATTGTGAGCAGGTTCAGTCCGGCCTTGGACGCGCCATAGGCGCTGCGGCCCTTGTTGCCGCAGAGGCCAGAGACCGAGGTGATGTTGACGATGGCGCCCTTTTCACCGGCGGCGCGCCAGCCCCGGACCGCGGCCCGCGCCACGATGAAGCTGCCTGTCAGGTTGACGTCGAGGATGCGGCGGAATTCGGCGACGCTGGTGTCCAACGCGGGCTTGTCCATGGCGATGCCGGCCGAATTGACAAGTCCCGTCACAGTGCCGAGTGCCGCCATGGCCGCGAAGGCGCGCTCCACGCCGTCTTCGTCGGTGACGTCGCAGGCGATACCCCGCTCTAGCGGCAGGCCGAGTTCGGCGCAGGCGCTCGCCAGCTGTTCCGGCTTCAGGTCGATCAGGAACACGCCGCAGCCGCGCTCGAGCAGCAGCCGCGCCGTTTCGAGGCCGATTCCGGAGGCGCCTCCGGTGAGGGCGACGAGGCCGCCTTGCGCCGGGTTCATGTTGCCGCCCTCATGCCGGGACCTTGCGTTCCGGCGGGGCGAGTTCGCCGCGCCGTTCGAGCTCTTCGCGGATCAGCTTCTTGGCGATCTTGCCATAGGCCGATTTCGGCATCTCGTCCCACCAGACGATGCGCTTCGGGAGCTTGTAGCGGGATAGTTTGTCTTCCAGCCAGCGCTCGAGGCCGATCTCGGCTCCCGAAACCCCGGCCCGGGCGACGCATACCGCCATGCCGATTTCGCCCCACATCGGGTCGGGAACGCCCAGCACCGCCGCCTCGCTGACATCGGGATGGGCGAGGATCTTTTCCTCGATCTCGCGCGGATAGATGTTGGAACCGCCCGAAATATACATGTCCGACGAGCGGCCGGTGATGTAGACGAAGCCGTCCTCGCCCATATGGCCGAGATCGCCGGTGCGGAACCAGCCATTGCGGAACGCCTTGGAATTGGCTTCGGGGTTATCATAATAGCCGGCAAAGACTGCCGGCCCGATGACGCAGATCTCGCCGGTTCTGCCGAGCGCGACCTCGTTTCCGGCTTCGTCCTGGATCTCGACCTGTATGCCGGTGCGCTCGAAGCCGCAGGTGCCGATGCGCGCTTCCGGACCATCCTCGATCCGGTGCAGCGCGGGCGGCAGCACGGTGATGTTGCCGGTGACCTCGCCGAGGCCGAAATATTGCACGAGAACCGGCCCGAGCTTCTCCAGCGCAAGCTTCTGGTCAACACGATACATCGGTGCGCCGGCATAGATGACGTAGCGCAGCGAGGAATGGTCGAAGCGGTCGACCCTGTCGTCCTCGACCAGCAGTTTCAGGATGGTGGGCACGGTAAATGCGTTGGTGACGCGCCAGCGCTCGACCAGCGACCAGACGGTCGGCACATCGAGTTTGTCGGTCGGCAGCAGGATGGATTTGACGCCATGCGCCACTTGGACGAGTTGGTGCACGCCGGCGCCATGCGACAGCGGCGCCAGTACGATCGAGGCATCGTCGCGCCCGGTGCCCGGCATCAGATCGGCGAGATGATTGTTGATGACGAACGCCATCTGGCCATGCGTCAGGACTGCGGCTTTGGGCCGTCCCGTCGTGCCGGAAGTGAAGAAGAACCAGCACGGATCGTCGCGCTCGACGGTCGTCGGTGGGACGACGGCGCCCAGGTGCCGTGCGACGAGCGTATCGTAGTCCTCGCCCATGTCGGAGGATCCGATGGAGATGACAAAGCCGAGGTCGGGCGCCTGCGCACGGCAGGCCTGCGCGTGGTTCGCGAAGCCAGCGCCGCAGATCATACCCCTCGCGCCACTGGCCTTGGCCAGATAGGCGACCTCGTCCGGCGACTGGCGGTAATTGGCCGGCACCCAGACGGCGCCGAGCCGAAAGCAGGCGAACATGGATTCGAACATCTGGTTGCAATTGGCCGACTGGATCAGGATCCGGTCGCCCTTCTCCACGCCATGCTCGTCGCGCAACGCGGTCGCCATGGCATGGACACGCGCCTCCATTTCGCGCCACGTCCAGGTATTGTCGCGCCAGACGAAGCCGAGGTCGTCGGGATGGCGTCGCGCCGCCTGGGACAGGAAATGCGCAAGGTTCATGACACGGGTCGTCGCCGGCGCAACGCCGCCCCGTGGCGCGTCCTTTGTCATTTTGCCCGCTCCAGGATCGAGACGTAATTGGCCACCGCGGCGCCGCCCATGTTGAAGACGCCGGCCAGGTCGGCCATGGGCAGCTGCATCTCGCCAGCCTCGCCCATCAACTGCATCGCCGCCATGATATGCATCGACACGCCCGTGGCGCCGACCGGGTGGCCTTTCGACTTGAGGCCGCCCGAGGGATTTATCGGCAGCCGACCGTCCTTGCGCGCGGTGCCGTCGCGCACGACGCGATGGCCCTCGCCCGGCTTGGCCAGCCCCATTGCTTCATATTCGATTAGCTCGGCGATGGTGAAGCAGTCATGCGTCTCGACAAAGGACAGGTCTTCCAGCGTCAGGCCTGAGTCGCCCAGCGACTTGGCCCAGGCGCGGCGTGCGCCCTCGAAGGCGATCACGTCGCGGCGCGACAGGGCCAGAATGTCGTTGACCTGGTTGCGGGCGCGGAAGCCGATGGCGCGCGCCAGTGTCGCCGCCGTCTCCTCATCGGCCAGCACCAACGCCGCGGCGCCATCGGAGACGAGCGAGCAGTCCGTGCGCCGCAGTGGCGCGGCAACATACGGATTTTTCTCCGACACGGTATTGCAGAAGTCGAAGCCGAAATCCTTGCGCATATGCGCATAGGGATTGCCCATGCCATTGGAATGGTTTTTCGCCGCGATCATGGCGAGTTCCTCGGAGCGGTCGCCATAGCGCTGAAAATAGGTCTGCGCGATGCGGCCGAACAGGCCGGCAAAGCCGCCATCGACATTGGCCTCTTCCTTGCGGTAGCTGGCGCTGAGCAACACGTCGCCGACGGCCGCCGTCGGCAGCGCGGTCATCTTTTCAGCGCCGACCACGAGCGCGATGCGGCCGCGGCCCGATTCGATAAAATCCATCGCCGTGTAGATTGCTGCCGATCCGGTTGCGCAGGCATTTTCCAGCCGGGTCGCCGGCACATGCGCCAGCTCTTCAATGCTCATCGCGACCAGTGCGCCCTGGAAATCCTGCTTGGAGAAGCCGGCGTTCAGAACGCCGACGAAGATGCCATCGACGTCGCGCGGCTCGATGCCGGCATGGGCGAGCGCAGGGGCGGATACCGCCGCCATCAACTGCTCGGTGTCTTCAAGTTCGAGCTTTCCAAAAGGCGAGTGCGCCCATCCGACAATCTGTGCCTTGCTCATCGTTCCATTCTCCTCATCTGCGGCCTGCCCGGCGCGCCGTCGCGTGCCTGAAACATATGCGCGGCCTTCTTTTCCACCCTGGCGGCTTCCTGCGTCAGAAGTCCGGCGAGTTGCGCTTGGCGGTCGGGCTGCATCCGGCTGTCAATGGCCGCGATCGACAGCGCGCCCGCGGGACGTCCGTCGGGACCGCGTATCGCCACGCCGACGCCCCAGGAGTTGGCGTAGATCAGTCCGGGGTTGAGCGCGTAACCGTTCTGGCGGGTGGTCCTTACGTCGTCACGAATGCGGTCCGGCGGCAGCATCGGATAATGCGCGTCAAGAACCGGCCGATTTGCGTCCAGGACCGTCTCGATTTCCTCGTCGGCAAGCGCTGCCAGCATGGCGAGCGAGCCGGCGCCGGCGCCCAAAGGATGTTCGAACCCCGCCTGCAATGCGTGCGTCCGCACCGGGTAAGTACCCTCTTCGCGGTAGAGACAGACAGCGTAATTGTCGCGGCGGATGGACAGGAACGAGGTATCCTCGGTGGCCTTCGATAAACGCGAGAGGCTGTCCATCGACAATTGCAGCAGCCCATATCTCGGCGAAGCGAGGCTGCCGAGCACGTACGCCTCGACGCCAAGGAAATAGTGGCGACTTGGATCGTCCTGCTCGATCAGGCCGGCGCGCATCAACGCCAGCAACAACCGGCGTGCGGTCGGCTTGTTGAGGCCGCTTTCCTCGACGATGCCGTTCAGCGAGATGCCGCGATTGGCATGACGTCCCACCATCGACAACAGACCAAGCGCCCGGTCGACGCTCTGCGCGCCCGTCTGGTCGCGATCTGGCGCCGGCGCGATGTTCATGGTCAGCGGAACTCCGCGATGGCGCAGCTCTGGCCGCCGTCGACAGGCAGGCAGACCCCTGTGATGAATTTTGCCTCGTCCGAGGCGAGAAAGACTGCCGCCGCAGCAACGTCCCAGGCGGTGCCCATGTGACCGAGCGGTACCATGGCGTTGCGCGCGGCAACCATCTCCTCGACTGACGCATATTGTCCGGAAATCTGGGCGTAGATCATCGGCGTATCGATCAGGCCTGGCATGATGCAATTGGCGCGGATGCCCTGGCGGGCATATTGCATGGCCAGCGCCACGGTCGCCTGATTGACCGCCGCCTTCGTCGCATAATAGGCGAAATAGGGATAGCCGACATAACGGATGGCGGCCAGCGACGAGATATTGACGATGGCGCCGCCGCCATCTTGCAGCATGTGCGGCAGCACCGCCTTGGCCGTTCGGTAGACGGATCCGAGGTTGAGATCGATCGCCGCCTTGAAGTTGTCCTCGTCGAGTTCGACCGGGCCGCCCATATGGGTTACACCGACATTGTTGTGCAGGATGTCTATGCGGCCGAACGCGTCGGCCACCGCACCGACAGCGGTCTGGATCGAGGCGAGGTCGGTGACATCGGCAGCATGCGCGATTGCCTCGAAACCCTCGGCGCGGATGATGGCGGCGGTTTCCTCGGCGCCGTGTGGCGTGAGATCGATGCAGGCGATGCGGGCGCCTTCGCGGGCATAGGCGACGGCCGCCGCCTTGCCGTTGCCCCAGCCGGGGCCACGCGAGCCCGCGCCGAAGACGATTGCCGATTTGCCACGGAGACGGTCGCTCACGGTTTCAACTCGCATCCTGATGTGCGGGCCACGATGATGTCAGGCGGGACCGGAATTCCGCCTGACCTCGCAGAGACTTGGATCAGGTCAGCGAGACGCCGACCGCCTTTTCCAGAATCGCCCAGGCCTCGTCGCCATATTTGCCCTTCCACTCGGCATAGAAGCCGGCATCCTTCAACCGCTGGCGGAAAGACGCGGAATCCGGCTCGTTGATCTTCATGCCGTTCGATGTCAGCTGTTCGCGCAGCGTGCCGTTGAGGGCGGCAACATCCTCGCGTTCCTTGACGCCGGCGGCGTTCAGGTTCTCGGCAACGATGCCACGCACGTCTTCGGGCATGGCCTCCCAGGCCCGCTTGTTGGCCAGGAACCAGAAGCCGTCCCACATGTGGTTGGTCATCGAGCAATATTGCTGCACCTCGTACAGCTTGGCCGTCGCGATGATGGCGAGCGGGTTTTCCTGGCCGTCGACGATCTTTGTCTGCAGCGCGGAATAGACCTCGGCGAAGTTGATGCTGGCGGGTGCCGATTCGAAGGCGGTGAACATCGACGTCCAGAGCGGGCTCACCGGCACGCGGATCTTGAAGCCCTTGAGGTCGTCGGCGGTCTCGATCGGGCCGATCGACGAGGTAATCTGCCGGAAGCCGTTGTCCCAGATCTTGTCCATGACGACGAGATTGGCCTTCTCGATCTCGCCACGGACATATTTGCCCAAGTCGCCGTCCATCGCCGGCCAGACCTGATCGTAGCCCGGAAAGGCGAAGCCAATGCCGCTGATCGAGGCATTGGGGACAAGCGTTGACAAGATCAATGGCGAAAGCGTGAAGAATTCGACGCCGCCGGAGCGCACCTGGCTCAGCATGTCGGTGTCGGCACCGAGCTGGTTCGACGGGAAGATCTGGATCGCGACCCGGCCACCCGTGTCCTCGCGAATCTTGTCAACGGCTTCCTGAGCGCGAACATTCATCGGATGCGTCAGCGGCAGATTATTGGCGTATTTGTAGTTGAACTCGGCGGTTTGCGCGCCGGCGTAACGGATGGTGCTTACGAGGGGCAGGGTAGCTGCTCCCAGCATCAGGCTGCGGCGGGTCAGGGTCATGCGGTTTCCTCCTTGTTGCATGGTAAATCAGAGATAGGCGATGGATAGCGCCGGCACGGCGGCGATGAGCAGAAGGCCGACGAGAAGCGCGCCGAGATAGGGCCAGATCGCGCCCATCGCCTCGTCCGGCGAAACGCCGCCGATCTTGCACGCGATGTAGAAGCCGATGCCGATTGGCGGCGCCATCAGCCCGATGTTCATCGCGGTGACGGCGACCATCGCATAATGCACCTCATGGATGCCGAGGCGCGCGGCGATCGGAAACATGATTGGCGCCAGCAACACGATGGCCGGCAGACCTTCCAGGAAACAGCCGAGGATCATGAAGACGGCGATCGATACCAGCATGAAGCTGAACCATCCACCCGGCAGATCGGTCATGTAGACGGAAAGCGCATTGGCAAAGCCGGTCTGCGTAAGCGCCCAGGCCATGGCCGATGCCGTGCCGAGGATCAGCAAGATCGCCCCCGACAAGGCCGCGGTCTCGACCAGCATGGAATAGCATTTCCGTAGGCTTATGCCGCCGTAGAGGAGGATGCCGATGATGAAGGCGTAGAGGACCGCGATGGTCGACACTTCGGTGGCGGTGGCCACGCCGCCGCCGACCGCGCCGCGAATCAGGAAAGGCAGGACGAGAGCCGGCGCGGCGATGACCAGTGCGGCGCGCACCATGTGGAAAGAGGCGCGCTTGACGCCTTCCCTATTTTCGCCCGACGCCTTCCATCGCGCCATGACTGCAAGCACCAGAAAGAGGACCATGGCGATGATGAACCCGCTGGTGAACAAGGCCGCGATGGATACGCCCGCGACGGAGCCCAGCACGATCAGCACGATCGAGGGCGGGACGGTGTCGGCCATGGCGGCGCCCGTCGCCAGGAGCGCGATCATGTCCTTCGGCTTGTGGCCACGCCGCTTCATCTCGGGAAACAGTGCCGGCGCGACCGTCGCCATGTCCGACACCTTGGAGCCGGAAATGCCGGAAACGAGGAACAGCGAGCCGAGCAACACGTAAGACATGCCAGCTTTCACGTGACCGAGCAGCGAGGCCATGAAGTTGACGATCGCGCGGCCCATGCCCGTGGCATCAAGAATACAGCCGAGCAGGACGAAGATCGGCACAGACAGCAGGATCAGGCTCGACATGCCCTCATCCATGCGCCCGACCACGACGATCAACGGCACGCGGGTCGAGAATGCGATGAAGGCGATGGTGCCGAGCCCGAAGCAGAACGCGATCGGTACGCCCATGAGCAGGCAGACCGCAACGGCCGCGACGAGGAAAATCAGGATGTTAAGATAGCCGAGCGTCATGAAGAATGGCGACAGCAGAAAGCCCAGTCCAACCAACACGGCTACGACCGCAAGCCCGCCAAGCAGATCGGCGCGCTTCGATTCGCGCACCGCATGTCCGGCCGCGATGACGAACATCAAAATGAGACCGACCACGATGGCCGAGGCGCGATAGCCAACCGAGATGTTCAACGCGGCCGAAGTGAGGAAGGATTCCTCGCGGACATAGATGTAGGCCGGCACGATCAGCACCAGGATCACAGTCGCGACGATCAGAAGCGCGAGGGTGGCGACGAAGGAGCGTATGCGTGGCGGCAGCAGGCCGAGGAAGAGGCTCAGCCGAAGATGCTCGTTGCGGTCGATGGCGATCGCAGCGCCCAGCATTGCCAGCCAGAGGAAGGAGATCGAGGCTGCCTCATCGACCCAGATGATCGGCACATGAAAGACATAGCGGGAAACGACGCCGGTCAGCAGCAGCCCGACGACGAACAGCAGTAAGACGGCCGCGATGGCCTCGACCGGGCGCATGAGACGCGAGCCTGGGCGGGCATCGATGACCTCCGCCACCGTATCGATCGCGATATCGTCATTGCGGACGACCTCCATATCGCGCGTCTCCATCCCTCATGCCGGCGCGTCGATTGCCTCGGCGTCTCTCGGCTCTAATTCCTGGAAACGGAGGCCGCCTTGCCTCTCACGTTCCACATTATGGACCTTGTACATGGTTCGAAACACTCATGACACGAGAAGGCTTACTTCACAAGCTTTTTCGCGTTTTCTGTGGTCCACATCGTGACATAGCTTCAATTGATCTTCGGAGTCAGCTCGGCTATCGGCCTCGCAGAGCGGTCCCGGATCTCGTTGCGCTGACGCAGCCAGCAGAAGATCGCCGTCATCCATCCGCACCGGCTGACCCGATCTACGGGAGCTGCGTATACGAGTTTGGGGCCTGTCGGGCGGCGCGATCAGGCCGCAACAGCCTGCGCATGTCTTGCGATATCGTCCGTGTCCATCACCGCCCGGCAAAGCGCGAAGCGGCCATTCGCGTAGGCGCCGAATCGTCGGCAGGATTGCCATTGGCAAGCTGGATCGGCCCCCCCCAGAGTCCCCAACAGGCCGCACATCGCCTTGTAGACGCCCATGCGACCTGGTTCGCCAGGCGTCGGCGCGTGGCCGCAGCAAGCGCGCAGAATCTTCTTTAGGCCGGCCGCGGCCGGGTCTCTTTCGTCGTCGGGGCGGAGGCGATGACCGGCGTGCCGACTCCGCAGGTCGGCGACATCCTGCCTGGAGCCCCCTACCGTAAGGAATAGGCCGATTTGGAAGGCGGCTTGCAGGCGTCTTCGAAATCACATCATCCTTCCACGAGATCAGGCCACAGGCTGCAATCCGCAGGGTTCGGTAGGCACGCAAGGCGGACAAAGCGCTCCACAGCGCCACTGCGCGCGAACGCAGCTTCTTGAAAGATACTAGGTGTTTAATCCAGGACTTTAATAATGCATTGTTCGTCTGGTAGGCAATTAACTCGAAAGTTTGGCGTGACGATGGGTTTCGGCTGGAGTGCAATGATACTTTTTCTTAAAGGCACGATAGAATGCGGCGGTCGATTCGAATCCTGTCTCAAATGCCACGGTGTCGATACTCTGGCGGCGATCTTTCGTATTCAATGCGGCGAAGGCGGTTTCTAGGCGGCGGTCACGTAGTATAACTGAAAACCTCGTCCCGAGGGCAGCCAAATGTATCTGGATGGTGCGCGGCGCCAGCCCCAATGTCCTGGCGGCATCGCCAAGCGCATATTGGGACGAGCCGATATTGC
>Ga0209906_100453_pt1 | contig 16742 bp, 12 predicted proteins | sample FECB24metaG_FD_188303 | JGI IMG/M metagenome (GOLD analysis project Ga0209906, IMG submission 188303) | Cyanobacterial communities from the Joint Genome Institute, California, USA from Joint Genome Institute, California, USA - FECB-24 metaG... ... | reverse complement strand
CGGCGCTCGATCACGGCAATCCGTCGAAACCGCTGCGGGCGCTGCTGGAGAGCGTGCTGGCGAGGCCGGCCACAGCCAAGTCGGTGGTGAAGCCGGCAGCAGCCGCGCCAGTGGTGAAGCGCAAGGTTCGCCAGCCGCCGCCGCCGCCGCGCCGGCTGCGCGTCTATGCGCTCGACCCCAGCATCGGCAAGCGGCTTGATTCTGTCTCGGTACATGCCACGACGCTGTCGGTTCCATGGGACGACCAGCCGCTCACCGCCGAGCCGCTGCGGCCCGGCCCGGTCGGCGAGTATCTCGAAGTGATCGATGTCGACCCGGCATCGGACCGTGTCTACGAGCCCGTCGACCTCAACGACAAGACGCTGCTCGCGCAGGACGGCTGGGCGCCGTCGGAAGGCAATCCGCAGTTCCACCAGCAGATGGTCTATGCCGTCGCGATGACGACCATCGGCCATTTCGAACGCGCGCTTGGCCGCCGTGCGCTCTGGGCGCCGCGCTACGGCGAGGTTCGTGGCAAGAACGGCGAGATGCGGTTCGAAGGCATGGAAGTGCCGCGGCTGCGGATCTATCCGCACGCCCTGCGCACCGACAACGCATATTACAGCCCGGACAAGAAGGCGCTTCTGTTCGGCTATTTCCCGGCCGACAGCGCGCATGGCGACGTCACGACGCCCGGCTCGACCGTGTTCACCTGCCTGTCCAGCGACATTATCGCCCACGAGATGTCGCATGCCCTGCTCGACGGTCTGCACCGCCGGCTGCAGGAGGCGTCGAACCCCGACGTTCCGGCATTCCACGAGGCGTTCGCCGACATCGTCGCGCTGTTCCAGCATTTCACCATGCGTGAACTGGTCGAATACGAGATCGCAAAGACCAAGGGCAATCTGTCCGCCGTAACCCTTCTTTCTGGGCTCGCGCGGCAGTTTGGCGAAGGCAGCGGCCGCGCCGGCCCGTTGCGCGATTATGCGGAACCGGGCATGGCGGAACTCGACTACGACACGACGCTGCGGCCGCATGAGCGGGGGTCCATACTGGTCATCGCGGTCTATGAAGCGTTCCAGAAGATCGTTGCCCGTCGGACCGAGGAACTGATCTCACTCGCGACTGGTGGCTCGGGCGTGTTGCCACTTGGCGCCCTGCATCCGGGGCTGGTGAAGAAGCTGGCCGTCGAGACCTCGCGCGCGGCGGCGCAGGTGCTCAGCATGTGCATCCGCGCGCTCGACTACTGCCCGGCTGTCGACATTACGTTCAGCGAATATCTCCGCGCGATCATCACGTCCGATCTCGACGCATTCCCGGATGACGAACTGAACTACCGGCTCGCCTTCATGGAGTCGTTCCAGAATTGGAAGCTGCTGCCGAGTGACATTCGCACCACCTCCGAGGAGACCATCGCCTGGAACATGCCTGCCGATCCGTCGCCGTCTTGGCTGCCTGGCCTGTTGCAGAGCATCGACCTGAGCTGGGATCTCGACCTCGACCGGTCGGCGATCTTCAAGCTTAACGAGACGAACCGCTGGAAGGTCTGGAACGAGTTGCGCTCGGTCTTCAAGGCCGATCCAAGCCTGCTGGCCGAGTTCGGACTGCTGCCCGACCTGCCGAGGTTTAACCGCGACGGCAAGATCGCCAAGCCGGCGCGAAAGGGCGAGACGACCTTCGACGTCTTCAGCGTCCGTCCGACGCGCCGCGTCGCGCCGGACGGCTCGTTCCGCACCGAGATCGTGGCGGTGATCCATCAGCGCCAGGCCATGCCGGTGGATCCCGGCAATCCAGACGGCAACTGGTTCTGGTTCCGCGGCGGCGCAACAGTGATCATCGATCCTCGCAAGGGCCGGGAGGAGATCCGCTACGCCGTCATCAAGAACAGCGGCAGCACCGCGCGCCAGGAACGCCAGCGACAGACCGCGGCGACCGGTGGCTCCTATCGATCGCTCTATTTCGGGTCGGCCGCCGAGCCCTTCGCGCTCCTCCATCAGGACCACGACCATGACTAGACGTCCACAACCCGCGAGGTCCACATCACGCCGCCGTCGCGCAGAACCCACGCCCGCTGCCGCTGCCGCGCAAGTTCGCATCCGGCACTATTGCCAGGGCATCGGCGACTGCCATCTGCTGCGCTTTCCCAAAGCCGATGGCGAGTTCTTCTGGATCCTCATCGACTGCGGCGTCCACACCACTGTGAAGGGCGGCTCGGAACTGATGCGCCAGATCGTCGACAATATCGCCGCGATCACAAAGCGGATCGATGTCCTCGTCGTTACACATGAGCACTGGGACCATGTCTCAGGCTTCCGTGCCGCCGCCAAGCAGTTCGAGCAGATCTCGGTCGGCGCCGTCTGGATGTCGTGGGCCGAGAACTCCGAGGAGCCGCTGGCGCGCGATCTGGACGAGTTCCGTGGCGCCGCAATGGCAGCTTTGCAGGATGTCGGCCGGCAGGTCGAGAGGGTGCACTCCCTGAGTGGTCAGGCGGCCGAGCTGCGCGACCGTCTGCCGGCTTTGCTTGGCTTCCAGTTCGGCGCCGAGGGCGAGCGCGTGCGCGCGGCGCGCGACGCGGCGGCGGCCATGGTCAAGCCGGCAAAGCCGACCTATCTCGGCCCGGACACGCCGCCGATCTCCATCCCTGAAGTGCCGAACCTGCGCGTCTACGTCCTCGGTCCGCCACGCGACAAGGCGGCGCTTGGCGTCGAGGTGCGCGCGGGCGAGATGTATGGCGTGCTGGGCAAGCAGGCCTGGCTGATGAACAGCGCGCTGCGCAATGCCCTGAACGATGACGGCGGCGCGGTCGGCGACCCTGGCGCGCCATTCGATCCGAGCGTCGGCACCGGGCTTTCGGACGCACTGTCCGGGCAAGCCAGCGGGACCATCGCGGCTTTCGTGCGGCGGCACTACGCCGGCGCGGCAGAGGCGCAGGACGATGAAACGTCGTGGCGGCGGATCGATGCCGACTGGCTGGCCGCAGGCGCAGAACTCGCGCTGCGCATGGACCGCGGCATCAACAACACCAGCCTTGTTCTTGCCTTCGAGTTCATCGACAGCGGCCGTGTGCTGCTGTTCCCGGGCGACGCGCAGGCCGGCAACTGGATCAGCTGGCGCAATGTCGAGTGGACGGTCGACGGGAGGACCGTCAAGGCGAACGACCTGCTGGCGCGCACGGTCTACCTGAAGGTCGCCCACCACGGCAGCCACAACGCGACTCTGAAACAGAACGGGCTGGAACTGATGGTCAGTCCAGATCTCGCCGCCTTCATCCCGACCAGCAAGAAGGACGCCGTGAAGGCCGGCTGGGGGGAAATGCCGTTCCACGATATTGTCGATGCTCTGAAGCGGCGTACTACCGGCCGGACGATCAGCGCCGATGACGTCTGGATCCGCGACACAACAGCCGGTCCTGAATTCACGACGCCCTCCGGCGCCATCAGGGACATGCGCTGGGGCGACGGGATCTGGGTCGAACTCGACATCGCCTGAATGATGCAGCCGACCGGCGCCTCGGCTGCACCCAAAGTTCCTTTTAGCGCCCGGTTGACGTTACGTTAGCGTCCCACTGACGCCCCCGGGGTCTGATGGCGTCATACCTTTCGCGGACACCCAAGAGTCTCCGACCGGTATGATTTCGTCAGATCAAGTCAACCACCTGAGGCGGGCCATGGCTCCGCTCGGGTCTTCACAGGGAGACGACAATGCAGTCCGTCAACATGGCTACCCCCCAGTACTATCCCGTTCCTCAGGCCTATCCGTATCCGGCCGGCGGCCAGATGGCCCCGCAGGGCATCCTTGGCAGCGTTCTCGGCTTTGCCGGGGCCCCGCTCGGCGGCCTCATCGGCGGCGCGCTGGGCAACAAGAAGCTCGGCCAGCAGATCGGCGGCATCGCCGGCACGTTCGCGCATCTCATTCCGTTCCAGGCCGGCCCGGGCGAGCCCGTGCAATATGCGCAGATGGCGCCGCAGGGCATCTTCGGCGACATCGCAGGCGCACTCGGCGCCCCGGTCGGCGGCCTGATCGGTGGCTGGCTCGGCAACCAGCAGGCTGGCCAGCAGATCGGCGGGACGCTCGGCGGCCTGGCGCAGCAGTATTCGCCGTTCTCGGCGGTTCCAGTCGGCTACGGCCAGATGGCTCCGCAGGGCATCTTCGGTGACATCGCAGGCGCATTCGGCGGACCCGTCGGCGGCGCGCTCGGCGGGCTGTTCGGCAACCGTCAGCTCGGCCAGCAGATTGGCGGCACGCTGGGGGGCCTGGCGCAGCAGTTCTCGCCGTTCGCGGCCGCTCCTGCCGACTACGGCCAGATGCAGCCGATGATGTTCCGGGCAGATCAGTTCATGGACCTCGTCAATCGCGGCCTGATCACCCTCCCGAACCTGCCACAGACGGTTCAACTGCCGCCGAACGCCCAGATGGCTCCGCAGGGCATCTTCGGCGACATCGCCGGAGCGTTCGGCGGACCTGTCGGCGGTGCGCTCGGCGGCCTGTTCGGCAACCGCCAGCTCGGCCAGCAGATCGGCGGAACGGTCGGTGGTCTGGCACAGCGCTTCTCGCCCTTCTCCGCGGTTCCGGCCGGCTATGGCCAGATGGCTCCGCAAGGCATCTTCGGCGACATTGCCGGAGCGCTCGGTGGACCTGTAGGCGGCCTTGTTGGTGGGTGGCTGGGTAACCAGCAGGCCGGCCAGAACATTGGCGGCACGATTGGGGGCCTCGCACAGCAGTATTTGCCTTTCTCGGCAGTGCCGGCCGGCTACGGCCAGATGGCGCCGCAGGGCATCTTCGGCGACATCGCCGGAGCGCTCGGTGGACCTGTCGGCGGTGCGCTCGGCGGCCTGTTCGGCAATCGCCAGCTCGGCCAGCAGATCGGCGGAACGGTCGGTGGTCTGGCGCAGCGGTTCTCGCCGTTCTCCGCGGTTCCGGTTGGCTACGGCCAAATGGCGCCGCAGGGCATCTTCGGTGACATCGCTGGCGCGCTTGGCGCACCTGTCGGCGGCCTTGTCGGCGGCTGGCTAGGCAATCAGCAGGCTGGCCAGAACATCGGCGGAACGCTGGGTGGTCTTGCGCAGCAGTATTTGCCCTTCTCAGCGGTTCCGGCCGGCTACGGCCAGATGGCGCCGCAGGGCATCTTCGGTGACATCGCCGGAGCGCTGGGTGGGCCTGTCGGCGGGGCGCTCGGCGGCCTGTTCGGCAATCGCAATCTCGGCCAGCAGATCGGCGGGACCATTGGCGGGCTGGCACAGCAGTTCTCGCCGTTCTCCGTGGTGCCGGCGCAGCAGGTCTATGGCTACCCCTTCGGAACCGTCCACTAGGACGACCCAAGAACCGTCCGCGGCGACTGCGCCGCGGGCGGTTTCCGCCCCGCTCAATCGGAGGATGCAACGATGGCCAACGCGAACGACAACGAGACGGGCGATCGGCCGGTCGAGTACCTGGTTTCGTCGACTTCCGCCGACGCCAGTTCCGCAGCCGAGTCGCTCGGTGAGTTCGCGACGATCGCGGCCGCTGCGCCTGACATCGACGTGCTGAAGACGATCGGCAGCGACGCGGGCCTGAAGGTGGTGGTCGTTTCGGCGACCGAGACCGTGCTCAGCCAGGCGGTCCGCGCAATCCCCGATCTCCGCATCGAAAAGAACCAGCCGCTCGAACTGTTCGGGCCGGAAAACTGACCCAACCCAATCTCCAGCAGGAGGATAAGACCATGGCTACAGGAAACGGCAATGAACCGGCGGCCCGCAAGGTGAACGAACTGAGCGCGGGCGGAACGAGGGAATATCTGATCGCCGCCAAGCGCGGCCCGCAGGCACAGCTTGCCGGCCAGTTGTCGCCGCTATCGGCGCATCAGTTCCAGGCAACGCTGACGTCCGTTGCGGCGATCAAGGTCAAGAAGACGATCCCGCGCCACGGCGCGGCCGCTCCGATGTCGATGTTCGCCGGCGAGGCAACCGATGTCGTCGTTGCCGACATCGACGAGAGCGCGGCTCCAGCGCTCAAGGCCTCGGCGAATGCGTCGGGCATGATCATCGAGGAGAACGAGCCGCTGGAATTCTCTGGCATGTCGCCGCAGCGCGCGCCCGGCTACCAGTCGCCTGCGTTCACCTCCGCCAATCTCGCCTCGCGCAAGATTCAGCTTCGAGTCGTCGGCAAGGGCGACCAGCCCCTCGCCAACGCCAATGTCATGCTGCAGGGCGACGGCTTCATGCAGAGCGGCAAGACCAACGCGAAGGGCGATCTGGTGCTCGAGCTCTGGACGCTCGGCAACGGACCGGCCAAATATCTTTGGGTGAAGCCCAAGGCAGATCATTGGGACCGCTACATCGCCGCTCCCAATCTGGAAGACGCGTCGATCAACGTCGTGCGCCTGCAGTCCTTCGACGAGACGATTCCGGGCTTCCCGGACAATTTCTCGACCGGGTGGGGACAGAAGGCGATGGGCATGCCAAGCCTGCCGGACTTCGCCAAGGGAAAGGGCGTCAAGATCGCCATCATCGACTCCGGCGCCGACACCAGCCATCCCCTGCTCAATCACATCACGCTCGGGCTGGACGCCTCGACCGAGGCGAAGAAGGACGGCTGGAAGATCGACACGATCGGCCATGGCAGCCATGTCGTCGGCGTGGTCGCGGCCAATGGCGGCGGTGGCTCGATGTTCCGCGGCTTCGCGCCAGAAGCGGAAATCCACATCATCAAGGTGTTCCCGGGCGGCTATGACTCGCTGATCCAGGCACTCAACTACTGCGTCGCGCAGCGCATCGATGTCGTCAACATGAGCCTCGGCGGCGCCGAGATCTCGGTGACGGTCGAGCAGGCGCTGCAGGAGGCGACGGTCGCAGGCACAGCCTGCATCGTGGCGGCCGGCAACTCCGGCGATGCGGTGAAGTATCCCGCGTCCTCGCCGAATGCGCTGGCGGTCAGCGCGGTCGGCAACACAGTCGATACTCGGGCGCAGTCCTGGGGCTACACCCAGATCCTGGCCAACAGCATCGCGACAGACGGCACCTATGCCGCCAAGTTCAGCTGCCATGGCCCGGAAATCCGGGTCTGTGCGCCTGGCGTCGCGATCGTCTCCACGGTCCCGGGCGGCTACGGCACCGACGACGGCACGTCGATGGCGTCGCCGCATGTGACCGGACTGGCGGCGCTGATGCTGGCGCATCATCCGCTGTTCCGCACCACCTTCGCCGAACGCAACCAGGGGCGGGTGGCGGCGCTGTTCAGCATGCTGCGCGACATGTGTGCGGCTTACTCGTTCCCCGACGGCCGCGCCGGCTCCGGCATGCCGCGCCTCTCCGACGCGCTCGCCCGCGAGTTCGTCCAGGGCATGGATCCGGCCTCCGCAACGCCGACCGGGCCGATCAACACGGTCAATACCGGCTCGAGCGGACCGTCGCTGCACACGCTGTCGGCGTTCCCGTCGGATGTCGGCCGGCCGCTCGGCGGCTCGCAGCTTGGCAATGCGCTGGGCAGCGTGTCGTCAAGCCAGCAGAACTGGGGTGGCGCACCGCGTCCGCACACCGGTCTGTTCTGGACGGCTCCCGGCTATCGCTACCCGGTGATCGGCGGCTTCGCCGGCAACCAAGGCTACACTTACTACCGCAATTGAACCGACTTCCTTGGCAGGGTTTGGCTCCCAAGCGCCCTGCCTGTTGATCCCGCCCGTTGCCCTACGGGCGGGATCCTTTTTCCGGACCTCGGTCGAATCTCAGCGATGCCCTGTGGTGATTTCCGCCAGTTCCCGCTGGTGGCGGTGCATGGCCAGAAAGGCGCGGTAGTCGCGCTCGAAACCGGCGCTGGCGGCGGGGTTGGGCGTGCGGCGGCGTTCCGCCCGGTGCATGCCGCGGCAGGCGGCGGCGACATCCGGATAGAGCCCGGCGGCTGCCGCGCCAGCCATTGCGGTGCCGAGCAGCACCGCATCCTCCGCTTCGCTTTCGACCACGATGACGCCGGTCGCGTCGGCGTAGAGCTCCATCAGCAGCGGGTTGCGCGTGTGGCCGCCGGTCACATGCAGCGACTCGATCGAATAGCCGTGTGCGTTCATGTGTTCGAGGATGTGCCGGACTCCCAGCGCAATGGCGACGGCGGTGCGCCAGTAGAGCCGGCACAGTCCGTCGAAGGACGCGTCGAGTGTCAAGCCGCTGATCGCGCCGGTCGCATGCGGATCGGCATAGGGCGAGCGGTTGCCGTGGAAGTCGGGCAGGACGTGGATCGTCGCGGCGAGGTCGGGCTCGATCGCGCGCAATTCCAGCACGCGGGCGATGATGCGCGCATGCGTCGGCGCGTCGGGCTCGCCGCCTTTCGCATGCAGCCGGATGACATGGTCGAGCAATGCGCCGGTGGCGGATTGCCCGCCCTCCGATTGCCAGATTCCAGGGAAGGCCGAGCCGAAATAGGGACCCCAGATGCCGGGTAACATCCGCGCGCTTTCGGCGAACGCCATGACGCAGCTCGACGTACCGGCGATCAGCGCCAGATGCCGGTCGAGCGTGTCGCCCGCGTGCGCCCCGATGACCCCCAGCGTACCTGCAAAGGCGTCGATCAGGCCGGCGCCAACCGTGCATTCGGTGTCGAGCCCGAGTTCCGTGGCGGCGGTTTCCGTCAGCCGGCCGAGCGACGTTCCCACAGGCGTAGCCTTAGCGGGCAGGCCGTCGCGATCCAGCACGTCACCGATACCGACGGAATCGAAGAAATCCCTCTGCCAGCCGTCATCATGGGCCAGATACGTCCACTTCGTCGTCAGCGTGCATTGCGACCGCGCTGTCGAAGAAGTCGCCTTCCACGTCAGGAAATCGGCAAGGTCGAAAAAGTGCCGAGCTCTCGCCCAGGCATCCGGCATGCGTCGCTTCAGCCACATCAGCTTCGGGGTCTGCATTTCCGGCGACATCACGCCGCCGATGAAGTCGAGCACCACATGACCGGTCACAGTGCATTCGTCGGCCTCGGCCAGCGCCCGGTGGTCGAGCCAGACGATCGTGTCCCAGTTGTCGCCGCCGCCGGTCGAGACGCCGACCTGGTGTCCCGCCTCGCCGCGCACCACCAGCGAGCAGGTCGCATCGAAGGAGAGACCGGCTATTTGCGCCGGACGTGATCCGGCCTTGGCCATCGCAGCTTGCACCGCGCGGCACACAGCGCGCCAGATGTCCTCGGAATCATGCTCGGCGTGGTTGGGCGACGGCCGGTTCATTGCGATCGGATGCTCGCCGCGGCCAAGCAGCCGGCCGTTGCGGTCGAAGATGCCGGCGCGTGCGCTGCCCGTGCCGACGTCGACCGCGCAGATCTGCTCGCGCATCACGTCGCGCTCGCCGCCCGTTGAGGGAGAAGCAGGCCGGCTAGCTGCCGCATGTCGTCGAACACCGCGTCCGGCGACAGTGCCTCGACCGCCGCACGCAGGCCGCTCGGCGCCGCATGCGTTCCGCCCGTGTAGGCGAGCACCCGCATGCCGGCGCTCTTCGCTGCCTGGATGCCCGCCGGGCTGTCCTCGATCACGACGCAGTCGGCAGGCTGTGCGCCCATCTCGCGGGCGGCATGTAGGAAAAGGTCTGGCGCGGGCTTGCCGTTTTTCACCATGGTGGAACTGTATATGTGCGGTTCGAAGCTTTCCAGTAGCCCCGTCAGGCCGAGCGACAGGCGGATGCGCTCGGGCTTGGACGACGAGGCGACGCAGCGGGCGTAGGGGATGTCTGACAGCGCCGTCGCAATATGCGGGATCGGCTGCAACTCGGCGCAGAAGCGGACATTGAGGCGCTCGCGCAGCTCCGCCAGGTGCATGTCGGTGACGTGCAGCCCGTAATCGTCATGCATGATGCCGATAATCGTCGTCATGGACCGCCCGAGAAAGCGCGTGTAGGCGAGGTCGTGCGCTACCGGCACGCCGAGCTCGGTGAAATAGTGCGTCAGCACGTCGATCGAGAGCGGCTCGCTGTCGACCAGCACCCCGTCGCAATCGAAGATCACCAGAGCAGGAGCCGCGCGGTTCATCGACGCGATCCGGTCCGGATGGTGCGAACCTGCAATCGCCTCATCGAATTATCCTCTCAGGTCTCGCCGGCGATGTAGCGCCGCAGGACCGTTTCCGTGCCGTCGTTCCAAAGGCTACGAAGCCAGCCGGCGAATGTCTGCCGGAAAATCTGCGCATTGCCAACCGCTCCGTAGATATCGTCCATCGCCAGCCACGCCGACGGATCACTTCGCGCCACGCGGGACGCCATCTGCAGCCGGTCCCAGGACGGATCGTTGGGCGCGATTGTCCGCCCGGACTCCGTCTCGCCAAAGCAGTAGCGGCACCACAACGCCGATTCGAGCGCCAGTCCGGCGACGTCCTGGCCTGATTTCAGGCGATCGGCGATTGTCGGCACGATGAATTTCGGCTGGCGGTTTGAGCCGTCGAGGCAGAGCCGGCGCACGGTGTCGCCGATTGTCGGATTGGCGAAGCGCGTCTCGATCAGCGCGTAATAGTCGGCAAGGTCGGTGTCCGGCACCGGCGGGACGGCCGGAATGATCTCCTCGCGCTCCACTTTGCGCAGGAAACTGCGCACCAGCGGGTTCTCCATCGCCTCATGCACGAATTCGATGTCCATTAGCCCTGCCGGATAGGCGATGACGGCGTGGCCGCCATTCAGCATGCGGATCTTCATCAGCTCATAGGGCGAAACGTCGGGCACGAACTGCACTCCGACCTTTTCAAGCGCCGGTCGGCCGGCCGGGAAATTGTCCTCCAGCACCCATTGCCGGAAGGTTTCGCAGAACACCGGCCATTCGTCCTCGACGCCGAAGGCTTCAGCGAGGATCGCGCGCTCGCGGTCGCCGGTGGCCGGCGTGATGCGGTCGACCATGCCGTTGGGAAACGCGATCGAGCGCTCGATCCAGCCGGCCAGCCCCCGGTCTGACAGCCGCGCCAGACCGACGACAGCGTTGCGGGTCACCACACCGTTGTGGGGGATGTTGTCGCAGGACATGATCGTGAACGGCGCTGTTCCAGCGGCCTTGCGCATCTTCAGTCCGGCGACGATCAGGCCGAACACGGTCTTTGGCGCGTCCGGCGAGGCGGCGTCGGAGACGATGTCCGGATGCGCGGCGTTGAACGCACCGGTTGCGGGGTCGATGAAGTAGCCGCCTTCGGTGATGGTCAGGGAGACGATGCGGATCGCCGGATCGGCCAGCCGCTCTACGATCGCAGCCGCGTCGCCGGGCTTCAGATAGTCGATCATCGCCGCGGTGACCCGGGCCGACATCTGCGTCGCGTCCTGCTCGACGACGGTCGCCAACCAGTCCTGCCGCGCGAACTTGTCCCGCGCCGCCGCATCGGCCGGCAGCACGCCAGCGCCGACGATCGCCCAGTCCCGGTCGCCGCCGAGATTGAACAGATCGTCGAGATAGACCGCCTGATGCGCGCGATGGAAATTGCCGACGCCGAAATGCAGGATGCCGCCGGAAAGCGCCGAGGCATCGTATTTCGGCGTGGCGACGCCGTTGGGCAGTTTTCCGAGATTGCGTGCGGAGAGCTTGACCGGCATCGCGACGTCCTCAGCTCATCCAGGCGCCGCCGTCGACATTGTATGTCTGGGCGACGATGTATTCTGCCTCCTTGGAGGCGAGGAAGACGGCCATTCCGGTCAGGTCGGCGGCGATGCCCATCCGGCCATAGGGCACGGACTGGCCGACGAGCTTCTTCTTCTCGCCCGGCTTGCGGCCCTCGTATTTCGCGAACAGGGAATCGACGTGGTCCCAGTGCTCGCCGTCGACAACGCCGGGTGCGATGGCGTTGACGTTGATGCCGTGCTGGATGAGGTTCAGCCCGGCCGACTGCGTCAGCGAGATGATCGCCGCCTTGGAGGCGCAGTAGACGCCGACCAGCGCCTCGCCGCGTCGTCCTGCCTGGCTCGCCATGTTGATGATCTTGCCGCCACGGCCCGCCGCAATCATCGATTTCGCCGCCGCCTGCAACATGAACAGCGAGCCGGCGACATTGACCGAGAACAGCCGGTCGTAGCTTGCCCGCGTAATCTCGACGATCGGCGCGAGGTCGAACAGCGCGGCATTGTTGATCAGGATGTCGATCCCGCCGGCTTTGGCTTCGACAGTGCGGATCGCCGCCTCGATCGATGCCTGGCTGCTCACGTCGAGATGGACGGCATAGGCCGGCGCACCGATCTCGGCGGCGGTCTGCCGCGCCGCTTCGAGATTGATGTCGCCGATCGCGACCGTTGCGCCTTCCCGAACATAGGCCTCCGCGAAGGCGCGGCCGATGCCGCGCGCGGCGCCGGTGATCAGGGCCGATTTTCCGTCCAGTCGCATCAGTGGATTGCCTTTCCGTTCGCATCGAAGCGGTGCAGTTTCTGCGTGTCCGGCGTCAGCCAGATCGTGTCGCCATGTGACACTTTCAGTTCGCCGTCGCCGCGCACCGTCAGCGGCCCGACGTCCGACTGCACGTGCAGGAACGTGTCGGAGCCGAGATGCTCCGCAACGCCGACCGTCGCCTTCCAGTCGCCGCTCGTGGTCGACAGCCGCATGTGTTCTGGCCGGACGCCGATGGTCGCGGCATTGTGCTTGGCGGCCGGCGCACCGGCGATCAGGTTCATCTTCGGCGAGCCGATGAAGCCGGCGACGAAGAGGTTCTTCGGCGTCTTGTAGAGCTCCATCGGCGAGCCGACCTGCTCGATATTGCCCGCGTTGAGCACGACGATCTTGTCGGCCATGGTCATCGCCTCGACCTGGTCGTGCGTGACGTAGATCATCGTCGTCTTGAGCTGATGATGCAGTTCGCTGATCTCCAGCCGCATCGTGCCGCGCAGTGCTGCGTCCAGGTTGGACAACGGCTCGTCGAACAGGAAGGCCGAGGGCTGGCGCACGATGGCGCGGCCGATCGCGACGCGTTGGCGCTGGCCGCCGGAGAGCTGCCCGGGCCGGCGCTCGAGATAGTTGGTCAGGTTAAGGATGCGCGCGGCGTCGCCGACCTTGCGGTCGATCGTCGCCTTGTCTTCCTTCGCCATCTTCAGCGGAAAGGCGATGTTGTTGCGCACTGTCATATGCGGGTAGAGCGCGTAGGACTGGAACACCATGGCAAGCTTGCGCTTCGCCGGCGCTTCCCCCGTCACGTCGCGGCCGTCGATGTTGATGGTGCCGCCGCTGGTGTCCTCCAGCCCTGCAATCAGCCGCAGCAACGTGGACTTGCCGCAGCCTGACGGGCCGACGAAGACCACGAACTCGCCGTCCTCGATCACGAGGTCGATGTTCGGAATGATCACCGTCGCCCCGAAGGATTTCGACACGTTCTTGAGCGTGATGTTGCCCATTGCAATTCCCTCCCGGAAGTCATGCAGGGGACAGTTTACTTTCTTTCCGCAATCGGCCCGCGAGGTTCGTCAGTTGGCGCGAGCGGAAAAAAGTAAACTGTCCCCATCGTTACCTATTTCACGGCGCCGAATGTCAGGCCGCGCACCAGCTGTTTCTGGCTGAACCAGCCCATGATCAGAATCGGCGCGATGGCGAGCGTCGAGGCCGCCGACAGCTTCGCCCAGAACAGTCCTTGCGGGCTGGAGAACGAACTGATGAAGGCGGTCAGCGGTGCCGCATCCGTCGTGGTGAGCCGGATGGTCCAGAACGCCTCGTTCCAGGCGAGGATGATGTTGAGCAGCATGGTCGACGCGATGCCCGGCACCGCCATCGGCGTCAGCACGTAGACGATCTCGTTCCACAGCGACGCGCCGTCCATCCGCGCGGCTTCCAGGATCTCGCCCGGAATCTCGCGAAAGTAGGTGTAGAGCATCCACACCACGATCGGCAGGTTGATCATTGTAAGCATGAACGTCATGCCGATGCGGCTGTCGAGCAGGCCGAGATCGCGGAAGATAATGTACATCGGGAAAAGCACGGCCACCGCCGGCATCATCTTGGTGGAGAGCATCCACATCAGGATGTCCTTGGTCCGCTTGGTCGGCGAGAACGCCATCGACCAGGCGGCGGGAACCGCGATCAGCAGCGCCAGCAGCGTCGAGCCGACCGACAGGATCACCGAGTTCATGAATGGCTTGAAGTAGTTGTACTGGTCCTGAACCTCCCGGTAGCTCTCCGTCGTGAAGGACGGGATCAGCTTGAAGCCTGCGATCGCCTCGGTCTCCGATTTGAACGAGGTGATGATCGTGTAGAGGATCGGGAAGAAGATGATCAGCGCGACGATCCACGCCGCAATGGTGGCGAAGACCTTGTGCTGCGTCGTGACTTTGCGTGCCATCGCCGTTCTCCCTCACTTGTCCAGGTTCTTGCCGACCGCGCGCATGGCGAAGAAGGCGACGATGTTGGCAAGGATCACGGCGATGATGCCGCCAGCCGATGCCTGGCCGATTTTGAATTCGAGCGACGCCTTCTGGTAGACTAGGAAGGGCAGGTTGGTGGACGCGTAGCCCGGGCCGCCATTGGTGGTGACGAGGATCTCGGCATAGACCGCCAGCAGGAAGATCGTCTGGATCAGGATGACGACCGTGATCGCCCGCGACATATGCGGCAGCGTCAGATACCAGAACCGCGCCAGGAAGCCCGCGCCGTCCATTTCGGCGGCTTCCTTCTGCTCGCCATCAAGCGACTGGAGCGAGGTGAGCAGGATCAGCGTCGCGAAGGGCAGCCATTGCCATGCGACGATCAGGATCACCGAGAACAGCGGATATTGCGCAAACCAGTCGACCGGCTGCAGCCCGAAGAACCGCGAAATGTCTGCGAAGACGCCGTAGCCCGGGTGCATGATCATGTTCTTCCACACCAGAGCCGCCACCGGCGGCATGACGAAGAATGGCGAGATCACAAGGATGCGCACGATGCCCTGGCCGAAGATCGGCTGGTCGAGCAGCAGCCCCAGCAGGATGCCGCCGATGATGGTGATCAGCAGCACCGCGCCGACGATGATCAGCGTGTTGAGGATGGCGAAAAAGAATGCCGGGTTCGAATAGAACAGCGCGTAGTTGCCGAAGCCGACAAAACCGTCGCGGATCGGGTTGAGCGGATTGTACTGCTGGAACGAGAGCCACAGCGTGATCGCCAACGGCACGATCATCCAGACGAAGAGCAGGATCACCGACGGCGCCATCATCAGGCGGGCGAGTGTCTGGGTCTGTCGCGTTGCCATGGGACGGTCTCCGGGTTCCGCGGCCGCTCATAGGCAGGGCCGGGCTGCTGCCTCGCAAAGGAGGCACGACGTCGTCTGAGGTCTGGAAAGGTGGCCGCCCGGACGGATCCGGACGGCCGAGGCACCGGGAGATGCCTATTGGATATAGCCGCCTTCTTTCATCGTCGCGGTCGAGACGTCCTGGGCCTGCTTCAAGGCCTCGTCGACGCTCATCTGCCCGGCGAGCGCCGCCGAGAACAGCTGACCGACAGTGGTGCCGAGACCCTGGAACTCAGGGATCGCAACGAACTGCACGCCCGTATAAGGCACCGGCTTGACGGTCGGCTTGGTTGGGTCGGCGGCGTTGATCGAGTCCAGTGTCATCTTCGCGAAGGGCGCTGCCTTCTGGTATTCAGGGTTGGCGTAGAGCGATGAACGGGTGCCCGGAGGCACGTTGGCCCAGCCCTCCTTCGACGCGACGAGTTCGCCATAGGCCTTGCTGGTCGCCCAGGAGATGAACTTCTGCGCGGCTTCAGCCTTCTGCGTGCCGGCCGGCACGCCGAGCGACCAAGCCCATAGCCAGTTGCCACGCTTGCCAAGGCCAGTGTCCGGCGCCAGCGCATAGCTGACCTTGTCGGCGACGGTCGAGTCCTTCGGGTTCGACACGAACGACGCCGCGACGGTGGCGTCGATCCACATGCCGCACTTGCCCTGCTGGAACAGTGCCAGGTTCTCGTTGAAGCCGTTGGAAGAGGCGCCTGCCGGGCCGGCATCCTTCATCAGGTCGACATAGAACTGCAGCGTCGCCTTCCATTCGGGCTGGTCGAACTGCGGAACCCACTTTTCGTCGAACCAGCGTGCGCCGAACGAATTCGACGTGGCGGTCAGGAACGCCATGTTCTCGCCCCAGCCGGCCTTGCCGCGCAGGCAGATGCCGTTGATGTCGTTGGCGCGGTCGGTCATCTTGCGGGCTGCGTCGGCCACGAATTCCCAGGTCGGCGCGTCGGGCATGGTCAGCCCTGCCTTCTCCACCAGATCCTTGCGATACATGATGAAGGAGCTCTCGCCGTAGAACGGCGCGGCGTAGAGCTTGCCGTCGACGGAGAGGCCACCGGCGATGGCCGGGATGATGTCTGCGGCGTCATAGTCTGCGCCCAAACCGTCGAGCGGCAGCAGCCAGCCCTGCTTGGCCCAGATCGGAACTTCGTAAGTGCCGATCGTCATCACGTCGTACTGGCCGCCCTTGGTGGCGATGTCGGTGGTGACGCGCTCGCGCAGCACGTTCTCCTCGAGCGTCACCCAGTTCAGTTCGATGCCGGGGTTCTTCGCCGTGAAGTCGTCCGTCAACTTCTGCATGCGGATCATGTCGCCATTGTTGACGGTGGCGATGGTGAGCGTCTCGGCCTGTGCGGCCAGAGTCAGAGCGAGCGTCGAAGACGCGCTCAGGATGAGCGTTCTGAATGTCATTGATTTCCTCCCAATGAGCCGTATTGAGCAAATGCCTTTGCCGTGGGCAATTACTCACATTCCGTGATTTAGGTCAACGGGATTCGTCGCTGCACTGCGGCAGCCGCCGCCGGTCAGGAGGACGAGAGGGCGAGTTCTGCGAGCAGCCACTCCCGGAACGCCCGGATTTTCGGCACGTTGCGGCGGGCCGACAGATGGACGAGCCAGT
>Ga0209906_100452_pt1 | contig 16820 bp, 16 predicted proteins | sample FECB24metaG_FD_188303 | JGI IMG/M metagenome (GOLD analysis project Ga0209906, IMG submission 188303) | Cyanobacterial communities from the Joint Genome Institute, California, USA from Joint Genome Institute, California, USA - FECB-24 metaG... ... | reverse complement strand
TCGATGGCGACGTTGTGCGAGGTCAGACGTGTCTTCCAGCCGTCGATCTCGGCTTCTGTCGCGGCAAAGCAGAGGTGCCCCTGACCAGCCGCGCCATGCGGCGGAACCGGCTGCCGCGCATCCGGCGTCGGAGCGTGACGCGACGCGTCCGCGTTGAACAGCAGCACGATGCCCGTGCCGCATTTGAAGAAGAGGTGGCGGCCTTCGACCTTGCCGGCCGGCTCTAGGCCGAGGATGTCGCCGTAGAAGTGCTCGGCGGCGTCCAGATCGGTGACGTAGAGCGCGGATTCGAGGACGGCGGACGGGGTCATGCGCGCCTCAGGCGACCGCCATCTTCTGCAGGTCGACCAGGCGGGCGATGCCCTTCTTGGCGAGCGCCATCAGCGCGGCGAACTCCTCCTCGCTGAACGGCACGCCTTCGGCCGTGCCCTGGATCTCGACGATGCCGCCCTTGCCGGTCATGACGAAATTGGCGTCGGTGCCGGCGGACGAATCCTCGACATAGTCGAGATCGAGCACCGGGACGCCGTCATGGATGCCGCAGGAGATCGCGGCGACGTGGTCCTTCAGCACCTTGGAGACGTCGACCATCTTGCGCGCGGCCATCCAGGTCAGGCATTCGTGCAGCGCGATGAAGCCGCCGGTGATCGCCGCCGTGCGGGTGCCGCCATCGGCCTGGATGACGTCGCAATCCACCGTGATCTGCTGTTCGCCGAGCGCCTGGAGGTCGATCACGGCGCGCAGCGAGCGGCCGATCAGGCGCTGGATTTCCATGGTGCGGCCGCCCTGCTTGCCGCTCGCCGCCTCGCGACGCATGCGGTCGCCGGTGGAACGCGGCAACATGCCGTATTCGGCCGTCACCCAGCCCTTGCCGGAATTGCGCATCCAGCCCGGCACCTTCTCCTCAAGGCTCGCCGTGCACAGCACATGCGTGTCGCCGAATTTGACGAGGCACGAGCCCTCGGCATGCTTGGAGACGCCGCGCTCGAAGGAGATGGCGCGCATTTCATCGGGCTGGCGCTTGGAAGGACGCATGTCGGACTCGCTTTCGTTCGGAATGCGGGCTTGTAGACGCTGCGGGGCGGTGGAGCAACCAAGGAAACGGGACAGCGGGACGGGTTCTGTTGCGTCGGGGGCCGCAAGCTCTATATTCGACGCCAGAGGCGCAATTTCGCACATGATGAAACCGGTTTTCGACCAGAACCTGCAATCGCTCGACGCACGGTCGCGCGACATCTTCCGCGCGATCGTCGATTCCTATCTGCGCGATGGCGAGCCGCTCGGCTCGCGCAACCTGTCGCGCATGCTGCCGGCGTCGCTGTCGCCGGCGACCGTGCGCAACGTGATGAGCGATCTCGAACAGCTGGGGCTGATCTACGCGCCGCACATTTCGGCCGGCCGCCTGCCGACGCAGAAGGGCCTGCGCTTCTTCGTCGACGCCTTCATGGAACTCGGCGACCTGTCCGAGGAAGAGCGGCGGGTGATCGAGGCGCAGGTCAAGGCGTCCGGTTCCGGCGCCACGCTGGAGCAGATGTTGACCGAGGCCAGCCAGATGCTGTCGGGCATGTCGCGCGGCGCCGGCCTCGTCGTCGCCGCGAAGAACGAGGTGCCGCTGAAGCATCTCGAATTCATCCAGCTCGAACCGACCCGCGCCATCGCGGTGCTGGTGTCGCAGAACGGCGACGTCGAGAACCGCGTCGTCGACTTGCCGCCGGGCGTGACGCTGTCGCAGCTGACCGAGGCGTCGAACTTCCTCAACGCGCATATCAATGGCCGGACGCTGGCCGAAGCCAAGGCCGAGATCGAGAAGCTGAAGGCCGAGACCAAGACCGCGCTCGACGTGCTGTCGCAGGATCTGGTCGAGAAGGGCCTCGCCGTCTGGGCCGGCGGCAATGGCGGGTTGCCGGCGCAGTTGATCGTGCGCGGCCGAGGGAACCTGCTGGAGAATGTCACCGCCGAGGCCGACATCCAGTTGTTGCGGCACCTGTTCGAAGACCTGGAGACCAAGGACGGGCTGATGCAATTGCTCGACCTCGCCGAGGGCGGCTCTGGCGTGCGCATCTTCATCGGCTCGGAGAACAAGCTGTTTTCGCTGTCCGGCTCGTCGCTGGTGGTAGCGCCCTACCGCGACAAGAACGCCCGCGTCGTCGGCGCGCTCGGCGTCATCGGCCCGACAAGGCTCAACTACGCCCGCATCGTGCCGATGGTCGATTACACGGCGCAGATGATCAGCCGGATGCTGCGGTAGCCACTGGGGACAGTTGACTTTCTTTCCGCAGCGGGTGCGGCGTTTCGAGGATGGAGCGGGCGGAAAAAGGTAAACTGTCCCCGCCGCTTCTTGATTTTTGCCTCCCCAGCATCGATATCGGGCGCAACTCACGGACAATTGAAGCAGGACGAACGCGATGAGCGAACAGCCGAACGATGAATACATGGCAGACGCCGCCGAAGCCGGCGCGCAGACCGCGCCCGACGCCGACTATGAAGCCTTCATGCGGCTGGTCAAGGAGAACGAGGAGCTGAAGGACCGGGCGCTGCGGCTCGCTGCCGAGATGGAGAATCTGCGCCGCCGCACCGCACGCGACGTGGTCGATGCGCGCACCTATGCCGTGTCCAACTTCGCGCGCGACATGCTAACCGTCTCCGACAACCTGCGCCGCGCGCTCGACGCCGTGCCGGAAGAGGCAAAGGCCGCCGGCGACGCCGGGTTCAAGGCGCTGTTCGAGGGCGTCGACATCACCGAGCGCTCGCTTTTGTCGACACTCGAACGCCACGGCGTGAAGAAGCTCGCGCCGGAAGGCGAGAAGTTCGACCCGAACTTCCACCAGGCGATGTTCGAGATCCCCAATCCAGACGTGCCGACCGGAACGGTCGTCCAGGTCGTGCAGGCGGGCTATTCGATCGGCGACCGCGTGCTGCGGCCCGCCATGGTCGGCGTCGCGCGCGGTGGCCCGAAGATGGCTGCGCCCGCAAACCAGGCCGCCGAGCCCGGTCCGATCAACGAGCAGGCCGAGAAAGACGCGTAGCGCGGGTTTCAACGGGCCGCGAAGGCGCAGAGCGAGGTCGGCATGAGTCAGACGGTGACGATCGAGACGCCTCCGGCCTTCTTCGTGAGAAACACGCCGGAGTTGGTCTTCGCCCTGCCGCTTGTCCCGGAAAGGAAGCTGCTGCCCAACGCACTTTCGCTTTTCGGCGTGCTGGCATTCGGCGCATTCGCCTTCCGGACGTTCCTGGCGCTGCCGGTGGGTTTGTTCCTGCTGCTGTTGACCACCGACTTCGGCTATCGGTGGGACGTGCTCGCGAGCGCGCTGGTTGCTCTGACGTTCGGGGCCTTGCTTTTCGCGCCATTCGTCGAGCTGGCCCGCTGGGTCGCCATCATGCTGTTTTCGCGGCAACCGGTTCTGGAAATCCTCCCCGAAGGTCTGATCGACCGCCGTGTCTTGCGCCGGATGGTCCGGTGGGACGAGTTCGAGAATGTCGGCGACCTCCAGCATGTCCGGTCGCATATGGGCCGCGCGGTCGAGATTTCGTTTCGGCTGAAGGACGCCACCGTCCGCCGCTTCTCGCCGATCTCGGCGATGCAGTCATGGATGTTTGGCGGCAATCGCGTCGCGATCCTGCCATACGGCTTCAATGCCCCGCCGCGAGTGATCCTGGACGTCATCCTGGCGATGATCCGAAAGGCGCATTCTGAACATCGCACGGTGTAGCGGTTCGGTTAGGCGCAACGCGCAAGGCAAGGCAAGATTCCCTCTTGCCTTACTGCGATACTGCCTTACTCCCTTACCGCATGAACCCGATCCTCGCCCTCGACTACGCCGGCGTGGCCGTCTTTGCGGCGACTGGCGCGTTGGCTGCGTCGCGCAAGCAGCTCGATATCATCGGCTTCCTGTTCCTCGCTTCCGTCACAGGCATTGGCGGCGGCACGTTCCGCGACCTGATCCTGGGCGCTGCTCCGGTGTTCTGGGTCAAGGAGCCGGGCTATATCCTCGTCTGCGCCGCGGTCGCGGTGGTGGTGTTCTTCACGGCGCATCTGTTCGAGAGCCGCTGGAAGGTGCTGCTCTGGCTGGACGCGGTCGGCCTCGCGGCATACTGCGTCATGGGCGCGGCGAAGGGGCTGGCGGCGACCGGATCGCCGACCGTTGCGATTGTCACCGGCATTTTGACCGCCACGTTCGGCGGCATATTGCGCGACCTGCTGGCGGGCGAACCTTCCGTGCTGCTGCGGCCGGAAGTCTACGTCACGGCGGCAATGGCGGGATCAGGAACATTCACCTTGCTGATGGCTCTCGGTTTTCCGCTGGTCGCGGCAGCGCTGATCGCCTTCGCAGCCGCGTTTATTGTCCGAGGCGGCGCCCTGAAATATGGCTGGACGTTCCCGTCCTACCGATCCAAGCCCGGTCGGCGCCCCGAAGACATCCCCTGAGCGTAAGCTCAACTAAAGGTTCTGAGACGTCCTACAGGAGGCCGACCTGAAGCGCGGCTTCGCGGAGGCTTTCCTGCGGGCGCGGACCGATCTGCTGGATCACCAGCCCCGCAGCCAGCGAGCCCAGATCGCCGCAGACCTTTAGGCTGAGGCCCGTCGTGTAGCCGAACAGGAAACCGGCGGCGTAGAGATCGCCTGCGCCGGTGGTGTCGACCACTTCGCGGATCTTCGTCGCCTGGATCGTCACGGTCTCGTCGCCGCGCACGATGACGGAGCCCTTTTCCGACCGCGTCACCGCCGCGATCTTGCAGTCCTTGCGGATCTGCGCCAGCGCCTCGTCGAAGGAGGACGTCTGGTAGAGCGACTTGATCTCGTGGCTGTTGGCGAAGACGATATCGACCGCGCCGGTGCGCATCAGGTCGAGGAACTCGTCGCGGTAACGGTCGACGCAGAAGGAATCCGACAGCGTCATCGAGACTTCGCGGCCGGCCGCATGCGCATGGCCGGCGGTCAGGCGGATGGCTTCCTTGGCGCGGGGCGGATCCCACAGGTAACCTTCGAAGTAGGTGACCTTGGCGCCTTTCGCCTTGTCTTCCTCGACATCCTCGGGACCGAGCTCGACGCAGGCGCCGAGATAGGTGTTCATCGAGCGCTCGCCGTCCGGCGTGACGAAGATCATCGAACGCGCCGTCGGCGGCGGTCCGTCCAGCGGCTCGGTATCGAACGCCACGCCCTGGGCCCTGATGTCGTGCTGGTAGATGTTGCCCAGCTGATCCTTGGCGACCTTGCCGAAGAACGCAGCCTTGCCGCCGAGACTCGCGATGCCAGCGGCCGTGTTGCCGGCGCTGCCGCCCGACGCCTCGATTGCCGGCCCCATGCGGCTGTAGAGCAGTTCGGCGCGTTCGGCGTCGATGAGGTTCATCGCGCCTTTGATGATGCCGTTGTCGACCAGGAAACTCTCATCGCACCTGGCAATGATGTCCACGATCGCATTGCCGATGCAAAGCACGTCGTACTGGCTCATGAAACATCCCGCGTGATCGCGCCAGACCTCAAGCGGGGCGCTTTTCGGTTTCGGGTTTAGCGTCTGCGGGCTGGATTGCAAAGAGGCGCTGTCGCGGAGAATAATTTTCCATAACCCCGCCATTCCCGATGCGAGTTATGCTCGGATTCTGCCGCAGCAAGCCTTAAGGTGTGCGCGAAACGGTCTCAGGGAGAAGATCATGACAGAGCATTCCGCCACGCGCGTTCCCGGACGCGGGCGTATCTACAATTCGATCACCGAGACAATCGGCGACACGCCGATTGTCAGGCTCGACAAATTTGCGAAGGAAAAGGGCATCGTTGCCCACCTTCTCGCCAAGCTCGAGTTTTTCAACCCGATCGCCAGCGTCAAGGACCGCATCGGCGTGGCGATGATCGAGGCGATGGAGGCGGACGGCCGCATTCAGCCTGGCCAGACGACTTTGGTGGAGCCGACTTCGGGCAATACCGGCATCGCGCTTGCCTTCGCCGCCGCCGCCAAGGGCTACCGGCTGATCCTGACCATGCCGGAGACGATGTCGATCGAGCGCCGCAAGATGTTGGCGCTGCTGGGCGCTGAACTCGTGCTGACCGAGGGCGCGAAGGGTATGAAGGGCGCGATCGCAAAGGCCGAGGAGCTGGTGCAGACCATCCCCGGCGCGATCATCCCGCAGCAGTTCGAGAACCCGGCCAATCCGGAAATCCACCGCCTCACCACCGCCGAAGAGATCTGGAACGACACCAAGGGCGAAGTCGATATCTTCGTCTCCGGCATCGGCACCGGCGGCACGATCACCGGCGTTGGCCAGGTGCTGAAGGCGAAGAAGCCGGGCGTGCGCGTGGTGGCCGTGGAGCCCGAGGCGTCGCCGATCCTGTCGGGCGGCCAGCCGGGACCGCACAAGATCCAGGGCATCGGCGCGGGCTTCGCGCCGAAGATCCTCGACACGTCGGTCTATGACGAGATCGTCACCGTCTCGAACGAGGATTCCTTCGCCAATGCGCGGCTGCTGGCGCGGCTGGAGGGCGTGCCGGTCGGCATCTCGTCGGGCGCAGCGCTGCAGGCCGCAGTGGTCGTCGGGCGTCGCCCGGAAAATGCCGGGAAGAACCTTCTCGTGATCATCCCGTCCTTCGCCGAACGCTACCTGTCGACAGCGCTCTTCGAAGGCCTCGGCTGATCTACCGGAGGCTCGGCGCAAGCGCCGTGTCCGCGAGCGCCTTGCGGAGCGCGGCGCTCTGATTCTTCGACAGCGCGGCGAGCGGCGGAACCAGCCGCCGCCAACCGGCCTCGCCGGTCAGCAGCGCCAGCGTTTCCTTGACCGCCGCGACCAATGGAAACTTTGCGATTTCACTCCTGATCGCCACGGCGGCGGCCAGGCCATTGGCGCGCGCAGGTTCCGTCTCGCCGCTCCAAGCCGCCTGGGCGAAGGGTCCTGTCACGTTGGCGGTTGCCGAAATGCACCCGGCAAACCCAAGCTCCCGCGCACGCGCGAGCGAAGCCTCGGCGCTCGGAAAGACATCGAAGCCCGGCAGAGCCTTGGCGAGACCCGCCGCATAGTCCATGTCTCCGGAACTGTCCTTCAAGCCTCTCAGCGTTTCAGGATGTTTTTCCCGCAGCCGCACGACGGTTTCATGCAGGTAGGGCACGCCGGAATTGGCCGGGAAATGATAGAGATAAAGCGGCAATCCGTTCTTGCCAGCACGGGCGATCACCGCTTCCACATAGGCGGTGAGCGCCTCGCCATCGATGCCCTTGTAGTAGAACGGCGGCAGGAGAAGCGCGCCGGCGAAGCCGAGCTCCTTGGCCTCCGATGTCAGGCGACAGGCATCGTCGAGAGCGGCGGCGCCGGTTCCAACCATGAAGCGGGACAGAGTCAGGCCCGAATGGGCGACCGTTCGCATCGCCGCGATCCGCTGCTCAACGGAGAATGACGTCGCCTCGCCCGTCGTGCCGAGCAGGTTGATCCCGTCGCAACCGCCCGGGCCGAGCAGCCAGCGGCAATGGTCGACGAGCCGATCGAGGTCGATCGACCAATCCTCGTTCAGCGGCGTCGCGGCCGCGGCGATGACGCCTTGCAAGCTGTTCATGAAGCGCTCCGATTTTCGGACCGTGCATAGCGGCTGGTGCGGAATAGGCAACGCAGGGGGCCTGCTGGCAGCCTATTTCGCCAGGTTCTGGCGCACCAGCTCGATCTTCTTGTCGACCAGTGCGATCAGGGGCGCGTAGCCGACCTGCGCGAAACCTTCCCTGGCCTGCTCGAACATCGCCAGGGCCTGGCGATACTCGCTCTCCCCGCCGCCCTGGGCCGCGAGGGACCAGTGCACGTCGCCGATATTGTTCTGGGCGAAGGCCCACTGGATCGGCTGGGATTCGCGCGTGAACACCTGTGCCGACGCCTCGAAGGCGGCCCTTGCCTCGGGGAGAAAGGCAGGGTTCTGCTCGCGGGTCGAGAGATTGAGCAGCGACAGGCCAAGCCCATTCTGCGCGGTCGCCCATTCGGCCGGCGCATTGTCGGCGGTCAGGATCTCAAGCGCGGCGCGGCGCGCGCTGACCGATGCGTGGAGGCTTTTCGTGTCCGTCTCGCTGGTTGACAGATATTGCAGCGCATTGCCCATGCTGGCGGTGGCCAGCGCCCATTGCATCGGCGTGCGGTCGCGGCGGTATTCGCGCAGCGCCAGTTCGAAGGCCTCGACCGCCTCGCGATAGAATTTCGGGTCGCCCGACACCGCCGCCATCAAATGCAGCGTGTTGCCGAGATTGTTCTGCGTCATGGCCCAGTCGAGCGGGAAATCCTTGCGCTTGTAAACCTTGCGCGCGGCGCGGATGGCCTCAGCCGCCTTCTCCAGCATGGCAAGATCATTCGTCCGCTGGCCGATCGTCTGCAGAGCCGAGCCGAGATTGCTCTGCGCGGACGCCCAATCAAGCGGCGTCTTCGTCCGGTCGAACACGGTCAGCGCCGCCTCATAGGCCGCGCGGGCCTGCTCGACGCTGTCGGTGCCGAGTTCATGACGTCCGAGATAGTTGAGCGCATTGCCGAGATTGAGCTGGCTCGTTGCCCACTGGAACGGCCAATGTTCCTTCGTGCGCACAGTCATCGACGCGTTGAACGCCTCCGCCGCCTGTTTCAGGCGTTCCGGGTCGTTGTCCGCGAGGCCGAGCGCATTCAGCGTGTTGCCGAGATTGTTCTGCACCATGCCCCAGTCGACCGGCGCACTGTCTCGCGTAAAGACCTCCAGGGCGGCGCGGTAGGACCTCTCGGCTTCTGCAAGCCCGGCGGCATCGCCCTGCGGCTCGCTCTTCTGGAACAGCGCGATCCCGATATTGTTCTGCGACGAGGCCCATTCGAGCGGCACCTTGTCGCGCGAACGCTTTGCCAGCGCGGCGCGGTAAGCCGTCACGGCATCGCCGATCATCGAAAAGTCGCCGGCGCGGGCGCCCATGACCAGCAATATGTTGCCGATATTGTTCTGCGCCGCGGCCCAGTTCATGTCGTCACTGTCGGACGCGAAGATCTCCATCGCCTCGCGGAAGGTCGACAGCGCCAGGGTGAGGCTTTCATTGCCTTCCTCCCGTTCGCCGATCGTGTTCAGGACCACGGCCATGTTGTTCTTGGTGATCGCCCAGTCGCGGCCCTTCTCGCCGTTCGGCAGCATGTCGAGCACGGTCTGATAGGCAGCAAGGGACCGGTCAAGCGCGGCCCGGTCGGCGGTGGCGGCGCCCAGGCTGCGCAGCGTTTCGGCCTCCTGATTCTTGTAGTTCCACGACAGCCTGTCGTCCCACTTTTCGACCAGTTCGAACGCCTTCGCGTAGTCGTTTGCGGCGGAGCCGAAGTCGAAGGCCAGCGTCGCCGCATCGGCCCGGCGCGCATAGATCGCGGCGTCGGCGATTCGCTTGTCCTTGACTTGGTTCTCCAGCGCATCGACCGCGCTGCTCGTCTGCTCCACCCTCGCGACGGCATCGTCGAGGAAGCCCCTTGCCGAAACGATCGCGCCCTCCTCGATCGCACGGTCGGCTGCATCGGCCAGCGCCAGCAGTTCCGGGTCGTCGGTCCGGAGCGCCGCGCGCTCCGCCATCATCGACTTCAACCGGATCGCCTGCTGGTCGAGAAGCTTGCCGAGTTCCTCGGGTCCACGCGGCGCCGCGTCTTCGCCCAGCGCCCGCAAGATGCCGTAGAGCGAATCGAGGCGAACGCCTTCGCGCGCCGCCACCTGCTCGACCTGCACACGCTCGAAATCGGGCAGTTCGGCCATGGTCAGAAGAAGTTGCCGGCGCTCGCCGTTGATCGTGCGGTCGACGCCCTCCGGCTCGTCGGGCGCCATGCCGAAATAGAGCAGGCGGCGCAGGCTCTCGTTCATCCACGGCCTTTGCCGAGCCTTTGTCGCGAGATAAACCTCCTCCGTCACCATGCGCATGACCTGGCCGAACTCGACGCCCTTCATCGCGGCGAGATGGCGCAGCAGCGCTGTCGCATAGGGACTGTTGCCGCCCGGCTCGCCATCGAGCGCGGGCTCGCCAGGTTCGGCGGCGAAGCCGATCACCATGCCGAGATTGTCGTTGGCAGGCGTCTGGTTCTTGAAGGCCGAGACGCCGCGAACGGGGCCCAGCCCGCCCGCGCCGACGGGTTCAGCGCTGCCGGTGGGCGTCCGCTTCAGCGTCGCTCCCGGCGGAAACGGACTGGTGCGGCAGGCATCGAGCAGCACGATCGTCACCGGGACGGTCTTCTTCAACTCATCGAGAATGGACGACAGCGCTACCAGCGAATCGTCGGCGGCTTCCAGCGCCGTGGGACCCGCGTCGACTGGAATCAGCCAGTTCTCGCCGCCGGCCTCGATGCCGTGGCCGGAATAGTAGAGCAGCGCGACATCGGCGCCTTCGGCGTCCTCGGCAAAGCGTTCGAGGTCGCGGCGAAGTCTGGACGCATCGCGGTCGGTCACACCGCGCGCGTCAAAACCGAGATCGGTCAGCAGCTTGACCATCTCGCGCGCGTCATTGGCGGGATTGGGCAGCGCCTCGATGCCGTCATAGGCCGACTGGCCGATGACCAGCGCCACGCCATTCAGGCTCTTCGGCTCCTGGGCGCTCGACGGCCAGGCGGAGCACAGCACCAACGCGACGGCCAGGAGGGCCGCCATGGCGAACCGCAGAAATGCCGTCGGGTTTCGGTTCTGCTCGACCATCGTCCGGAACATATACGTTCTTGCCGTCCGCGTTGCTGGACGACGTTCCGGTAGCATAGCGTCGTATCGATACGGTGTCGCGAGCTGACTCCGCCCAGTTCGCTAGTTCGCGAAAGTCTTGATGTAGGCGATAACGTCGGCGCGGTCCTTGTCCGCCTTCAGTCCGGGAAAGGCCATCTTGTTTCCCGGCACCTTCTTCTTGCCGTCGATCAGATACTCGTCGAGGTTCGTCTCATCCCAGACCAGGCCGCCCGCGCCCGCGGCGATCATCGCCTTGGAATAGCCGGATGCGCCTTTGGCGAGGAAATCCGGTTCGGTGCCCGCAGTGCGGCCGATGAGGCCGTTCATGCTGGGACCGATCGGCTTCTTCGCATCGCCGATGCCGTGGCAGACGCCGCATCGCGCAAAAATCCGCTTGCCCGCATCCGCATCTTGCCCCGACGCTGCGGACACCGAACCGAACATGGCGCCGGCCGTCAGCAGAATGGCAATCAGGCGCGTCATCGTGGTTCCCTCGTTGGCTCAGCAGGGTTGGCTCAGCAGGTCGGCTTTCGCCAGCATATCGGACGCACGGGGGAAGGAAATGCCAATGTCGCGGCGCGATATGCGGCCTTGTGTCCTCAGTCCTGCTGCCCGGCATACGCTCCCCGAACAGGGCAAGGGATCAAGGCGGCGACGCTCCCCGCATGACGTCCAGTCTTGGCGATAAAAATAATTTATATCCAAAATTCTGATTTGGAATTGGACAATTCCTCGGAAGTGCTTGGGAATGCAGCCTTCTACAACCTATGGGATGGCCAATGCCAGAGCGGAAACTGTACCTCAAATTCGTGGACTCTGATGTCACGGGTATCATAACTCCTTATTGGGAGAATGCTCCGGAGACCTGCAAGGCGCTTTGGGGCGCCCTGGAGAAGCCGATCCGTTGGCCTGCCACTCACGCCATGTTCTCCGGTCCGGAAATCATGATGGGCCTGCCGGAGGAGAACCGGAACTTCGACCCGACCAAGCTGCCGCCGGAAAACCAGACGGTTCTTCCCGATCCCGGCGAGCTGCTCTGGTTCTATCAGCCGAAGAATTTCTTCAAGATCGACCCGACCGAGTTCTGGGAAATCGGCCTGTTCTACGGCGCGGGCGGACGCACGTTTGGTCCTACCGGCTGGATTTCCTGCACCTATTTCGGTCGCATGACTGAGAATCTCGATGGCATTGCCGCGCAGTGCCGCCTGATCCGCACCGAAGGTGCGAAGGTCGTCGAAATCGGCCGCCTGTCCTAGATATCAACAATGAAGAAAAGGGGAATTCCAATGAAATCTGCATTCAAGACGACTGTCCTTGGCGTCTCGGCGCTCGCACTATCGGCGGGCGCAGCGCTCGCCCAGGACAAGACGCTGACGATCAACTCGTTCGGCGGCGCCTACGAGGAAGCGCACAAGAAGTGCATCATCACGCCGTTCGAGCAGGAATCCGGCGCCAAGGTCCAGATCGTGACGGCCTATTCGGCCGACGCGTTTGCGCAGCTCCGCGCCCAGAAGGACGCGCCGCAGTTCGACGTCATCCATTTCTCGGGTGGCCAGGAGATCGTTGGCGCGGCCGAGGGCCTGCTGGCGCCGATCGCTGCGGCCAAGCTCTCGAATGCCGCCGACCTCTATGACTTTGCCAAGGCAAACCTCGCCGGTGGCGAAGGCCCAGCCTATTCGATCGCGGCGATCGGGCTGGTCTACAATTCCGAGAAGTCGCCGAAGGCGCCGACAAGCTGGAAGGACCTGCTCGACCCGGCCATCGGCGAACACCTGGTGCTGACCGATATCTCGAATGGCTATGGCATGCTGGGCTTCCTGATGCTCAACCAGGTCCAGGGCGGCGATCTCACCAACATCCAGCCTGGCCTCGACACGGTGAAGAAGCTGATCGACGGCGGCGCGGTGATCGTGTCGAAGTCGCCAGAGATCCAGCAGGAGTTCGCCCAGAACGACGCCTGGGTCGCGCCTTACGCGTCCGACTACGCCTTCACGCTGCGCACCGCGGGCTTGCCGGCCAAGTTCGTCCAGGGCTCCGAAGGCACACCTGCCAGCTACATCACCGCCAGCGTGGTGGCGAACCGGCCGAACACCGACCTGGCCCTGAAGTTCATCGACATGTCGATTTCGCCGGCTGCCCAGACCTGTTTCGCCGAGGCATTGCGTTATACGCCGACCAATTCCAAGACGCAGTTGTCGTCGGAAGTGGCGGCGGACGTTGCCTATGGCGAAGACAGCGTTAAGGGTCTGATCCGCTTCGACCCCAAGACGATCGAGGCGAATCGCGCCGCGTGGGTCGAGGCCTGGAAGAAGACCATCGCGAAGTAACCAACCTAAGGAGCCCGGACGGGTGAGCGATCGCACTGAAAATCTGTTGCTCATCCTGCCCGGGCTTCTGCTTCTGGCATTGGCGTTCTTCCTGCCGATCTTCCAGATGCTCGCGCTCAGCGTCTCTGGACCCGACGGTCCGACGCTCGACCACTTCGCCCGGTTTCTCGGCGATCCCTACTATCTCGGCATCCTGTGGCGCACCGTGCGCCTGTCTCTCATCATCACGGCGATCTGCGCCGTCATCGGTTTCCCGCTCGCCTATATCATGGCGCGCGTCGGGCCGCGTCTGAGGCTGTGGCTCATCGTCATCGTCATCCTGCCGCTGATGACCAGCGTCGTCGTGCGGACCTTCGGCTGGATGGTGCTTCTGTCGAGATCGGGTCTGGTGCCCGAACTTCTGCGCGATCTCGGGCTCGTGAATCGCAACTTTTCGCTGATGCAGACCGAGACAGCCATCATCATCGGCATGGTCCAGGTGTTGTTGCCCTTCATGGCGCTGTCGATCCTCGGCGTGATCACGCGCATCGACCCGCGGCTTGAGGAGGCGGCGCGCACCATGGGCTGCTCTTTCCTCCAGACGCTGCGGACGGTGATCCTGCCGCTTGCGCTTCCGGGCATTGTCGCCGGATCGCTGCTCGCCTTCACGCTTTCGGCAAGCTCCTTCGTGACGCCCAGCCTGCTCGGCGGGTCGCGCATCGAGGTGCTCGCCGCGTCGATCTACAGTTCGGTGACGCAGACGCTCGATTGGCCGTTCGCGGCGGCGCAGGCCGTCATCCTGTTCGTCGGCGTCATCCTCGTCCTGATCCCCTACATGAAGGTAACGGGGCGCAGCCATGGTTAGGGCCGTTCCAACCTGGCTGCGGGCGGCGAGCGTCGTCTTCCTGATCCTGACGGCGCTGATCCTTCTGGCGCCGCTTGTCGTGGTTGCCGGCGCGTCGTTCAGCGCCAGCCAGTTTGTGCAGTTTCCTCCGGACGGGTTGTCGCTCGCCTGGTATCGGAAAGTCCTGTCGTCCCCCGACTATCTGTCGGCCGGCTGGGCAAGCCTGAAGATCGCGCTTCTGGTCACGGTGAGCGCGACGCTGATCGGCGGCGCGGCGGCAATCGCCATCCACCGCAGGCAATTGCCAGGATCGCAGGTCCTGTCCGCCGTGTTCCTGTCGCCGCTGGTCCTGCCGACGATCATTTACGCCATCGGCATGCTGATGTTCTGGAGCTCCATCTTCGGGCCGGTGAATTTCCTCACCCTGTGGCTCGGACATACGGTCGTCGCGATTCCCTACGTCATCCGCACCACGCTCGCCGTGCTGTCCGAGTCCGATCCCTTCCTCGAGGAAGCGGCGCGGACCATGGGCGCCAGGCGTCTGCAGCGCCTGTGGCTGGTGGTCGTGCCGCAATGCACGCCGGGCCTTGCCGCCGGCGCCTTCTTCGCCTTCAACGTATCGTTCGACGAAGCCGTCCTGTCACTGTTCCTGCGCAAGCCGGGGCTGACGACCCTTCCCGTGCAGATTTACGGCCAGCTCGAATTCAGCCCCGATCCGTCGGTCGCCGCCGTGTCGACGATCATGATTGCGATCACGGTCGTCATGATCTTCTGCATCGACCGCCTGCTCGGCATCAAGAATTTCGCGGAGACCTGACCTTGCCAGCGGTGAAACTCGACAACATCAAAAAGTCCTTCGGCAAGGTGCCGGTGCTGCACGGCATCTCGCTGGATGTCGAGCCGGGCGAATTTGTCAGCCTGCTCGGCGCATCGGGCTGCGGCAAGACCACCTTGCTGCGCATCGTCGCCGGACTGGAAAGCACCACCTCGGGCAGCGTCCACATCGACGGCCACGACGTGACCGCACTGCCGCCGGAAGACCGTGACATCGCGATGATGTTCCAGTCCTATGCGCTGCTGCCGCATCTGTCCGTCGCAGAGAATGTGCGTTTTCCGTTGCGCATGCGCCGCATCGGCTCGCGCGCGGAACAGGACGAGCGCGTGAAGAAGGTCCTCGAAACCGTCCAGCTCGGCCATCTCGCCGAGCGCAAGCCGCGGCAACTCTCGGGCGGCCAGCAGCAGCGGGTGGCGCTGGCGCGCGCCATCGTCTCCAATCCAAAGGTTCTGCTGCTCGACGAGCCGCTGTCCAATCTCGATGCGCGCCTGCGGGAAGACATGCAGGTCGAGCTCATCGAGATCCACAAGCGTCTCGGACTGACGACAATCTTCGTCACCCACGACCAGGAAGAGGCGCTCAGTCTCTCCGACCGCATCGTGCTGCTCAACAATGGACGCATCGAGCAGGAAGGCGCGCCGGCCGCAATCTATGACCGGCCGGCAACGGAATTCGCCTCGAACTTCCTCGGCTCGGCGAACATCCTGCCGGCGACGATCGAAGCGTCGGACGGGACGCCGGTTGCCGTGCTCTCGGATGGCCAGCGGTTGCAACTTGCGAACGACGAGCCGGCACGCGGTGACATGCGCGTCGCTCTCCGCCAAGAGGACATCCACCTTGCGATCGGCGGCGACGGGATCGAGGCGGAGGTTCGCACGCGCGTCTTTCTCGGCGCACGCAGCCGTTATGTCGTGTCGCTGGCCGGCCAATCGGTCCGCGTCCTGGCGCCGAATGACACGGTGTTCGCGCCGGGCCAGCGCGTCAGGTTGAACGTCACGCCGGAGCGGATCCGGGTCATCGCCCGCTAGAGCATTTCCGGGGACATTCGCATGGCCGGCAAGATGGTGCGCCGGAAGCGAGTTGCTGATAGAGCGTCTTTGATGCGCACGCTCGACATGATGACGTTTCTTGTTCTTGCCCGAAATCGGCACTTTGGCCGCACCGCGCAGGAGCTCAACACGACGCAGCCGGCAATCTCCTCACGGCTGGCGCTTCTGGAAGCCGAATACGGCTGCAAGCTCATTCACCGCGGCGACCGCGATTTCCGCCTCACGCCGGAAGGCGAGCGGGTGCTGGAGGTGTTCCAACGCGTGGTCGAGAGCCTGCAAGACCTCGAGACCGAACTGAAAGCAGGCTATGCTGGGGCCGTGGCGAATGTGCGCATCGGCGCCATCGATTCGGTCGCCTCGACCTGGATGGCGCATCTGATCGAAACGCTGCGCGACATCGCGCCCAACCTGCGCATCGAGCTGACCGTCGACGGCACCAAGGATCTCGTGCACGACATGGGCAAGGGCAAGTTCGACCTGATCTTCTGTCTCGATCCAGCGATCGGCGACGGATTTCGCAGCTTCGTCGCCTGCGTCTGGCAGATGATATGGGCCGGCGCGCCGAAACTCGTCGAGGAGCATGCGACATACAGCGTCGACGACCTGGCCAGCATGCCGATCATCACGTTTCCGCGCGATACGCCGCCCTACCGCCAGATCGCGCCCTATTTCCAGGACGAACGGGTGCTCGCCTCCAAGATGACGAGCTCGAACTCGCTCTTCGCGATCATCAACCTGGTGATCGACGGTTTCGGCGTCGCAGCGCTGCCGACCGTGACGATCGACCGCGAGCTCAAGACAGGGCTGATCCTGCCGATGAACGTGTCGAAATGGTTCCCGCCGATGCCGATCGTCGCGACCTACCAGTCGTCGACCCACCAGAAGATCATCCAGCTCGTCGCCGACCAGGCCCGCGAAAGCGCCCGCGCCTTCTGCGAGCGGGCGAAACCCGGCGCGGCCTGGAACATCTGAGGTCGCTGGGGACACAGTCACGCTTCCTGAAACGAACACGCCTGACGTTGCCCCCAAGATTTATCCATTTCTGAGTTCGTTTCCGGCGGTGGTTTTGCCCTGCTGGGCGGGTGAAGCGGCGGGCGCTTGCGCGGAGCCGTTGGCGTAGCGCAGCGCGAGCGACCGTCGC
>Ga0209906_100451_pt1 | contig 16881 bp, 16 predicted proteins | sample FECB24metaG_FD_188303 | JGI IMG/M metagenome (GOLD analysis project Ga0209906, IMG submission 188303) | Cyanobacterial communities from the Joint Genome Institute, California, USA from Joint Genome Institute, California, USA - FECB-24 metaG... ... | reverse complement strand
GGGGGGGGGGGTGGACTGGCCATTGCGGCGCTACGGCGCTGCGATGGCCTTTCCTATTCGCTGGCGAAATACTCGCTGTGCAAATCGCGGATCTGGTGGATTTGCGTGTCGATCTTGCGCAGGTGCTTGCGCATATGCGCTTCGGCAAGATCCGGATTGCCTGACAGGATCGCCTCGCCGATGTCGCGATGCTCGCGGATCGTGCCGGGCATGCCAAGCTTGAGCGACAGGTAGCGCACGCGATCCATCTGCACCTTCTGAGCGTCGATCAGCTTCCAGACGAACTCGTTACCGGACAGTTTCGCGATCATCCGGTGGAATGCGTCGTCCTTGGTGTGGAAGGCGCGGTAGTCGTTAGCGTCGGATGCAGCCGTCTGGGCGCGAAACAGGTCTTCGAAAATATCAGACGGCATCTGCGCGCTTTCCGCGGCCGCCTTGCGCACCACGGCGACTTCCAGCGCCTCGCGCACGAAACGGGCATTGAGCACGTCGCGGATCGAGATGCGCACCACTTCGGTCGAGCGCTGCGGCCGGACGCGCAGCAAGCCCTGCTCCGACAATTGAATGAACGCTTCCCGCACAGGCTGCCGCGACACGCCGAACCGCGCGGCGATGTCGCTCTCCGAGATTGCATCGCCAGGCTTCAGTTCGAGCGTCACGATCGCATCGCGCAGCGCCTCCGCGATGCGCTTCGCCATGGTCGGACGGACATCCTGATCGAACGCGAAGGATTCAATATTCATCATACAAATTTCACGAATTGTCCTGTTGACATAATATGTATGGTTCCATACGAGATCATCGCACAGGATTTCTCGGGAGGAAAGTCCACCGTGCCCTTGTTGAGCGAAGATCGTTTGTTTCCGGCCGATCCCTCGGCCCGCGCGATTGCTCGTACGCTCTACGCATCGGTCAAGGACCTCCCGATCGTCAGCCCGCACGGCCACACCGACCCACGCTGGTTCGCTGAAAACGCCCATTTCCAGGATCCCTCTCAGCTGATGGTCGTGCCCGACCATTACGTCTTCCGCATGCTGTTCAGCCAGGGCATCCCGTTGGAAAAGCTCGGAGTGCCGCGCATCGACGGCGGCGCGATCGAGGCCGATCCCCGGGCCATCTGGCGCCTGTTCGCCGAAAACTATCATCTCTTCCGCGCTACCCCGTCGCGCCTCTGGCTCGACCACACGTTCCAGGCCTTGTTCGGCCTCGACGCCGGTCTCTCGGCCACGACCGCTGACCTGTACTACGACACGATCGACGACTGCCTGCGCCGCGACGAGTATCGCCCGCGCGCGCTGTTCGAGCGCTTCAACATCGAGGTGATCGCAACGACCGAAGGCGCACTTGACGATCTCAGGTGGCACCGGCAGATTCGGGAATCCGGATGGACGGGCCGCGTCGTCACGACCTACCGCCCGGACGCCGTCGTCGATCCCGAGTTCGAGGGTTTTAGGCAGAACGTCAAGATCTTCGGCGAGGTGACCGGCTGTGACACCGGCACGTGGCAGGGCTATCTCGCGGCACACGTCAAGCGTCGGGCCTTCTTCCGCGAACATGGCGCGACCGCGACCGACCATGGCCACGCGACGGCGGACACCGCGAACCTGTCGGCCGAAGCCGCGGCGAAGCTCTTCGACATCGTCACCTCGCGCGACGCCACGCCGGACGAAGCCAGGCTGTTCCGCGCCCAGATGCTGACCGAGATGGCCAAGATGAGCGTCGAGGACGGCATGGTGATGCAGATCCACGCCGGCTCGCGCCGCAACCATTCCGCCGACATCTTCGCCCGCTTCGGCCGCGACAAGGGCTTCGACATCCCCGGCCGCACCGATTATGTCGGCGCCCTGAAGCCGATGCTTGATGTGGTCGGGCTGGAGCCGGGTCTCACGATCATTCTCTTCACGCTCGACGAGACGGCCTACGGGCGCGAACTGGCGCCGCTGGCCGGCGTTTATCCGTGCCTGAAGCTCGGGCCGGCTTGGTGGTTCTTCGACAGCGCGGCCGGCATGCGCCGCTTCCGCGAAATGACGACGGAAACGGCCGGCTTCTACAACACCGTCGGCTTCAACGACGACACGCGCGCCTTTCCCTCCATTCCCGCCAGGCATGACGTCGCCCGGCGGGTCGACTGCGCTTACCTCGCGGATCTCGTGATCGGCGGCCAGCTTCGCGAAGACGAAGCAGCGGACCTAGCCCACGATCTCGCCTACCGCCTGGCAAAGCGAGCCTACAGACTCTGAAACGCAACATCAGGAACCAACGGGAGGATACCATGAACCTGATCCGCAAACTGACCGCAGCAGTAGCACTTTCGGCATTGATGACGGCGGGCGCGCTCGCCCAGACCGTTCTCAAGTCGTCCGACACGCATCCGGATGGCTATCCGACCGTCGAGGGCGTGAAATATTTCGGCGAACTCGTGAAGGAACGCACCGCAGGCCGCTACGCCGTCGAGGTCTATCACTCCGCCCAGCTGGGCCAGGAGAAGGACACGATCGAGCAGGTGCGCACGGGCGTCATCGAGCTCAACCGCGTCTCGATGGCTCCGTTCAACGGCACCGTCAAGGAGACGATCGTTCCGGCGCTGCCTTACATCTTCCGTTCGGAAGACCACATGCACAAGGTCATGGACGGCCCGATCGGCGATCAGATCAAGGCGGCCTTTGAGCCGGTTGGCCTCGTTGCACTCGCCTTCTACGACGCCGGCGCGCGGTCGTTCTACAACAAGGTCAAGCCGATCAATACGGTCGCCGACCTGAAGGGCATGAAGTTCCGCGTCATTCAGTCGGACATCTTCGTCGACATGGTCGCCGCCCTTGGCGCCAACGCGACGCCGATGCCCTATGGCGAGGTCTATTCCGGCATTGAGACGGGCGTTATCGACGGTGCCGAGAACAACTATCCGAGCTACGACACGGCCAAGCACTTCGAGGTCGCCAAGAACTACTCGCTCGACGAGCACACGATCCTTCCCGAAGTGTTCGTGATGAACAAGGGCGCGTGGGACAAGCTGACACCGGAAGACCAGGCGATCTTCAAGCAGGCCGCCAAGGACTCGGTCGCCAAGCAGCGCGAGCTGTGGACCGCCAAGGTGGAAGAGTCCAAGGCCAAGGTCATCGCTGCAGGCGCCATGATCACCAACCCGGAGAAGCAGGGCTTCATCGACGCGATGGCGCCGGTCTATGCCAAGCACGTCACCGATCCGGTGCTGCAGAAGATGGTCGAAGACGTCAAGGCCACCCAGTAAGCCACGACTTGGCTGCCGCCCGGCGACGAGCCGGGCGGCAGACCCCACGCATCCGCGCAACCCGAGGGTCAAACGTGTCCGCCCCATCCGACAATCGACTGAGAGGTGTGGCCCGGCTGCTCGGTCTGCTCAGCACGCTCTCGCTCTGGGCAGCCAGCATCGGGCTGGTCGCGATGACCGCCTTCGTCGCCTGGCAGGTGTTCTGCCGCTACGTGCTGAACGATTCGCCGAGCTGGACGGAGCCGGGCGCCGTCCTGCTGATGAGCTGGTTCATCTTTCTCGGCGCCGCCGTTGGCGTGCGCGAGAACTTTCATCTCGGCTTTGACATCCTGCTCTACGTGCTGCCCAAGAGCGGCAAGCGGGTGCTGCGGATGATCTCCGACATCGTCATCTTCGTCTTCGGGATCGGCATGGTCTGGTACGGCTCGCAACTCGTGGCGCTGACCTGGAACACGACATTGCCGTCGCTCGGCGTCACCGGCGCGCATGACTATTTTCCGGTGGTTGGAGGCGGGGTGCTGATCAGCCTGTTCGCCGCCGAACGCATCGTGAAGCGACTGTCGGGCATGCCGATCGACGATCTCGACGACGAGATGCCGCCCGAGGTCGCCGCCGAACTCGACAACGCGCACGTTTCCGTCAATTCGAAGGTCTGACGCGATGGAACTCTGGATCCTCTTTGGCACGTTCACGATGCTGATGCTGACCGGAACGCCGATCGCGTTCTGTCTCGGCGTCGCCAGCTTCGCCACCGTCCTCTACATGGGCCTGCCGCCGCTGGTGGTTTTTCAGCGGCTCAACTCCGGCATGAGCGTGTTCTCGCTGCTTGCCATTCCCTTCTTTATCTATGCCGGCGACCTGATGGTGCGAGGCGGCATCGCACAAAGGATCGTCGCCTTCGCCGCGTCCCTGATCGGACATGTGCGCGGCGGCCTGGGGCAGGTGAACATCGTCACAGCCACCCTGTTCGGCGGCATTTCCGGTTCGGCGGTCGCCGAGGCCGCGGCCGTCGGCGGCCTGATGATCCCGCAGATGAAGGCGCGCGGCTACGGCGCCGACTATGCCGTCAACGTCACCTCGATGGCGGCGCTGATCGCGCTGCTGCTTCCGCCGTCACACAACATGATCATCTACTCGATCTCGGCAGGAGGGCAGATCTCGATCGCGGACCTGTTCACCGCCGGTATCATCCCCGGTCTCCTGCTCGCGCTTTCGCTTATGATCACGGCCTATATCGTGGCCCGCCAGCGCGGCTACCCCACGGAGCCCTTCCCGGGCTTCCTGATGGTGTTGCATCTGCTTGCCGTCGCGCTGCCCGGCCTGCTCCTGATCGCGATCATCTTCGGCGGCGTGCGCTCCGGCGTTTTCACCGCGACCGAAAGCTCCTGCATCGCGGTCATCTATGCGCTGCTCGTCACGATCCTGGTCTACCGGCAGATGACCTGGGAAGGCTTTGTCCACGCCACGATGGGAGCGGTGCGGACGACGGCGATGGTGCTGATCATCATCGGCATGGCGGCTGCGTTCTCCTGGCTCATGGCCTTCCTGAAAGTGCCGGCAGCGCTCGTCGCCTCGATGAACGCCGTGTCGGAAAACCCGCTGGTGATCCTCCTGCTCCTCAACATGATCATGCTGCTGCTCGGCACGTTCATGGACATGGGGCCGACAATCATCATTGTGACGCCGATCTTCCTCCCGGTCGCGCAGGCCTACGGCGTCGACCCGGTGCATTTCGGCGTGATCATGATCCTCAATCTCGGCATCGGGCTGAATACGCCACCTGTCGGCGCGGTCCAGTTCGTCGCCTGCGCGGTCGGCAAGATCAGCGTCTGGGAAGCCATGCGCTCGATCTGGCCGTTCTACGGCGCCGGCATCGTTGTGCTCGGCCTGGTGACATACATCCCGGCGCTGTCGCTCTGGCTGCCGGCCGCGTTCAAGTGAGCATGGCGATGAGTGCCGACACGCTGACGTCGATCCGGCGCCCGAAGCTTGCCGACAGGCTGGTCGACGCCATCCGGGCGGAGATTACCTCCGGCGCGTTGAAGCCGGGCTCGCGGCTGCCGACCGAGCAGCAGATGACCGAGGAACATGGCGTCAGCCGCACCGTCGTTCGCGAAGCGGTAACGCGGCTCGCGGCGGACGGCTTGGTCACCGCACGGCAAGGCGCGGGCGTGTTCGTCAACGAGCGGCCACACGGCGCTCTCGAGGGCCTGCTGTTGGACATGGGCGGCAAGGTCTCGATGGTCCTGAACGTGCTCGAAGTGCGCATGGCGATCGAGATCGAAGCCGCCGCGCTCGCCGCGCAGCGCCGGACTGCCTCGCAAGAGGCCGACATCCTGTCCGCCTTCGCCGATTTCGACGCGACGCTCGCCCGCGGCGAGCCCACGGGAGCAGCGGATTTCGCCTTCCATCGCTCGATCGCCGCGGCCACCAGCAACCCGTTTTATGTCGAGATTCTCGACGTGCTCGGCCGCCGGACGATCCCGCGCGATCTGGTCACGACGGTTTCAGCGAGCCTGCTCCAGTCGCCCGACTACCAGTTGCGCCTGCAGAGCGAACATCGTGACATCATGAACGCCATCCGCGACGGCGACGCCACCTCGGCGCGCGACGCGATGCGGCGGCACCTCTCCGCCAGCCAGCGGCGCTACCAGAGCCTCTTGCATGGCGGCGACGCAGGCCGCCCCGCGCGCGGCTGACGCCCTTCTTTCAGTTTCGAGATCAAGGAAAATCCAAGATGTATGTTGAAACCAGACAGGCGATCGATCCGCAGACTGCAGCGGGCTTCGGCACCGAGCGGCTACGCGCCGAATTCCTGATCCAGAGCCTGTTCACACCGGGCGAAGTGAGAATCACCTACTCGCACCTGGACCGGCTGGTGGTGGGTGGCGCGACGCCGCTTGGCGCGGCGTTGACGCTGGCTCCAGTCAAGCAGACCGGCACGCCGTCCTTCCTCGACCGCCGCGAACTGGTAGCGGTCAATGTCGGCGGCAAGGGTAAGGTCATGGCTGGCAATGACAGCTACACGCTCGACCATCGCGACATGCTCTATCTCGCCATGGGCGCGGGCGAGGTGAGCTTCGCCAGCGACGATGCTTCGAAGCCGGCGAAGTTCTACCTCCTGAGCGCGCCGGCGCATCACACCTATCCGAACCGCCTGGTGCGCATCGGCGAGGCGAACCGCCTCGACCTCGGGGCCCAGGCGACCTCCAACGAGCGCTCGATCTACCAGTTCATCCACCCGGACGTGATGCCGACCTGCCAGTTGGTCGTCGGCATGACGGTGTTGGCGCCCGGCTCGATCTGGAACACCATGCCCTGCCACGTGCATGACCGCCGCTCCGAGGCCTATCTCTACTTCGCGCTCGACGACAATGCGCGGGTGTTCCACCTCATGGGCGAGCCGAACGAGACACGCCATCTGGTGGTCAGGAACGAGGAGGCGATCCTGTCGCCCGGCTGGTCGATCCACTCCGGGGCCGGCACGTCCAACTACACATTCATCTGGGCCATGGCCGGCGACAATGTCGACTACAAGGATGTCGACATGGTCGCGATGGGCGACCTGCGGTGAGCGGCGTCTTCAGCCTCGAAGGCCGGCGCGCCATGGTGACCGGCGCCAACACCGGCATCGGTCAGGGCATCGCACTGGCGATGGCCGAAGCAGGCGCCGAAGTGCTGGCGGTCGGCCGTTCCTCGATGGCCGAGACGGAAGCGGCAATCCGCGCCACCGGCGGCAAGGTCGTCGCGATCAAGGCCGATCTCGGCAAGTCGAAAACCGTCGCACCGATGCTCGACGCGGCATGGGACGCGCATGGGCCGATCGACATCCTGGTCAACAATGCCGGCATCATCCGCCGCGCCGATGCGGTCGACTTTTCCGAGGCCGACTGGGACGATGTCATGGAGATCAATCTCAAGAGCGTCTTCCTGCTCTGCCAGGCGCTGGCGAAGCGGGCATTTGCCGAGCAGCGCACGGCGCGGATCGTCAACGTCGCGTCGCTGCTCTCCTTCCAGGGTGGCATCCGCGTTGCGTCCTATACCGCGTCAAAGAGCGGACTGGCGGGCCTCACCCGCATCCTCGCCAACGAATGGGCGGCCAAGGGCATCAACGTCAACGCGATCGCGCCGGGCTACATCGTCACGAACAACACGGAAGCCCTGCGCAACGATCCCGACCGCTCGACCGACATCCTGAAACGCATCCCCGCCGGGCGCTGGGGGAAGGCGAGCGACATTGGCGGGACGGCGGTCTATCTGGCCAGCGACGCCGCCAACTATGTGAATGGCGCGGTCCTGCCGGTCGATGGCGGCTGGCTGGCGCGATAGGAGAACGATATGGCGGCAAGCCCCAACTTCGTGAAACCGGCGGAGACCGACTGGACCGCGACTGAACCCGGCGTCAAGCGCCGGATACTGACCTACAATGACCAGTTGATGGTCGTCGAAGTGGCGTTCGAGAAGGATGCGGTCGGCAAACTGCACCAGCATCCGCACATTCAGGCGAGCTATGTCGCCGAAGGCGCCTTCGAGGTGACGATCTCCGGCAAGAGCGAAATCCTCACCAGGGGTCAAAGCTTCATCGTGCCGACCAATGAGTGGCACGGATGCCGTGCGCTCGAGCCCGGTCTGCTGGTCGACACGTTCACGCCGATGCGCGCGGAATTCCTGTAGGCACTGCGGTCTCGCGATTCTGCATGGAGCGCATGCGTCACGAAGCGTTGACGGAACGTGTTCGGCCTGTCCATCATTCCCGATCAGTCCACAAAGGACGCTCAAAAAAATTCAAGGGATGAAGCGATGTCGCAAGCTGAAATCGGACTGATCGGGCTCGGCGTCATGGGGTCCAGTCTCGCCCTCAACATCGCCGAGAAAGGTCATCCGATTGCGGTCTACAACCGCACCGCCTCCCGGACCGGTCTGTTCTTCGAGAATGCCGAAGGCCTGCGCGAGAACATCATTCCATGCACGACGCTTGCCGACCTCGTCGCGGCGATCCGTCCGCCGCGCCCGATCATCATCATGGTGCAGGCCGGCAAAGCCGTCGACGAGCAGATCGCTGCGTTGCGCAAGCTGCTGTCGCCGGGCGACATCATCATCGACGCCGGCAACGCCAATTTCCGCGACACGATGCGGCACTTCAGCGAACTCGAAGGCTCGGGCATCGAGTTTCTCGGCGTCGGCGTGTCGGGCGGCGAAGAGGGCGCACGGCATGGCCCGTCGATCATGGTCGGCGGCAAGCCGGACTCCTACGCGCGCGTCGAGAGCGTGCTGACCGATATCGCAGCGCGGTTCCAGGGCGAACCCTGTTCGGCCTGGCTCGGCCCGGACGGCGCCGGCCACTTCGTCAAGACGATTCACAACGGCATCGAATATGCCGACATGCAGATGATCGCCGAGGTCTACGGCGTGCTGCGTGACGGGCTTGGCATGCCGGCCGCGGACATCGGCGCGGTGTTCGGCACATGGAACGCCGGCCAGTTGAACTCCTACCTGATCGAGATCACCGCCGCCGTCCTGGCGGCCGACGATCCGAAATCAGGCAATCCGATGGTAGACATGATCGTCGACAGCGCCGGCCAGAAGGGGACCGGCCGCTGGGCGGTGATCGAGGCGCAGATGATGGGCGTGCCGGCCACCGGCATCGAGGCCGCGGTCGCGGCACGTGGCCTGTCGTCGATGCGGGCCGAGCGGCAGGCGGCCGAGCGCGCCTATGGTTCGCGCATCCGGCCCATCGAGTCAGGCGCCGGCGAGGCGCTGCTGGCGGATCTGGAACAGGCGCTGTTCGCGGCCAAGATCGCGGCTTACGCGCAGGGTTTCGCGGTGATGCGCGCGGCGTCGCAGGAGTTTGGCTGGAACCTGCCGATGGCGACGGTGGCGCGGATCTGGCGCGCCGGCTGCATCATCCGCTCGCAATTCCTCGACACGATCGCATCAGCCTATGAAGGCCGCGGCGACCTGCTCAACCTGCTCGTTTCGCCGGACTTCGTCGGCATGGTCAACACAGCCGAGCCATCGCTGCGGCGCATCGTGGCGATGGGCGCCCAGCACGGGCTGCCGATGCCGGCCATCTCGTCGGCGCTCGCCTATTTCGACTCGTATCGCCAGGGTCGCGGCACGGCCAACCTGATCCAGGCGCAGCGCGACTTCTTCGGCGCGCATGGGTTCGAGCGGATCGACTCTTCCGGCGCTCATCACGGCCCATGGGGCGGTCACATGGCTGGCTGAGGTCAGATCGCGCGCGTGCTCTCGCGCGCTATCAAGGTCGCCGGCAGCACGCGCACCGAAGGTCCGGCCTCACCGCTCATCGTTTCCAGAAATGCGGCAAAGGCCGCCTCGCCGATCTCGTGCCGCGGCTGGTGGATGGTCGTCAGCGCGGGAATGTATCGTTCGGCGATGTCGATATCGTCGAAGCCGACCACCGACAGGTCGCGCGGCACCTCGACGCCGTGGCGGTGCAGTTCGGAAATGAAGCCGCAGGCCATTTCGTCATTGGCGAGGAACATGGCGCTCGGCCGCTCGGCAAGCCGCAGCCATTGCCGCGCGGCAAGAACGCCTGACCGCAGCATGAAATCGCCGCCGATCAGCCAGTCGCTCCGCACCTCGAATCCCTGCCGCCCCATGGCCCGGGCGAAGCCCTGAAACCGCGCTTCGGTCAGCACATTCTGCAGCGGGCCAGTGACATGGCCGATGCGGCTGTGGCCCAGACTGGCCAGATGGTCGACGGCCAATTCCGCTCCGCCGGCATTGTCGAAGCGCACCGAGGGGAGGCCCGGTCCATTGCGCCACTCGCAGGCAAAGACAAGCGCCGGCTTGCGCCGCAGCCCGGAGCCCTCGGCAGCGGTCGCCAGGATGTGCGGCGGCAGCGCGCCGTCGAGCGAGATCAGCCCGTCGGCCCGGTTGTTGCGGACATAGTCGAGCAGCATCTGGCCGCCCAGCATCGGGCGGGTATCCGAAATCAGCATCGTGTAGCCGGCGCGGCTGGCGGCCGACTCGATGCCGGCGAGAATCATCGAGAAGAACTGGTTGCCGAGATTGGGCACCAGCACGACGATCGCGCCGGTCGTCTGCCGCCGCAGATTGCGGGCGATCTGGTTGACGGCATAGCCGGTCTGCTCGACCGCCCGCAGCACGCGAAGCCGTGTTCCTTCGGAGACCTTTTCCGGAAAGGACAGCGCCCGGCTGACGGTCGCGGTCGAGACATTCGCCGTGCGGGCGACGTCCTGGATGGTAGGAAGCGCGCTCGACAAGGCCGCCGGTTCCAGAAGTTTCTCGTTGCCGGGCGACTGTCGTGCCAATGATCCCGAAAATCAATGTAATCGATTGCTCGATCCCACGATTTGGCGCGCACTCTGCTGGAGCCTGCGGCGGGAAGCGGCTACAAGGCTTCAAGCGTTCAGGGAGTGAAACCATGAGCTGGCAACCGGCCGCCGACCGCTACGAGCGGATGACCTACAATCGATGCGGCCAGTCGGGCCTGAAACTGCCGGCGCTGTCGCTCGGCCTCTGGCACAATTTCGGCGACGACACGCCGCACGCCACAAAGCAGGCGATCGCGCGCAAGGCTTTCGACCTCGGCATCACCCATTTCGACCTCGCCAACAATTACGGCCCGCCGGCAGGCTCGGCCGAGACCGCGTTCGGCGAGATGCTGCGCACTGATTTCGCCGGCTACCGCGACGAGATGATCATTTCGACCAAGGCCGGCTACAACATGTGGCCGGGCCCGTATGGCGAATGGGGCAGCCGCAAATACCTGCTCGCCTCGCTCGACCAGAGCCTGAAGCGCATGGGTCTCGACTATGTCGACATCTTCTATTCGCACCGCTTCGATCCGGAAACGCCCCTGGAAGAGACGATGGGCGCGCTCGACCACGCGGTGCGCTCGGGCAAGGCGCTCTATGTCGGCATCTCGTCCTACAATTCGCAGCGCACGCGCGAAGCAGCCGCCATCCTGCGCGAGATGGGAACGCCCTTCATCATCCACCAGCCGAGCTATTCGATGATCAACCGGTGGATCGAGGAGGACGGCCTGCTCGACACGCTGGACGGGCTCGGCGTCGGCTCGATAGTCTTTTCGCCGCTGGCGCAAGGCATGCTGACGGACAAATACCTGAAGGGCACGCCGGAAGGTTCGCGCGCGACGCAAGGCAAGTCGCTGCGGCAGGAATTCCTCAACGACAAGACGATCGAGAACATCCGCAAGCTGAACGAGATCGCGAAGAAGCGCGGCCAGACGCTGGCGCAGATGGCGATCGCCTGGGTGCTGCGCGGTGGTCGCGTCACCACGGCGCTGATCGGCGCCAGCCGGCCGGAGCAGGTCGAGGATTGCGTGGCGGCGCTGAAGAACCGCGACTTCACTGCGGCGGAACTGGCCGAGATCGACACTTACGCCCACGATGGCGACATCAATCTCTGGGCCGCGTCTGCCGAGCGCAAGGGGCCGGCGAGGAAGTAGGAGAAAGGCCCCCTCACCGTCTCGGGCTTCGCCCGATCCACCTCTCCCCCATTTCATGGGGGCGAGGAACCCAAGTTTGCGGAGAGCGATGCCCTTCGCGATTGGCGTTTCCTCTCCCCCGGGCGGGGGGAGAGGTGGCTGCCGAAGGCAGACGGTGAGGGGGTGCTTCGCACTGAGGCTTTGGGAGGAGCCATACGATGACCAAGATCCGCAATCCGATCCTGCCCGGCTTCAACGCCGACCCATCGATCTGCCGCGTCGGCGGTGACTACTATATCGCGACCTCGACCTTCGAGTGGTATCCGGGCGTCCAGATCCATCATTCCACCGACCTCGCCAACTGGACCCTCGTCAAGCGCCCGCTCGACCGCGCGGCGCAACTCGACATGCGCGGCAATCCCGATTCCGGCGGCGTCTGGGCGCCGTGCCTTTCCCACGCCGATGGCTTGTTCTGGCTGGTCTACACCGACGTGAAGCGGCTCGAAGGCAACTTCAAGGATGCGCACAACTACATCGTCACCGCGCCGGCCATCGACGGTCCGTGGTCGGACCCGGTCTACGTCAATTCGTCGGGCTTCGACCCCTCGCTGTTCCATGACGAGGACGGGAGGAAATGGTTCCTGAACATGCAGTGGAACCACATCTCGCATGGCGTTGGCGGCAGCCCGAAGCACCCGTCCTTCGACGGCATCCTGCTGCAGCAATACGATGCCAAGGCTGGAACGCTCGTCGGCCCGATCCGCAACATTTTCCCGGGCTCGAGCCACGGGCTGGTCGAGGCGCCGCATCTCTACAAGCGCGGCGGCTGGTACTATCTGACCACCGCCGAGGGCGGCACGGGCTATGACCACGCTGTCACGATGGCGCGGTCGCGCGACATCGGCGGGCCGTACGAACTGCATCCGCTCGTCCACCCGATCACCTCCAAGGACGCGCCTGACGCAGCCCTGCAACGCGCCGGCCACGGCCAGATCGTCGAGACGCCGGCCGGCGAGCTCTATCACACGCATCTCACCGGGCGACCGCTGCCCGGCATCCGCCGTTCGCCGCTCGGCCGCGAGACCGGCATCCAGAAATGCGAATGGCGCGACGACGGCTGGCTCTACCTGGCGCATGGCGGCCAGGTGCCGGCGCTGGAGGTGGAGGCGCCGCAGGGCAGCGCCGGCAGTCCGGCCGACCGCTCGGTGTCGATCCGCCACGACTTCACCGGCGATACGCTGCCGCTCGATTTCCAGTGGCTGCGCACGCCGGCGCACGAGCGCATCTTCGCGATGACGGGCAAGAGCCTGCGCCTGTTCGGCCGCGAGTCGATCGGCAGCTGGTTCGAGCAGTCGCTCGTGGCACGCCGGCAGGAGCATTTCACCTACCGCGCTGAGACGTCGCTCGCCTTCGATCCCGACACCTACCAGCAGGCGGCCGGGCTGGTCAGCTACTACAACCGGCACAAGTTCCACTTTCTCGCGGTGACCCGCCCGCCGAAAGACGGTCGCTGCCTGATGATCATGTCCTGCCTCGGAGACTGGCAGAACGGCAAGCTGACCTTCGGTCTCAACGAGCCGATCGCCCTGCCGGCCGAGGGAGAGATTGCTCTGCGGGCCGATGTCGATGGAGCGTCGCTGCGCTTCTCCTATTCAACCGGCGGCGACTGGACGCCGGTTGGCCCAGAACTCGACCAATCCCTGATCTCCGACGAGGGCGGCCGCGGCGAGCACGGCTCCTTCACCGGCGCCTTCGTCGGCATGGCGGCCTTCGACACGTCGGGGCGCGGGAAGGAGGCGGATTTCGGGCATTTTCGATACGAAGGGTTCGATCGGCCGTAATCGTCCGGCAACGGCAGCGCCGAGGACAGGTTGTTTTCCTCGCGCAGAAGAGCGTTGCCGCCGCAGGGTGTGCGCGAGCGCCGAAAGGCAAACCAGGCTCGCTGTCGCTAGGACGAATCGATCCGGGCGTCCGAAGCGCGGACCAGGCTTTGGACGGTTCCGTCGACGCTCTGGTCCAATCGGACTTCACCACCGATTCCACCCATCGACCAACCCATACGTCGGACCGGGTCATTCGGTGTGTGCAGGACGATGCACCTTACCGCGCGGGCGAGCAGCCGAAGAGACAGCGCGAGGCGCATCGCGTCGACGGGATCGTCGCCGTAGTGGATCTGCATGATGGCAGGCGACCAGCGCCTCCCCGTCGTGTCACATGCGGGACCGGTGACGAACTCCTTCGCAACGAAATCGGCCTGCCGGAGCGCCAAGAGCACGATGAGGCGGACGAAACGCGGCGCTGTGGCGGCACGCTCGGCGAGATCGGCGAGCGAAAGCAGCAGCAAGACAATGCCGTCCAGCATGCTCCGCTCCCTCCCTGTTTTCGCCTTCCAGCCCATTGCCCTCTCCATTCGACCGCAGACAGTGTCGGTCATGTCGGAACATGGTGGATCGAAAAAAGTGGGGGTGCGAACGGAAGCAAGGGGTTGGCGGAGAGCGGGCGGGAATCGATGCACGGGGCGCGGGTGCCGTGCCTTAGTTGTCTCGGGCGGTTTCGCCCTCGCGCGTCAGGCCCTGCCGTTCTTCCACGGCACGACCTATGCTCGGCGGCGCGGATGATTCCTATCAATTGCCGAGAATGCCCGGCAGCCGCAGGCCCTTCTCCCTGGCGCAGTCGAGAGCGATCTCGTAGCCGGCGTCGGCGTGGCGCATGACGCCGGTCGCGGGGTCGTTCCACAGCACCCGCTCGATGCGCCTTGCCGCTTCCGGCGTGCCGTCGACACAGACGACCATGCCGGAATGCTGCGAGTAGCCCATGCCGACGCCGCCGCCATGGTGGATCGACACCCAGGTCGCGCCGGAGGCACAGTTGAGCAAGGCGTTGAGCAGCGGCCAGTCGGACACGGCGTCGGAGCCGTCCTTCATCGCTTCGGTTTCACGGTTGGGGGAGGCGACCGAGCCGGAATCGAGATGGTCGCGGCCGATGACCAGCGGGGCCGACAGTTCGCCGGACGCTACCATCTCGTTGAAGGCAAGGCCGAGCCGATGGCGGTCGCCCAATCCCACCCAACAGATGCGCGCCGGCAGCCCCTGGAAGGCAATGCGCTCGCGCGCCATGTCGAGCCAGTTGTGCAAATGCGTGTTGCCGGGCGTCAGTTCCTTCACCTTGGCGTCGGTCTTGTAGATGTCCTCGGGATCGCCCGAGAGCGCCGCCCAGCGGAACGGCCCTATGCCACGGCAGAACAGCGGCCGAATATAAGCCGGGACGAACCCCGGGAAGGCGAAGGCGTTCTCGAAACCCTCGTCCAGCGCCACCTGGCGGATGTTGTTGCCGTAGTCGAGCACCGGCACGCCGGCGTACCAGAACGCCACCATCGCCTCGACATGCTCGCGCATCGAGGCGCGCGCCGCCTTTTCGACCGCCTTCGGGTCGCTCTCCCGCTTGGCCTTCCATTCGGCGATCGTCCAGCCCTTCGGCAGATAGCCGTTGAGCGGATCGTGGGCGGAAGTCTGGTCGGTCACCATGTCGGGCCGCACGCCGCGGCGGAACAGTTCCGGCACGATCTCGGCGGCGTTGCCGAGCAGGCCGACCGACTTCGCCTCGCCGGCCTTCGTCCATATGTCGATCATGGCGAGCGCCTCTTCGATCGTGTCGGCGCGGGCGTCGACATATCGCGTGCGCAAGCGGAAATCGATCGAGTCGGGATTGCACTCGATGGCGAGGCAGCAGGCGCCCGCCATCACAGCGGCCAGCGGCTGCGCGCCGCCCATGCCGCCGAGGCCAGCCGTAAGTATCCACTTACCTTTAAGGTCGCCGCCATAGTGCTGGCGGCCGGCCTCGACAAATGTCTCATACGTGCCCTGCACGATGCCCTGGGTGCCGATATAGATCCAAGAACCGGCGGTCATCTGCCCGTACATGGCGAGACCCTTCTTATCCAGCTCGTTGAAATGGTCCCAGGTCGCCCAGTGCGGCACGAGGTTGGAATTGGCGATCAGCACGCGCGGCGCGTCGGCATGGGTGCGGAACACGCCGACCGGCTTGCCGGACTGCACCAGCAGCGTCTCGTCATCGTTCAGCGTCTTCAGCGTCGCGACGATGGAATCGAAATCCGCCCATGTCCGCGCCGCGCGGCCGATGCCGCCATAGACGACCAGCTCGTTCGGGTTCTCGGCGACGCCCGGATCGAGATTGTTCATCAGCATGCGCATCGGGGCTTCGGTCAGCCAGGATTTTGCGGTGAGGACATTGCCGTGCGGGGAACGGATTTCGCGGATGTTGTGGCGGGGATTGTTCATGTGCGGTCTCCGGAGCGCATGGACAGCGCGATATCTTCAATGCGGTGAAGGATGTTGGACAGGTAAGGTCGAAGCCGGGCGGCTTCGGTGGGTTCGTAGTCGAAATGCGTCGGCGCCTCGGTCAGATGCGTCGACTGGGTCAGCTCCATCTGGATGGCGTGGACGCCATCTTGCGGCCGGCCATAATGCCGCGTCGTCCAGCCGCCGCGGAAGCGGCCGTTGAGGATCGAGGTGTAGCCTTCCGCCTCCGAACAGATCTCGACCGCCGCGGCTTCGATGGCAGGGTGGCAGGTGCGGCCATTGTCCGTGCCGATGTTGAAATCGGGCAGCACGCCATCGAACAGAAATGGGATGACCGGCCGGATCGAGTGGCAGTCGTAGAGCACCGCGATACCGTGGATCGCCTTGACGCGTTCGATCTCGGCGGTCAGCGCCGCGTGATAGGGCGCATGGAACGCCGCCACCCGTCGCGCCGTCTCGGCTGCGTCAGGCTCCTCGCGCCAGATCGGGTGGTTGTCGAAATCGGTGGTCGGGATCAGCCCGGTGGTCGTCTGTCCGGGATAGAGGCTTTCTCCGGACGGATCGCGGTTGGCGTCAATGACATAGCGGTGGAACGTGGCGCGCACCGTCGTCGCGTTGAGCAGCAGGCCGGCATAGAGCCGCTGGATATACCAGTCGGTGTCGCGCAGCCGGTGGCCTTCCTCGTTCAGCCGTTCCCAGATATCGGGCGGCACATAGGTGCCGGTGTGGGGAAAGCCGAGAATGACCGGCGACGTGCCGCTATGGGTTTCGACGGGGTGGATCATGCGGCGGCTCCATGTCCAGACTGACCGATACGCCCCCTCCACCACGCTTCGCGTGGTCCCCCTCCCCCGCTTCGCAGGGGAGGATAAACCAGG
>Ga0209906_100450_pt1 | contig 16917 bp, 14 predicted proteins | sample FECB24metaG_FD_188303 | JGI IMG/M metagenome (GOLD analysis project Ga0209906, IMG submission 188303) | Cyanobacterial communities from the Joint Genome Institute, California, USA from Joint Genome Institute, California, USA - FECB-24 metaG... ... | reverse complement strand
CCCGCCGCTCGCGCGCACCTCTGGCGGCGCGATCCCCAGCACTCAATTGCGCGGCACGATCCGCGGTCGCGAATTCCACGGTTGGTCACGGCACCGCGGTGCGAGTGATCCCTGGAATCCGGCCAAGGACAACATCGCAACGCACCTCGCGTTGGTCGACGCCGCGCTGGCCAAGGAGGTCGGCGCGTGATCGGTGCTCTGTCGCTGACGCTGCCGGGAAAAGTGCATGCGCCGTTGAAGGCCCACCTCTTTCCCGGCGACGGCCGTGAGGCGGCCGCTCTTCTCTTGTGCGCCCGCGCGCCGGGCGCGCGGGAACGAATGCTCGTCCGCGAGTTCATCCCGGTGCCACACGCGGCCTGCGCGGTGCGGAGTGCCGATGCGATCACATGGCCCGGTGCCTATCTCGAACAGGCGATCGACGCCGCCGAGGCGGAGCGCCTGGCGATCATGCCGATCCACTCGCATCCGGGCGGCTTGTTCGAGTTCTCGACGAGGGACGACGCGAGCGATCGCATCGTGATGCCCGCGCTGTTCCAGGCGCACGGCGAGCACCACGGCTCGGCGATCATGACGCCGGATGGGGCGATCCGCGCGCGGCTCTACGCGCCGAACTTCGCGGCGCAAGACGTTCCGCTCGTCAGCATCGTCGGCGATGACATTCAATTCTGGTGGAGCGCAGACGGTCCGAGACAGCGGCGGCCAATGGCGTTCACGGGCGCGATGGCGCGTGAACTAGGGCGGCTCTGCGCCGTCGTGATCGGCGTGTCGGGCACGGGCTCCCTCGTGGCCGAGCAGCTGGCGCGCCTCGGTTTCGGTCGCGTGATCCTCATCGACTTCGACCGCGTCGAAGGCAAGAACCTTAATCGGATCGTCAACACCCGCATCGTGGATGTCACTGCGCATCGGCTCAAGGTCGAGAGCTTCGCGGAAGCCGTCGAGGGCTATCGTGGGGTTGGGGTTGCGGTAGCCGTGCCGAAATCCGTTACGACGCGCGAAGCGATTGAGGTGGCGGCCAGCGGCGACGTGCTGTTCAGCTGCGTCGACACACTTGAGGCGCGGCAGATCGCCGACCTGATGGCGTCGGCCTTCCTACTGCCGCTGTTGGACGTTGGCGTGGTCATCCCGGTCCGCAAGGATGGAGACGGCCACGCTATCGGCGACGTGTGCGGTCGTATCGACTACGTCCAGCCCGGAGGATCGACGCTGCAGGACCGTGGCGTCTACACGCCGGCCGACATCCGCGCGGAATACCTGCGCCGCGCGGCACCTGAGGCGCACCAGCTGGAGGTCGAGGCCGGTTACATTCGGGGGCTGATGGAGGAAGCGCCGGGCGTTATCACCCTCAACATGCGCGCCGCGGCGGCGAGCGTAAACGAGTTCATCGCCCGGGCCTACCCGTACCGGTTCGACCCAAACGATCGCTACGCGCGCACGATGTTCAGCCTAGCCGCCTGCGAAGAAGACTACACCGCCGAGGACGCGTTCCCAGTCGCGCCGAACACGCTGCTCGCAAGCGGTGACACGGAACCGCTTCTTGGCCTTGCCGCGTTGAAGCGCCCCCGAAAGGTCGCCGCATGATGCGTCTCGTGAACTGGGTTCGCCGCGCGTCGGCGCGCGGATTTCGCTGGGCGCGGCGTGAATGGGAGCGCTGGGGGCCGGCATGGCAGTTGCGCGTGGTTGCGGGCGGCGCACTTCCTTCCTCTTTGCCGCGTCGCTCCGTGGTCCTGCTGCGCGACAGCGAAGAAGACTGGTCGGTCGGCATGCGTTGCCCCTGCGGATGCGGTGAAACCATTGAATTGATGCTTATCCGCGAGGCCAAGCCGCGGTGGGATCTGATTGTCGATGCAAAGGACCGCCCGACCCTGCGCCCTTCGGTATGGCGCAGGACAGGCTGCCGCTCGCACTTCTGGCTTCGGGCTGGCCGCATCGTGTGGTGCGATTAGTTCTCCATATCAGCCACAACGGGGCTTAGAATGGGCATCGCTTTCGGGGCCATTCCAATCAGCGCGGCAGCACGGTCTTACGAAAAGACCGTGGCTTCCCAGCCAAAGAAAGGGAGAGAAGGCCCTGCGGCTGAGTTTGCGGTGGCAGTCGAAGCCATGAAGCGCGTACCGTGGGACCGCTCTTGAAGAGACGAAGGCGATGCGGAGCTTCTGAAACAGATCGACAGTGCGCAGACGCTTTCTTAATCGCTGCGCAAGACGCTTTCTCCATAGGAGCTGCGCGATGGAAACGACGGCGTCGATCGCCCCGGCCGGGGAGGACGACAGGCCTTATAAGATGCCGCCTTTCTCCGGGCGCAACATCCTCATTTTCGCGGACGGCACCGGACAGGCGGGCGGCCTCCAGCTCGACGAATACCGCAGCAACGTCTACAAACTTTATCGCGCGACCCGGTGCGGTCCGGACACATATATCGATCCGGACAAGCAACTTACATTTTATGACCCGGGTCTCGGATCAAAGCTCGCGGGCGAGGACATCAAGGTCGGGTTTCTGAGGAAGATATACAACGCGTTCAGCAGCGCGACCGGCCTCGGCATCACCAAGAATATTATCGACTGCTACGCCGCCTTGATCCAGCTGTGGCGGCCCGGTGACCGGATATTCCTGTTCGGGTTCAGCCGTGGCGCGTACACAGTGCGCTGCCTGGGTGGAGTGCTCAGCCTCTGCGGGATTCCAGAACGGCTTCCGGACGACAAGCCGCTTCTGCGCGATCCCGCAACGCTGCGGCGGATTGCGCGCGAAGCCGTCAAGCGGGTCTACCGGCACGGCAGCGGAACGGATGACAAAGGCCAAGCCGCGAAAGCGCATAAGGAGCGGCTTGAAAAGCAGCGCGCCGCGCTGGGAGCACAGTTTCGGGAAGAGTATAGCTCGGGCGACGCTTCCACCCCGAATGTCGTGCCGCATTTCATCGGCGTGTGGGACACCGTCGCCGCGGTCGGCGTGAGCCCGCCCGCGGCGGCCATGCTGAAGGCGATCGCCGTCCTGCTGCTGGTGCTGCTGGCATCCGGCATCGCTTGGTTTGCCGCCCGCGCCCTCGATCTGCGATTCCTGATCTGGTTTGCTGGTGCTCTCGCTGCGATGGTTGTGCTCGCATACGCGGTTTACCTCGGGCTGCGCGTCAAGTTCGTGACGAACCTGCCGGGCTACAAATGGTACGAAACGCTGCATCTCATGAGTTTCAAGATGGCGTTCTTCGACCGTAGCCTGAACCGCAACGTTCGTTACGCACGACATGCTCTCGCAATCGACGAGCGGCGTGCCGACTTTGACCGTGTGCCCTGGGTCAGCGACGGCAAGCCGCCGAACCGCGAAATCGAAGAAGGAGCCTGGTGGAAGCAATATTGGTTTGCCGGCAATCACTCCGACATCGGCGGCAGCTATCCGGAAAACGAATCCCGGTTGTCGGACATTGCGCTCGGGTGGATGGCGGGAGAGGCAAAGAAGGCGGGGCTTATCGTCAACGACGACTATCTGCGTCTGTTCGGTCGACACACAGGCCCGCAACATGACGAATGCCGTCTCGGCATCAAACTATTCGGCTTCAAGTTCAAGTGGCGGGAGCAAACGCGGAAGATGGTGCAGAACGCAACGCTTCATCCATCCGTGAAGCAGCGCTTCGAAGAAAAGCAAGTCCTCATCTACAACGAGGAAAAGCCATACCGGCCCGGCCTCTTGGCATCGCACATCGCCTTCAAAGACGTTTACGTCAAGGACGCGCAGGCGCCTGGAAGCCAAAATGATGCGACCTCCTCAGCCCAGAACGGCGGAAACGAAGTCGCTTGAGGCGGGATTAGAACCGTCCATTTTGGAATTGGCGCTGGAACAGCATGCTGTTCGACAGTTCGACCGCAACGCTCAGGCACATCATTCCAATAAACTACCATCGCCGATGCGCTGGTTCACCAGCACATCGCGACGAGAGAATTCTTTGGAAAATTCCGCAGACTAAATCGCAGACTAATTGGATTTTTAGTCTGCGGAGTCTTGAGATCGAATCGGAAAAGTGATGATTGCTCAATATCTTAGATGGCGCGCCGGAAGGGATTCGAACCCCTGACCCCCAGATTCGAAGTCTGGTGCTCTATCCAGCTGAGCTACCGGCGCCGTGATGCAGGTGATGGCGCGCCCGAAAGGATTCGAACCTCTGACCCCCAGATTCGTAGTCTGGTGCTCTATCCAGCTGAGCTACGGGCGCATTGTCACGAGAGAGACGGCCTGAGGGTCAATCCGGAACCGCCCCGGATATCGATCCGGAATTGAAGGCTGATCTCGGAAACGGCCGCCCAGGACGCAAGGCCGACGCAACGGCGGATAGCTATCGCTCCCCTTCCCCGATGGCAAGGCTTTTTGCCCGGAATCAGGCCTCAGGCGCTCACCCTCTCCTCACGCCAGGAATCGAGATCGACAGCCTGATCGGGGATCGTCAGGTGGAAGGTGGCGCCGATCGTGCCCTCGACGAGGCGGATTTCGCCGCCATGCGCGCGGACCAGTTCTGCGGCAATGGCCAGACCAAGGCCGGTTCCGCCCGGCCGGGCCGATCCGGAAAAGGCCTGGAACAGATGCTCGCGGGCGCGCGGCGGGAAGCCGGGGCCCGTGTCGGACACCTCGATCACCACAACGCCGCCTTCGCGCCGGCCGGTGACACGGATCTGGTCGCGCAGCGGGTTGTTCGGCGCGCGCGCCTCCAGCGCCTGCATGGCGTTGCGGGTGAGGTTGAGCAGCACCCGGAACATGTGATCGTGGTCCGCGTCCATCTCGAGCCCGCGCTCGATCGAGACGATCCAGCCGACATCGCTTGCCGGATTGAGGCCGAGGGTCTCGTGGACCTCGTCGACCAGCGCCTCCACCGAAATCATCCGGCGATCCGGCGGCGCTTCCTGCGCGCGGCCATAGGATAGTGTCGACTGACAGAACTCGATCGCGCGCTCGAGCGTGCGCAAGAGCTTGGGAGCGAAACGCTGCACCCGCGGATCGCGCACGCTCGACAGCTGATCCGAGACGAGCTGCGCCGAGGCCAGCATGTTGCGCAGGTCATGGTTGATCTTCGACACGGCCAGCCCGAGCGCGGCAAGCCGCGCCCGCTGGTGCAGCATCGAGGTCAGATTGCTCTGCATCGACGCGAGTTCGCGCTCGGTAACGCCGATCTCATCGTTGCGTTTGGACACCCTGATCGTGCGTGAGGGATTTTCCGGGTCGGCCCGGAACGCCATGATATTGCGGGTGATGCGCCGCATCGGCCGCACGAACATAAAATGCAGCGCAAGGTAGACGAGCGCCAGCGTGGACGCCGAAATAATCAGCGACGCCACCACGACATTGCGCGAAAAGCGCAGCATCGCCTGCTGCAGCGGCTCGTTCCGGATCAGGATTTCGAGGAATTCGCCGTCGCGCGGCGCCGTCCCGATCACCCGCAGGATCGAGTCCTTCGGGTCGAACAGCCCGTGATAGGCGCCCCGGACGGCATCGAACCAGCTCACGTCACGCAGATCGAAATTGCGGTGCATCTCCGCCGGCATTTCGGTGACCGCGAGCAGACGCCTGGTCTGGCCAGTCTTCATGACGACCGCCTGGGCCCCGATGCTGGTGAGGATGTCGCGGGCCAGGTCGTCGGGGACCATGCCGCTCGGCGCGGCATAAAGAACGAGCGCGGCGGTCCGCGCGGCGGCGAGCCGGTCGTTGAGCCAGTTCAGCCGAAAGGTGGAGACGGACGGGACATAGATCAGCACCTGCACGATCATGACGAACAGAATCGTGAGAATGAGGAGCTTCCCGGATAGCCCGAAGCGCGGCGCGCGGACCGGGCCTTGATCGTCCAGATCGGTCATCAATGCTGCCTGTACGGGCTCGGCTGAATCGGGCGAGCCTCCGTATTAGGCCCATGATGCGGCAGTAGCATGAACTCGTCAAACCGGGCGCAAAAATGGCCGCCTGAACCGTCCGGATTGGTTAAGGGCGCCGCAGGGGGACTTTGGCGGAACCCGCGGGCAGGCGAAAGTTCCCCGCCGTTCCAGCCGACGGCCAATCCCCGATCCTTTTAGGGATCGAGCGGCCCTCACCGGGCCCCCGATCCGGAGACCGGAGGTCGCCAGACGGTCCAGCTGTCGCATTGACGACAGGCCGCCCGGTCCCGTATAAGCGCCCGGAAATCCGGCATCGGCGGACTTTTGCGGCGAGACTTAATCGCGGCGCGAGTGTTGCAGCCTTTGTGCCGGTGCGCACCAACCGAAGCATCCGGCATTGCGCCGCGACCAGCGGAGACTTTCCCCGTGAAACGGACCTATCAACCGAGCAAGCTCGTGCGCAAGCGCCGGCACGGCTTCCGCGCCAGAATGGCCACCACGGGTGGCCGTAAGGTCGTGGCAGCGCGGCGTGCGCGCGGCCGCAAGCGCCTCAGCGCCTGATCCGGGGCGGCCCTGAAGGCCGGCCCTATGGAGCGCCTGAAACAGCGAGCGGATTTCGTGGCCGCAACCGGCGGGGTCAAAGTGCCGTCCGCCGGTTTTGTGCTGCAAGCACGCGACCGAAGCGACAAGGGCCCGGTACGGGTCGGTTTCACGGTGTCCCGCAAGGTCGGCAATGCCCCAGAGCGGAACCGTGTCCGCCGCCGGCTCCGCGAACTGGTCCGGCTGAATTCGGCGGATGCGTTGCAGGCCGGACATGATTATGTGCTTGTCGGGCGTCGGGCGGCGTTGTCGGCCGACTTTTCCGACCTGATCGCCGATTACGGCCGCGCAATCGCGCGCATCCACACGACGCGGCGCAAGCCGAAATCGGATGCAGGTTAACCCGAGACCCGTGAGCTAAGAACACATGATCAGCGACCAGAAGAACATGTTTCTTGCGATCGGGCTTTCGCTGCTCGTGATCCTGGGCTGGCAGTATTTCATCGGCGGCCCGCAGCTGGAGAGACAGCGCGAAGAGGCGAAGCTGCGTCAGCAGCAGCAACAGCAACAACAGGCCCAGCAGACGGCACCGGGTACGATCCCGCAGCCAGGCGCCACACCTCAGCCCGGCGCGACCCAGCAGCCGGGTGCCGCCGCGCCGGCCGTTCCCGGCCAGCCGACCATACCGGGACAGATCTATACCCGCGAGGCCGTGCTCGCTGCCTCGCCGCGGGTGAAGATCGAGACCCCGACCATCCAGGGCTCGGTGTCGCTGCGCGGCGGCCGCATCGACGACGTGTCGCTCATCAAGTATCGCGAGACCGTCGATCCGAAATCGCCAGCGATCGTGCTGCTCGCGCCGTCCGGCAGCCCGCATCCGTTCTACGCACAATTCGGCTGGACCAACGCCGCCGGCAGCAAGGTCAAGGTCCCCGACGACACCACGATCTGGACTCAAGCTGGCTCGGGCGCTCTCGGTGTCGGCAAGCCGATCACACTGACCTGGGACAATGGCGAAGGCCTCGAATTCCGGCGCACGATCGGCGTCGACGAGAACTACCTCTTCACCATCGAGGACAATGTCATCAATCGCGGCAGCGAGCCGCTCACGCTCTATCCCTATGCGCTGATCTCGCGCCACGGCAAGCCGGAGATCCTCGGCTATTACATCCTGCATGAAGGCCTGATCGGCGTCATGGGCGACAAGGGCCTGCAGGAATTCTCGTACAGCAATATCGAGAAAGAAAAGCAGGTCGCATTCGGCATCACCAATGGCTGGCTCGGCATCACCGACAAATATTGGGCGGCGACGCTGCTGCCAGAGACCAACGCCAAGCTGCAGGCGACCTTCTCGGCGCGCGACCACAACAATCGCAAGGTCTACCAGACCGATTACCTGCTCGATCCCGTCACCGTCGCGGCCGGCGGCACCGGCAGCGCCAAGGCGCGACTGTTCGCCGGTGCCAAGGAAGTGTCGCTGATCGACAGCTACGACACCACGCTCAAGCTCAACCGGTTCGAACTGCTGATCGACTGGGGCTGGTTCTATTTCATCACCAAGCCGCTGTTCTGGGCGCTGGATTATTTCTTCCGGCTGTTCGGCAATTTCGGCCTCGCGATCCTGGCCGTCACCGTCATCATCAAGATCGTGTTCTTCCCGCTCGCCAACAAGTCTTACGCCTCGATGGCGAAGATGAAGACGGTGCAGCCGCAGATGATGGAGCTGCGCGAGCGCTACAAGGACGACAAGGTCAAGCAGCAGCAGGCCTTGATGGAGCTGTACAAGCAGGAAAAGATCAACCCGCTGGCGGGCTGTCTGCCAATCCTGGTGCAGATCCCGGTCTTCTTCGCGCTGTACAAGGTGCTCTTCATCACCATCGAAATGCGGCACGCGCCGTTCTTCGGATGGATCAAGGATCTGGCCGCGCCGGATCCGACCACGATCTTCAACTTGTTCGGGCTCATCCCCTGGAATCCGGCCAACGTGCCGGTGATCGGCGTCTATCTCATGATCGGAATCTGGCCGATCATCATGGGCATCACGATGTTCTTCCAGATGAAGCTGAACCCGTCGCCGCCGGATCCGACGCAGAAGATGATCTTCGACTGGATGCCGCTGCTGTTCACCATCATGCTGGCAAGCTTCCCGGCCGGTCTCGTGATCTACTGGGCCTGGAACAACACGCTCTCGGTGCTGCAGCAGTCCTACATCATGAAAAAGCACGGTGCGAAGATCGAGCTGTGGGACAATCTGTCGGAAATGTTCGGCAAGAAGAAACCGCAGACGCCGAAGGCGTGAGGCATCTCAATTGTCACTGCCCGGCTTGACCGGGCGACGAGAATGGCCGGGCTTCGTCCCGGCCATTCTTGTCTCGGGCAGGACGCTCGGACCGAACCGCGTCACCTCGCTCAAGCTTGACTGCAAGCCCGGCACCGACCAAGGGAGGGCCTATGACCACCTATACCCACAGCGAGATCGAGGCCGGACGCAAGCTGTTCGCGGGCGACTGGCAATTCATCTGGGCCGGGGCTTCGGTCGAGACGCTGCCGCCGATGAAGGGGCTGGAGATCGCCTTTGCCGGCCGCTCCAATGCGGGCAAATCCTCGCTGATCAATGCGGTGACCGGACGTAAGGCGCTCGCGCGTACCTCGCATACGCCCGGCCGCACCCAGGAGATCATCTTCTTTCAGGGACCGGACAATCTGCGGCTCGCCGACATGCCGGGCTACGGCTACGCCGAGGCGCCGAAGGCCAAAGTCCGGGCCTGGACCGACCTGATCCATGCCTATCTGCAGGGCCGCGCCAACCTGGCCCGGGTCTATGTGCTGATCGACAGCCGCCACGGCATCAAGGAAGCCGACAAGCCGGCCCTCGACCTGTTACGCAGCGCCGCGGTGTCGCACCAGATCGTGCTGACCAAATGCGACCAGCTCTCCGCGGCCGACCTCGCGGCGCGCATCGCCGACGTGTCGGCACGGATCGTGAAAAGCGCGGCGGCGTTTCCCGACGTGATCGCAACCTCGTCGCGCGAGGGCACCGGCATTCCGGAACTGCGAGCGGCGATCGCGCGCCTGGTCGCCGAGCGCAAATAGGAGAGACACATGCTGCAGGTCCTGACTGGCATCGCCGCGCTGTTCGGCTGCGCCGGGATTATTTTCGCGGCCGCCGGCGCCCATGCGAAGCCGGGAACGGGGCTCGACAGCGCCGGCCACATGCTGCTGTTTCACGCGGCCGCGGTGATCGCGGCCTGTGCCGGGATCGCGTCCGGACTTGTCAGCCGACCGCTCGGGATCGCGGCCGTAATCGTTCTGCTGGCCGGGGTGGCGCTCTTTTCCGGCGATCTCGCGCTGCGCGCCTATGCCGGCCACCGGCTTTTTCCGATGGCGGCGCCGGCGGGCGGCATCGTCATGATCGGCGGCTGGGCCTTGCTGGCGGCGTCGGCCTTCCTCGCGATGCGTTAGGCCTTCCGCATTCACGGGCGGCCCGCTAAAACCGCCGCGAAATCTCCTGCCGGTTTTCCACGCCAAGGACTCCCCGTAATGACGGTTTCCCCCTTTGACCAGGCCCGCATTCTGTCCGAGGCGCTGCCGCATATGCAGCGCTACGACGAGGAGATCGTCGTGATCAAGTACGGCGGCCACGCCATGGGCGAGGAGGAAGCCGCGCGCGCCTTTGCCCGCGATATCGTGCTGCTGGAGCAGACCGCGATCAATCCGGTGGTGGTGCACGGCGGCGGCCCGCAGATCGCGGCGATGCTGAACCGGCTCGGCATCAAATCGCAATTCTCGGGCGGACTGCGCGTCACCGATGCGGCGACCGTCGAGATCGTCGAGATGGTGCTGGCCGGCTCGATCAACAAGCAGATCGTCAGCCACATCAATCAGGCCGGCGGCAAGGCCGTGGGGTTGTGCGGCAAGGACGGCAACATGGTAGTCGCGCGCAAGGCCGGCAGCCCGAGCGGCGCGTCCGTGGCGGATGTGGTCGATCTCGGCTTCGTCGGCGAGCCGGAAAAGATCGACACCTCGGTGCTCGACCAGATCATCGGCCGCGAACTCATTCCGGTGCTGGCGCCGATCGCGTCCGGCCCGAACGGCGAGACCTTCAACGTCAATGCCGACACTTTCGCGGGCTATATCGCCGGCGCGCTGAAGGCCAAGCGCCTGCTGCTGCTGACCGACGTGCCGGGCGTGCTCGACAAGAACAAGAAGCTGATCCCTGACATGTCGATGAACGACGTGCGCAAGCTGATCGCCGACGGCACCATCTCCGGCGGCATGATCCCCAAGGTCGAGACCTGCATCACCGCACTTGAGCAGGGCGTCGAGGGCGTGGTGATCCTCGACGGCAAGGAAAAGCACGCCGTGCTGCTGGAATTGTTCACCGACCACGGCGCCGGCACGCTGATCCATCGGTAGGCGGGTTTACCGACACATCGCGCAGCTGCCGAGCCTTGACAACACGCGCCACAACAGTAAATATTACTACATATTTACTGTATATATGAGGCGGCGATGTCGAAATACGACCCGTTGGGGGAGTTTCTCCGCGCCCAATCAGCCAGCGAAGTGCGGCTCAGCTTCGCCGATGTCGAGCGCATTACGCGAACCAAACTGCCGTCCTCGGCGCGGTATCGCGCCTGGTGGAGCAATAACCCGACCAACAGCGTGATGACCAAGGTCTGGCTCGACGCGGGATTTGAGACTGAGCAGGTCGACATGGCCGAACGCAAGCTGGTGTTCAAACGCGTTCGGAAAAGCGAACCATCGCCCTCGACAACCAGCGCACCGGGCCGCCACCCGCTCTTCGGACTTTCAAAGGGCCTCCTTCGCATCAATCCCGGCACCGACGTGACAAAACCAGCCGACCCTCACTGGGGCGACAGGTAACGTGCGCCCGCTGCTGCTCGACACTTGCGCGCTGATCTTCATCGCCGAAGATCATAACATCAGGCGCGAGGCCACGGATTTGATGAACGGCGCTCATGCGGCAGGCGTCCCTACATATATCTCGCCTATCAGCGCATGGGAGATCGGGTTGCTGGCCTCCCGAAACCGAATCCAACTTCTGACCTCGCCGCAGCGATGGTTCTCGCGGATGCTTGAAGCGCCGTTGGTACGCCTCGCCGACATGCGACCTGACCTCTTAGTCGAATCGTCATTCCTGCCGGGCGAACCACCGCGTGATCCCGCTGACCGGATCATCGCGGCCACGGCGCGAGACCTTGCTTGTACCCTCCTCACGCGAGACCGTGCTCTCGTTGCTTACGGCAAGCAAGGGCACGTTCACGTCGTCGAATGCTGATGGGCCAAACTCACCCCAACCTGACAAACGCCACGGCCGCCCATGGGCGGCCGTGGTCCCTTCCCCCTCGTGCTGCGCTACGCATTACAAAAGCGCTCACGACGGAGTGATTTCAGCGGGCGATCAAGGCATCACATAGGCGTAAATGCGGCCGCGGGGATAAGCCGCTTCGCCCACCCGGCGGTTATGATTGCCGGAAATGATGATGGGATTGCCGGACTTGTCGATCCCGGAGACGATTCCGACGTGCCCGCCACCGCGGCCTCGTGACATCACGGCAATCGCGCCGACCTGCGGCCCGGAGACCCGGCGGCCATAATTGGCAAACGAGCGCGCCATGTTCGATCCGGTGCCGCGCCGGCCGGACCTCTCCAGCACCATATTCATGAAGCGGGCGCACCAGGCCGCGCTCATGCCGGTCGGGTTGGTGCCGAGATAGCTGCGTGCCTTGGCCACGAGCCCGGACGAGCCCATGCCCATAGCCATGCCTGATCCCATGCCCGAAGCCATACCCGCGGTTGGCGAAACTGCGGCATAGGAGCGCCGCGCCGCCCGCGTGACGCGCGGTGAATGCGCACGCGTCACTCTCGTCGCGGCTGCGCCCGCGTTGCGCCACTGCCGCGCATTCCTTGCGGAGCGCTTTGCCGGCGCTGCCGCGCTTCCATGCGCGAGATGCGCATATTGGTTGCCCGAGCCGTGGATACCCCCCGAAACAGGGGCCGTGGCGGTCACGTGATGGCGGACGGTTTTCTGCTTGTAGCGCCGCGCTTCGGCTGTCGTCTGGGAGAGGACGATCGCGGTTGCGATCATGGCGGCGAGCGCGAAGGCCCTGGAGAAGCGTCGTGTCGGCTTTGTTGTGGTCGTGGTGCGTGTGGTCGTTGTGGGTTCGGTTGTCGTCAGCTTGAACGTCATCAATGGATCAATCCCGTTTTCTTCTTGTCCCGTTGCAGGTCGCCGCACGCGCGCGGCGTACGGCGGTCACGAAAACGCCGCCGTGACGGACACGGCGGCGAGGCCTGCGCAATGACGGGAGAAGCGGGCCGGAATGGGACCAGAATCCGGCGGAGTATTCACATCAGCTTTCGAACTGAAACATTGATGCAAACGGGAACGAAATATGGCGCGCGGCGTGCGACAAAGGTCGCAGGCAGGATAGTTAACGCTTGCGGCTCAGCAGGAACACGGCCTGTTCGCCGAACAAATTCCAGAACCACCATGGCGCATTCAGGCGAAGCTTGCCGCCCCATGCATTCAGCGCGACCGCAGCCTCCATTTTTATGTCGATCTCGTTACAGAGATCGCGAAAATCGCGGATCGTGCAAAAGTGAATGTTCTGGGTGTCGTACCAGGTGTCCGGCAGATTCTTGGTGCGCGGCATGCGGCCGAGGAACAGAAGCTTCAGCCGCATTTTCCAGTGACCGAAATTCGGAAACGATACGATCGCGCGCTCGCCGATGCGCAGCATGTGTTCCAGCACCACGCGCGGCCGCCAGGTCGCCTGCAGGGTCTGCGACAGGATGACGTAATCGAACGCATCGTTCGGGTAATCGGCGAGGTCGGTGTCGGCATCGCCCTGAATCACCGCGAGCCCCTTGGCGACGCACAGATTGACGCCCTCGCGCGAGATCTCGATGCCGCGTCCGTCGACATTCTTGGTCTCGGTCAGAATCTTGAGCAGTTCGCCGTCGCCGCAGCCGACATCGAGCACCTTGGCGCCGGGCTCGACCATCTGCGATACCACCAGCAGATCGACGCGAGCGCCGGTGGCGGTGCGGGCGGCATGCGGGATCGCCAGTTCGCGCTGCGGGCGGGTATGCATGTTCATGAGGATACCACAAGGCCCCTCGCCCGCGCAGCGCCGTCGAGGAAGCCGCGAATGATCGCGAACAATTCCGGCTCCTCGAGCAGGAAGGCGTCGTGGCCCTTGTCGGTGACGATCTCGGCGAACGAGACCCGCGCCCCAGCCGCATTCAGCGCATGCACGATGGCACGCGATTCCGACGTCGGAAAAAGCCAGTCGCTGGTGAAGCTGACGACGCAGAAGCGGGTCGGCGAATTCTTGAAGGCATTGGCCAGCACGCCGTCATGCTCCGCGGCGATATCGAAATAGTCCATCGCGCGGGTGAGATAGAGATAGGAATTCGCGTCGAAGCGCTCGACGAAGGACGAGCCCTGATGCCGCAGATAGCTCTCGACCTCGAAATCGGCGTCGAACGAGAAGGTCGGGTTGGTGCGATCCTGGAATCGGCGCCCGAACTTCCGGTGCAGGGCAGCGTCGGACATATAGGTGATATGCGCACCCATGCGTGCGACCGCTAAACCGCGATGCGGATTGGTGCCCTCGACGGTGTAGCGGCCATGCCGCCATTCCGGGTCGGCCATCACCGCCTGCCGGCCGACCTCGTGGAACGCGATATTCTGCGCCGAGTGCCGGGTGGCGCAGGCGATGGGGAGCACGCTGAACACGCGGTGCGGAAAGCTTTCCGCCCATTGCAGCACCTGCATGCCGCCCATCGATCCGCCGGCCACGGCGAACAGCGTATCGATGCCGAGATGGTCGATCAGCATCGCCTGGGCGCGGACCATGTCGCGGATGGTGATGACCGGAAATTCGAGGCCGTAGGGCTGGCCGGTCTTCGGATCGATCGAGGACGGGCCCGACGAGCCCATGCAGCCGCCGACCACATTGGAGCAGATGACGAAATAGCGCTCGGTATCGATCGGCTTGCCGGGGCCGACCATGGTCTCCCACCAGCCGTTCTTGCCGGTGACCGGATGCACACTGGCGGCATGCTGGTCGCCGGTCAGCGCATGGCAGATCAGGATGGCGTTGCTGCGCTGCGCATTGAGCTGGCCGTACGTCTTGTAGGCGATCTGGAACGGCGACAGCGCAATGCCGGAATCGAGCTTCAGCGGACGGTCCGCACCGAAGCGGACCACAAGCGATTCCCGCGGGCTTTCCGCCTCTTGTGCGCGAGAGCGCACGCCTTTCGTGGATTTGAGATCGGCCTCGGCCATTACGCTTTAACCCGACACTCTCCGCCCGGCTCTCGCCTGACGCGGCGGACCGGGCTGTCCCGGCCTGGGAGCCGGTCGTTCTAGGTAGGCCTCACCGCCATTAAGTCAATGTTTTCTTTGATTTCGGGGGCCTGCCCACCTAATCATGAGCCCCAGCGTTAATGAGAAAACCATGTCCGATCAGGCCCAACAATCAGCCCCCTCGCTCGCCGCCCTGCGCGCCGAAATCGACCGGATCGACGAGGCCATGCATGCCCTCCTGATCGAGCGCAGCGAGATCATCGAGAACCTGATCAAGGTGAAGGGCACGCAGGAATCCGGCTCGGCCTTCCGCCCGGCGCGCGAAGTCTCGATGATGCGCAAACTGGTCGAGCGCCATCGCGGCATTCTGCCGCTCGATACCGTCGAGAGCATCTGGCGGGTCATCATCGCGACCTTCACCCATGTCCAGGCGCCCTATTCCGTCCATGCCGACCTTACGGTCGGAGAAGCCGCGATGCGGGATTCCGCGCGCTTTCATTTCGGCTTCACGGTGCCGTTCCTGCCGCATATGGGCGCCGGCCCCGCCATCGCCGCGGTGGCCGCCTCGAAGGGCGATCTCGCTTTGGTCCCGGCGGTCTCGGTCGCCGGCGCCGGCGCCTGGTGGCAATCGCTGGAAGCCGAGAAGGCGCCAAAGATCATTGCCCGCCTGCCTTTCGTGGAGCGTCCGGATCATCCGGCCTCGCTGCCGGTCTTTGCGGTGGCGCATCCGGCGGCCGATGCGGTGATGGCCGAGGTCGAGGTCCATAGCGTCCGGGTCTCGGGCTGGGGCGCTGCCGCGGCCCGCACCCTCGCCCCGCTGGCCGAGGTGATTGCGGAGCCGGACGGCGCCTTCGACGGCGCGGCGCTGCTGATCTCGGTCCCCAAGGGGCAGACCCTCGCCGCCATCACCGACGCGCTGGTGAAGGCTGGGGCTTCGGTCCGCTCCACGGCCCTCGTCGGCAGCCACGCGACCCGCTATACGCTTGCCGAAGCGCGGCCGGTGGCCGCTGCCCGCTAGTTTGTCTCGCTATCCCTGAGGTTCACGAAATGACTGCAGCCACGCGTCCGCAGCCGCGCCCCGGCGTTCTCGACATCGCCGCCTATGTGCCCGGCAAATCCTCGGCACCGGGCGTCGACAAGATCCACAAGCTGTCGTCGAACGAGAGCCCGCTCGGCGCCAGCCCGAAGGCGATCGAGGCGTACAAGTCCGTTGCCAACGAACTGCAGGATTACCCCGACGGCGCCGCGACCGCCTTGCGCGAAGCCATCGGCAGGGCGCTCGGGCTAGACCCGAACCGCATCATCTGCGGCGCCGGCTCCGACGACCTGATCAACCTCCTGGCGCGCGGCTACCTCGCCGACGGCGACGAGGCGATCCACACCACCCACGGCTTCCTGATGTATCCGATTGCAACGCTCGGCGCCGGTGCCAAGCCGGTGATCGCCGCGGAGAAGAACTTCACCGCGGATGTGGATTCAATCCTGAAGGCGGTGACGCCGAAGACCAAGCTGGTCTTCCTCGCCAATCCGAACAATCCGACCGGCACCTACCTCCCGTTCGACGAGGTCAAGCGCCTGCATGCCGGATTGCCGCCGCATGTAATGCTGGTGCTGGATGCGGCCTATTGCGAATACGTCAAGCGCAACGATTACGAGGCCGGCATCGAACTGGTCGCGACATCGGAGAATGTCGTGATGCTGCGCACGTTCTCGAAGATCCACGGGCTCGCCGCGCTGCGGCTCGGCTGGATCTACGGTCCCGCGCATATCATCGATGCGCTGAACCGCATCCGCGGGCCGTTCAATGTCAATGCGCCCGCGATCGCCGCCGGCATCGCCTCGATCAACGACACCGCGCATCTCGACAAGGCGCGCGCGCATAACGAAAAATGGCTGCCCTGGCTCACCACCGAGCTGGAGAAGCTCGGCATCAAGGTGACGCCGAGCGTCGGCAATTTCATCCTGCTGCATTTCCCGGAAACGCCGGGCAAGACCGCGGCCGAGGCCGATGCCCTCCTGACCTCGCGCGGCGTGGTCATGCGCGCGGTGCGGGCCTACAAGCTGCCGAATTGCCTGCGCATGACCGTCGGCAGCGAGGAAGCCAACCGGCTGACGGTGAAGACGCTGGCCGAGTTCATGGGAAAGTGATGGTAGCGTTTGCGCTGCGCTCTCCTCCCTTTCCCTCCCCCC